>Ga0247727_10008596_pt1 | contig 18877 bp, 33 predicted proteins | sample WisWelCaveWW1625_FD_202498 | JGI IMG/M metagenome (GOLD analysis project Ga0247727, IMG submission 202498) | Biofilm microbial communities from Wishing Well Cave, Virginia, United States - WW16-25 | ecosystem: Environmental > Aquatic > Deep subsurface > Groundwater > Cave microbial mat | place... | reverse complement strand
GGACGCACAAGCGCCTGCTCGACATCCTCGACCCGACGTCGCAGACGGTCGACGCGCTCATGAAGCTCGATCTGCCGGCCGGCGTGGAGGTCGAGATCAAGGCCTTCGAGAAGGAGCGCAAGTGAGAGGGGCATGGTCGAGGGACTGATCGGCCAGAAGGTCGCGATGACGCAGGTGTTCGACGAGGATGGACGTGTCGTGCCCTGCACCGTCCTCCGGGTCGGTCCCTGTGTCGTCGTGCAGCGGCGCGACAAGAGCCGCGACCGCTACGAGGCGGTCCAGCTCGGCCTCGTCGAGCCGATCAAGGTCAAGAAGACCAGCAAGGCCCTGAAGGGCCACTTCGACAAGGCCGGCATGGCGCCGACGCGCCGGGTCCTCGAGTTCCGGCTGATCCCCGGAGGCGACGATCCCGCCGTCGGCGGAACGGTCCTGGTGTCGCTGTTCAAACCGGACGATCGGGTCGACATCGTCGGCACGTCGAAGGGCAAGGGATTCCAGGGAGTCATGAAACGGCATCATTTCCGGGGCGGGGCGGCAAGCCACGGCTCGATGTTCCACCGCGCTCCAGGCTCGATCGGATCCTCCGCCTATCCGTCACGCGTTTTCCGCGGCATGCGGATGGGCGGGCGGATGGGAGGCGATCGTGTGACCGTCAAGAACCTCTGCGTGGTTCGGGTCGATGAGGAGCACAACCTGCTGCTGGTGCGTGGGGCCGTTCCGGGCGCGCGTGGCGCCTACCTGTCGGTGCGCAGGAGCCGTGCCCCCGTCCCGACCCCGAAGGTCCCGGCTCCGAAGGCCGGCAAGAAGAAGGACTGAGGCGATGCCGAAGATCGCGGTCAGGATGCTGGGTGGAACGGCGGCGAGGGACATCGAGCTGCCGGACGCCGTGTTCGCGACGCCGGTCAACACGTACCTCATCCACGAGGCGGTCGTGGCCCACCAGGCCGCGGGCCGCGCGGGGACGCATGCCACCAAGAACCGTTCCGATGTCCGGGGTGGCGGAAAGAAGCCCTGGAAGCAGAAGAAGACCGGGAGGTCGCGGCACGGTTCGATTCGGTCCCCCATCTGGAAGGGCGGCGGCACGGTCTTCGGCCCCCAGCCGCGCGATTACACGCTCGCCCTGCCTCGCCGCAAGCGCCAGGGTGCGCTGCGTTCGGCGCTCTCTTCGAAGGTGCGAGACGGCCAGGTCGTCGTCGTCGAGTCTCTCGAGATCAAGGAGCCGAAGACGAGCGAGCTGCTGCGCGCCCTCAGGGGCCTCGGGATCGGCGCATCGGCGCTGCTCGTGGACGAGCCCGTGGACCGCAACCTGGCGCTCTCGGCGCGCAACGTGCCGGGTTTCAAGACGGTGCTCGCGACGGGGCTCAATGTGGTCGACCTGCTCCGATACGAGACCCTGGTGTTCAGCGAGCGCGCCGCGCAGCGAGTGGCGGAGGTGTTGGGGGCATGAGACCCCAGGAGATCATCATCGGGCCCCTGATCACGGAGAAGACGACCCTCCTGAAGGAGAAGGGAGGGGTCCTGGCGTTCCGGGTGGCGAAGCGCGCCAACAAGGTCATGGTCCGCCAGGCGATCGAGACCCTGTTCAAGGTGAAGGTGGCCTCGGTGCGGACGGAGAACGTGAGCGGGAAGTTCAAGCGCGTCGGGCGGCACGCGGGCTACCGATCGGACTGGAAGAAGGCGTACGTGACGCTCAAGCCCGGTGAAAAGACAATCGAGTATTTCGACGCCACGTAGGACGGACAGGCGATGCCCATCAAGACTTGCAGGCCCACGACCCCCACCCGGCGATTCACGACGATTCTCCGGTTCGACGATCTCACCGACGTGCGGCCGCTCAAGCGGCTGGCCGCCGGCAAGCGGCGCACGGGCGGCCGCAACAACGTCGGACGGATCGCGGTGCGCCATCGGGGAGGCGGGCACAAGAGGCTGCTGCGCGCCGTCGACTTCAAGCGCGACAAGGAGGGCGTGCCGGGCAAGGTGGCGACCATCGAGTACGACCCCAATCGCTCGGCGCGGATCGCCCTCGTCCACTATACGGACGGCGACAAGCGCTACATCGTGGCGCCGATGGGCCTCGCGGTCGGGCAGACGGTGATCTGCAGCCCCACGGCCGACATCCTGCCCGGGAACGTGCTTCCCCTGAAGCAGATTCCGCTCGGGACCGCGATCCACAACATCGAGCTGAAGCCGGGAAGGGGCGGGCAGATGGTGCGCAGCGCCGGAACCGTCGCGCAGCTCATGGCGCGCGACGCCGGCTGGGCGCAGGTAAAGCTGCCGTCCGGAGAGATTCGCAAGATCCGGGAGATCTGCCGCGCCACGATCGGACAGGTTGGCAACCTGGACCACGAAAACGTCTCGTTTGGGAAGGCGGGACGCCGTCGCTGGCTCGGAATCCGGCCGACGGTGCGCGGGGTCGCCATGAACCCGATCGACCACCCGCTCGGGGGCGGCGAAGGCAAGACCTCCGGCGGGCGACACCCCTGCACGCCCTGGGGGGTGCGCGAGAAGAAGACGCGAAACAACAAGAGGACGGACAAGTACATCGTCCGCCGGCGGGCATAGGGAGACAGCATGGCGCGGAGCATCAAGAAGGGGCCGTTCGTCGATCCCGTATTGCGCAGGCGGATCGAGGAGATGAACCGGCGCTCCGAGAAGAAGGTCATGAAGACCTGGTCCCGGCGTTCCACGATCGTCCCCGAGATGGTCGGCCACACGGTGGCGGTCCACAACGGCAAGAAGTTCGTTCCGGTCTACATCTCCGAGAACATGGTGGGGCACAAGCTCGGGGAGTTCGCCGCGACCCGCACCTTCCGCGGCCACTCGCGCGCCGACGCGGCCGCTGCGGCGACCGGGGCCGGGGCCGTCGGCGCGCCGGGGGCTCCGGCGGCGGCCGTCGTGCAGCCGCCCAAGTAGCCGGAGAATCGACGATGCTGCCAGCAGGATTGGTGGGACACGCGCGATTGAAGTACCTGGGGACCTCGGCGCAGAAGGCACGCCTGGTGGTGGACCTGATCCGCGGCCGGCAGGTCGAGGAGGCCATTGCCACGCTCCGGTTCACCAAGAAGGTCGTGGCCGGCGAGATCGGGGGGGCGCTCGATTCCGCGCTCGCCAACGCGCGGGTCAAGAGGCCGGAGATCGATGTCGATCGGCTGTTCGTGAAGACCGCGTTTGTGGACGGCGGGCCGTCGCTCAAGCGGATCCGGCCGGCCCCGATGGGCCGCGCCTTCCGGGTGCAAAAGAGGATGTGCCACGTCACCATCGGACTGGGCGAGCGGCCTCTGCCGCGGCCGCCCGCGACCCACCGCGAGCCGGCCGCGAGCCAGACAGCGCCATCGGCTGCGGAAGGGACTCCGGCGGCCGGGGCGAAGCAGGCGACGGCGAAGGTGACCGCGGGGAAGCCCGGGAGGAAGACGAGCGCAGCCCCGAAGGACAGAACGGCCAAAGGGCGCGGCAAGACGCCCAAGTCGGGAGGCGGAGCGTCGTCCTGACGCTTCCGGAGGAGAGTCGTGGGTCAGAAAGTTCATCCGTACGGTTTCCGGCTCGGGTTCAATCGCACTTGGCAGTCGCGCTGGTACGCCGAGAAGAACTACGCGCCCCTGCTGCACGAAGATCTGACGCTCCGTGCCGACCTCAGGAAGAGGCTGTCCCACGCGGGGGTCGCCCACGTCGACATCGAGCGGGCGGCGAACAAGCTGAAGATCACCATCCACACCTCGCGGCCGGGAATCATCATCGGCCGGAAGGGGGCGGAGGTTGACAAGCTCCGGGACGACCTTCAGAAGAAGACGGGTCGGGAGATCTTCATCAACATCATGGAGATCCACAAGCCGGAGCTGGAAGCGCAGCTGGTCTCCGAATCGGTCGCCCTGCAGATCGAGCGCCGCGTGGCCTTCCGGCGGGCGATGAAGAAGGCGATCGAGTCCGCGGTGCGCTTCGGAGCCAAGGGGGTCAAGCTGCGCGTCTCGGGGAGGCTGGCCGGGTCCGAGATTGCCCGCTCCGAGTGGTACCTCGAGGGCCAGCTGCCGCTCCACACGCTGCGGGCCGACATCGACTACGGGTTCGCGGAAGCGCGGACCACCTACGGCCAGATCGGCGTGAAATGCTGGATTTACAAAGGCGAAATGAAGGGAATGACGCGACCCCAGGACCGGCTGGGCCTGGCACAGATTTAACCGGGGAGCCGGAACAGGAAACGCACGATGTTAATGCCCAAGAAAGTCAAGTACCGCAAGCAGCAGCGGGGACGCCGCCGGGGGAAGGCCTGGCGCGGCTCATCCGTCGCCTTCGGGCAGTATGGGCTGAAGGCAACCGAGGCCGGCTGGTTGACCGACAAGCAAATCGAGGCGGCGCGGGTCGCCGTCACCCGCTTCATCAAGCGCGGCGGCAAGGTCTGGGTGCGGGTCTTCCCCGACAAGCCGATCACGAAGAAGCCGGCGGAGACCCGCATGGGCAAGGGGAAGGGACCCCCCGAAGGATGGGTCGCGGTCATCAAGCCGGGCCGGATCCTGTACGAGATGGAGGGCGTGACCCTGGAAGAGGCACGCGAGGCGCTGCGCCTGGCCTCCCACAAGATCGGGATTCCCACGGCATTCGTCCGGCGGGGGATGTGACATGGCCCAGGTCAAGGCACGGCAGTTGCGCGACAAGTCCGTGGGCGAGCTCCGACAGCAGGAGATCGACCTCCGGGACCAGATTTTCAAGCTCCGCTTCCAGAAGGCGACGGGACAGGCCGAGAACCCGCAGAGGATCGTCCTGGTGAAGAAGGAGCTGGCGAGGGTGCTGACGGTGATCCGGGAGAAATCGGCCGCGGGCGGCTAGCGGCGGCGAGGATAGGACATGGAGCAGCAGTCCGAGATGCGTTCGGGGACGGAGATTCGGCCGCGGCGGCGCCAGCAGAAGATCGGCGTCGTGGTGAGCGACAAGATGCAGAAGACCGTCGTGGTCGAGGTCGAGCGTCTCGTGATGCATCCGATGTACCAGAAATACCTTCGCCGCCGCTCGCGCTTCATGGCGCACGACGAGAAGGATGAGTGCCGGATCGGCGACCGCGTCGAGATCCGGGAAACGAGGCCGCTGTCACGGAACAAGCGGTGGACGGTGACATCCGTTCTTGAGCGGGCGTCCGCGGAATAGACGGATGCGCGCTTCGAAGCGCGCGTGAACGAGGGACCATCATGATTCAGATGCGCACCATCCTCGAGGTCGCCGACAACTCCGGCGCCAAGCGGATTTCGTGCATCCATACGCGCGGCCGGTCGGTCAATTTCTACGGCACCATCGGCGACGTGATCACCGCCAACGTCAAGGAGGCGATTCCCGAAGGGAACGTCAAGAAGGGTCAGGTGGTGAGGGCGGTGATCGTGCGGATGAACAGGCCGCACCGGCGGCGTGACGGGACCTACATCCGGTTCGACTCCAATGCCGCGGTGCTGATCAACGACGCGGGCGAGCCGATCGGCACGCGCATCTTCGGGCCGGTGGCGCGCGAGCTGCGCGAGAAGAACTTCATGAAGATCGTGTCTCTCGCGCCGGAGGTGCTGTAGCCATGACCGAGGCGCGGGGGAGCCGGGGCATGCACGTTCGCAAGAACGACACGGTCGTCGTCCTGGCCGGCAAGAGCCGCGGCCGCACGGGACGAGTGCTGCGTGTCTACCCTGGCGATCGCAGGGTCATCGTCGAGGGCGTCAACTTCATCCGGAAGCACACGCGCCCGAACCCGCAGCGCAACATCAAGGGCGGCATCCTGGAGCGCGAAGCGCCGGTCGACGCCAGCAACGTGATGGTCGTGTGCCGCGAGTGCGGCAAGCCGGCCCGGGTCGGGCACAGGGTGCTCGATGATGGGAAGAAAGTCCGGACCTGCCGTCGCTGCGACGGCCTCCTGGACAAGTAGGAGCGGGACCATGGCGCAGGATGCGACCGCGATGAAGGCCGACAAGCGTTACGTGCCCCGGCTGAAACTGGCGTACCGGGAGGAGATCGTGCGCCAGATGATGGAGCGGTACGGCTACAAGAACCCGATGGCCGTTCCCAGGCTTCGCAAGATCATCCTCAACATGGGGGTTGGAGAAGCGAACCAGAACATCAAGCTGCTGGACGCGGCTGCCGAGCAGCTCGGGGCCATCGCCGGCCAGAAGCCGGTGATCCGGCGGGCCCGCAAGTCGATCGCCAATTTCAAGCTCCGGAAGGGGATGCCGATCGGCTGCAGCGTCACCCTGCGGGGCGACCGCATGTGGGACTTCTTTGATCGCCTGGTCTCGATGGCGCTGCCACGGGTGCGCGACTTCCGGGGCGTGCCGGCGCGATCGTTCGATGGACGCGGCAACTACACGCTGGGCCTCAAGGACCAGCTGGTGTTCCTGGAGATCAACTACGCCCGGGTGGACAAGTCACGCGGCATGAACGTCACGATCGTCACGACATCCAGGACCGACGAGGAGGCGAAGAACCTCCTGGCGCTCCTGGGCATGCCTTTCCGGCGCGACTGAGACGAGGGAGTCGAGCATGGCGACCAAGGCCTGGAGAGCGGCGACGCGGAAGAAGCCGAAGTTCGCGGTTCGCAGTCGCAATCGCTGCAAGCGCTGTGGGCGACCGCGCAGCTACATGCGCCGCTTCCAGCTGTGCCGCATCTGTTTCCGTAACCTGTCCCTGCAGGGGCTCGTCCCCGGGGTGACGAAGTCGAGCTGGTAGAACCGGTGGTGAGCGGCCGATCCGGAAGACCTACCGCGCGAGGAGAGAATGAACGACCCGATTGCCGACATGTTGACCCGAATCCGCAACGCGGTGCGGGCGCGCCACGCGCGCACCGACATCCCCCACTCCCGGCTCAAGATGGCGATCGCCGGCATCCTGAAGGAGGAGGGGTACATCGCCAGCGCCGCGACGGTCGAGAAAGGCGGGTTCAAGGTGATCCGCGTCGGACTGCGCTACGACAGCGAGGGTAATACCTACCTGTCCGGGCTGGAGTGCGTCAGCCGGCCGGGCAAGCGGGTCTATGCCGGTCACGACGAGATCCCCCAGGTGATGGGAGGCATCGGCGTGACGATACTCTCCACGCCAAAAGGGATGATGAGCGGGCGGTCGGCCCGCAAGGCCGGTGTCGGAGGCGAGATTCTCTGCGCCGTCTGGTGAGGGGGGATTTGTGTCAAGGATAGGGAGGATGCCGATCGCGCTGCCCGCGGGCGTGACGGTGAAGACGGCGGACCAGTCGGTGGTGGTCGAGAAGGGGAAGGTGTCCCTGGCCCAGCCGCTGCCGGAGGGGATCACCTGCTCGGTGGCGAGCGGCAAGGTTGTGTTCGCTCGCGCTCGCGACGACCGGCGCCTGCGGGCGCTGCACGGGCTGACGCGGGCCCTGGTTGCCAACGCCGTGAAGGGCGTCCACGAGGGGTTCACGCGGGAGCTCGAAATCGTCGGCATCGGCTACAAGGCGCAGATCGCAGGCCGGACGCTGCAGATGTCGCTGGGGTATTCGCATCCCGTCGATTACCCCATTCCGGACGGGATCGAGATCAAGGTCGACAAGCAGACGCGGCTGAAGATCCAGGGGGCGGATCGGCAGCTCGTCGGGCAGGTGGCCGCGGAGATTCGCGGTTTTCGGCCGCCAGAGCCGTACAAAGGCAAGGGCGTCAAGTACGTCGACGAATTCATCAAGAAGAAGGCGGGCAAGGCCGGCAAGACCAGTGCCGCGGCGGGGGCTTAGCCATGGTCCACGAATCCGACAGAATCCGAGCACGGGAGAAGCGCCACGCGCGTGTTCGCGCCCGCGTATCGGGAACCGCGGAGCGCCCCCGCCTGTGCGTCTTCCGCAGCCTGGACCACATCTACGTGCAGGCGATCGATGATGGAAACGGGCAGACCCTGGCGCAGGCCTCGACCCTCGAGCTCCGAAAAGGGGGGGGGCCGACCGGCAACATCGAGGCTGCGAAGAAGGTGGGAGCGCTCATCGCCGAGCGGCTCACGGCGAAAGGGCGGACAACCGCGGTCTTCGATCGCGGCGGATACCTCTATCACGGGCGGGTCAAGGCGGTAGCGGACGCAGCAAGGGCCGCCGGACTGAAATTCTGACGACGGCTGCTCGAGGCGATGGGAGTGCAAGTGTGAGCAAGATCAAGGCGGACGATCTGGACCTGAAAGACCAGGTGGTGAACATCAACCGCGTCACCAAGGTCGTCAAGGGCGGCAAGAACTTCCGCTTCTCGGCCCTGGTCGTGGTGGGGGACGGGCGCGGCCACGTGGGCTACGGCGCCGGGAAGGCCAAGGAGGTCCCGCACGCCATCGCCAAGGGCGTGGAGCGGGCGAAGCGCAACCTGATCCGGATTCCCCTCAAGGGCAACACGATTCCGCACGCGGTGCTGGGAGTCTTCGGGGCCGGGCGGGTGCTCCTGAAGCCGGCGGCGCCGGGCACGGGTGTCATCGCCGGAGGCGCGGTCCGCGCCGTGGTCGAGTCGGCCGGGATCCAGGACGTGCTGACCAAGTCGCTGGGCACGACCAATCCGCAGAACGTCGTCAAGGCGACCTTTGACGGTCTCCTGAAGCTGAAGGATCGGGCGGCCGAGCTCCGCCGCCGCAAGGGTGTTCCCACGGAGACCCCCGATGCCTGAGACGCGGGCGAAGACCGGAGGACGCGCGGCGCGAAGGCCGGCAAGCACGAAGGGACGCATGATCACGATCGAGCAGTACGCCAGCATCATCGGCTGCAACTTCGTGCACAAGAGGGTGCTGCGCTCCCTGGGGTTGCGACGCATCCGGCAGAGAGTCGTGCGTCCCGACAACCCGGCCGTCCGGGGCATGGTCGAGACCATTCCGCACGTCGTGCGAATCGTGGAGGTGTGAGGTGGGGGAGCGCAAGGTCGATCTGTCGAAACTCGCCCCCGCTCCGGGCTCCCGCCGTAAGCCGAAGCGTATCGGCCGCGGCCCGGGATCGGGTCACGGCAAGACGGCGACGCGCGGCAACAAGGGTCAGCTCTCCCGCTCCGGCAGCAAGCAGTACCGGGGCTTCGAGGGGGGCCAGATGCCGCTCCAACGGCGGATCCCGAAGCGCGGCTTCACGAACATCTTCCGGCGGGAGCTGAGCATCGTCAACGTGGGGGACTTGGCGAGCCTGGAGGGTGAAGTGACCCCTGATCGGCTGGTGCAGATCGGGGTGATCAAGCGCCTGCGGGATGGACTCAAGGTTCTCGGCGGAGGAGTTCTCACCAGGCCCCTGGTCGTCCATGCTCACGGGTTCAGCCGCTCGGCCCGCGAGAAGATCGTCGCGGCGGGCGGTCGCGCGGAGATTATCCCAGCCGTCGTCGTGGCTGCCGGAGCGTCATGATTGACGCAGTCAAGAACATCTTCAGCATCCTCGACCTGCGGAAGCGGGTCGTGTTCACGTTCCTGATGCTGGCGGTGTACAGGGTGGGCGGGCACATTCCCGTGCCGGGCGTGGATTTCGTGGCGCTGGAGGCCTTGTTCCGCCAGCAGGGTGGCGGCATTCTCGGCTTCCTCGATTTGTTCTCGGGCGGGAACCTCAGGCGGCTCACAGTTTTCGCCCTTGGCATCATGCCTTACATCTCGGCCTCCATCATCCTGCAGCTCCTGACGGTCGTCTGGCCATATCTGGAGAAGCTGTCCAAGGAGGGGGAGGTCGGGCGGAAGAAGATCGTCCAGTACACCCGGTACGGCACCGTCGTGCTCTCCCTGATCCAGGGTCTGGGTATCGCTTTCTGGGTGGAAAGCCTGAACCAGGCCGGAAGCGCAACCCCCATCGTGGGCAACCCGGGATTGGGCTTCCGGATGATGACCATCCTGACGCTGACGACCGGCACGGCCTTCATCATGTGGGTCGGGGAGCAGATCTCGGAACGCGGCATCGGCAACGGCATCTCCCTGATCATCTATGTCGGGATCGTGGCCGGACTGCCGTCCGCCATCGCCACACTTTGGCAGGACATGAGCACCGGCAGCCTGCATCCCTTCGCGCTGGTCCTGCTCCTGGTCCTGATGGTCGCCGTCATAGCGGCCATCGTCTACGTGGAGCGCGCCCAGCGCAAGATCCCGGTGCAGTATGCCCGGCGCGTCGTGGGACGCCGCATGTATGGTGGAATGCAGACGCACATGCCCCTGCGCCTCAATACCGGCGGGGTGATTCCGGTCATCTTCGCGTCTTCGCTCCTCGCCTTCCCGCTCACCCTCATGCAGTGGGGCGGCGTTCAAACGAGCCCGGGCTGGAGCGAGATCTATCGCCAGCTCGACTACACGGCGCCGCTCCACAGCCTGCTGTACCTGCTGGGGATCGTCTTCTTCTGCTATTTCTACATCTCGATCATCTTCAACCCCATGGACGTGGCCGACAACATGAAGAAATACGGCGGCTTCATTCCGGGAATCCGGCCCGGCCGGAGAACGGCCGAGCACCTGGACACGATTCTCACCCGGCTGACGTTCGTCGGGGCGATTTACCTCGGCTTGATAGCGCTTCTGCCGCAGCTTCTGATCAGCGGCCTCAACGTCCAGGTCCTGCCGGGGATCGGGGGATGGCTCGATCGAATCCTGCCCGGGGTCCTGACGCAGGGTCTCGGGCTCAAGTTCTTTTTCGGCGGAACATCGCTCCTGATCGTGGTCGGCGTCGCGATGGACACGATCCAACAGGTGGAATCGCAGCTCATCATGCGCCACTACGATGGGTTCCTGAAAGGAGCGAGGATACGCGGCCGGCGGGGCTAGGTGGTCGGATCGGTCCGCCTCGTGCTCTTCGGAGCCCCGGGGGTCGGCAAGGGGACACAGGCCGCCGCGCTTCAGGCGCGGTGCCGTGTGCCCCACCTGTCGACCGGGGACATGCTGCGGGCGGCGATCAGGGATCGCACCCCGCTCGGGCTTCGGGCGAAGTCCGTCGTGGAGCGCGGAGAGCTGGTTCCCGACACCTTGATCAGCGCCATGATGGGGGAGCGATTGCAGGCGGAGGATGTCGGCGGAGGTTTCATCCTCGACGGTTTCCCGAGGACAATCGCGCAGGCCGAGTTCCTGGACCGCACGCTGGCGGACCAGGGCCGAACCCTGGACGGTGTGGTCAACCTGGCGGTGCCCGAGGTGGAGATCGCCGAACGGCTGACCGGACGGAGGGTGTGCAGTCGGTGCAGGGAGAACTTTCACGTGCGCTTCAAGCCACCCCGCGAGGCCGGGGTCTGCGACACTTGTGGCGGGCCGCTCAGCCAGCGGGCGGACGACGTCCTGGAGGTCATCCAGGCGAGGCTGAGGGTGTACGCGGAGCAGACGGCGCCGCTTCTCGAGCACTACCGCAATCTCGGGCTGCTCGCGGACGTGGATGGGCGGGGCTCCCAGGACGAGGTGTCGGACCGGATCGAGCGGATTCTCCGGAGATCCGCCGGATGATCGTCTACAAGTCCCGCGATGAAATCGATATCATGGACCGATGCAACCGGGTCGTGACACAGATCCTCGCGGCCCTCGTCGATCAGGTCGAACCCGGCGTGACGACCATGGATCTCGAGCGGACTGCCGAGAGCCTGTGCCGTGAGGCCGCCGTGCGGCCGGCCTTCAAGGGATACCGCGGGTATCCGTGCGTTCTCTGCGCCTCGGTGAACGACGAGGTCATCCACGGCATTCCGTCGCCCCGCCGCGTGATTCGCGAGGGCGACATCATCGGGCTCGATTTCGGCGTGGTGCTCGATGGCTATTATGGCGATGGCGCCGTGACAGTCCCGGTCGGGTCGGTGTCGCAGGAGGCCACGACCTTGATGAAGGTGACGCGCGAAGCGCTCTACCTGGGCGTCGACGCCGCCCGTCCCGGCAATCGATTGTCGGACATTTCGGCCGCCGTGCAGCGGCACGTCGAGGCGGCCGGCTACTCCGTGGTCCGCGATTTCGTCGGGCACGGCATCGGCACGGCGCTGCACGAGGACCCTCAGGTTCCGAACTACGGGCCGGCGGGGAGCGGTCCCGTGCTGAAGGAGGGGCTCGTGCTGGCCATCGAGCCGATGGTCAACATCGGTGCCCCGGGGGTCCGCATCTGCGATGACGGGTGGACGGCCCGAACCCTGGATGGTTCGCTGTCGGCCCATTTCGAGCGCTCGGTGGCGATTACTTCGGACGGGCCGTGGCTCCTGGGTGGAGACGCGGAGGTTGTCTAGGTGGTGAAGGAAGAGGCGATCCAGGTCGAGGCGACGGTTGTCGAGCCGCTCCCGAATGCCATGTTCCGGGTGGCGCTGGACAACAAGCATGAGGTCCTGGCGCACATCTCGGGAAAGATGCGGAAGAATTTCATCCGTATCCTGACGGGCGACCGGGTTCTCGTGGAGCTGTCGCCCTACGACCTGTCGCGGGGACGCATCGTCTACAGGTTCAAATAGGGACGGAGGAGAGGGGCGCGAGGCGTATGAAGGTCCGGGCATCGGTCAGGAAGATCTGCGACAAGTGCAAGGTGATCAAGAGGCGCGGCGTCGTCCGCGTCATCTGCGGCAATCCGAAGCACAAGCAGCGTCAGGGATAGGAGGAGTCAGGTGGCCCGCATCGCAGGCGTGGATCTGCCGCAAGGCAAGAGGGTCGAGGTTGCGTTGACTTACATTTTCGGCATCGGAAGGTCCCGCAGCAATCGCATCCTCGGCAAGGCCAAGGTCGAAAAGAACGTCAAGGTCAAGGACCTCTCCGAGGACGAGGTGCGGCGGATTCGAGACGTCATTCAGGAGGAGGGCCAGGTCGAAGGCGATCTGCGCAAGAACGTGCAGATGGACATCAAGCGGCTGATCGACATCGGCTCCTACCGCGGCACACGACACCGGAGAAACCTCCCGGTGCGGGGCCAGAGGACGCACACGAACGCCCGAACCCGCAAGGGCCCGCGCAAGACAGTTGCTGGGAAGAAGAAGGCCCCGGTCGGGAAGAAGGGATAATCGAGGAGCACGAATCTGATGGCTGATCCAACGACGAAGGACGATGAAGCGGAAGGCGCCCCGGCGCCCCAGAAGGCCCCGAAGGCGGCCCGGGCCGCCAAGGAGCCGAAAGAGGGCGCTCCGGCGGGGGCCGGAGACGAAGCCCCGGCGCACAAGAAGGGTGGCAAGAAGAAAGAAAAGAAGGTCGTGCCATTCGCCGTGGCCCACGTGCACGCGAGCTTCAACAACACCGTGATCACCATCTGTGACCAGTCGGGGAACGTGCTGTCCTGGTCCTCTGCGGGGTGCGTCGGTTTCAAAGGATCGCGCAAGGGAACGCCGTTTGCCGCCCAGCTCGCGGCGCAGGCGGCAGGGAACGCCGCCCGCGAGCACGGCGTCAGGCAGCTCGAGGTGCGCATCAAGGGGCCCGGTGCCGGGCGTGAGTCGTCGGTACGGGCGCTTCAATCGATCGGGATGGAGGTCAAGACCATCAAGGACGTGACGCCGATCCCCCACAACGGCTGCCGGGCCCCCAAGCGCCGGCGCGTCTGAGAGCGAGGAGAAGAAGACGTGGCGAGGATCCGCAGTACCGTTTGCCGGCTCTGCCGTCGTGAAGGGATGAAGCTGTTCCTGAAGGGCAATCGCTGCTTCACCGAGAAGTGCGCCGTCGAGAAGCGCAACTTCCCTCCCGGGCAACACGGCAAGCGACGCGTGAAGCTGCAGGGTTACGGTGTGCAGTTGCGCGAGAAGCAGAAGGTCAAGAGGGTCTACGGCGTCCTCGAGAACCAGTTCCGGCTGACCTTCCAGGAGGCGTCCCGCCGGAAGGGGGTCACTGGCGAGATTCTGTTGCAGAGCCTGGAACGGCGGCTCGACAACGTCGTCTACCGGCTCGGATTCGCCGCCTCTCGCGCCCAGGCCCGACAGCTCGTGGCGCACGGGCACGTGCGGGTGAACGGCCGGAAGGTCGACATCCCGTCATTTCAGGTGAAACCCGGGCAGACGATCGGCCTGAAGGACAAGACGGCCAAGAATGCCCAGGTCCAGGCCGCGATGCAACAGGCCCGCGGTCGTGGCGTCGCGCCGTGGCTGTCCGCCGATCCCGATGCCATGAAGGGCACCATCAGCAGCCTGCCGCGACGCGAAGAGATCACGCTGCCGATCCAGGAGCAGCTCATCGTCGAGCTCTACAGCAAGTAATCGCCCCCGTCCTGGGGGAGTCCGCGAGGAGGACCGTTTGATGCTTTGGAAAGGATTTCAGAGGCCGAAGCGCCTCGAGTGCGATTCCGAGACGCTGACGCCGACCTACGGCAAGTTCCTGGCCCAGCCGTTCGAGCGCGGCTTCGGGACGACGGTCGGCAACGCTCTGCGCCGGGTGCTCCTGTCGTCCGTCGAGGGTGCCGCCATCACTGCGATCAAGATCGATGGCGTCCTGCACGAGTTCACGTCGATCCCGGGCGTGGTCGAGGACACCATCGACCTCATTCTCAACCTCAAGCAAATCCCGATCCGGCTCAACTCGACCCACCCGGAGACCATCTACCTGCGCGCCGAGGGGGCGATGGAGCTGCGGGCCGGACACATCGAGACCAATCCGAACGTGGAGATCCTCAATCCCGAGGTTCACGTTGCCACCCTCTCGGAGGAGGCCAAGCTCAATATCGAGATGCGGGTCAAGCCGGGACGCGGATACGTCTCGGCCGACCGCAACTTCGACCACGATCTGACCATCGGCTACATCCCGATCGACTCCGTGCATTCGCCGGTCAAGAAGGTGACCTACACCGTCGAGGATGCGCGCCTGGGCCAGACGACGGATTACGACAAGCTCACGCTCGAGGTCTGGACCAACGGGGCCGTCTCGCCGCAGAACGCTGTGGGGCTCGCGAGCAAGCTCCTCAAGGACCATCTGTCCATCTTCATCAATTTCGAGGAAACCGAGGAGATGGACATCGAGAAGGTCGATCGCGATCGCGAGCGGGCGAGGGAAAACCTGACGCGTTCGATCGAGGAGCTCGAGCTGTCGGTCCGCTCGTACAACTGTCTCAAGAACGCCGACATCAAGACCATCGCGGACCTCGTCCAGCGGACCGAGGCCGAGATGCTCAAGACGAAGAACTTCGGCCGCAAGTCGCTCAACGAGATCAAGGAGCTGCTGTCGGAGATGGACCTGACGCTCGGGATGAAGGTCGACCACATCCTCGGGCCGAAAGAGGAATAGGGAGCCATGCGTCACAACGTTGGCCTGCGCAAGCTGGGCCGCACGTCGAGTCATCGGAGGGCCCTGCTCCGCAACCTGACGACGTCCCTGTTCCGCCACGAGCGGATCAGGACGACGCTTCCGAAGGCGAAGGAGCTGCGCCCGTTCGCCGAGAAGCTGATCACCCTGGCCCGCCGGGACGACCTGCACGCCCGCCGGCTGGTTCTGCGGCAGGTGGACGATAAGGAGGTCGTCAAGAAGCTGTTCGGGACACTCGGGCCGCGGTTCGCCGCGCGCCCCGGGGGCTACACGCGCATTCTGCGGCTGGGGCCCCGACTGGGGGACGGGGCCGAGACGGCGCTCGTCGAGCTGGTCGGCAGCGAGGCGCTCTTCAAGAAGAAGAAGGATGACCGCTCGGCCAAGAAGGAGCGCCGGGACAAGGCCGCCAAGGAGCGCGCCGAGACCTCCGCTCCGGAGAGCCCCCCCGAAGGCCAGGAACCCGGGGCGGAGCCTCCGAAGCGGGAGAAGAAGGCATAACGGCCGGGCCTCAGCCCCGCCGGGGACGTCGAGCACGGGCCAGCCTGCGGATCAGCGTGGTGCTGGCGTGGTCCTTCGGATCGCCCACGACCCGCACGCGGCCGCCGTACGACCTCACCACGTTCCGCTCCGGGACCGTTCCGGGCGTGTAGTCGGTGCCCTTGCAATGCACGTCCGGACGGAGACGACGCAGGACGGCGCCGACCGTCTTCCCTCCGAACAGCAGCACCACATCGACCCCCCGCACGGCCGCCACGAGGCGCGCGCGATCGGGCGCCGGGACCAGCGGCCGGCCCGCGCCCCGCAGGCGCCGCGCCGAACGGTCGTCGTTCAGCGCCACCACGAGAAATTCCCCGAGCCGGCGCGCGGCTCCCAGGTATCGCAGGTGGCCAACATGGAGAGGGTCGAAAAGGCCGTTCGCGAGGACGATGCGGGGGCGCCGCCCGGCACGTCGACGCAGTTCCGCGACGAGGCCCGCGGTCCGGGACAGGGTCAGGATGGGCGCGCGCCGATGCCCCCTCACCGGTGGAGCAGGCGCCCGGCGGGATCCGGATCGCTGCGCACCGCCTCCCGCAGCTCCTCGGGCAGGACGGTCGCCGTGCCGCGCTTCATCACCACCAGGCCGCCGGCATAGTTGGCGAGCAGGGCCGCCTCGAGGTGGCCGCAGCCGGAGAGGACCGCCAGGGTGAGGGCTGCGATGACTGTGTCACCCGCTCCTGTGACGTCCGCGACCTCGTCGGTGCCATAGACCGGGATGGCGGCCGTCTCGCCACGCCGGGTCGCGACCTGCATGCCGCGGCTTCCAACCGTCACCGCGACGGCGTCGGCGTCGAGGCGCTCGCGGAGCAGGAGGGCCGCTCGCCGGAGACGCTGCGGATCGTCGCCGATCGGCTCGCCGGAGACCGCCTCGGCCTCCTGCAGGTTGGGAGTGGCGGCCGCCAGTCCGCGGAACAGTCGGAGCTGGCCGCGCGAATCGACGAACAGGGGCCGCAGCCCCGCGCCGCAGGCCTCCTGAAGCCGTCCGGCGTTGGCGGGGTGGACCAGGCCGAAGGAGTAATCGGAGATCAGGACGCCCGCCGTGCGGGGGGCCATCTCCTGCACGTGCCGCAGCAACGGCGCGGCTTCGCCCACGGGCGGGCCTCCTCCGAGGTCGACGCGCACGATCTGCTGCTTGACGGAGTGGGCGCTGCCGGCCAGGATGCGGCGCTTCACCGGGGTCGTGTATCCAGCGTCGCGCCAGATCCCCTCGACCCCCGCGCCACAGGCTTGCAGGAGATCCACGAGCCGCTCGCCCGCGTCGTCCACGCCGACGCGTCCGACGACGAGCGGGCGCCCGCCCAGGGCCCTCAGGTTGTGGACCGCGTTCGCCCCGCCGCCGGGAACCCGGTCGGTGCGGACGTGGTCCAGGATCAGGACCGGGGCCTCGCGCGAGATCCGGCCGATGACACCGTACTCGAAAACGTCCAGCACCAGGTCGGCGACGACCAGGACCGGAATTCCCGACATCCGGTCGATCGCCTGCAGCAGGCGATCGCGCAATTCCGCGCCGGTCATGGCGCTCCTCCTGCGCGGGGCGGGCCGTCGCGGTCCAGGATCCAGCGCACCGCCTCCAGCAGGTCTTGGGCGGTGTGCATCGGCCGCACCGTGAATCGCTCCGGCTGGTGATCGAGCAGCCCCCGCCCGTACCCCGTCAGGACGTGGACTACTCCTGCGCCCGCCGCGCTGCCCGCCGCGAGGTCGACCAGGCTGTCGCCGACCATGTAGGAGCGCACGACATCGATGCCGTGCTCGCGTGCCGCCCTCAACAACATGCCGGGCTTCGGCTTGCGGCAGTCGCACTCCTGCCGGTAGGGAGACGACCCCTCGTGAGGATGGTGGGGGCAGTAATAGACCGCATCCAGCCTGGACCCCGACGCCTCGATCCAGCCCACAAGCTGCCGGTGCACGGCCTGCACGAGGTCCTCATCGAACAGCCCGCGCGCCACGCCCGACTGGTTCGTGACCACGATGGCGAGATATCCGGCGCGGTTCGCGAGACGGATGGCCTCCGCGCTGTTCGGCATGAGGCGACTGCGCGACAGATGATTCACGTAGCCGACCTCCTCGCAGATCGTGCCGTCGCGGTCCATGAAGATCGCCCGCCGGCTCACGCGCGCGCCTCTTGTTCCCCCGCGGCGGCGCCGACCTTCCCGGCCGGGGGAGCGGTCCGCACGGCGTCCGCCGTCGCGACGGCGCGCGGCCGGGTCCGCCAGCGATCGTGCATCCAGAGCCAGCACTCCGGATGGCGGCGGATCTCCTCTTCGAGAATCGCCGTGCAGGCCTGCATCAGGTCGCGGATGTCCTCCTCGATCCCTCCCTTCGGGATCGGCCGGATGGCCTCGCGGTAGGAGATAGCGAGCCGTCCGTCCGGGAGGAAGCGTGAGAACACCGGGACGATCGGCGCCCCGCTGCGCAGGGCGAGAGTGGCGAGCGCGGGGGTCGTCGAGGCCGGCCTGCCGAAGAAATCGATGAAAATCCCGCCATCGCCGCGCACATTCTGATCGATCAGGATGGCGACCGCACGGCGGTCCCGGAGGGCCTTGAGAATCGGCCGGGCCGCATTCCGCTTGGAGAGGATCGTGTTCCCCGAGAGTCCTCGCAGGCGCGCGAAGTAGCGGTCGAACCAGGGGTTCCGCATCGGGCTCACGACCATGGTCATCGGGAGCCCGAGTTGCGGTTGCAGCAGCGCCACCAGCTCCCAGTGACCATAGTGACCAGAGAACACGAGCACCCCGCGCCCCAGGGCGGCTGCGGAGATCAGGTGCTCCGCCCCTTCGACCCACGCCACCCGCGACCTGGGTGTCCGGAGGTGGCGCGGGAACAGAGGCGCATCCGCGGCGATCATCCCGAGGTGCGCGAACGACTCGCGCGCCAGCGCCCACCGGCCGGGCGCATCGAGAGTGTCGCCGAATGCGGAGGCGATGTTGTCCAGGGCGATGCGACGGTGGCGCGGCGAGAGCCGAAAGAACAGCAGGCCGAGCCGGCGTCCCACGGACCGGGCGGACCGGGGCGTCAGCAGGGCGAGGGCTGCCAACACGCCTCGACCGGCCAGGTAGCCGGCCACCTGGGCCAGCGGCACGCGCCGCCTCATGCCCTCTCCGCCTCGCGACGTCGCCCTTCGAGATCGCGCAGGCGGTCCAGGAGAATCCCGATGAGGTCGGAACCGGGAGGGAAGCTGACCCCCAGCGCCAGGGCGAAGAGCGGTGGCCCGCCATCGGGGGCGGCTGCGATCCGGACCAGG
>Ga0247727_10008595_pt1 | contig 18877 bp, 17 predicted proteins | sample WisWelCaveWW1625_FD_202498 | JGI IMG/M metagenome (GOLD analysis project Ga0247727, IMG submission 202498) | Biofilm microbial communities from Wishing Well Cave, Virginia, United States - WW16-25 | ecosystem: Environmental > Aquatic > Deep subsurface > Groundwater > Cave microbial mat | place... | reverse complement strand
GCTTGATGACCGAAACGATTTTTTCGTCGATCCCTGCAAACAGGCTCTCGAAACGAAATTGCCGCGACCTGGCGAACCTCATAGTGAATTAAACAATGTCTCATAATCAAAATGTGCAAAAGGCCAGGCGTTAAGAGAGATCGTTTTATTCAACAGGTTGCACGATACGATTTTAAGTTTGCCACCGTCATTCATCCGTTAGCGAAGGTTTCTTCTACGAGTTCTTTAGGGATAGGCAGTATTGTGGATATGGGTGTGATGATTGGTGCAAGAGCGCAAATGGGATATCATGTTATTATCTGCCGTGGCGGACTTATTGGTCACCATACGGTTATAGGGGACTATTCCACGGTTGCATTGGGAGCAAACATTGCGGGGAATTGCCTTATTGGTGAGTCTGCTTTTATTGGAATGAGCGCAGTCGTTTTGGACCATATTAAAATTGGAGCACATTCGATTGTGGGTGCGGGCTCGGTCGTAACCAAGGATGTGCCTGATCATGTTCAAGTGGTTGGCGTGCCTGCTAAGATTGTGAAAGAGAATATGCCAGAGATAAAACCAAAATCTCTTTTTCCTAGATGATAGAAGAAAATCCCCAATTAAGTGTTGTTATTCCTGTTTATCGAAACAAAGAAACGTTAGATGCACTTCATTCGCGTCTTTGCCAGGTTTTACAAAATGAGAAAATAGATTATGAAATCATTTTTATCAATGACGCTTGCCCTGACGGGTCGCTGGCCAGATTGGAGGAGATATCGCGCCGAGATAAAAAAACATTAATAGCAGTTTTAGAAAAAAACATCGGGCAAGGAAAAGCAGTGTTAAAAGGATTAGCTCTTTCAAGAGGGGAGACGATCATTGTGATGGATGCGGATCTCCAGGATCCTCCCGAAGCCATACCGTTGCTTATGGCGAAACTAAAAGGAGGTTTCGATTTAGTATTTGCTGGAAGGAGAGGAGCTTACGAATCAAGGTTTCGTCTTCTTACCTCGTATTTGTTTAAAAGGTCGCTTTATGTGCTGTGTGGTTTGCCTGTCGATGCCGGTTTATTTGTAGCAATGAATCGACGAATGGTGCAGCGGTTGTTATTCTATCATCAGCCAGGCCCTTCCATTCTTGCCATGATAGCTTGTACAGGGCTTTCCCTTGTTTCAATACCTGTGGAACGTGCTAAAAGGCTTAGGGGTGTTTCTGCTTACAGTTTTTGGAAGCGTTTCAAAGTTGGATTTGGCGGGGTCATTTGGGTTATTTATCAAAAATTATTGATTTCTCGAAAAATTTCCTAATAAATTGAAACTCTTCACCCAATCACAAAAGGAGCTAGCTTTGTGATTACGGTAGGTATAACCGGTGTGGGAGGCGGAGTCGGACAAGCGGTTATTCGTTCCCTTAAATATGGGACTCTTGCGACTCGAGTTGTGGGAATGAACACAAGATGCATGGCTCCTGGATTCTATTGGGCGAATGCAGCCTACCTTGTGCCACCTGCTAGAGATGAAGATGCTTATATCACTCGTCTTTTGGAAATCTGTGCTAGCGAACTTATAGATGTTTTGATTCCAGGGCTTGATGTTGAACTTATTCCCCTAGCTCGTCATAAGGATAAATTCTCCGCTTTAGGCTGTACGGTCATAGTAAGCAGCCTCAAAGTTGTTGAGTTATGTCGTGACAAACAAGCGTTTTATGAATTTTGTAAAACTCAAAATCTCCCCTTTGTTACAACTTTCTCTTTAAGTGATGCCCGGTCTCACATTCATGTTTTATCTTTTCCGGTCATCGTTAAACCAAAGAGTGGAATGGCTTCGGTTGGAGTACGACTGATCAACAACGCTGATGAATTATTTCAGATTCCTCTTAGTGATCATTTAATTGTGCAACCGTATATTTCTTCTGGTAATTCAGGCATGATTATTACGAATAACGAAGACCAAATTGGTCAGCTGGATCAAGCGAATGAAATTTCTGCTCAATTCTTCATAGGTCCATCAGGAAAATCTCTTGGCAGTTTCGTAAGTATTAACCGCTTAAAAGACGGCGTCCCGATGGAAATAGTCCCTCTTCGGGAATCACACGCCATAAGCGAAGGGGAAAAAATAGTGGCGGCATTGGCTAGCTTAGGATTACGCGGCCCTATCAATCTTCAAGGCAAGTTAACACCGGAGGGTGTTCGTTTCTTTGAAGCCAATGCCCGATTTACAGGCATTACTGGTGTTAGGGCAGCGTTGGGTTATCGCGAAGTCGAAGCTGCGATAAGAGCTTTTGTCATGAATCAAGAACAAGAAGCTGTCCATTACTTATCTTACTCGCCTGATTTTTTGGCTACACGGTATGTGGATGAAACCATCATTCCTGCCAAACGTGTGAAAAGTGTGAATGAAAATCACATTCAAGAAAATTATTCTGCTTCCAAAATGCCAAAACGGATTTTTATTTCAGGCGCATCAGGGTATATCGGGATAAATTTGCTAAATGTTCTTTTAAATAATCCTGAAGTGGAAGAAGTTCGAGCAGGGTTAAGAAACGAATCAAAGGGGCGACTTCTTGGAGATTTATTTGAAAAGTCAACAAAGCTAAAGATTGTCTACGGCGATTTGATTCAATCTTCCTGGCTTATGGATGGGATAGAAACCGTAATCCATCTTGCTGCATGCCGTCCCTCTACTTTACATCCCGATCATTCGGCGGAACCTTTTTTAATTAATTCTGAAGGCACAAGAATTTTACTTGAGGCCGCACGTCGTGCAGGAGTAAGTCGGATAATCTATTTATCTTCTCAGGCAGTATATGGCACACGTCATATTCCCCTGTGGGGGGAATCATTACCTCTACAGCCAGAAACACCCTACGGGCTTAGCAAATGGATTGGAGAATTATTGTGCGTTAATGAGAGCACAGACACATTGCAGAGCATTGTTCTGCGTATAGCACGCGTCTACGGTTTAGGACATTTTATGCGTTGGGATGAGATGCCTCATAAATTTGCATCCTTGACCCTCAAAGGGCAACCTTTGCCACTGTTTGCTGGAGGAAATCAACAACTTGACTTTATTCACATTCGGGATTTGTGTAATGCCATTATTAACTGGCCTTTTGCAGGTTTTTATGAAATTAACCTCTTTAATCACAATAGGTTAAGTAATTTTGTTTCAATCGCCTTTGCGCAGGGATCGAAGGGAAATTCAGCACCCCTTTCGGAGGGCTTGATTTCCCTAGAAAGCTTAAAAAATGGTTGCCCCTTAAGGGTGGAAAAACCTGCAAAAGGCCAGTTATTAAGGCTTGCAAATTATCTTTACCTAAATCCCAGTCTCTCATTTTTAACGTTGGCAGTGGCAACCCCATTTCGATAGCAAAACTTGCTTTGATTTTTCAAACTATTGCTTCAGAGCTTAAGCTGCCTGTTCCGCCTATTGAGCGAGTAAGCTATGATAAAACTATTCCTGGGGACTTTGGTTTGGATATCCGACGTGCGAATAGTTACCTTGACTGGTTTCCATCCATTGACTTAAAAGAAGGACTTAAAGAATTAATCTTGGATAAAATTAATCAGAAAATTGACAGAAGATTGATGAGAGAAATCAATAATATTGACAGCTGTGGTTGACATCACTGAATGCCGCGATACACAAAGGATCTTGATATTTAAATCGAACCAAACATCCCGAATGTCAGAAAATTAATTGAGGGGTCGGGTGTGAGATCAAAGATGACTTTAATTTTGCGCCTGGCTGGAATCGGATATCTCATCTTCGTTATCTACGGCAGTTTGGTGCCGCTGGAGTATCGGGCAAGACCGTTTGCGGAGGCGTGGCGGGAGTTTCAGAATATCCGCTACCTTCAGCTTGGGATTGCCTCTCGCAGTGACTGGGTCGCAAACCTCCTTCTTTTTATTCCGCTTTCCTTTCTATGGCTTGGTATTTTTTGGCCTTCCCGCAGCTTCCTTCTTAAAGTTTTAGCCTCTCTGGCCGTCCTAGCCGCATCCACATGTTGAAATATAATTGGTTTTTAATCAGCGCCTTTTTCATTTGTTTTTGGGTCGCTGTGATAGTCTTTGTTTTCTGGTACCCGTTTAATTTTTATTTTGACTCCGATTTTTTTGCAAGCCGCTTTCACTATTTTAAAACCAGCCTTCGTTTCGAATCCTACTATTGGGGAAGCGAGTTTACGGTCATCACGCAAGTCGTCAGGAAAGCGGTTTTTTTTATGCCGCTTGGGATAGCCCTGGGTGTTATGGAAAAACAGATCCCGCACCGCCTGCGAAGATACCTATTTGCTGCCGGTTCATTCATGTTCATGATGGCGGTTGCACTCACCCTAGAGCTGGGACAAACATTGCTCCCGGGTAAGCACCCTGATCTTACAGATTTTATCTTAAAAACCTTGGGCGGCGTTACCGGGTTCTTTCTTGTCACGCTAATACGAGCTAAGTCGCCGGCCTTCTTTAAAAAGGCCCCTCTACCTTGAGCGCACAACTAAAAATAGTGCAATGTTTGCTTGGGATTGGCTATCTTTTATTCGTCATCTACGGCAGCTTGGTGCCGCTGGAGTATCGGGCAAGGCCGTTTGCGGAGGCGTGGCAGCAATTTTTAAATATTCGCTACCTGGAACTTGGAATTGAGTCACGGAGCGACTGGGTCGCAAACCTCCTCCTTTTTATCCCGCTCTCATTCCTGTGGCTTGGCATTTTTTGGCCGCGCCGCAGCATCTTTGTTAAAGTTTTAGCTTCCGTAGTCCTTTTTGCAGCAAGCGTGAGTCTTGCGACCGGTATTGAATTTACTCAGATCTACTTTCCGCCCCGAACCGTTTCCTTCAATGATATCTTTGCCGAAAGCATGGGCGCTTTGACAGGCATATTCCTTTGGTGGTCTTACGGAGAAAAGGCCTTGCATTGGTTTTCCGGCTGGCATGGGGCAGGGGACAGATTGAATCTTGCCCGGCGCATCCTTTATGTTTATCTTTTTATTTTATTCGGATATTCTCTCATGCCTCTTGACCTAACACTCAGCCTTGGCGAACTTTTTGACAAGTGGAAAGAAGGCCGGCTGATTTTGACCCCTTTTGGCTATGCCTACCCAAGTACCCCTATGCTCATCTACGGTTTTTTTACCGAGACACTAATCTGGCTTCCCGTGGGATTTCTTTGGCAGTTATGTACAACAAAAGGGAAACTTACGACTTGGTGCTACGCGATTTTAGCCGCTGTATTATTGGAAATGATGCAGTTATTTGTTTACACCCGAATCACAGACATCACGGATATCCTGAGCGCTGCACTTGGCGCCGGGATAGGAACTCTTTTAGCCGCGCGGCTTCATGCCGCAAAGCCGATCCGGGAATCCGGAATCACACGTGCGTTTCATATCTCTCCCTGGTTTTTTATCTGGTCCGTGCTTTTTTCTGTATGGTGCGGCGTTATTCTGTTCAGTTTTTTATACCCTTTTAATTTCATTGCCGATATCGAAGTGGTTAAAGAAAGGTTTCTCGCTTTTCGCCGGGAAGTCCCGTTTCAAAGCTACTATTTCAGCACCGAATACGTGGCTATTACCGCGCTCCTCCGTAAAATCACCCTGTTTATTCCCCTCGGGGCATTGCTTGCGCTTGTTGTCTCAAAAATCTCTCATCCGTTCTGGCGGCGAATAGGCCTGTTAGGATCATTCACTCTCATCCTGTTATTTGCTTATGGAGTTGAAATCGGGCAGCTTTTTCTTGCAGACAGGGTAGCGAGTAATACAGACTGGTTTTTGGAAATGCTGGGAGGCGCAATCGGGTATATAGGCTTAAGCTATATGTATCCGACCTTCTTTTCGTTTCATACGGGCGTCCACTCCAAATAAGCCGAAAAATTTATCATGATTTTTAGACATATCCTCTTTTTTCTTCTGGTGGCGGGAATGGTTTTTATCATGTTAACGGTGGGAAGCCATTTTGTAGAGAATCATTTTATGAGGAAAACTGACCGCACGATTCAGCTGCCTGGACAAGACAGTGAAACTGCTCCATCCAGCCAGCCAGAGATAACAGCTCCCCATCTATTGGCTTCCGGTATACACAAAAACTATTATGAGAACGGCCTCCTTAGAGAGATTTTTGCTGTCCAAGACGGTAAGCTGGACGGTATCCACAATATTTTTACCAATGACGGCTCACCCTTACGAGAAGAGACTTTTAAAGACGGGAAGCTTCATGGTGTGCGCAGGAGCTACCGGAAAGGGGGAATCTTGAGAAAGGAGTTCTATTATAAGGACGGACGAAAAGAAGGGGAAGGCAGAGCTTATTATGCGGATAAAAAGATTGCCGCGGCAGAATCCTATCGCAATGGCGTGCTTCACGGACTAAGGACTTCCTATTATTCGAAGGGGAACCGACGTTCTCAAACCTTGTTTGAAAAAGGATCGTCTGTGTCCCGAAAAAAATACTATCCCAACGGCCTTTTGTGGATTCACGAGTCTTTTGATCACGGTCAGGATGAGAAAACCGCCAGGTTTTATTATGAAACCGGCGAGATTTTGGCGCAGGTCACCTACCGCGGCGGCCGTCCTGTTATGCTCAAACGGTACAGCCGTGAAGGGGAACTCACCCTTGAAACAGACCAGCCGAAAGAAATTTCCGAGCTGGAAGATTTTTTTGGAATTATTTTTGACAAGACAGCTTCGGCCCAGCTAAATCCCTCCCGCTAATCTTCGCTGCCAGCCCTGAAGCAGCTCCTGCTTTTTAATCCGCCGTACGCACAATCCCGCCGTTCTCCATTTTTTGTCGTTTTGTATTTCCTACGGGATTCTAAGTTGCTTTCTTATTTGACTTTTCGGACCTAGCGGGTTACAAAGTCCTCCATTTGGGCCCGTCCTAAAGGACCGCGGGCAAGATTTGCGCTTGCTTCAATAGGCAATGGCCGTATTTCGGTGGTTTCCTGTATATTAGTTTTTGGGCCCGTAGCTCAGTTTGGTTAGAGCAGCCTCCGCCAAAAGATGCGTCTGGATCGCTCTTTGAAATTAAATATGATATCTTTTGGGGCCTGTAGCTCAGCTTGGTTAGAGCAGCCGACTCATAATCGGTTGGTCCTAGGTTCAAATCCTAGCAGGCCCAAGCATAATCCCCGCCACAAAGTCCGCCACAAGACTTCGGCGGATTCGTCCTTGATAAAATGGGACGGGTCCGCCGCGCAGTTTGGCGGAGGTTGGTCCCTGGTTCTCCGCCATAAACCTTGGACGGATCCTCGCCACTATTTCTTCGGCGAGTCCGTCCGCGCAGTGTGGCGGACGCCATGAAGTGTGGCGGAAAATCCAGGCGGGCCCAAAGTTGCGACAATTTTGTAGGGAATAAACATTTCTGTTGTGGCGGCCGATACTTACGTAGCGCTCGAATCTAGACGATTTTAAATAAAAATCTTGACACCATTGGAAAAGCCAATAGAATTCGAATTGTTGGTTTGAAAATCAAGTTTTAGTAAGTCACTTGGCATGAGAATTGTTATTAAATCTACCAAGTGAATTTTATAATCGGCATCAAAGTAATTCTCAACACGTTTACCAAACGAAGGGGGAAACATGCGGCTCACCATTAAAAAGCTTTTGAGTGTGATGGTTATTTGTGCATCCATTCTTTCAGGCCCAATGGCTTTTGCAGATGAAAACGAAGTTGTGGCCTTAAAAAACCAGATCAATGACCTCAATAAGAAACTTGCTTCAATTGAAAGCAAATTGCTTTCCGTGGAGCGCACGACAGAGCAGCTTAAGCCGAGCATTGCTCATCCAGGTCATGCCGTGGTTCCTCCTGCTGAAGGTCCTTCCGGCGGTCTAGTTCATGCGATGCAGGATATCCAAATGGGCGGCTATATTGAAACCCAGTTCAACGCTAATCTCAGTAATACTACTGCTAATTTCAGCGATCCTAACCATACATTTAATGGGAACGTGGGAGGCGGCAATCGTCTGCGAATTTTCGACCACAATCAAAACACCTTCACTCTAAATGCCGCAAAACTCTGGTTTGCCAAAGAGGCTAATCCCGAAGGCGGCGCAGGTTTTCGGTTGGATCTTCTCATGGGTGAAGATGCGAAGCTTATCGAAAATTTCAGTCCAGGTAATGTTCTTACTGACAATGACTTCGATTCCTTTGCCATTGAACAGGGCTACGTGGAAGCCGTCCTACCCTTAAAGATATTTGAAGGCAATGATATCCTGCCCGATAAGGTTCATTTTAAGGCAGGCCGTTTTGTCACCTTAGCGGGTGCTGAAGTGATTGAAGGCCCGAATAACTGGAACATTTCCCGTTCAATGATGTTTGGATTTGCCATTCCTTTTATTCATACAGGAATCCGTTCCAATTTTAAACTCTTCAAAGACTATTTTGATGTGTATGTCGGCGCAAATAACGGATGGGATGTGGGCGTGGACAACAACAAGTTTAAGACCATGGAATTTGGTCTTGGATTCAGCCCCTTTGAGAAAGTTAAGAATTTCAGCTCAATCTATTGGGGACCGGAACTTTATGTGGACGGAGCCGCTCCGGGTGGCCTTGGAAATTTTGGCCAAAGCGGACATAAGCGTTTCCTTATCACTAATGTGACAACCTGGGACGTTACGGATAAGCTATCCCTCATGCTTGACTTCAACTTTGGAAATCAACGCCGTATTCCCGGCCTTGAAGGAAACGCCTTTGAAAATGCCCAATGGTGGGGTATTGCACCGTACGTAAGGTATGCCTTTACAGAAAAGTTTGCAATGGCTTATCGTTTTGAGTATCTGAACGATAATGACACATTTCGTATGGGAATACCCAACAAGCCGTTTTGGGGTCAGACGATTACTGCAGAATATAAGATGTATGACAATTTGATCACGAGGTTCGAGTACCGGTATGATAAGGCTGATCAATTCAATGCCTTTACCGGAAGTGACAGCGCTCAAAGCACCATTGGCGCTCAGGTTATTTACCTGTTCCAGTAACTAAATTTGTGTTCAAAACCCCGCATTTGCCCGTCACCTTGGGTGGATGCGGGGTTTTTTTCTTGACATAATCTCGTCAAAACGTAAACTATCGTGACTTTTGATTTGTCAATCGTATCAAATTGATAGAGGGTGCAATGAAACTTCGCGTTTTAGCCTTAATCCTTGTGTTTTCATTTTTGACCGCATCCTGCGCGCATAAAAAAGGGAATGCGGAGCGCTTTTATTTCGGGCCGTACTCCGAAGCGGAAAAATTCTATAGCAAGGGCGAATACGAAAAAGCCATCCAAAAATATCAAGCCTATATTGATGAAAATCCTGAAGGAAATCTTGCGGTTATTTCGCAATATTATATTGCCAAAAGTCATGCCGCTTTAGGGCAGCAGGATCAAGCCCGGACGATTTATCAGGAAATCGCCCAAAAGCACCCCGGCCTTGTATGGGCTAAGTTTGCCGAGACCCAGTTAAAAGAACTGAACAGCAAAACTTCGTCCACACCTCTTGAAACTCCAGCTAAAGCCTAGTATTCTTAATACAGCTCTTTGAAAGGATTCTCTTGGATGATCGCTCCCGCCAAAAAGAAGGCGGGCAAGCCCTTTGCCTTCGGTAGGGGAGGAAAGTCCGAGCTTCGCAAGGCAGCGTAGTGGGTAACGCCCATCTCCGTCAAAACACGCGGCGGACGGATTAGAGCCACAGAGACGAGTTCTGCTTCGCCGTGTCTTTAAACAGCACGGCTTCGCAGAATGGTTCCCTTATTCGTAAGGGCCTGTTCTGCGTAGCACCGCCAATATGGACGGTGCGTAGCAGAAGTGAAACGCGGCAATCTCTACGTGAAGAAAGGCTAAATAGGACGAGGTTCCGAAAGGGAAAAACTGCCCGTTTTCTCATCCCAAAAGGATGGCTTCGTCGGGTAAGCCGCAAAAGTCTGCCAGTAATGGCAGAAATAAGATAGATGATCATCACCGCGCCATAAAATGCGCGGACAGAACTCGGCTTATAGAGAGAATCCTTTCAAATGGCTTGACATGTTTGCGCGCCTTCGCTAGTATCACGCAAATTTAAACGTCCTTTTAACCCGGTGCCGAGACACCGAAAAGGGAAAAAATGATAAACTTCACTGGTTTCATACAATTTGCAACCCCGTACTTTCAATGCAAAGTACGGGGTTTTTTATGTCCGAAAGGGACAAAAGGGGACAGGCGCAACAATAGAAAATTGTGCCTGTTCCCTTTTGTTTGTCATGCCAAATAGCGAAAGAACCATTTTAACCGAGCAGGAAATTCAGCGGGCCCTGGTCCGCGTTGCCCATGAAATCCTGGAGCGCAATCACGGCACAAAGGAACTCGCTCTCGTGGGCATCAGGACGCGGGGTGTGTTTCTTGCCGAAAGGCTTCAGGCGCAAATTGAGGAAATCGAGCATGTGCGGATTCCCCTCGGAACGCTTGATATTACCCTCTACCGGGACGACCTGGAGGAAATCGGCAGCCGCGCGGCGGTGCGTGAGACCTCGATCCCGTTTGACCTTAACGATAAAATTGTCGTTCTTGTCGATGATGTTCTTTTCACAGGCCGAACTGTCAGGGCAGCGCTGGATGCCTTGATTGATTTCGGGCGTCCCAAGGCCATTCAGCTGGCCGTTTTGGTTGACCGTGGGCACAGGGAGCTTCCCGTGAAAGCCGACTACGTGGGCAAAAATATTCCCACTTCCAAAGAGGAAGAAGTGATTTTGCGGCTCAAAGAAAATGACGGCATGGATGAGGTCGTGGTGGCCGAGAAGAAAAAATGACAAATCCAATCCAGTGGACGCGCAAAGATTTGTTGGGGCTCAGGGACCTATCACGGGAAGAGATTTTACTCGTCCTTGAAACCGCAAAGTCTTTTCGCGAAATTTCTCAGCGTCCGGTGAAAAAAGTTCCAGCACTCCGGGGTAAGACCGTGGCCAATCTTTTTTTTGAGCCCAGCACGCGCACGCGTATTTCGTTTGAGCTCGCGGAGAAAAGATTAAGCGCGGATACCATTCACGTGGCGGCGTCGACCTCCAGTATGGTGAAGGGGGAAACGCTCAAAGACACGGCCAGGAATATAGAATCCCTTAAAGTGGATGTCCTCGTGATGCGACACCCTTGCTCAGGCGCGCCGCATCGCCTTGCGCCTCAATTGAGCTCAAGTGTGATTAATGCAGGGGACGGCATCAATGAACATCCGACACAGGCATTGCTTGATATGTTCACGATTTTAGAAAAAAAAGGGAAAATCGAAGGACTTAAAGTAAGTTTCGTGGGGGATATTTTACACAGCCGCGTAACGCGGTCCAATATTTGGGGGCTCACGAAACTCGGGGCGAAAGTAACGGTTTGCGCACCCAAAACACTGCTCCCGAAAGCCGTGGATCAGCTTGGCGTTCGTGTGACTACCGATTTGCGCGAAGCGGTTAAAGATGCCGACGTGATCAATCTCTTGCGGATCCAGTTAGAAAGGCAGGCGCAATCCTTTTTCCCGAGTATCCGCGAATACGCCACGGCGTATCAGATTAACCACCACGTCTTAAAAGCCGCAAAACCGGATGTCTTGATTATGCATCCTGGGCCCGTGAATCGCGGCATTGAAATCACAAGTGATGTCGTGGATGGCCCTTTCTCTGTGATTCTGGATCAAGTTACTTACGGTCTTGCGGTTCGAATGGCCGTGTTATTCCTACTATCGGGGCAGCCTCATGATAAGAAGGAAGAAGAAGGGTGATATGAATCTTTTAATTCGAGGAGTGAGAATTGTTGATCCGGCATCGCAGAAGGGAGCGGTATCCGATAGCACGCTGCCCGTTGCGGATATTCATTTAAAACAGGGGAAAATCGCAGAGATCGGGACAAACCTCACCATTCCTAATGCCGAAGTCCTTGAAGGTAAAGGCCTGTATCTTTTGCCCGGTCTGATTGACCTACACACCCATTTCCGTGAGCCGGGCTTTGAATCCAAGGAAACCATTGCCACGGGCGCGCGCGCGGCTTTGAAAGGCGGGTTTGTGGCCTCGGTATCGATGCCTAATACCTTGCCTCCGTGCGACCATCAAAGTGTCATTGATAACATCATCCGGAAAGCAAAAGAAGTGCCCTATCATATTTTCCCCTCAGGCACGATAAGCAAAGGTCGCGAGGGCAAAGAGCTTTCGGAAATGGCGGATTTAAAACAGGCCGGGATTGTGGCGGTCACCGATGACGGCGATTGGGTTCAGGATTCTCTGTTAATGCGCCGCGCAATGGAATATGCCTCGATGCTAGATTTAATTGTGATGAGTCATTGCGAAGATAAAAAGCTTTCGGGGCTGGGTGTGATGAATGAAAGCCTGATGTCCACCAAGCTCGGGCTTCACGGAATGCCCGCGGCAAGTGAAGAAGTAGCGGTAGCGCGTGATATCGAGCTTGTCAGGCTTACCGGTGCGCGGCTTCATCTCTGCCATCTTTCAACCGCCCGATCCATGGAACTTGTCAGGCGCGCGAAAAAGGAGGGCCTTTCCGTCACCGCGGAAGTGACGCCGCATCATTTGACTTTGACGGATGATTTTTTGGAAGGCTATGATACGCACTTTAAAATGAATCCTCCTTTGCGTCTTGCTGAAGACGTTAAGGCGCTCAGGCAGGGATTGAAAGAAGGCATCATTGATTGCATCGCCACGGATCACGCGCCGCATACGGATGAAGATAAAATGCAGGAACTGGATCACGCTTCGTTTGGCGTGACGGGCCTTGAAACCGCGCTGGGGATTGCCTTGACGGAACTTTTTCATAAAGAAAAATGGCCTTTAATAGAAATCGTGCGAGTCATGTCTTTGAACCCGGCCAGAATTTTAAATCTTGGGCCCCAGTTTGGCGCCATCACTAAAGGCGCCGAAGCCAATTTGACACTTGTGGATCTTGAACGGGAGTGGATTGTGAAGACAGAAGAATTCGAATCCAAATCGAAGAACTCCTGTTTCCTTGGGCGTAAATTAAAAGGTAAAGTCGTCGCCACGGTTTGTGCGGGGAAAGTATGGAGATTTTGATAGATATAACATATAGAAACCATTTCCATTGTTCTTCAGGAACGTTCGATGCACAAAAAATTAATTCCGGATTGTGTGCATCTCACTCGACTTCAGCCTTATTTCCCATTGCCATTGGAAATAAGGCCTCAGACGTCCTTCCGAATCAATGGAAATGGTTTCATTACATCGAAAAAAATGATGAATGTTTTACACGAATGGCGAAGGATTCGTGCAAGACTTGGGCAATGCTGCCAAGGGGAAACGCCGGCCCCGCAGGGGAATGGCGAGGGGCCCCTGGCAAATTGCCCTTAGCGCTTGCCGAATCCGTAGCTCCTGAGTGGAGAACATTCAGCATTTTTGTTGGTGGCGACAAATGAAGGCGTATCTTGCTTTGGAAGATGGGTTGGTGTTTGAAGGGGAAGGGTTTGGCGCCGAAGGGGAGGCCTTTGGCGAAGTGGTTTTCAATACCTCGCTCACGGGCTACCAGGAAATCCTCACCGATCCTTCATATAAAGGCCAAATGGTGGCCATGACTTACCCTCATATCGGAAACTACGGGGTCAATGTCCAGGATGAAGAGTCCCGACATCCGTGGGTTGAAGGATTTATTGTTAAGGAGTTAAGCCCGATTGTCAGCAATTACCGGTCGGAAATGACGCTTGATGCCTATCTGAAAAAACATGGAAAAATCGCGATTCAGGGAATTGATACCCGGAAACTCGTGAAGCATTTGAGAGATCAAGGAGCGAAAAAAGGTCTTATTTCCACAATAGACAGTAATCCCAAGCGGTTGGTTAAGAAGGCTGCGGATTCGCCTAGTATCGTCGGCATTGATTTAGTGAAAGAAGTCACATGTCAAAAACCCTATGTCTTTGAAGAAACGTTACTTGAAGGGTTCGAATGGGGAAGCAGTAAGCAGAAGCGTTTCAATATTGTGGCGATTGACAGCGGTATCAAACATAATATTTTGCGCAAACTGAATCAGCACGGATTCAATGTCAAGGTGGTTCCTGCGTTTGCCAAGCCTGAAGAAATTCTTCAAAGTCATCCGCACGCCCTTTTTCTTTCTAATGGGCCCGGCGACCCGGCCGCGGTTCCGTATCTTGTTGAAACCGTAAGGCGGCTGATTGGCAAACTGCCTATCTTCGGGATTTGCCTTGGGCATCAAATGCTTGGTCAAGCGCTCGGCGGGACTACCTCCAAGCTTAAATTCGGACACCGTGGTGGAAACCAGCCCGTTATGGATCTGGCCACTCAGAAAATTGAAATTACGTCACAAAATCACGGGTTTGTGGTGGATATCGATTCTCTTCCCAAAGACGAAGTGGAGCTTACACACATTAATTTAAATGATAAAACACTCGAAGGCTTGCGGCACAAAAAGCACCCCATTTTCTCGGTGCAGTATCATCCTGAAAATTCCCCCGGCCCGCACGATAGCGACTATTTATTTAACCGATTCTATGAAATGATTGAAAAAAGCACATGAGTAACTGGTTTCTTTCTCTCTATGCCTAAGCGTACAGACATCCACAAAATTCTGATTATTGGCTCGGGCCCGATCATTATTGGCCAGGCGTGTGAGTTTGATTATTCGGGAACGCAGGCGTGTAAAGCCCTGCGTGAAGAAGGGTATGAAATAGTCCTCATTAATTCCAATCCTGCTACGATCATGACGGATCCCGGCCTTGCCCACCGGACCTATATTGAGCCTCTCACGCTGGAATTTCTTGAAAAAGTGATTGAAAAGGAAAGACCGGACGCGTGCCTTCCGACAATGGGAGGACAGACCGGGCTTAACCTGACTGTGGTTGCTTATGAAAAAGGGATTTTTAAAAAATACGACGTGGAACTCATCGGTGCCAAGTACGAAGCTATAAAAAAAGCGGAAAATCGCCGAGAGTTTAAGAAAGCAATGGAAAAGATCGGGCTCGACCTTCCTCGCAGCGGTTTTGCTTATTCCGTGGAGGAAGCCCTGCGGGTTGCTGACGAGATTGGATACCCTGTGATTGTCCGGCCCAGCTTTACGCTTGGAGGATCAGGAAGCGGGATGTGTTTCAATCGTGAAGAGCTTGAAAAGACATCTTACCTGGGCCTTGAATACAGTATGGTGCATGAAATTCTTGTTGAAGAGTCCGTGCTTGGCTGGAAGGAATTTGAACTTGAAGTGATGCGTGATATCCGGGATAACTTTGTTGTCATTTGCTCCATTGAGAATTTTGACCCTATGGGAGTGCATACCGGTGATTCCATTACCGTAGCGCCCGCGCAGACCTTGACGGATAAAGAATATCAGCGGATGCGGGATGCCTCACGCAAAGTGATTTGCGAAATCGGCGTTGAGACAGGGGGATCGAATATCCAGTTTGCCGTCAATCCCGCGGACGGCCGGATGGTCGTGATTGAAATGAACCCGCGGGTTTCCCGGTCTTCCGCCTTGGCCTCGAAAGCCACAGGGTTTCCGATTGCGAAGTTTGCGGCAAAACTTGCGGTGGGATACACCTTAGATGAAATTCCCAACGACATCACAAAGTACACGCCCGCTTCTTTTGAACCGACGATTGACTATTGTGTGGTAAAAATTCCACGGTTTGCCTTTGAGAAATTTGAAGGCGTAGACAGCACGCTCGGTTCTCAGATGAAATCCGTGGGTGAGGCTATGGCCATCGGCCGCACGTTTAAAGAGGCGCTGCAAAAGGGAATCCGGTCTCTGGAGACCAAACGTTACGGATTTGGCGGGGACGGACAGGACAAGGTTTTCGGAGAGCATCTTAAAACGCGCGAGGCCTATATCGCTTATTTTGAAAAGGCTGGACAGGATCCGGAATTCAAACGAAAAGTTTCCACGGTTATACCTGTTGCCAAAGAAGATCGACTTATTTATCTCAAATACGCATTTTTGGCAGGAATGACGACTGAGGAAATCAATCGTCTGACGCATATCGATCCCTGGTTTTTGGAACAGCTGCGGCAGATTATTGAATTGGAGAAAGAACTGATAAAGGTACCAGGTACCCAGGGGACACAGAACCTGTCCCCTGGGTACCTGGTACCTTTGCTGAAAAAAGCAAAACAATACGGTTTTTCGGATCGCCAGCTTGGGTTCTACTGGGGAGTTGACGAGTCCGAAATAAGGAAATTACGCCAGGCCCATAAAATTGAAGCGGTGTTTAAGCTGGTGGATACCTGCGCGGCAGAGTTTAAAGCCTACACGCCGTATTTTTACTCCACATATGAAGAAGAGGATGAGACAATCCCAAGTTCAAAAAAGAAAATCATGATTTTGGGCGGCGGCCCCAACCGGATCGGGCAGGGAATCGAGTTTGATTATTGCTGTGTTCACGCGGCATTTGCCTTGAAGGAGTTAGGATTTGAAACCATTATGGTGAATTCTAATCCCGAGACGGTCAGTACGGATTATGATACTTCGGACAAACTTTTCTTTGAGCCCCTGACTTTGGAAGATGTGCTGAATATTTACAATCGCGAGAAACCTATTGGAGTTATTTTGCAGCTTGGAGGGCAGACGCCCCTTAATCTTGCCAAGCAACTTGAAACTTGCGGTGTTCCTATCCTGGGGACATCTGCCAATGCCATTGATGCGGCAGAAGATCGGGACAAATTTAAGAAGCTGCTTGAAAAAATCAGCTTGCGCCAGCCGGAAAATGGAATCGCCTACACTTTAGAGGAAGCTTGCGTTGTGGCTGATCGCATTGGTTATCCGGTGGTGATTCGTCCTTCTTATGTTTTGGGCGGCCGCGCAATGGAAATTGCTTATGACGCTGATTTTCTTAAAAAATACATGCATCTGGCGGTTGAAGTGAGCGGGGAACACCCAATCTTAATTGATAAATTTCTGGAGAATGCCTCGGAAGTCGATGTGGATCTTATCTCGGATGGAAAAACCGCAGTGGTGGGTGCTGTGATGGAACACATTGAAGAGGCGGGCATTCATTCCGGAGACAGCGCTTCCGTGATTCCGCCTTTTTCTTTAAAAAAGGAAATGATCGAAGAAATCATAACCAAGACCAAGCAAATTGCGCACGAACTTCATGTGGTGGGTTTAATGAATGTTCAATATGCGATCCAAAATGGGAACCTCTACTGCCTTGAAGTGAACCCGCGCGCCTCCCGAACGGTTCCTTTTGTGAGTAAAGCGATCGGTGTGCCTTTAGCCAAACTTGCGGCCAAAGTTATGGCCGGAAAAACCCTTGAAGAGCTTGGGTTCACTCAAGAAGTGATACCGGGGCATGTGGCCGTCAAAGAGTCCGTGTTTCCCTTTATTAAATTCCCCGGTGTAGATATTATTTTATCTCCCGAAATGAAGTCCACGGGTGAAGTGATGGGAATTGACCGTGATTTCCCTCGCGCCTTTTATAAATCACAGGATGCGGCGTCTGCTCATCTTCCAGCTGAGGGTAAAGTCTTTATCAGCGTCAAGAGAGCGGATAAACCCAAGATCATTTCGATTGCAAAAAAGTTTCATGAAATGGGCTATACGATTGTTTCAACGGAAGGGACGGCACAAGTGCTGAAAGAAAACGGTGTCCCTGCGCAAATGGTACTTAAGATCGGAGAAGGGCGGCCCAATATTGAGGATCTTATCCGCAATAACGAAATTAAACTGATTGTCAATACACCCAGCGGGAAGGGGCCGGTTCTTGACGAGGCGAAAATTCGTTCGCTAGCGGTTTCCTATAATATTCCCTGCATCACGACCTTGAGTGCCGCCCGTGCTGCCACACTCGGACTTGAAGCCGTCCGCCAGGGTGACGGCCTCCAGGTCAAAGCCATTCAGGATTATCACACAACATTTGACCCGAGACCCGAGACAAGGGACAAGAGACCGGAGGCAAGAGACAAGAAACTGGGGACAACGTGCTAAATGCGTAATAATGTTTCGGGTCTTAAGTCTCGAGTCTCAAGTCAGAAATATGATGAAACTGTTACGATTCTGGAAAACAACAAAATCAATGCGGAGTATTACAAACTGACCTTTAGATCGCCGAGGCTTGCACGCTCAGTCAAGCCGGGGCAATTTATGCAGGTCCAGATTAATTCTTTGCTTGATCCCTTCTGGCGCAGGCCTTTCAGTTATTATCGCGTAGCAAAAGACCGGATAGAAATCCTTTACGAAATCCTGGGGCACGGAACCGCTTTGTTAGCCGGCCTGAAACAAGGTGCGCAGCTCAAGATTATGGGCCCTCTCGGCCGTCCTTTTTCATTAAAAGTTCCAAAGAGAAAACGAGTGCTTGTGGCCGGCGGAGTCGGAGTTCCGCCGCTTGTTTTTCTGGCCGAACGTTACCCCTCCGACTACCTTCTCATTGGCACAAAATCCAGGAAAGAAGTGATGCCACGGAAGGAATTATCCAAAATCAAGGCAAAGATCCTTTACGCGACCAATGACGGCAGTTATGGGGCTAAAGGCTTCGTCACAGTTTTATTGGAAAAAATCATCAAGCAGGAAAAGCCGGAAGATTTATTCATTCAAACCTGCGGCCCCAAGCCCATGATGCATGCGGTGATCAAAATCGCCCGGAAATTCGGGGTTGAAGGGGAGGCCTCCCTTGATGAGACAATGGCTTGCGGCATGGGCGCATGCCTTGGCTGTATGGTGAAAACAAAAGACCACGGCTGGATTCCGTCGTGCACGAGCGGCCCTGTCTTTTCGTTTAGCGAATTAACCGATTAACAAAGTACATCGTACTTGGTACTTCGTACTTCGTGACAAGATGGAAAAAATCAAAAGCTTTAAACAATTAAGAATATGGCAAAAAGGGATTGAGATTGTTAACTGGCCTTTTGCACATTTTGATTATGAGACATTGTTTAATTCACTATGAGGTTCGCCAGGTCGCGGCAATTTCGTTTCGAGAGCCTGTTTGCAGGGATCGACGAAAAAATCGTTTCGGTCATC
>Ga0247727_10008594_pt1 | contig 18885 bp, 16 predicted proteins | sample WisWelCaveWW1625_FD_202498 | JGI IMG/M metagenome (GOLD analysis project Ga0247727, IMG submission 202498) | Biofilm microbial communities from Wishing Well Cave, Virginia, United States - WW16-25 | ecosystem: Environmental > Aquatic > Deep subsurface > Groundwater > Cave microbial mat | place... | reverse complement strand
CTGAGAATCCGTAAAGACGAAGCTGGATCATTGAAACTCGACATGACCCTGGACCTTAATTTATATTTATTATCCTCATGAGAAACAAAGAAATTATTGAGTTGAGTATAACCGGCGTTGGGATTGTTGTCATCGGTTTTATTGTGTCCCAGCAGATGAAAGGCGTCCAACGCCCGCAGCCGGCTGTCAGTCCCAAAACAATTTCTTCAGCCCCGGCCGCGTTAGATCCGAAGAAAGACAAGAAGAGATTATTTCTGGCTTTAGAAGAAGAGGCCCAAAATATCAAGTTGAACCGAGACCCGTTTTCCCGGCAGCCGATTGTATTTTCCGGCGATTCCGCGCAGGGTTTGAATTTAAGCGGCATTGCTTGGGATGAACTAAAACCCACGGCCATCATCAACGATGAAATATTAGCCGTTGGTGACCAGGTTGCCGGCAAAAGGATCGTTGAGATCAAAAAAGATAAGGTTATCTTAACTGATGGTCAACAGAGTTTCGAGTTGAAGATAAGCATAGAGGTAAAGTGAGATATGGAGAAACGTAAGAAGATATTAGTCATCGATGATGACCCAACGATCACCAAATTGCTGTCTTCGCGGTTAGAAACCTACACGTACGATGTGGTGACAGCAGCCGATGGAGTGGAAGGCTTGGAGAAATTCCGTCAGGAAAAGCCGGATTTGATTATTCTGGATATCGTGATGCCGCGCCTGGACGGTTACAACTTTGTTTTGGAATTTAAAAAAATCGCCGACTTAAAGGCCACGCCGATTATCATTTTGACTGTCAAAGAAGATATGCGGGAAATCTTTGGGATGGAAGGGATCAATGATTATATTGTCAAACCATTTTTGATGAATGACCTAGTTAAAAAAATCGATAAGCATCTCAAAGCGCCGGTACGCAAAATCCTTATCGTGGATGATGCCAAGGATTCGGTGGAGCTCATCGAAGAGCTTTTGCAGTTAAGAGGCTACAAAATTGTTAAGGCCGCGGATGGTTTTGAGGGTTTAGATATCAACCAGAAGGAAAAACCGGATTTAGTCCTCTTGGATGTGATGATGCCTAAATTAGACGGCTATCATGTTTGCCGCATGATCAAATTTGACAACAAGTATAAGGATGTGGCGATCATCATTGTCACGGCCAAGACTCAGGAAAAAGATAAGACACTTGGGACTGAAGTCGGCGCCAATGAATTCCTGACTAAGCCGCTTAATTCTGATGAATTGCTTTCAAAAATCAAAAAGTTGATTTGGGATTAATATTAAATCCCAGCGGAGGATTGATAGTTTTTTTAAAAAAGAATTTGACAAGCTGGAGGATGGACACTATACTTGGGTCAGAGTTAGGGCAATGATGTCCTCTTGAGCGTTGATGCTCGAGAGGATTTTTTATTTCTTGGGCGATGAGGCCCCTGGGCAACACGACATGATGAACACGTGCAACGTGCCCCCAGGGGTTTTTTGTTGGAGATAAAAAGTACTTCGAGATGCGATTTGAAGGAAAGGGGATGAAATGAAAAAAAGCGAACAAGAGTTGGACTCGGCTTTCAAACGTATCGGGAGATTGGCGGCGTCTTTTTTGCTCATGTCGTTTGCTTATGAGGTTGGGTGGAGCCTGTATAACCTGATGCATGTTTAATACAGGCCTCCGTATAAGTAATTTATATTATTTCTTTGATTATTTTGAATGAGTCCAGGCCAGTATTGCCCCGACTTTCCTTTAAATTTTTTTTAAGCGGCAGTCGGGACTGTCCCAGCTTCCACTCTGATGGATTTAAAGGTAAGCTGGGGCTGACTACCATTACTTTAAGGGAAGTCAGTGTCTGAAGGAACGATAAAAAATTTTTGAGGGATTTTTGTAGGGCAATGATGTCCTCTTTTAAAGCAATGATGCTTTGAAAGAGGACTTCTATTTTTTAATCAGTGCATGATTTATGGAGCCTGCCTGTCGTGCAGACAGGCTAAAGCAGAATATGAGAAAAAAGATTGTTGTCGTTGGCAACGGTATGGCCGGCGCCAGGGTGGTAGAAGAGATCCTTAAACGCGCTCCCGGCTCATTCTCTATCGTCATGTTCGGGGCCGAACCTTATGGGAATTACAATCGCATCCTTTTAAGTAACGTCCTCAATCAAACCCAGCAGCCCAGTGAAATTTTTATCAACCCCTTAACCTGGTATCACGAAAACAATATCCAACTGCACGCGGGTGTCAAAGCCATCAAAATCGATTGTGCCAAGAAAAAAGTTTTTGGCCGTGGGCTTCCCAAGGAAATATGTGCCTATGCGAATAATGATGATATTCCAGGCGGCGGAGAAATCATCGAAGAGACTTATGATCATCTGATCCTTGCCACCGGTTCCCGTCCATTTGTTCCACCTTTAAAAGGTTTTGGCCAACCCGGGACTTTCCTTTTTCGCACGATCGATGATTGTGACCAAATTGCCGCGTACGCCAAAGATTGTCAAAAGGCTATTGTTATCGGCGGGGGCCTTTTGGGGTTGGAGGCCGCGCGCGGGCTTTTGACGCACAATGTTGAAGTGACCGTCATCGAGGCTAACACACAATTGATGCCGGCCCAATTGGATGAAGAATCGGCCCAGATGCTTAAAGGTACCATGGAGGCGATGGGCATAAGGGTTTTAGTCAACGCCAAGACTTCTGAAATTATCAGCGAGGGCGGCCGGATTCGGTCGATTGCAGTTACCGACGGCAGCAGTATTGAAACGGACATGGTGGTTGTTAGTGCAGGAATAAGGCCTATAACCGAGTTGGCCGCCAAGTCGGGATTGAACGTTCAAAAGGGAATTGTTTGTGATGATCAAATGAGAACTTCCAACTCCGACATTTTCGCGTTGGGAGAATGCATTGAACACCGGGGGAAGCTGTACGGTCTCGTTGAGCCGATTTGGGAGCAGGCCAAAGTGTTGGCGGATGTCATTACGGGAGTCAATTCTCCGGCGGCGTATTTAGGTTCCAAGACAGGAACAAAACTTAAAGTCATGGGGGTTTCCTTGGTTTCTTTAGGCGAAAAAGAAGCCAAACATCCCGATGATGAAGTGATTGTTTATCGCGATCCGCGCCGGGGAGTTTATAAAAAGCTCATAGTTCGTGATGAAAAAGTACATGGAGCAATTTTGTTAGGCGATACGGACTCGGCGGATTCGCTGATGCACATTTTTATGGCGGATAAAAAGGTGCCGGAGAATCGTTCCGAGCTTTTATTTGGTGAGGTCAGCGGAACATCGTTGATTTCTGCCGCCGACCTTCCGGACCACGCTCAAATTTGTAATTGTAACGGTGTTTGTAAAAAAGAAATCACGCAGGCGATCATCGATGGGCAATGCAAAACTGTGGCGGCCGTTGGAAATAAAACTAAAGCCGGCAAGGGTTGCGGTTCTTGCCGCGGGTTGATTGCGCAATTGATCGAATCTTGCTTAGGGCAGGTCTCGTACGACCCCAGCGAGCATTTTTATGTTCCCGGCGTACCTTTGGAAAAATCACAATTAACCGCGGAAATCAAATCCCGGAATTTACGCTCGGTCAGCGCCGTTTTCGATGAACTTGCCAACGGCAAAGAAGATGTGGACAGCAAAGTGGGGTTGGCCTCGCTACTTAAGACGGTTTGGCCTAAAGAATATAAAGATGAACGCGACGCAAGGTTTATCAACGACCGCGTCCATGCCAACATTCAAAAAGACGGAACGTTTTCGGTGGTTCCGCGAATTTATGCCGGTGTGACTTCCCCGGAAGAGCTCATGAGGATTGCTCAGGCGGCCGTGAAATATAAAGTGAAGATGGTTAAGATTACCGGCGGCCAGCGTATTGATCTTTTGGGGGTAAAAAAAGAGGATTTGCCAAAAATCTGGAAGGATCTGGGAATGCCCAGCGGCCACGCGTACACGAAAGCCTTTCGGACGTGTAAGAGTTGTGTTGGAACGGATTTCTGCCGTTATGGCGTTGGGGATTCGATTGATTTAGCGACGAAGATAGAGCGGCGTTTTCAAGGGATTGAGTCGCCGCACAAAATGAAATTGGCGACGGCCGGCTGTCCGCGCAATTGTTCGGAAGCTTATGTGAAAGACATCGGCGCGGTGGCCATTGAAGGCGGCAAATGGGAGATTTACATCGGCGGCGCCGCTGGTAGTACGGTACGCAAAGGAGATTTGCTGCACACGGTTGATACGCATGAGGATGTTTTGAGATTCATCGGGCGGTTTATTCAATATTACCGCGAACACGCCAAATATTTAGAACGCACCTATGGATTTGTTGAACGGATCGGGATTGGTGTTTTAAAAGGTGTTCTCATCGATGACAGTTTAGGGATTTGCGCCCAGTTGGACCAAAGAATTCAGGAGGCCGTGGACGCTTTCAAGGACCCCTGGCAGGAGGCGGAGATTCCCGCCTATAGCGGACAATTCGATGGGCCGAAGCTGGTCGAGGTCTTAAATGAGGCGGAGAATAATGGATAGAAATAAATTCCCCTCCTCACAAGGGGGAGGGAAGAGAGGAGTATGATGAATAATTTTAAAATGATTCATTTGGGAAAATTAGAACAAATCCCCCTCGGCCAGGGACAATGTTTCATCGTCAATGATTTGGCAATTGCCGTTTTTCGTCCACGTAGCGGCGGGTTATTCGCCATGGAAAACCGTTGTCCCCATCGGGGCGGCCCGTTGGCCGAAGGGATCATCGGTATGGATAAAGTTGTTTGTCCGTTGCACGGCCATAAATTTGATCTCGCTTTGGGCCAGGGAATGGAGAAACACGAATGTGTCCGGACGTTTAAGGTGTGGGAAGAGAGTGGAAAAATTATGATGGAATATCCGGTGTATATCCTGAACCAGGAAAAAAGAAATCAGGAATGTTTGGCTCAATTGTAAAAAAATTTTAAATGAGACAAAATTTGAAAGGAATACATTGTGATTCCCAATAAAGCCGTGCGACTTAATTTATTTGATTTTAAATCGGTACCAATGCGGGCGTTTCATACAACGTGGTTCGCTTTCTTTTTGTGTTTTTTTGGATGGTTTGGTATTGCTCCTTTGATGCCGTTGGTTCGCGAAGATCTGGGGCTTACGAAAATACAGATTGGTAATACCATGATCGCTTCGGTGGCGATCACAATAGCTGTTCGGCTGGTGATCGGGTGGCTGTGCGATAAGATTGGCCCTCGCCGATCATATTCGGGTTTATTAATTTTAGGATCAATCCCCGTTATGACCATCGGATTATCACACGATTATCAAACATTCTTTTGGTTTCGTTTGGCCATTGGTGCTATCGGGGCTTCGTTTGTGATCACTCAATATCATACCTCCGTAATGTTCGCGCCAAACTGTGTTGGAACCGCTAATGCGACGGCGGCGGGCTGGGGCAATCTGGGAGGCGGGGTCACTCAAATGATGATGCCTTTAATCTTAGCTGTCTTTTTACATTTAGGCATGAGCGAATCATTGGGGTGGCGCTTGAGCATGGTTATTCCCGGCGTTGCTCTTTTGATCATGGGGATATTGTATTATCGTCTGACCAAAGATTATCCCGAAGGAAACTTAAGGGAATTAAAAGCCAGGGGCCTTGTTCCCCAAAAGACCAAGACGAGAGGAAGTTTTTTGGCGGCCATTAAAGATCATCGGGTTTGGGCTTTGTTTGTTATCTATGGAGCCTGTTTCGGGATAGAGTTAACCATTGATAATATTGCGGCCCTCTATTTCACCGATACTTTTCATTTGTCTATCGGACAAGCGGGTCTTGTGGCCGGGTTATTTGGTTTGATGAATATTTTTGCCCGAGCGTTGGGTGGGATTATTTCAGATCGTTGTGCTATAAAAGCCGGATTAAGAGGACGAGTGATATTTCTGGGAACGGTACTTCTTCTGGAAGGACTTGGTTTGATGTTTTTTTCAAAGATGACTATTTTGCCTTTGGCCATTATAGCGATGATGACCACCGGGCTGTTTGTAAAGATGGCTAATGGCGCCACCTATTCAGTTGTCCCTTTCGTTAACAAAAAGGCTTTGGGGGCGGTGGCGGGAATTGTCGGCGCCGGTGGCAATGTGGGGGCGGTCCTTTTTGGATTCCTTTTTAGAATGGAGGATTTAAGTTATTCGATGGTTTTGTTTTATTTAGGGTGGATTGTCATTGCCTGTTCAGCCTTTTCTCTCATGGTCAAATTTTCGCCCGAGGTAGAAAAAGAAGTTAAGACAGAGTTCGACGCGGCCCGGGCGAGACAACTGGAGCCCCAAATAGTATAAGAGCATATCAGTGAGGCCATATGAAAGAACTGTTAGCGGAGGAACATTTCGATAAACAACAGGATTTAATTTCTGCGGTAGAAAAATTTACCTTGATGCATGATAGGCGTCAGTTGTCACCCGCTGAAAGTCGTTACCGCGAATTGATTCCCAAACGTACGCCCGGCCCCGGCCAACAATACGCCTTTGAGGTTAATCTCGATCAATGCACCGGCTGCAAGGCCTGTGTGGTAGCGTGTCATCATGAAAATGGCTTAGAGGAAGACGAAACCTGGCGTTCGGTGGGGCTCATTCACGGCGGGACAACGCAGGAACCCGTGACCCAACATGTCACCACCGCCTGCCACCATTGTTTGGCGCCTGGGTGTCTTACGGGCTGCCCGGTCAATGCTTATGAGAAAAATCTTGTTAACGGAATCGTTAAACATTTGGACGATCAATGCATTGGCTGCCAGTATTGCACGTTTACCTGTCCATACGATGTTCCCAAATATATTCCTAAAAAAGGGATCGTGCACAAATGCGATATGTGCATCAGCCGCCTTGATGTCGGTCAAGCCCCGGCCTGCGTGCGCGCCTGCCCGAGTGAAGCGATTCGTATTACCCTAGTCGATGTTGCCCAGATCAAGGAAAGGCCAACGGATTATGTGAAAATTCCTGATGCCCCGGACTCCCGGTTTACTTTGCCGACGACCCAATATAAAACCAAGCGTGTTTTTCCGGGGAACATGGTGTCAACGGACTTTTATTCTTTGAAGCCCCAGCATTCGCATCTGCCGCTGATGGCGATGCTGGTTTTAACCCAGTTGTCGGTGGGAACATTTTGCGCCGGATTATTTTGGAGAAGTCATTATCATATTTTTATCGCGTTGGGGGTGGGTTTGCTGGCGTTGGCGGCGAGCGTGTTTCATTTAGGGCGTCCTTTGTATGGGTTTCGAGCCGTCTTGGGATTAAAAAGATCTTGGTTGAGCCGGGAAATTGTGGCCTTCGGGATATTTACCTTACTGGCGATAGGTTACGCGTTAAATATTGGGCAGAATTTTTTATCCATCGCCACGGCCGTGTCCGGTGTCATTGGCGTCTTTTGCTCGGTGATGGTTTATAAAGTGACCAAGCGGCCGTTTTGGGATAATCATGCCACCATGATGAAATTTTTTTTGACGACGGGGATTCTGGGAATTTCCGGAATGTTATTTATTGAGATGATGGTTGTCAGGGCGGGCCTTGCCTGCCTGCCGGCAGGCAGGTGCCCGTCTATTGTGGAATTGCCTAACGGGCAACCACCGGGGTTGCCTCTACTGTGTGTGCTGACGATGATTTTGACAACGATTAAATTGATCGCTGAAACGTTGATTTTATTTCGTTTGGGCGATCATGAATTGACCTCCCTTAAAAAAACGGCGCTTTTATTGACTGGACCGTTAAAGTCCGCAATGCAGAAACGGTTTCTATTTGGTTTAGCGGGAGGGATTTTATTGCCTTTTTTATTTTTGGGTTTCGGTGCCCAGCTGGATCCAATCGTAATGACGGGAATGGCCGTAGCGATTTTTATTTTTTCTCTCATCGGGGAATTTCTGGAGCGATATTTATTTTTTAGAGCGGTTGTCCCTTTAAAAATGCCGGGTGGGAAGGCGATATGAATCAAAATCCTTTCATCAAAAGAATAGCCGATCTCATTCACCAAAAATCCGGGCCGTTGACCCAAGAGCTCGCTTTGGAAAATTCATCACTGGGTCTCGGGAAATTACCCGAACATCTTTTACCAGATAGAATCACCAATATGGTCTGCGGTTATTGTTCAACCGGCTGTAGCCTGGCAGTTCACATCAAAGATAATGAGCCGGTGAATTTAACGCCCACCATGAATTATCCGGTGAATTTAGGTGAGGCCTGTCCAAAGGGATGGGAAGCTTTAACTCCGCTAAAAGCCTTGGACCGGGCCACGACCCCTTATTTAAGGAAAGACCGTTCCGGAAAACTGGAACCGGTCGGCTGGGACGAAGCCCTGATAGCCTTTGTTGAAAACTTCCGTAAGATTCAGGACAAATATGGCAAAGAAAGCGTCGCCTTTTTAAGCACGGGACAAATTTGTACGGAGGAGATGGCTTTTTTGGGAGCGTTATGCAAATTTGGGATGGGAATGATTCATGGCGACGGGAACACGCGCCAATGCATGGCCACGGCCGCGACGGCGTATAAAGAATCTTTCGGTTTCGACGCGCCGCCGTTTACGTATAAGGATTTTGAAGAATCTGATGTGATTGTTCTGGTCGGATCAAATTTATGTATCGCCCATCCGATCCTTTGGCAGAGGATTTGTCAAAATCCCGGCAAGCCGGAGATCATTGTCGTTGATCCCCGGAAAACCGAAACCGCCATGGCGGCGACCAAACATTATGCTTTAGCTCCCAAAAGCGACTTGACTTTACTTTATGGATTGGCCAATATTTTGATTCAGGAAAATTGGATTGATAAAAGTTATATCGAGAAACACACGCAAGGCTTTGCCGAATTCAAAGCGCATACGCAGCAGTTTTCTTTAGAACAAGTTTGTCAGACAACGGGTTTAAGCAAGGAACAGCTTTATGAATTTGCTTTTACGATTTTTTCGCACAAACGGGTTTCTTTTTGGTGGACCATGGGCGTCAATCAAAGTCATGAAGGGGTGCGCACCGCGCAGGCCTTGATCAATTTGGCCTTGATGACGGGAAATATGGGCCGGCCGGGAACCGGGGCCAATTCGATTACGGGCCAATGCAATGCCATGGGCTCGAGGCTGTTTAGCAATACCACAAATTTACTTGGCGGGCATGACTTTCTTAATCCCTTTCACCGGCGAAAGATTGCCGATATTTTAGGAATTGAACCTTGGCGGATTTCTGACCAAAACAGTCTTGCGTATGATCAAATCATTGAGATGATTTCCATGAATAAAATTAAAGGATTGTGGGTCATCGCGACGAATCCGTCGCATTCCTGGATTCATCAAAAAGAATTTAAGGACATTCTCGGGCAATTGGATTTTTTGGTGGTTCAGGATATGTATCATACCACTGAGACCGCGCAAATGGCGGATTTGATTTTACCAGCAGCGGGATGGGGAGAAAAAGAGGGGATGGTAATTAATTCCGAGCGGCGCATTGGTTTGTTTAGAAAAGTTACCCAGCCGCCGGGTGAAGCCTTGGCTGATTTCGATATTTTTAAACTTGTCGCCCGTTACTGGGGCTGTGAGAAAATATTTGAAGAATGGAAATCTCCGGAAATAGTTTTTCAGATTCTTAAAAAAATATCGAAGGGACAGCCGTGTGATATTTCCGGAATCCGTGATTATAAAATGATTGAAGATTCCGGCGGTATTCAGTGGCCGTTCACGTTAGATTCCCTCGCTGCCTTTGGAGTCATTGCGAGGAGCGAAGCGACGAAGCAATCTCAACATGAGATGGGATTGCTTCGCCCCGCCTTTGGCGGGACTCGCAATGACGATAAGGAACTAGTTCCTATTGAAAGAAAAAATCCATTTAACGTCGAACGCCGCCTGTTTGAAGACGGGAAATATTATTTTCCGGATGAGAAGGCCAGATTTATTTTTGAAGAGGTCCGGTCTTCACCTGAACTGCCGGATGATGAATATCCTTTTATGCTTTTAACCGGACGAGGTTCGTCGTCGCAATGGCACACGCAGACGCGCACGGGGAAATCCTCCATTTTACGGGCGATGTATCCCGAGCATGTTTATGTGGAAATCAATCCCGAAGACGCCCGCCGGTTCAATATCCAACACAATGAGTGGGTCAGCGTGGCTACCAAAAGGGCAGTGATCAAGGCCCGGGCCAGTATTACCCCGACGGTCAAACGGGGACAAATCTTTATGCCGATGCATTATGAGGAAACCAACTGCCTGACGTTTCCGGCGTTTGATCCCTACTCGCGTCAGCCTTCGTATAAAATGTGCGCCGCAAGAATATCACATCAACCCTATTGAAATGATATCAGAACAGAAACCAGAAGTGGTCTCAATCAATACCTCTCCCGGTGGTATACCGAAATTGCCGAGAGATTTTGTTTGGGTTACCGCGGCGGGTTTAGAAGGTGATGGGCATAATCATGCAAAACACAATAATCCTTTGCAGGCAGTTTGTCTGCAAGATAGGGAGTATATTGAAGATCTCCAAGGAGAAGGATTCCCTTTATCTTTTGGTACGATTGGCGAGAATTTGACGGTATCTTGCCTGTATGTACAAAATTTACCGGTGGGGACAATTTTGAAGTTTTCAGGCGGTGTCGTTCTGGAATTAACAAAAGAGCGAAGGCCCTGTTATGTTCTCGACTCGATTGACCCGCGATTGAAGGAAGTGATTGTCGGCCGCTGCGGCTTTTACGCGAAGGTGATTCGTGAGGGAATATTAAAAATAGGAGAGAGGATTTATATTAACTGATATGTGGCCACCTACTGGAGCGATTTTCTGCGGAGGACAAAGCCGGCGTATGGGCACGCCTAAAGCCGGAATCGTTTTACCCAGTGGATGGACGATGGTGGAACATGTTTATCGGGCTTTAAAAGCGGTTTGCCGAAACGTTATTTTGGTTGGACACGCAGATGGAATCCCGAAATCATTACGCCATCTTCCACAAATTTCAGACCGATTTCAGAATATAGGGCCGATGGGAGGATTGGAAATTTTGTTAAGCTCCGGAATAGATTCTGAATATTTGATCACCCCGTGCGATTTACCTGAAGCAGTTCCCGATTTATTTAGACTTCTGATTTCATCTGAGCTTAACGGTTCGGCTGTCTTGGCGCACTACAATGAGGAGATGACCGACGTATCTTTTGAACCAATGATCGGCCGATACACGGCGAGCTTGCTGCCATTGGTCCGAGAATTTATCGCTCAAAGAAGATTTACAATGCTTTCATTCATAAAGGAAGCGAATGCAAAAAAGATAGAAGTACCGCCGCGTTTATTTTTTGCTCTTAAAAATGCCAACACCCCAAAGGATTTAGTCACAGGGTGATGAAGGTAATGTATAATCAAATCGAACAAATAATCAGGGGGCAACAATGTCCGAAGTGTCGGCAGAAAGAACTTTACTGGCTTTCCGACCGGAGACTGAAATGTTCATCCTGTTACTATCGTTTTAGTGCTAACAAGATCCGCGATGATTTGACGCTGCTCCATTACTTTAGCTTGGGAATCCCGGCTCATAAAGCGGCCAAGGCACTACGGTTTAGTTATCGAAAGGTCCGTGCTAAATATATGCAGTATCGAGGAGAAATTATGGAGTACTTAAAACAGCCGGGGAGAATGCCTTCCCTTAGCCCCAAAGGCGCGCGCAGACTTTTTTGGACCTTTGCCTGGGAAAAATTATCGAAATACCCTCGGATGAGCCGGGAGCATTTTGCATTGTATTTAAAAGAAATGGAATTTCGGTATCTTTACCGGAGAAAAAATATTTTTGATGTTTTGTTGAGAATGCATTTTGGTCCGGTTTTTAACTATTAAAAAAAATCTTGACAAGATTATGTGGCACAAGATATACTTGCAGCGTTCTAAAGGCATTGAAGTCTTTGGAGAAACAGTTTTCAAGGTAGGGCATAGAAGTCCTCTACGAGGCCAGAGTCTGGTCAGGTAGAGGATTTTTTATTTGTGGGCGATGATGTCCGAGGGCGCTACCGCTCAAGATGGGAAATCTCGTCTGGTTTAGAAATGAAATAGGTGAACTCGAAGTTCTTAACAAAAATGCGAAGGGAGAACGCAAATGGACATGATCAATAGTGGTGATACAGCGTGGGTTTTGGTTTCTTCAGCGCTCGTTATGTTAATGACCCCTGGCCTGGCTTTCTTTTATGGGGGCATGGTGAGGCGTAAAAACATTTTAGGAATTTTAATGCAGTGTTTTATCATCCTTTGCGTACTGAGTTTACAGTGGGTGCTTTTTGGGTATAGTCTCGCTTTTGGACCTGGAAACCCATTTATCGGTGGTTTGCAATGGGCTGGTTTGCATGGGGTTGGTCTTGAGCCCAATCCCGATTATGCGGCTACCATCCCGCATCAGGCTTTCATGATTTTCCAGGCGATGTTTGCGATCATCACACCGGCCTTGATTATCGGGGCCTTTGCAGAAAGAATGAAATTCTCTTCCTTTATTGTCTTCACGATCCTTTGGGCAACCTTTGTTTATGATCCAGTTTGCCATATGGTTTGGGCCGTAGGTGGATGGATTAGAAATATGGGGGCTTTGGATTTTGCCGGTGGGACCGTTGTCCATATCAATGCGGGTATTGCCGCACTTATTACAGCTTTGGTCATTGGTAAGAGAACCGGTTACCAAAACAAGCCCATGGCCATTCATAATCTTCCATTTGTTGTTTTAGGAGCGGCTTTACTGTGGTTTGGCTGGTTTGGATTCAATGCCGGAAGCGCTTTGGCGGCCAATGGTCTGGCGGTTAATGCCTTTGTGGTGACCCATATCGCTACCGCCGCAGCCGGTTTAAGCTGGGCGTTATTAGAGTGGAAATTTAGTGGTAAACCAACGACATTCGGTGTTGTGACCGGTGCCGTTGCTGGTTTGGTGGCTATCACGCCTGCCGCCGGTTTTGTGGACGTGATTGGCGCTATTTTTATCGGTCTTCTGGTCAGTGTTTTCTGCTATTTTGCGATAGGTATAATCAAACCCAAATTTGGTTATGATGATTCGTTGGATGCCTTTGGAGTCCATTGTGTTGGTGGAATGTGGGGCGCTTTGGCGACGGGAATCTTTGCCACCAAGGTTGTGAATTCCGCCGGAGCAGACGGATTATTACTGGGAAACCCTAAGCAATTTCTTATCCAGTTGATGGCCGTTGGTGTGACGTTGGTTTATACGGCAGTTGTGACCTTTATTATTTATAAAGTCGTTGATGCGATTATGGGTATTCGGGTTAATCAGGAAGATGAGGTCATGGGTCTTGACTTAACGCAGCATCATGAAAGAGCCTACACGGTTTTGGAATAGGAAATGAGGATTTTATCGAAGTCAGTTAAAAATTGAGGAGGAAAATCAATGAAGCTTATCATAGCGATTATTCAACCGTTTCGGTTGGAAGATGTCAAAAAAGCCCTTTATGAGGCGGATGTGAATCTGATTACGGTCAGTGAGGTCTTAGGTCATGGCCGTCAAAAAGGAGTCGATGAATTCTATCGCGGTGCGAAGGAAACTGGAAACCTCTTAAGGAAGGTCCGGTTAGAGATCGCCGTCAACGAGAACTTTGTCGAACCGACCATCAAAGCCATCATCAAAGGCGCGCGGACGGGAAAAATCGGCGACGGAAAAATTTTCGTTGTCGACCTGCCCCGCTGTATAAGAATCAGAACCGGCGATGAAGGTTCGCAGGCGATAGGATAGGTGATTAAGGATTAAAGGGATAGAGGATTAAAGGATAAGGTTGACGGCATGAAATTTTTTTAATCCTCTAATCCTTTAACCCTTTGATCCTTTTAATCCTAAAAGGAGGATAACACAATGACCACACTCGTGACGAGAAAAGCAGAGAACGGCAGTCCTAAGGACTCAAAGGATGTTGCCAAGCTGATTGAAAAGAATAATATCCAAGTCGTTGATTTTAAGTTTAACGATTTGCCTGGACTCTGGCAGCACTTTTCTGTTCCCTCTGAGGAATTATCCGACCCGGAAGGAAGTATTTGGAAAGAAGGTATTGGCTTTGACGGCTCGAGTATCCGCGGGTTTAAAAAAATCCACGAAAGCGACATGGTCTTACGGCCGGATGCGTCGACCGCCTTTATAGATCCGGTGTCGCAGATTCCGACCTTAAGTATTATCTGCGATGTTTATGATCCTATCACCCTTGAACCTTATACGCGCGACCCGCGTTACATCGCCAGGAAGGCGGCGGAATATCTCAAATCAACCAAGATCGCCGATACGAGTTTTTGGGGGCCGGAAGCAGAATTTTTTATCTTCAATGATATTCGCTTTGACCAGACGGAAAATAGCGGTTATTACTACATCGATTCTAATGAGGGTGAATGGAACACGGGCCGCGATGAGAAACCGAATCTAGGCTACAAACCAAGATATAAGGAAGGCTATTTTCCTGTGCCTCCGCACGATACGCTTCAAGACATCCGTAGCGAAATCATGTTAACTTTACGTAAAGTGGGAGTTCCGGTTGAGGTCCATCATCACGAAGTCGCCACCGCCGGGCAATGCGAGATCGACATCCGCTATAACACGCTGGTGAAGATGTGTGACCATCTTCTCCTTTATAAGTATGTGATTAAAAATCTCGCTAAGAAGCACAATATGACCGCGACCTTCATGCCTAAACCGATTTTTAAAGACAATGGTTCAGGCATGCACGTTCATCAAAGTCTTTGGAAGGATGGTAAGAATTTATTTTTTGATAAAAAAGGATACGCCCTTCTAAGCGATACGGCGAAGTATTATATTGGCGGGCTGTTGAAACACGCCCACGCGATTTTAGCTTTCGCCGCGCCGACGACTAATTCTTACAAAAGATTGGTTCCAGGGTATGAAGCGCCGGTGAATTTGGTGTATTCGCAAAGAAACCGCTCCGCGGCTGTCCGCATTCCGATGTATTCCAAAAGCGAGAAGGCCAAGAGAATTGAGTTTCGGCCGCCGGATCCGTCGTGTAATGCTTACCTTGCTTTATCAGCGATGCTCATGGCCGGGATCGACGGTATTAAACACAAAATTGACCCCGGTGATCCGATTGACAAGAATATCTATGAACTTCCGGCGAATGAAGCGAAGAAGATCCGCACTGTGCCCCGCTCGCTGGAACAGGCCTTGGAGGCCTTGGATAAGGATCGTAAGTTTCTGACCGAAGGGGGTGTTTTCACCGACGACGTGATTGACACCTGGATTGAGTACAAGCACGAAGTGGACATCGATTCCATCCGCTTAAGACCGCATCCGTACGAGTTTCATTTGTATTACGACGTTTAAACGAATCGTAAAACGATTGAAACAGACTAAAGGAAATGATTAGGGACAGGTCGCATGCCTGTCCCTATCTTTTAATTGACGCTCAAGGGAAAGATTGATAGAATTCATCCTAATATCAAACCGTTCTAACAAGGCATCCAGTATTCAGGAGGGAAAAAATCATGAATGAAATCGCTAGGATAAGAGATCGTCAGCCTGCCGCGGATTTCTCAGAAGAGACTTCAGAAATCGGGCAGATCCGTTCGATCCCAGAGTTGTACGGAAAGAATGTTTTTAGTCTGAAAGTGATGCGCAATTATTTTTCAGAGAAGGCATTTAAATCAATCAGCACCACTATTAAGGAAGGCGGACGGTTAGACCCAAGTATCGCCGATGAGGTGGCCGATGCCATGAAGACTTGGGCCGTTTCCAAAGGGGCCACGCATTTTACGCATTGGTTTCAGCCTTTGACCGGAACAACTGCCGAAAAGCATGATTCTTTCATTTCCCCTGACGGTGAAGGTGGAGTCATTTTACAATTTTCAGGTAAGGAGTTGATTCAAGGTGAGCCTGATGCCTCCAGTTTTCCTTCAGGCGGATTGCGGGCAACTTTTGAAGCGCGTGGTTACACCGCCTGGGATCCCACCAGTCCCGCCTTTATTAAGGAAGGCCCAGAGGGAGCCACTTTGTGTATCCCGACAATTTTTTGCGGCTATCACGGTGAGGCCTTGGATAAAAAGACTCCGCTTCTGCGTTCAATGGCGGCTTTATCAAAACAGGTTTGCCGTTTGGGAAAACTTTTTGGTCTTGATGTTAAGGGCAAGCGCGCTTACGCGACCTTAGGTCCTGAGCAGGAATATTTTCTGATCGATAAGGCTTATTATGAAGCGCGTCTGGATTTAGTGCAGACCGGCCGGACGCTTTTCGGCCGAGTGCCTGCCAAACATCAGCAGCAGGAAGATCATTATTTCGGCGCTATCAAGCCGCGCGTCATGGCTTTTATGGAAGACCTCGACCGCACCTTATGGTCATTGGGAATTCCTTCCAAGACGCGTCATAATGAAGTGTCGCCGGCCCAATATGAAATTGCTCCTGTTTTCGAGGAGTTAAACTTGGCCGTTGATCACAACATGATTGCCATGGAAGTGATGCGTCAGACCGCCGATAAACACGGCTTAGTGTGTTTGCTCCATGAAAAACCTTTTGCCGGTGTCAACGGTTCTGGTAAACATAATAACTGGTCGATTGTCGGGCCTGATGGCAAGAATTGGCTTTATCCGGGAAAGACTCCGCATGAAAACGCCAAATTTTTGGCGATGCTTTGCGCGGTCATCAAGGCCGTTGACAGCTACGCCAGCCTTCTCCGGGCTTCGGTAGCTTCGGCTGGCAATGATCATCGTCTCGGAGCCAATGAAGCGCCCCCGGCGATCATTTCGATTTTCTTGGGCGATCAGCTGACCGATATTATCGAGCAAATCGAAAAGGGACATGCCAAGACTTCCAAAGAAGGCGGCGTGATTGAAATTGGAGTTGATTCTCTACCTGTTCTTCCTCGGGACGCGACCGATCGAAACAGAACTTCGCCGTTCGCTTTTACCGGCGCGAAATTCGAATTCCGCGCCGTTGGTTCTAACATGAGTCCATCCGGCGCTAATATTATTTTAAATACCATTGTGGCGGAGGCTTTGGATGATATCTGCAACCAACTGGAGGCAGATGTTAAGGCCAAGAAGGACTTCAATAGTTCTCTACAAAAAATTCTTCAGGATATTATTAAAAAACACAAGCGTGTTTTGTATAACGGCGATAATTATATCGACGAATGGCATGCCGAGGCCAAGAAACGCGGGTTGCCGAATCTGAAATCAACTCCGGAATCTTTAGCGGTGCTCAAAGAGGAAAAGAACATTAAAGTTTTAGAAAAACACGGTGTTCTTTCCCGCAAGGAACTGGCTTCTCGTTATGAAATTTACAAACATGCCTATGCGACGACTACCCAACTCGAAGGCAGCTGCGCGGCGACGATGGCCCGCACTCAGATTATTCCGGCGGCCTTAGCGTTTGAACGGGATCTTGCCGAGACCATCAAGATTGTTGGGACGGCGGGAAAAACGACCGCCACTAAGAAATTATTGAAAGAGGTGGCCGGTTTAACCGAAGATGCGATAGTCGCCGCTGATAGCCTAGAAGCCGCTTTGGCCAAGCACGATTCGGCCAAGACCAATGCCGGTATGCTCAAACTGCGCGAGGCGGTGGACAGCCTTGAAGCACTGGTCCCGGCCGACAAATGGCCGTTGCCGTCGTACGCGGAAATGTTACTCATGAATTAGTTAAAATAGGGTTTAGGGTATAGCGTTTAGCGGTTAGGAATAATTTTCCTGTACCCTAACCCCTATCCCCTAAACGCTAATATGGTCTTTTTTATAAAACACATCAATATCGAGGGTCCGGAGACTTTAGGCGAATTTTTTAAGAAACACGGATTCACCAGCCGGACCCTTGATCTTTCTTACGGGGATAATTTTCCCAAAGATTTTTCAGATATAGAAGCGGTTGTTTGTCTTGGCGGACCGATGAACGTCTACGAAGAAGACAAATATCCGTTTTTAAAAGAAGAAGATGTTTTTATTAAGAAAGTTCTCAAGGAAGAGATTCCTTTTTTGGGAATATGTTTGGGCTCTCAGCTCTTGGCCAAAGCCGCGGGGGCCAAGGTCACTGAGAATCCGATTAAGGAAATCGGCTGGTATAAAGTTAAACTCACCGCCGACGGCAAGAAAGATTTGCTCTTTGAAGGAATTCCGGAAGAAGTTGAGATTTATCAATGGCATGGCGACACATTTGCCATTCCAAAAGAAGGAAAATGGTTGGCGTCATCTCAGTTGTGTGCGCATCAGGCCTTGAAGGTCGGTCCTTGCGCGTATGGATTGCAGTTTCATATCGAAATCACCGATAAAAGTATCCGCGAATGGTCGGATGAGTATTTTAAGGATGACATGGCGACATTAACGACTCAAAAAGGAAATATGATCAAGTGTTACGAAGAGAATAAAAAGTCATTTCATTTTTTGGCAGAGACCATTTTCAGTAATTTTTTAAAGTTAATCCCAGCTAAAAAAATCAGCCGGTAAAATTTTTTGACATTGATTGCACAATAATTAGGCAGAATGATAAGAGTCAACGACAAACCATTGAATAGATTGACGGCCGGAGGGATTAAATAAATCGCACCTGTTTTAATTCTTTGCGGGCGATGGCGGCGAGATGCGTATCGGAAGTAACAAAGAGATCAGCGAGAGATAAGAGAGCCGAAGCCAGTTGTATTGCGTCCAGCGTTTTAAGATGATGTTTGCCGATGAGTTCAATGCTTATTTTCTCAAGATTTTCATTCCAGAGAATTTTTGTAAAATAGTCTGTGTCTTTGGTGATCTCTGCTAAAATCCATTTAGCTTGCTGGGTGGCGAGACCCTTCTCCTTGAGTCGTCGGTCGATGGCCGAATTGACCTCAAGAAGATAAATGGGAGAGACGATGATCTCGGAAATTTTTTTGAGGAGTTCGTCAAAAGTATCGGAGCCGGCCTCGAGGACATATTTTTTGAGCAGAGAGGACGTGTCGATAAAGGCCTTCAATGTTTTTCCTCTCTTCGGTTTTTGACGATGGTTTCGGAAAGAGATTCTCC
>Ga0247727_10008593_pt1 | contig 18886 bp, 20 predicted proteins | sample WisWelCaveWW1625_FD_202498 | JGI IMG/M metagenome (GOLD analysis project Ga0247727, IMG submission 202498) | Biofilm microbial communities from Wishing Well Cave, Virginia, United States - WW16-25 | ecosystem: Environmental > Aquatic > Deep subsurface > Groundwater > Cave microbial mat | place... | reverse complement strand
CGCGCTCCAGGTCGTTGCTGTCCATGGCCTGCGCCTCCACCTTCTGGTTGAGGCGAAAGGCGCCGGCCTGCTTGAGCAGCGCGTCGACCAGCGTGGTCTTGCCGTGGTCGACGTGCGCGATGATCGCGATGTTGCGAAGCTTCATTCAAAGTCCTTTTGGAGACTGAAGCCCTGTTGCACAGGGGTAAGTGGCGCAAAGTCTTGCTGCGCTGCACTATTTCGAGCCGCGAGGTAGCACAGTTTGGGCAGCCTCGCCAGCCGCCTAACGGCAGCACACTGCCTCCTAGGGCGTTCAGCCCAGCAATGCCGCGGCCGAGGGGTGCAGAATGGGGCGGTATCCGGCCGCAAGAACGGCAACGATGGACGCAGGCGTCAGCACCTCCACCTCCTCGCCTATCTCCGCTGGGATGACGAGCGATATGTAGCCGGACGGCTGCCACGCCAAGAGATTGCTGCCGACAACGAGATAGGCCCGTGCGCCGTCGCTGTCCTGGGCATAGCGGATGAAGGCGCCGTTCGGGAGATCGGCTCGCCGCGCCCGGAACGTGACCTTTCGGCGCTCGCGGTCGACGCGCTCGCCGTGCAGCACTTCGTCCATCGCCGGAGCCCGCTCGCGCCGCGCCCTACCGTGCGCCTTGGCCCACAGCTCGGCGAACCGCTCGGCATCGGCGCGGCGGCACTCGAAGCACGGGCGATGGCCGGAAGCCAGCGCGGTCGCCTCGTCGAGAAAGAACAGCTCGGTATAGCTGTTGGGCTGCATCACCTCGCGGTGGCGGCCCCTGAACTCGAGCACGCAGGCAATCCACTGCCTGGTCGCCCATCGGCGGGCCCCGAGCGACCTGTCCGGCAGATGGAACGCCCCGCCGCGATTGCCCATCAGCAGGCCGCGGTGCGGCGTGGCGATGATCTCGCCCTCGGGGGTGACGCGATTCTGGAGCGGCATTGCGCAATCTGCCAAACTCGGGGCCGTTGCACCAGGAGAGACAGATGGCGGACGCGGCCGTAGATGTGAAGATCGCCGAACGGGCCGAGGGGCCGGTCGCTTTCGTGACCGTGGACCATCAGCGCCGGCTCAACTGCCTTTCGAGCCCGCTCATCCTCGAGTTGCGCGCGGCATTTGCCGGGCTTGCGGAGGACCAGCGGCTTCGGGCGATCGTTCTCACCGGCGCCGGCGACCGCGCCTTCATCGGCGGGGCCGACCTGCATGAGCTCGGCGTGCTTACTCCCGATACCGCACGATTGTTCATCACCCGCCTGCACCAGGCGTGCAAGGCGATCCGCGACTGTCCGGTGCCGGTCATCGGCCGCATCAACGGCTTCTGCCTCGGCGCCGGCCTGGAGGTGGCAGCAAGCTGCGACTTCCGCGCCGCAGCCGACACCGCGCAGTTCGGCATGCCCGAGGTGCACATGGGGATTCCATCCGTGATCGAGGCGGCCTTGCTGCCGGGCCTGGTCGGCTGGGGCAGGACCCGCCAGATGCTGCTCACGGGTGCCATGTTCTCGGCCGCGGAGGCGCTGGCGATGGGCTTTGTGCAGAAGGTCGCGCCGGCCGCGGAGCTCGATGCGGCGGTGGAAGCGTGGGTCGCCGCCATATGCCGGGCGGCGCCAGAGGCCATTCGCTCACAGAAGGCGCTGATGAACCGCTGGCAGCGCGTCTCCGTCGAGGAGGGCATCTACGCCGGCATCGATGCCCTCTCCGATGCCTACAAGACGGGCGAGCCCCCGGCGGCCATCCAGGCGTTTTTCGAGCGCAAGGATCAGCGTAATGCCGAATCTGGTTAATGGCGGGAAAGGGGTCAGACCCCTCGCGTAGACGCTCGAATTGGAACTTCGAACGGTGGAGGCGAGGGTCCGACCCCTTTTCCACCCAGCGCCGCGGCCGAAACCGCCGGTTGCTTCCAGAATGCCCTTTCCCGTAACGCGGGGGCGGGCTTTTGCTGCCTTCGCCGCCGGGCAGCTAGGGTGGTAGCCGCCAAATTTTCGGCGCTCCTTGGCCTCGCCAGGCGGCAAAGAAACGATTTCTCCGAATCGGAGATAGCCAAGGGCTTCGCAGCCTTCCGCAAAGCGCGCCATATACAACTGCGCAACCAATCAGCCGGAGTTCGCCTAGGACCTCACCTCTGCCACCCGCCGACGCTCTGCAGCCGCTGCCAGTTCGCGAGCGCAAGGAACAGCGCGATGAGCAGAAGAAAAATGGCGGTCGGGAATGCGAGGTAGGCGATGCCGGCGCAAACCAGGCCGAGTGAGGCGACAACGCGGACCGACCACACCGGGCCCAGGAGCCGTCCCAGCCAAGCGTCGAGCGTCTGTCCGCCATCGAGGGGGTAGGCGGGCAGCAGATTGAACGCCATCAGCAGGAAGTTCCACTCTGCCAGGGTCGCGAGCGGTTGAGCCAGCATGTACGCCCCCGCAAAACCAGCCTGGACAGCCAGTGCGGTAAGCCCAAGCAACAGCCCCAAGTTCACCGCGGGTCCCGCCAGGTAGATCACCGAGCGCGCAAATACCGACCGCGGCAGGGAGCCTCGAAGTGGGCGATGCCGCCGAGCCCCGTCAGCTCGATGTGGGACACGTGGGCGCGGAACAGGCGGCCGGCGAAGGCGTGCCCCAGCTCGTGCAGCAGAATCGACAGGAGCAGGCCGACAATAATGACGAAACCGGCCGACATGGCCTGCGCGCTGCCGCCGATGAAATAGGGATAGGTGAGCACCAGCAGCACCAGCACGAACATCATATCGAGATAGATCGGTATGCCGGCGATGCGGCCGATCTCGATGCGGGTGAACATTGCGGGCTTGCCCTTGCCTCCGTGGTCGAGCCAAAACACATGACGCTCTGACCGAATCGAGTGCAGACCGCGGCCGCGACGTCGGCCGCCAGTGAGACCTCGGCCGATCAGTGCGCCTTGGGCGCGCCGGGCTGGCGCATGGGCTGGGCGCTGGCGAAGCGCTCGTCGGCCAGGCAGCGCTCGACGATGCGCTTGACGCTGGGATGATTGTCGATCGTGCCCTTGAACACGCGATAGCCGGCCGCGTGGCTGACGAGGCAGAGGTCGGCCATGGTCACCTTGTCGCCATGACAATAGGTGCCGGTGGCCTTGTCGCGCGCGAGGTGGGCTTCGTAGGCGTCGAGTCCCGCGCCGAACCAGTGCCGCACCCAGGTGCCCTTGCCCTCCTCGTCGAGATTGAAGGTGGCCGCCAGATGGTTGCGCACGCGCGGCACGATGATGGGATGCGAGTCGGCGACCGTGATCAGCGACAGCGCCCGCACCCGCGCCCGGCCTTGGGGATCGGCCGGCAGCAGCGGCGGCTCGGGATACACCTCGTTCAGGTATTCCATGATGGCGAGCGACTGGTAGAGCACGTTGCCGTCGTCCTCGACCAGCGACGGGATCACCATCTGCGGGTTGACCGCCTTGTAGCCGGACTGGCGCTGGTCGCCGGCGTCGAGATCGACGGTGACCTGCTCGTATTTCAGGCCCTTCAGATTGAGGGCGATGCGCACCCTGAACGTGGCCAGCGACCGCCAGTAGGTGTAGAGCTTCATCGGCGTCTCCTTCCTCAGCGTTGGGTGCGGTTCGGCCAATAGGCCGGCAGCCAGGCGCCATCGCGTTTGCCCCAGCCCTCCTTGGCCGCAGCATCGTAGATGGAGAGCGCCTTCTCCACCAGCGGCAGCGTTGCGCCGCGCGCCTTGGCCTCCGCCAGTGTGGTCGAGAGGTCCTTGCGGACGAGGTCGATATCGAAAGTGGCCGTTCCAGGGTCGTTGCCGCTCAGCGCGGCGGCGATGGCGGGTCCCCGGTTCTTGAGCACGTTTGGCCCGCCCGAGGTATCGGAGAGGAACTCCATCAGCCACGTGTTGTCGAGCTTCAGGTGGCGGCACAGGACATAGGCCTCAGCCAGGGCCTGGTAATAGACCAGCAGCGGCAGATTGAGGGCAAGCTTCATGCTGGCGCCGGCACCGACCGGGCCCACGTGCTCCACGCGGCGGCACATCTGCTCGAGCAGCGGCTTGGCCTTGGCGAAGTCCTCCTTGGTCCCGCCGGCCACGCCCAAGAGCTTGCCCTGCCGCGCCGGGCCGACGGTGCCGCCGACCGGGCACTCGACGAAGATGCCGCCCTTGGCCCGCACCTTCTCCGCCAGCGCCACCTCGTCGTGCGGCTGCACCGTGCTCATCTCAATAAATAGCTTGCCCCTGGCATCGCCGGCAAGCAGCCCGGAAGGCCCCTCGTACACCGCGGCAAGAGCTTCCCGGTTGGTAAGAATGGTGACGACGGCCTCGACTTGACCGGCAAGGTCGGCCGGGCTCTTCGCTATCCTTGCGCCGGCATCAGCCAATGGCCTGGTCTTATCCGGGGCGCGGTTCCAGACGGTCACCGCATGACCCACCTCGATCAGACGAGCCGCAATGGCCGCGCCCATGCGGCCAACACCGGGAATGCCAACGCGCATCAAATCTCTCCAACTTGTTCTGCAGTCGCCCCGCGCGGATTACTAACATCTCGCAAGAAGGCCACCAAACCTCCGCATCAGGCCAGGGCATAGCGCGCATCAGGAAATCTGATCGAAGCGCGAGGCGATTGGATTTGCGCTCGAAGGCGGCGAACCATAGTTTTCAAATGTGCGTAACCCGCCCGGCAGGAGGCGGCGCGCCAGGGAGGAATTGGTGCAAGCCCGGAACGGTGCTCAAGCCGCGCGAGTCGGTGTTGCCGGCCGATCGGCGCGCTCCGAGGTGCGCGACGGCATGCGCATCGACTGGGACACGGCCGTGCCCATGGACGATGGCGTCACCCTGCGCTGTGACGTCTTTCGGCCCGCGAAGGAGGGGCGCTACCCCGTCATCCTGAGCTACGGCCCCTATGCCAAGGGCCTCGCCTTCCAGGACGGCTACCCGAGCGCCTGGGAGCGCATGGCCGCGCAGCATCCCGATGTGACAGCCGGCTCCAGCAACAAGTACCAGAGCTGGGAAGTCGTCGATCCGGAGAAGTGGGTAGCGCACGACTACGCCTGTGTGCGCTTCGACTCGCGCGGATGCGGCTGCTCGCCAGGCTTTATCGATCACTTCTCGCCGCGCGAGACCAAGGACCTCCACGACTGCATCGAATGGGCCGGCGTACAGCCCTGGTGCAACGGCAAGGTCGGCCTCAGCGGCGTCTCCTACTACGGCATCAACCAATGGCACGTCGCCTCGCTGCAGCCGCCGCATCTTGCCGCCATGTGCATCTGGGAGGGCGCGGCCGACTGGTATCGCGACATGACGCACCACGGCGGCATCCTCTGCACCTTCTGGCAGAACTGGTACGATATGCAGGTCAAGACGGTGCAGCACGGGGCCGGCGAGCGGGGCCGGCGCAGCCGCGTGCACGGCGAGCTGGTTTGCGGTCCTCGAAACCTGTCGGATGCGGAGCTGGCGCGCAACCGCTGCGACCTCGGTGACGAGATCCGCGAGCACCCTCTCGACGACGAGTATCACAAGGAGCGCTCGCCGGTCTGGTCGAAGGTAAAAGTGCCGCTCCTGTCGGCCGCCAACTGGGGCGGCCAGGGCCTGCATCCGCGCGGCAACTTCGAGGGCTTCGTGCGCGCTGCGTCCAAGCAGAAATGGCTCGAGGTGCATGGGCTCGAGCACTGGACGCACTTCTATACCGACTACGGCCGCGAGCTGCAGCTCGCCTTCTTCGACCACTTTCTCCACGGCAGGAAGAACGGCTGGGACAAGCAGCCGAGCGTGCTGCTGCAGGTTCGCCACACAACCAAATTCGTCGAGCGGTTGGAGAACGAATGGCCGCTGGCGCGCACGAAGTGGAGCAAGCTTTACCTCGATTCCCGCACGGGACTCCTGAGGCCAGAAAGAACGGCGATCGCGGCAACCCTGAGCTTCGAGGCCATGGGCGACGGCGTCACGTTTCTCACCGCGCCACTCGAGGCCGACACCGAGATCACGGGCCCCTCGTCGCTCAAGCTGTTCGTTTCTTCCTCCACCGGCGACGCGGATCTGTTCGTCGTGCTGCGCGCCTTTGCGCCCGACCTCGAGGAGCTCGTGTTCCAGGGCGCCATCGATCCGCACACGCCGATCGCCCAGGGCTGGCTCCGAGCCTCGCATCGCAAACTCGACAAGAAGCTCTCGACGCCATACCGGCCCTACCACACCCACGACAGGAAGCAGCCGCTGAAACCGGGCGAGGTGGTGGAGCTGGATATCGAGATCTGGCCGACATCCATCGTGGTGCCGGCCGGATATCGCGTTGGCCTGACGATCCGCGGCAAGGACTATGAGTACCCGGGGCCGAGCGGCGGACGGCTGTCCAACTTCAAGAACGAGCTGAAGGGCTGCGGCCCCTTCTTGCACGACGATCCGCGCGACCGGCCGCTGGAGATTTTCGGCGGCATCACCAGCTTGCACTTCGGTCGCGGCCGGCAGCCTTATCTGCTGCTGCCCATCATTCCGCCGAAGAAATCGACATCATTGAAAGCAAGGGTTGCGAGAACCGCAAGCCAGCCAAAGTCAAGGGAGTGAACGCCATGGCAATCAAGCGCAGAACCGTCCTCAAGGGCATGCTCGCGACCGGCGTGAGCGCGGCCACCGTGAAGATGCCGGCTGTCCATGCCCAGGGCGCACCCTTCAAGATCGGTTTGCTCACCGTCAAGACGGGCCCGCTGGCACAGGGCGGCATTCAGATGGAGCAGGGCATCCTCACGTTCCTGAAGGAGAAGAACAACACGCTCGCCGGCCGCAAAGTGGAGCTCCTCGTGGCCGACACCGGCGGCAACCCGGCCGGCGCCAGAACCAAGGCTCAGGAAGTCATCGAACGCGACAGGGTCAACGTCATCCTCGGTCCGCTCGCCGCCTTCGAATTGCTCGCGATCACCGACTATGTGCGCGACAATGCGACACCGCTGATCAGCCTGGCCGCGGCCGAGGACGTGACGCAGCGCCGGGCCAACCCCTTCATCATTCGCCCCTCCGCGACGTCGGCGCAGTGCTGCCACGCCATCGGCGACTACGCCGCCAAGGAGCTGAAGTACCGGCGTGCTGCCACCATCTCGGAAGACTTCGCCTTCGGCTACGAGCAGATGGCAGGCTTCCAGCGCGTGTTCGAGGACAACGGCGGCAGGGTGGTCAAGAAGCTGTGGCCGCCGCTGGTGACGCCCGACTACACGCCCTTCATCGCCCAGATCGCCAACGTCGATTGCGTGTTCAACGGCTTCGCCGGCTCCAACCCGGTGAAGTTCATGCGCTCCTATGCCGATCTCGGCCTGAAGGGCAAGATCCCGCTGCTCGCCGGATGGACGGCCATGGACGACGCGCTGCTCCGAAGCCTCGGCGACGAGGCCGTCGGCGTGGTTTCGGCCGCGTACTACTCGGCTGATTTCGGCTCCGACAGCAACAGGCGCTTCGTGGCGGCGATGCAGAAGGACTACAACGTGCTGCCCGGTGGTTATTCGGCCGGCATGTACGTGGCCGGCCAGTGCGTCGAGGCCGCGATTCAGAAGCTCGGCGGACAGGCCGATGACCGCAAGGCGCTGGCCGAGGCGCTGCATCAGGTTTCCTTGACCGACACGCCGCGCGGCGCCATCAGGTTCGACCAGTACGGCAATGTGGTGGGCGACGTGTTCATCCGCCGTTGCGAGAGGAAGGGCGCTCAGCTCGTCAACACGGTGATCAAGACCTATCCCAACGTGAGCCAGTTCTGGACCTACAACGAGAAGGAATTCCTGGCTAACCCCGTTTATGCGCGCGACAATCCGCCGGCGAGGCACATTGAGAATTAGGTCCTCCACCCGTCATCCCGGAAGCCGACGCATTTGCGGAGGCTGTCCGGGATCTGGCAACGAGCGTCAACCGTGACCGAGATCCCGTGTCTGCGGCGCATCATCAAGAGATGCTGCGCCGCGCACGGGATGACGGGGTGGGACCTGCCAACGCCGAGCTGAGACCGCCTGAAATGAACCTGTGGCTGACGCTGACGGTGAACAGCATTGCGCTGGGAGGCCTGCTGTTCCTGCTGTCCTCCGGCTTTTCCCTGATCTTCGGGCTGATGCGCATTCCCAACCTGATGCACGGCTCCTTCTTCATGCTGGGCGCCTATTTCGGGGTGACCTTGCTCTGGAAGGGCTTCAACTTCTGGGCTGCGGCGCTGCTGAGCGCCGCCGGCATCGCCGTGATCGGGGGTCTCATCGAGCGCTTCCTGCTGCGCCGCCTCGAGGGACAGATATTGCCGCAGGTGCTGCTGACGCTCGGCTTCGCCTTCATCGTCGGCGACCTGTGCCTGATGCTGTGGACCGGCGATCCCTGGCAGCCGGCCACGCCGCCCGAGCTGCGCGGTGCCGTGCAGGTCGCGGGCTTGTTCTTTCCGCTCTATCGACTCGTGATCGTGCTCGTCGCCTTGGTCATCGCCGTCGCCCTGTGGCTGCTGGTCGACTGGACCCGGCTCGGGGCGATGATCCGCGCCGGCGTCGATGACGCGCCGATCGCCCGTGTCGTCGGCATCAAGGTGTCGCAACTCTTCACACTGGTCTTCGCGCTGGGTGCGGCGCTGGCGGCGTTCGGCGGGGTGATGGGCGCGCCCTACCTCTCGGTCTATCCGGGCCTCGACTTCGAGATGCTGCCCCTGGCGCTCATTGTGGTGATCCTCGGCGGCGTCGGCAGCCTGCTGGGCGCTCTGGCGGGCAGCTTCCTGATTGGCTTCCTTTACAACTTCGGTCAGGCGCTGTTCCCCGACCTGGCCTACGTCATACTGTTCCTGCCGATGCTGCTGATCCTCGTGCTGCGCCCGCAGGGACTGTTCGGCAAGGTCGTGCCGTGAGCCGGATGACCCTGCGAAGCGCGTTTGCCGCCGTCGCCCTCATGCTGCTGTTCACGCTGCCAATCTGGCTCGGTGGCCACCCCTACTACATCAACATCTCCAGCCAGATCCTATTCTGGGCGGTGGCCGCGCTCGCGCTCAACGTTCTCGTTGGCTATGCGGGGCTCGTGTCGCTCGGACATGCTGGATTGCTGGCGATGACAGGCTACACCGCCGGCCTGCTGCTGCAGGCTGGCTACGGACATCTCACCGCCGATCTTGCCGCCATTGTGGTGACGCTTGCGGCGTCCGCGGTGTTCGCCGTGCTCGCGTTGCGATCGACGGGCATCGGCTTTCTGATGATCACGCTCGCTCTCGGGCAGATCGTGTGGGGTATCGCCTATCGCTGGGCGAGTCTGACCAACGGCGACAACGGCGTCAACGTGGTCAGCCGGCCGGCGCCCTTCGGCATCAGTCTCGCGAGCCCGGAGGCGTTCTACTACACGACGCTCCTGTTGTTTCTCCTCGCCGTGCTGTCGATGCGGGTGTTCGTGCGTTCGCCGTTCGGGGCAAGCGTGCGCGGTACGCGCGACCAGGCGCGGCGCATGACCGCACTCGGCTACAACGTCTGGCTCATCCGCTTCCTGGCGTTTCTGGTGTCCGGGTTCTGGTCGGGCATTGCCGGTCTGCTCTATGTCTACTACCACCAGTTCATCGCACCCCCGACGGCCTCGCTGCAGGCGTCGGCGGAGATCCTGCTCATGGTGATTTCCGGCGGGACCGCCACGCTGCTGGGGCCGATCGCGGGCGCCGCCATCGTCGTCATCATGAAGAACGTGGTGAGTGCCTACATCGAGCGCTGGAATCTCGTGCTCGGGCTCATCTTCATCCTCATTATCACCTTCATGCCGGAGGGCCTGGTGCCCGGGTCGGTGCGGTGGTGGCGCGCCGGCCGGCAATGGCTGCGCGTGCGGACCAACGGATGGGCGGCGCGACCGGCCAGAGAGCGCAGCCCATGACCGCGCTGACCGTCAAGGCGCTCAACAAATCGTTCGGCGGCCTGCGCGTGACGGCCAACGTGGACCTGGTCGTGGAGCCCGGCGAGCGACGGCTGATCATCGGTCCCAACGGTGCCGGCAAGACCACGCTGTTCAATCTCATGACCGGCGAGATCGCCCCCGACAGCGGCTCGATCGTCCTGTTCGGCCGCGACATCACCCGCGCGGCTTGCCGCCGGCGCGCGCATCTCGGGCTGGCGCGCACCTATCAGATCATCACGCTGTTTTCGCACGATACGATCCTGCGCAACGTCACGCTCGCGCTTCTGGGCCTCTCGCCGCTGCGCTGGAATGTGCTCGCCGATCTCGATGGGCAAAGGCACCTCGTCGACCGCGCAAGGGGAGCGCTCGGCAAAGTCGGCCTCGACCACATCGCCGAGAGGCCGCTGGCGCAGACCTCCTACGGCGAGCGCCGGCGGGTGGAGATCGCCATGGCGCTGGCGCAGGAGCCCAAGGTGCTGCTGCTCGACGAGCCGTTCGCCGGCCTCTCGATCGACGAGCGGCGCGATGTGCAGAAGCTGCTGCGGGCCATTCCGCGCGAGGTGACCGTCGTCATGATCGAGCACAACATGGACGTGGCGCTCGACCTGGCCGACCGCATCACGCTGCTGCATTTCGGCGAGGTGGTCGTGGAAGGAACGCGCGCCGAGGTGGTCGCCGATCCGCGCACCGGGGAGGTATACCTTGGCGGCTAGGGCCTTCAGCCTCGTCGACGTCGACGCCTTCTACGGCGACGGCCACGTGCTGCAGAAGGTATCGTTCTCGGTCGGCGAAGGCCGACTGCTGGGACTGATCGGCCGCAACGGCGCCGGCAAGACCACCTGCATGAACGTGGCCGTAGGCTTGCTGCCGGCACGGAGGGGCCTGGTCGTGGTGTTCGGCATCGACGTCACCCGCATGGCGCCCGAGCAGATCGCCGCGCAGGGCGTCGCCCTTGTGCCGCAGGGCCGCCGCGTCTTCAAGAGCCTGACCGTGCGCGAGAACCTGAGCGTTGCTGCCCGCACCCGCGAGGGGGGCAAGGCGTTCTGGACCGCCGACACTGTGTTCGACATGTTCCCGCGCCTGAAGGAGCGCCGCAACCAGCTGGCCGCGCTACTGTCTGGCGGCGAGCAGCAGATGCTGGCGATCGGCCGCGCGCTGATGGCCAACCCGCGGCTGCTGCTGATGGATGAGCCGTCCGAGGGCCTTGCCCCGCAGATCGTCGCCGACGTCGGCCGCACCATCGCCCGGCTCAAAGGCGAGGGCCTCTCGATCGTGCTGGTCGAGCAGAACATCAGGCTCACCCTCGACCTGGCCGACGACATCGTCATCCTCAACTCGGGGGCCGTGGTGTTCACGGGAGCAGCGGGCGAGATCAAGATGAACGACGCCATCGTGACGCAGCACCTCGGGGTGCATTGATGCGCCGTCCGGGGAGCGTGACACGCGACTGCGCCCGTGCGGGTGTTAACAGTTGCATGCACCTAAGAAATTTGACCGCCAACAGCTTGCGCGTGCGTCCGGTGTAGAGACCCGCGGCGAGCGTTCGAGGCCATCAGGTGGTCTCCGTAGGCGCACCTGGAGGCCAAGAAATTCGCGGCGGGCCTCGGGTCGCGCCGGCAGCGCTGCGAAAGGGTGAAAACGGGCGGCGCCTACAACCTTGCTTCGGTCGCCGTGCGCAGACCAGATCCATGTGCAACGCGAGAATCGATCAACTGGAGCTCGGGTCGAGGTGCGCAAAGTGTCAGATGCAACGCAATCTTTGGCAACGGCGGCCACAAAACTACGAGGTTGGAGGGGCCTCGATCGGCAGCCCGGCCGCCTTCCACTCAGGGAACCCGTCTTGCAGGCGGCGCGCCTTGAAGCCACGCGCGCGCAGCTGCGCGACAGCCTCAAATGACAGGACGCAATAGGGACCGCGACAATAGGCGACGATCTCGGTCTCCTTGTCCAATCGATTGAGCCAGCGCGCCAGCTTGCGCAGCGGCACGTTCACGGCGCCGGGCAGGTGGCCGAGCCGGAACTCAGCCTCCGGCCGCACATCCAGCACGGTCACGAGCCCCTTGCGCATACGCTCCCTGAGTTCCGTGCGAGACACCGGCTCGAGGGCGTCACGCTCCTGGAAGTAGGTGCGCAGAATCCGGTCGACCTCGCCGACGTTGCGCTCCGCCACCTTGTGCATCGCCGCAACCATGGTCAGGACCGTGTCGTCGGCCAGGCGGTAGAGGACGAACTTGGCCTGCCGTCGCGCCGTCACCAGGCCAGCACGCCGCAGGCGCTGCAGGTGCTGCGAAGCGTTGGCGATCGACAGACCGACGCCTTCGGCGAGGGCCTCGACGCTGCGCTCGCCTTGAGCCACCAGCTCGAGGAGCTCGAGGCGATGCTCGTGCGCCATCGCCTTCGCGACCGCGGCAAACTGCGCGTAGAGCGCACGTTTCGGATTTGTGCTTGACATTGTTTGCTCATTCAAGTGAACTATTGAATATGAGCATGACCGATACCCTGCTGTCAAACGAGCCGCTGATCCGGCTGGCTGCCTTCGGCGGTATTCTGGCCACGATGGCAGCGTGGGAAGTCTATGCGCCACGCCGGGAGCAGCGGCTCGGCCGTGGCACACGCTGGCCGGGCAACATTGCCGTCGTGGTCCTCGACACGCTGCTGGTGCGGCTGGCGTTCCCCATCACAGCGGTCGGTCTCGCACTGCTGGCCGAGGCGCGAGGCTGGGGCCTGTTCAACGTCTTCGCCGTCCCCGCCTGGGCGGCCATTCCGCTCGCCGTGATCCTGCTCGATCTCGCGATCTACCTGCAGCATGTCCTGTTCCACGCGGTCCCTGCGCTGTGGCGGCTGCATCGCATGCATCATGCCGATCTCGAGTTCGATGTGACGACCGGCTCACGCTTCCATCCGATCGAGATCCTGATTTCGATGGGCATCAAGCTCGGCGTCGTCGCGGCGCTCGGGACCCCTGCCGTGGCGGTTCTCATCTTCGAGGTCCTGCTCAACGCCACGTCGATGTTCAACCACGGCAACGCCAGGATAGCAGAGACCTACGATCGCTTCCTGCGCTGGATCGTGGTGACGCCCGACATGCACCGCGTGCACCACTCCATCGTCGCGCGCGAGACCAACAGCAACTTCGGCTTCAACCTGCCCTGGTGGGATCGCCTGTTTGGCACCTATCGAGCGCAGCCGGAGGCCGGCCATCAGAGCATGACCATCGGCGTCGAACAGTTCCGCGACCCCGCCGAGCAGCGACTTGACCGGATGCTGACGCAGCCGTTCCGCGAGGACGACCGCAAATATGCGCTGGGGCGCCGGGAGCCAGCGCAATGACCATTTCGTCCATTGTTCGACGCCTGCTGTTGGGCCTTGTCATTGGCGCTGCTGCATTATGGCTGGCGCTCAATCGGCACTCGCTCGATCCGGCGCTGATCGAGAGTGCGGTGCGCGATACTGGCTTGTGGGCGCCTGCTGGTCATGTCGTTCTGTTTGCCGTCGGAACAGTGCTGTTCGTCCCGGGCTCTCTGTTCGGTCTTGCGGGCGGCGTGCTGTTTGGTCCGGTGTGGGGGACGATCCTCAACCTGGCCGGCGCGACGCTCGGAGCCACGGCAGCCTTCCTGGTCGCACGCTACGTTGCGGCGGACTGGGTCAGACAGAGAGCGGGCGGGCGACTCGCTCGGCTCATTGCAGGCGTTGAAGGTGAAGGCTGGCGTTTCGTCGCCTTGATGCGGCTGATGCCACTCGTTCCCTTCAACCTGCTCAACTATGCGCTCGGCCTTACGCGCATCCCTCTCGTTGCGTATGTCCTGGCCTCGCTCATCTGCATGGCTCCAGGCACCCTGGCGTACACCTGGCTCGGCTATGCCGGCCGCGAGGCCATTGCGGGCAACGACGCCGCCATCCGCTATGGCCTGATCGGTTTCGCCCTGCTCGCGGCCATCGCCTTTCTGCCGCGGCTCGTCAGCCGGCTGAGAGACGCGGAGAAGCCGGACTGGATCGAGGCCGGCGAGCTGGCCGCACGTCTCGATGGCGCCGGAGGCGTTGCAGTCGTCGACGTGCGTGGGCCCGACGAGTTCACTGGCGCGCTCGGCCACATCGGCGGCGCGCTCAACCTGCCGATGAGCGAGCTGCCCCGTCGCGCGCAAGACCTGGCGCCGTTCGCCAACAAGCCGGTCGTTCTCGTCTGCCACACCGACCGGCGCTCCGCGCAGGCGGCGGTCCTGCTGCACGAGGCCGGCTTCCGCGATGTCCGGGTGCTGCGCGGCGGCATGGTGCGCTGGAACGAGGCGGGACTGCCGGTCGAAGCCGATGAGGAGGGCGCATGAACGAGTTCGGCCTGGACCGAGCCAAGGGAATCAAGATCGCCTATGCCTGAAAACGCCACCGGGGTGGCGGCGATGCTGGATGGCCTTACTTTGTTCGGGCTCCTCGCCGTCACCGCGATGCTGGTGTTCTACGCGCTGGAAGACCGCAGCACATGGTACATCCTGGCATTTGCCGTCGCCTGCGCGCTGGCCTCCCTCTATGGATTCCTGCAAGGTGCGTGGCCCTTCGGCGTGGTCGAGGCGATCTGGACCGCAGTGGCCGTGCAGCGCTGGCGGCGAAGATCAGTTTGACGCATCACCGACTGTTGGCGTCGTCGCGCCATTGCCAAGGAAAACCGTAGAATGAACGACGACGCGGAACGCCCCGCACCGATCCTTGCCGGCAAGCTGCTACGGCGCGCCCTCGGCGTTCACGCCGGATAATCTCCCCACGCTCGCGAAGCCGTGCGCGCAGTCTTTCCTCAGAGGGGGAAGCGGCCTTCACAGCTGCTGGTTCCCGGGCTCTTGACTCGCGGTCGCTCACGGGTGCAGGTCCTGCGGTGCTTAGCGCAGAAGGATGGAGGCTTACATGGCGTTCCTGACGGGAGATGTTGTGGCGAATCCGGGTGGCGAGCTTCCCTTCAAGGTGGTCTTCAAGCAGGGCGAGACCGTGATCGTCGAATGGCCCGTGGAGTCGCAAGCCGACGGCGAGCAGCAGATCGTGGAATTGATAAAGGAAGCGGTTGAAGACGACGACGACTGATTACGGGGCAGCGGGCCAAGAGCCCGAGAAAAGTCGGTGGCGGGGCGCGATCTGCAGCGCTTCAGGGCGCTGCAGGTCGAAGCAAGATCATTGCAGCCCCGCCTGGCGCCGTCCGCCATCGCCTATTCTGACGTTGACCGCCTCCAACGCCACGCCCAGGGACGGCGGCTGCTCAACTTGCGCGGACCGCGCAGCGTTGCGGCGCTCCTGCAGCCAGTTCGGAAACCACATGGCGATCGACGGGAAGATGAGCACGAGCACCACGCAAATGACCTGGATGACCATGAAGTCGGCCATGCCGCGGTAGATGAGCTTCAGGTTCCACTCCCTGACCACCTGCTTGAGGTAGTAGGCCGACATCGCCACCGGCGGCGACAGGAACGCGGTCTGCAGCACCACGGCCACGATGCAGCCGAACCACACCATGTCGTAGTTCAGGCCCTTGGCCACCGGAGCGAGCAGCGGCAGGAAGATGAGAACGATTGCCGGCCACTCGAACGGCCAGCCGAGCAGGAAGATGAGGGCGAGCAGACAAGTCATCGTGCCCCAGGCCGGCAGCGGTGCCGCCAGCAGGGTGTTGGTGATCCATGTCGCCGTGCCGAGCCAGGCGAACACGGCGCCGAAGACGTTCGAGGCGACGGCGAGGAACAGCACCATGCTGGTGGTCGCGAGCGTCAAGTTGCAGGCGCTGAAGAACCCCTTCCAGGTGAACTTGCCGTAGGCGATGACGAGCAGGATCGCGCCCAGCGCGCCGAGCGCCGCCGCCTCCGATGCGGTTGTGAACCCGGCGAGAATGGCGCCCAGGGTGACGAGGGTCAGCACCGTGACCGGGACCAGGCCCACCACGCACTCCCAAAGCACGACCCTGACGGAAGTGGGCCGCTCCTCCTTGGGCACGGGTGGCCCGAGCTTCGGATTGAGGAAGCTGCGGCCCATAGTGTAGGCGATATACATGCCCGACAGCAGGAACCCGGGGCCGAACGCCGCGGCGTACAAATCGATGATCGAGATGTCGAGGACCGGCGCCATCACCACCAGCATCACCGAGGGCGGAATGAGGATGCCGAGCGTCCCGCCGGCGGCAATTGCCCCCGCCGACATGCGCTGGTCATAGCCGGCCTTGATCATCATCGGCCCGGCCATGATGCCCAGCAGCGCCACCGTGGCGCCAACGGTGCCTGCGGCGATGCCGAACAGCGTGGCGGTGGTGATCACGACCAGATAGAGGGAGCCGCGCACCGGCGCGAACAGGTTGCGGAAGGCCGTGAACAGGCGTTCCATCAGGCCGCCCTGGTCGCACACGTAGCCCATCAGGATGAACAGGGGCACGGCAACGAACTCGTCCTGCTTCATCAGGCCGTAGGTCTGCAGATAGGTCAGGTTGAAGACCCTGACGCCGAGGCCCACGTAGCCGAAGATCAGCGCAAGGAAGAGCAAGGTGAAGCTGATCGGCAGGCCGATGAAGATGGCGAACAGCATCACCACCAGCATTACGAATCCGAGGAACTCCAGGCCCGTCATACTTCCAGCTTTTCCCTATGCTCGAACTCACGCCCGAAGCGGATTTGGTAGAGGCACTTGAGCGCCTCGGAAATGCCCTGGATCATGAACAGAAGCGCTGCCAGGGGGATCGAGGCGCGGAACGGCCACATGATGGCGCGCCACACGCTCTCCTGCGAGCGCTCGCCGATCGAGTAGGAGACCCAGGCGTCGTCGATGCTGATCGCCATCAAGGTGATCATCGTCGGAAAGAACAGGACGAGATAGGCAAGGAGATCGATGATCCCCTTCCTCCGTTCGGAATAGTTGTCCCAGAAGATGTCGGTGCGAATGTGCGCGCCCTTCAAGAGGGCGTAGCCGCAGCCGAGCATGAAGGCCGCGCCGTTCGTCATGTAGCTCGATTCGTAGACCCAAGCGGTCGGTGCCCTGAAGAGATAGCGCGCAAACACCTCGTAGGTGATGATGGCCACTAGGAACACCATCGCCAGGGAGATCAGCCTGCCGGTGATGTCCGAGAAGCCATCGATGACACGGATGACGGCGTAGAAGGTCGCCGGGAAGTCGCCCCTTGCCCCGTCTACGCGCGCCCCGGTGTCTACCGGCATCGATGCTTCCTCGCGCGCCCAACCCTGCTGCAGAAACCCGTGGAGAGCGCGGTGGGCTCGCACGTCCGGAAAGGAGGCTGCAGACTACGGCGGGCGCCGGACTTGTCCGGGCGCCCGCCGCGCGTCAGGCAAGGCCTCGGCCATACCCTACTTGCTGCGGTAGACCTTGTCCTTCCAATAGTAGTTGCCCGCGAAGTCGTATGGCGGGAACCAGGAGAGCCGGAACGGCACTACCTGCTCGGCGTACGCCTTCTGGCTGTCGATCACCCTCTTGTAGAATGGATCCTTGGCCGCATACTCGGCCTGGATCTTCTCCCACTCGTTGAGGAAGTTGATCAGGATCTCATCCGGGGTGCGGTGGATTTGCACGCCTTCCTTGAGCAGCTGCTGGCAGGCTTCGGCCGTCTCGCGGTTGAAGGCGAAGTTGCGCATCGTCGTGGCGTAGACCGATGCCACCTTCACGATCTCCTGCAGGTCCGGAGAAAGCTTCGCCCAGACCTCCCTGTTGAACATCAGCTGCCCGCCGGTCACCGGCTCATGCATGCCGGGCGTATAGTAGTGCTTGGCGATCTTGTGCAGGCCGAGCTTGCGGTCCTCGAGGCAGTTGATCCATTCGGCACCCTCGATGACGCCGCGCTCCAGCGCCGCCACGATCTCGCCGCCCGGGATCGTCACCACGGAAACGCCGAGCCTGCCGTAGGTCTCGGCGCCGATGCCGTAGATGCGATACTTCATGCCCTTGAGGTCAGCCAGGCTCTTGATCTCCTTCTTGAACCAGCCGAGCCCCTGCGGGTAGTCGGTGGGAATCGGGAAGCCGACGACGTTGAGCTTGATGATGTCGTAGAACTCCTCGAGCAGCTTCAATCCGCCGCCGTCGTAGTACCAGGCGTAGTAGTCCTGACCGTCCATGCCGAACAGGGGCCCGTGCGACATCGGGATCGTCGCGGTGTGCCGGCCCTGGATGTAGCCGAAGGGCGCCATGCCGACGTCGAGCACGCCTTTGGACGTCGCATCGAACACCTCGAAGGCCGGAACGATGGCACCCGCGGGCAGGGTCTCGATCTTCAGCCGTCCGGCCGACATCCTCTCCACGGTGTCGGCCCAGAGCTTGAAGATCAGGTGGAAGTTCGCCGAAGCGGGATGCGAGGACTGCCCCTTGAGTACCAGCTTCGTGGTCTGGGATACGGCCGGTTGTTGCGGGGCCAGCAAGACGCCTGCCGCCACCAAGGCAAGCAGGAAGGCCGATACGGCCATTGCGCGCCTCAACATGTTTTGCGTCTCCTCACCTGTTATTGGCGCGCGGAGGGTCTTCACGCCGAGCGCCTATTTGCTGCGTGACGAACCCGCTGAACGCAGGTTGTACGATGACCCGATAACAAGCCTAACCGGCCCATGACGGTCTTACAAGGCTTCTTTCGGTGCTGGGTGAAGGCCACTCCGGTTTGCGGCGCTCGTCATGCCGTGCAGGATCGTTCGGTTGGGCTCGTTCGCCACGAGCGCGGGGCGAACCGAGCATGAGTGGAAGGCGCGCGATCCCACACGCATCAGGCACACGCATGTCGAGATAGTGCTGGCGGGAGGCTTGCGGCGATCACGGCTCGCTGATGTGATGTGCCTTGCAGAAAGGGTAAGAGTTGCGGAGCCAGTGCCGATCTCAAAAGCTAGCCCGGCTGTCCCGCCAACTCCAGAAGGGCTCGAATTTGCGCGGCGATAGCGGTCGTCGCGTAGGCAGTCTGGGCTTGCGCTCACTCCGCCCTCATGAGGCAAAGGATGGTGAGATCGGCAAGCTACGAAGGCCGCCAAGAAAAACTCTTTTTGGTCCGGGAAATTTCGTGGTCCGCCACCGACATATCGCTAGGGCCGAGCTGGCACGTGTCGCGGGGGCGGTCCATCCGGTTGCG
>Ga0247727_10008592_pt1 | contig 18889 bp, 22 predicted proteins | sample WisWelCaveWW1625_FD_202498 | JGI IMG/M metagenome (GOLD analysis project Ga0247727, IMG submission 202498) | Biofilm microbial communities from Wishing Well Cave, Virginia, United States - WW16-25 | ecosystem: Environmental > Aquatic > Deep subsurface > Groundwater > Cave microbial mat | place... | reverse complement strand
GTTCCACCTCCAGTCTGCTTAATTTTCCTTTAAGATAGGAAGATAGCATAAGTTTAATTTGATCAACCGCAAACCGTTTATGTAAATGTTTCATACAGTCCTAAAAGAAATTAATAATAAAAAGGACTGTACTATATACGGTTCACTTTTCAGTCAAAAAGGAGTTCGCTTTTCAATTGTAAATAACACGCCTTGATTTAAGCTTGACTAAAAAGTATTCTGGGATTAGTATTAAGACCTATGGCCGTATCAAAATCCTCAACCGCAAGCTTCTCGAAAGATGTTCTTGAAAAGAAAGGATTGGTGTTTGTTGATTTTTACGCGGAATGGTGCGGGCCGTGTAAGGTTACTTCGCCCATAATTCATGAACTATCTAACGAAATAAAAGACATGTTTTTCGTGGAGATTGATGTAGACCAGAACCAAGATTTAGCTGGTCAATACTCAGTTTTTTCCATCCCTACATTTATGATCTTCAAGGATGGGAAGGTTGTCTCTCAGTTTGTTGGCGCAATGGGCAAAGAAGGATTTCTGGCAGAAATCAACAAAGCACAAACTTCAGCGTAATCAATTATCCTCTTCGGGCAACCCTTACCACTTTTCCATGCATTACCCTGAGGGTTAAATGAGCTTGCAAAAGAAGATAAGTCGCAAACGTTGCAAGCCAGCGGAAAGAGGAGGTTATTGGCGCATGCATGCCTTGGAGCACTTCATCGTCAGATATTGGTAGCTTGACCTTGTCAAAAAAAGAATTGGTCTCAGTGTCTTCGGTTGACTTTACCCCTATAGCGGATAAGTCGGGAGGAAGTTGTATAGACTCATGTTTTTTTGTCAGAAAACTGGAAACGTCTTGTGTGGGTTGTTGTTCTATTGTTTCTTGCAGTGCTGGGGTCTCTGCAGATTTTCGTATCGGTTCGCCCTCTTTTGACTGTAAAAGTGGAGCATGTTTTTGCCGATATTTTTGTATTAGATCGTCTATAGGGGTGTAGTTTTGAGCCATAGATTCATTATAGTAGAAACAAGAACAATTAGTCGCATTTTACGCCAGTTCTAGCGGCGACTTGATCTTTGGTCACATAGCAGGTGGGACACTGTTCAATACCCTTACCTGAAGGAATCGAGTGGCCACAATCAGGACAGGGAAAAGATTCAGAGGAATATTTCGATAAACTATCAAAAATTGAGCGTGCCCCTTTAAATGCTTTATTTGATTCAATAATTTCCCTAAGGATGTGTGGTGGGAAATTAAATTTCCCAAACTCATTCATGGTTATCGTCGAAGTGCCGGAACAACCATATAAATAAACCGTTCCACCAGCCTCTTTGACTAAGTAAGGGGCAATCATGTTTAGATAGTTGTGCATTATAAATTCCTCAGTAACAATTCCATCAGTCAGTCTGTCGCTATGTATTTTCACAAATTCATCTTCTTCGTTTTGCAACAGGCGAGCTCGAAGATTCTGCATTATTGATTGGAACGAATGAACGGTACGGTCTGAAGAAAATCGTTTTGAGATATACATCGTTTCATCGGGCTTAACAATACTGCGTTTCATAAGTGTGTCAATGTAGCCGAAAAACTCTTCTCCCGAAAGGCCGGTTGTGAACGGATGAGTCAGATAATACATCTTTCCTTGCTCTTCGTTCTCAAAAAACGGCGGTTCATGTCCTGAACGATGAGCTAAAGTGGTAAGCAGATCCAATATAGGAAACTCAGGCCTTGTTTTTACATTAAAGTGTACGGTCTCCGTTTGTTCAGTTTTAAATCCGATATACCATCTGCCGGCATCAAACTCAGTGCCCAGATTTGAGTTGCCCTCTGGTGAGTACCAACTGACGACCTCACCGTCGGGCGCTTTTTCCATGAGCTTCTCATAACGTTTAAGCCCTTCATACATCATGCCGCCACGTTCCGATTTATTGACACCGGTTTTTAATTTAAACATGCCGTTATGGATGGGTTGGGAGTAAAACTCGGAGTCATATAAATGATATGTGTGTCGTCGTGAAAGCGGCTTATCGTCTAGAAACTCGTCTTTGTAATCAAGCAGGTTTGTACGAAGTTCTGATTCGGCTAAACCCCGTCCAAATAATCTACTTACATCCCTGAAACGGGCTGATTCGCGGAGGGTAAAGCCGAACTTTTCAAAAACCTGTCTATCTGAATATGTAAGCCTATCCATAACTTTCCCTGCTCGGGGCCCTCCTTCGCACAAGGCTACGGAAGGGTAAACGCTGGTTAGTTTTCGGACTTCCGAGTTAAACTCGGTTACCGTTGCGGCACAGCTCAGGATTTACACCTGATTTCCAAGAACCAGACAATAAATAATTCCACCTCATTATACACCCATCGCCCATGATCAATTTGTTGCGTACAAAAGTCTGTGCGCAAATTGATAGTCCTGCGGAAGCACCAGTAGCTGGATTTCTTCCACACTTTCCTGGAGTCGCACCTGGGCACGATGGTAGCTATGAACAACAAACGTCCTTACGTGATAGGCATTTAAAACCTCCTGCGCGAGTCGTGCTTCAAGCATGGTGGAGAATTTTTTAACTAGGCGATACTGTCGCCTCAGGCCTTTGCGAAATCGTTTTATCATAGTAAAAACAAAAAACTGATAATAACGCGGGAACCCTGCTTCCCACCATTAAGTATGGCACAAAAACAAACATGTTACAAACACATGTTAAATAACTCTTGTAAACTTCTCTATCAGGGCGTATGATGAGGTCGTTAACAGTAAATGCACTTTCGTATGTTTAAAAAAATAGTAGCAGAGTTTTTTGGTACGTTTACTTTGTCACTCGTTGTTCTCATCTCGCTCGGACTACAGTTTCCTATTCCAACGCCATTTTTAGCCGCACTCGTTCTAACCATGTTTGTGTATACAATTGGTTCGGTATCAGGTTGTCATATCAATCCCGCAGTTACCATTGGTCTATGGAGCTTGAGAAAGATAAATCTTGGCGAGATGGTTGGTTATCTATTTGCTCAAGTTGTAGGAGCTGCATTAGCCGTCATGCTTGTTGTGCGGGTGTTGGGTGTTGTACTTCCTGCGGTCGCTACCCCCGCGCCATTTCTATTGTTTGAAATGTTTGGAACAGCTGTTTTTGTATTCAGTATTGCCGCTGTGGTGTTTAAACAAGTGCCGACCGGTGCATCAGGTGTGATTGTCGGAGGGTCGCTCCTTCTTGGCGTTCTCATATCAGCGATGGGAGGTGCCGCCGGCGTACTGAATCCAGCCGTGACCGGAGCGCTTATGATTCGAGATATAGGTTACTATATAGCTCAGATTGCCGGAGCAGTAATCGGATTTCAACTGTACGCATTTCTTATTTCCAAGAAAAAAGAAAGCTCACAAACACTCAAACACTTCCTCATTTTATCCGGACTTGCTCTCTTGGTTTTTGCTGGACACCTCTGGTATGCAGAAAATAACAACAAACAAATGATGTACGCACCAAGTACCTCAACGGAAGTACAGGAAGAAACAGTCTCGACAGAAGTGGTTTTGGGCACATTTAAAGGGACCTTACCTTGCGCCGACTGCACTGGTTTTGAGACAGAACTGACTCTCACGAGAAACGATAAGGATGCAGCCGAAGGAAGTTACGTCTTAAAAGAAACATACGTTGGTCGTGGTGGTCCGTTTGTTACAAAGGGTGAATGGACCACTCTTCGTGGTACGCCAAACAATGCGGACGCTACTGTCTACGAACTCAATCCAGGCGATGCAGAAAAAGCTCAGTACTATCTGGTTGTCAATGAAAATGAAATCAAAATGTTAGACCGAGAGCTTAACGAAATTGACGCGCCGTTTAACATGAGCCTTACGAAGGTTCAATAAAAATCATATCTCGTCAAGAAGTTTTTGAAGGTCGAGAGGTTTGGTTTCCATTTTCACCTGCCCATTTTTATCTTTTTCCCATTCGTTTTTCGGTCGGTCTGCATACAGTTCTATTCCGTTGCCATCTGGGTCAGACAAATAAATCGCCTCAGACACACCATGATCAGCGGCACCTTCGATCGGATATTTGGCATCAACTAGGTTTTTTAGTGCGCGCGCTAATTCCTTGCGTGTTGGAAACAAAATTGCAAAATGATAAAGACCCGTGTGGCCGGAAGGAGGCGCCATGGAATCCTTGCTTTCCCAGGTATTTAATCCTATGTGGTGATGATAATCTCCGGCAGATAAAAAAGCAGCCGAGTCACCAATTTTGGCGGTTACTTCGAATCCTAAAACACCATGATAAAACTCGAGCGCTTTTTCAATATTCGAAACCTTTAGGTGTACATGTCCTATTTGTGTTTGTGGGTGAACTTGATTTTTTCTCATGCTATGATTGTATCATTGGAAGATAATACGGCTCTTTTATTCTCTTAGGAAAGAGGTGGTATATACTACTGTATCGTCAGATAAATTTTGATACCGAGCGCACGCGCAACTCGCTCAAGTAAAGATATTGACGGTTTGCCAGACATCCCTTCTAGGCGCGATATGACGGCCTGACCAGTGCCAACTTTATCAGCAAGTTCCTGTTGCGAGATTTTTTGTTTAATGCGAGCGCCGATTATCTGGCGGGCAATTTGAAACTCGGTCTCGAGCTTTTCATATTCATGACGAAAAGCAGAATCCTCCATCAAGCTCTCCTTAAATTTTTCATGACTGATATTTTGTGTCTTATTTTTCATATGAGTTAAGCCGCCGAATTGATAATTCAATTTCTTTTTTTGGTGTTTTTTGTGTTTGTTTGTAAAACAGAACCGTTATAAAAGCATACGTGTTTATCATTCCAAACAACATCCTCCACTTCCCTGCACGGAGCTCCCAAACTCCTTTCGTTAATTTTTTCAAATAGAGTTCGGTAACAGCAAACTGGTAGTCAATAAACAAATCAACCACCTTTATGATTCGTGCTCTATCCGTTCGAGGTAAACTTCGTATACGTTTTTCTACCTCATGATGATAAATTACTTGCATAAGTTTATGATTTTTTTATCATAAAGTCAAATGGAGAAACCTTCAATGGAATATAAACAACAAAGAATATTAGAAGGGGATATCTGGTTGGGTAGTTTCTTCTTTTCTCGTAATACTTCGATAATAACACCATTTACAATTTTTCGAAATTTCGGTGGCAAAAAAATGGGCACTATTGAAGCGCCTGGCTTTGGCCCCTTAATTGAAGTTGGGATTTGAGTAAGAGGATTAATATTATAATAAGTGATATAGCGCCGAAGAAAAGGCCATAGCGAATTGATATGATTGTCGCAATAAAGCCCAATATCGGTCCGCCGAAGATCTGGCCCACCGAATTTGCTTGGCTTGCGATCGAAAACACAGTGGCACGAACCTCAGGTTTTGAATTTTGGTTTATTGAAGTTGTATACAAAGGTCCGATCGACTCGCGTAAGGCCGAAGCGATCCAGTAAAACGATATCGCCATTATGAATCCACTAGCTAGAGAGAATCCCATCACGACAACAATGAGAAGTGCGATAAGAGTCATATAGCCCCTAACGACAGAATGTTGTTTGCTGGTATCAACCTTTCTATTTGTGAACTCCACGACGAGCGTAGTGAGAAGCATTGCGACAATGCTGATAACGCCAAACCACGTAATTATCGGCAGGTTGCCAATTGACGGAAATGTAAACTGTAAAATATAGGGAGTCCACAGGCGATCGAAGCCTTCAGAAAACATTCCAAATAGGCCGCCAGCCGCAGGCGCTCTATCTGTGTAATGCTCTCGCATTGCCGCCATCGTCCTTCTCTTCTCTCTTTTTAAGCTTTTTGCATCGGCCCAGTTTCTTCTTCCTTCTACTGAAATATAGTGAAACGCATTGGGGTGACTATACTTTTGCAACATGTCTCCAAAAACAAAGATATAGATTGGCAAATCACCCAAAACTATCTGCGGCGAGCTCTAAAGCGAATTCACTGGGTGTGGCTCGTATAGGTTCGGGCAATGCGGGAGAAGCGAAATGTTTTGTTCGGACAGTTTTTGATTCTGTCATAAGGTGGACTCTATTCCCTACGTTGCTATTTCTGAACCACGGCAATACCAACGGGCATAGGTAAAAAGTAAATCGCTTAAGCGGTTCAGGTATTTAATTATTAAGCTAATGGCTAATAGCTTATTGCTATTAGCTCGCAATAGCGCTACACATCTTCGTTCCGCTCGCCTACAGACAGCGCGGGCGACATGAAAGAGCGAAGACGTCTCATTGCCTCCAGGAAGAATAAAACGACGAAGTGGCGGCAGTTTTGCCGTCAGCTCATCTATTTTATTTTCAAACAATGTGAGTTGTTTTTCAAGGAACGAAAGATCATCTTTGGATCCAGACAAGGAAGCCATAATTTTCCACAAGTCGCGTTGAATCTCGATAAGAAATGATTGTTCGCTATCTGTGATGTGGGAAATGACGAGGCCCAAAAAACTTGACAGTTCATCGACTGTCCCGTAGGTCTCCACCAGAAGATCACTCTTTACTACACGTCGTCCCCCATATAACGCTGTTTCTCCTGAGTCACCGGTTTTGGTATAAATCTTCATGCGTCTATTTTAGCACTGTGCATAGCCGCATCCATAGCATTTTGCACAACCCTCTTCGTGGACAAATGTCGCTTCTCCACACGATGGGCAGAGATCAAAATTAGCATTCATTTTTGCCTCAGCGGTGGCCTGCATCAAAGACGGTTGAGTTGATTGGTCGATGAGCTTTGGCGCATCATTACGGTTTGAATGTCCATTTGTTTTAACGGGGACGGTCGACGGAGCATGAGAAACCGCGTGACCGTTTAAGCCAAAATGCATCGACATAACCTTTGCAACCGCATCGGGCAAGCTCTTTATCCGTTCTTTTCCAAATCCCATTGCGCGCGCCCCACCGATACCTTGTAGTTGATCGACGACTTCTCGTACTTTTTGCATTGGTGAAACTGGCGAAGCAAATCTAAAAGCCAGAGACACAACGCGCCCAAGTCCGGCGGCCATAGCGGCAACATCAGAGCCGGCCTTGCCAACGTTTATAAAAAGCTCAAGCGGTTCGCTTTTATCGTTTGTGTTTATCGTGATGAAGGCGACGCCGACTGGCGTTTCAATTCGATATGTTGCGCCTTGTACGACCATAGGCCGAGGCATCACGGCAAATGCTGGTTCCTGCTTTTTCTCCTCAGGTTTTTTCTCTTCTATCCGTTCAAGTACGCCCTGACGCGAACCGTCGCGCATGTATGCGATTCCCTTAAGTCCGAGTTTATATGCCAAGTTATAGAGTTTTTTAACATCCTCAACCGTGTGGGTTTTTGGCGCATTCACCGTTTTTGAGATTGAAGCATCAACGTATTTCTGAATGACGGCCTGTACTTTTACATGATGTTCAGGGGTTAATTCATTGGCTGATACAAACCATTCCGGCTTTTTTATTTTTCCGGCTTTTAGTTCTGCACCGTGTTTTTTAACCCACGCTTCGTACAGATAATGACGTAAAATGTGGGTACCCAATCGATCGCGGCGAATAAACTCAAATTCATAGACCGGTTCGATACCGGATGTGGTATTTGCCATAAGCGAGGTTGATCCGGTTGGCGCCTGCATGAGGATGACTGAGTTACGGATACCGTTATCGCGGATAGAATTTTGTATTTCTTTTGGCATCTGTTGGACAAAAAGGCTTTTCGGAAACTTGACTTTGTCAAACTTACCAAACGATCCTTTTTCTTTTGCGATCTCGACAGAGGCTTTATATGCCTCATCACGAATGGTTGAATAGACCTTGTCGATAAATTGCAGGCCCTTCTCTGATCCATAACGAAGATGAAGTTTGATGAGCGTATCGCCTAGTCCCATGGTACCGAGCCCGATCCGGCGCTCCCCTTCAAGTTGCGTAGTCCGAATCCCCGGAAATACATATGGATCCATGTCGACCACGTTGTCCTGAAATCGCACCGCCGCCCGTACTAACTTTTTGAGAGTTTTAAAATCAAATACGCCTTTTTTATCAATGGTTCCGGACTTGGTGAGAGCAGACAAGTTTATAGAACCTAAGTTACAAACGCCCCACGGAGGTAAGCCTTCTTCACCACACGGATTAACGCAGTTGATGCGATTCCAGTAATAATTGTTATGCCATTTGTTGTAGCGCTCCATAAAGACGACTCCTGGCTCGGCACTTTTCCAGGCCGCTTCGGCAACAAGATCCCATATCTTTCTTGCTTTGACAACTTTGTGAACGATAACCTTTTTACCCAATCCTTTCCACACCTGTATGTCGCCATCCCATTTTTCATCATATTCTGGATCGTTTGTGTCAGGAAAAACAAGCGGCCAGTCGCCGTCTTTTTCAACCGCTTCCATAAATGTGTCCGATACGCAGACCGAAAGGTTGGCACCGTTTATGCGAGATAGATCTTGTTTTACCGTTATAAACTCTTCTATATTTGGATGCCAGTCCCACAACATGAGCATCAAGGCCCCGCGGCGAGTGCCACCCTGTTGAATAATGTCTTTAGTTGTTAGCGAAAATAATTCGGCCCAGTTTATTGGACCGGAAGAAAAACCATTTACTTTCCGGACGCGGTTTCCCCGTGGACGAAGAGATGAAAGATTGATCCCCACTCCTCCGCCTCGGGCCATAATCTCGACCATATTTTTTAAGGTGTCGATGATACCGCCTCTTGAATCTTTGGGCGACGGGATAACAAAGCAGTTATAGAACGTAACATTATAGCCCGTACCAGCGCCAGCCAAAATCCGGCCACCTGGCACATATTTAAAGTCTTTGAGGGCCCAGTTGAATTCCTTAGTCCACAGCTTTTGTTTTTCTTTTGGTTCAATCGCGGCAACAGCTTTAGCGATTCGTACCCACATCTCTTCAGGTTTCTTTTCAATAGGCTTCCCCTTTTTATCTTTTACAGAATACCGATCGAGAAAGACTTTTTCCGCAACGCCAACAAGTTTCATAAAGTTTTTTATTGTATAACAAATAACGAAAAAATAAAATGCTATTTTATAGCAACTTTTTCACTTCTTTTTCAAAGTCTTCCACTTCCACAAATCTTCTAAAAACAGATGCAAACCGTATGTACGCGATCTTATCAAGCTTCTTCAGCTCCTTCGCCACCAGTTTCCCTATAAATGCGCTTTCAACCTCCGTTGTATCCTGTCCCTTGAGTTCGCTTTCGATGTCAGACACAATACGTTCCACCTGTAAAGAGCTGATGGTCGTTTTTCCGGTCGCTTTCAAAATGCCAAAGTGGAGCTTCTCTCGGTCGAACCGCTCTCGCCGTCCATCTCGTTTGATCACCAAGATGGGAAGCTCCTCTATCCTCTCATATGTCGTAAACCGTTTTGTACATTTGGGACACTGCCGCCTTCTTCTTATTGTCGAACCGCTCTCTGCGAGTCTGGTCTCGATTACTTCCGTGTCGCCAAAATTACAAAATGGACAAATCATATCTTGTGTACCTTTTCACTTTAGACCACTATACGTGGGATTTCAAGAGGGTCAAACTATAAATTTTCTATATCAAGGAAGCGTGAAATGATAGCTAATACGAATAGAAAAGCACACATGGTGATTTCAAAAAAAATAATTGATCAGAATGGAGAAATGTAATCCGTATTACGATGTAAACCGCCACATATCAAATGATGAATTTATACGTCTCTTATATGTCGAATTAAAAAAATGTTTTTTATAAACCGTGGTATCTATGGTGAGTTGCAATGATACTTAAATTAACAAAAAATAATATGCTTCTTGATCTTTTATACCCCGTATGTTGTGTTGGATGCGGGAGGCCTGGGGTGTCGGTATGTGGACGGTGCGAAGCTCGTCTCGACTACGTTGAAAAAGACGTGTGTCTCTATTGTAAAAAAGAAAGCCTGTTTGGACTGACGCATCAACGTTGTCTAACAGTAAACGGGATAACCGGCGCGATGAGTATTTTTTATTACAACCCTTTTTTAAAACGAATAATAGCCGCGATAAAGTACGATCTTGCGACAACAGTCTGGCACGACTTTAGTCTTACCATACGGCCCGCAGGACTATATAAGTTGAGTTTTTTCAAGTCACTGAAAAACGGTATCTATCTTGTTCCCATGCCTCTCCATCCGAGAAGAAGGCGCCTACGGGGATTCAATCAGGCAGATTGTATTGCAACATGGGCGCATGGATACATGGATATTCCGATACAGATGGCACTGGAAAGAAAAAAGGACACTGTGTATCAGGCGCGCTTACGTGAAGCTGCTGACCGAAGTAAAAATGTAAAAAATGCTTTTATCGCAACCGAAGATATGACAAGGCAGACGATTATCGTTGTAGACGACGTTATGACGTCGGGCGCAACGATCAAAGAAGCTGCGCGGGCATGTTTTAAGTCGGGCGCCGAAGCCGTCTATGCATTGACAATTGCACATGGCTAGGTGTGCTATAATCCTCATATGGATAAAAACACCAAGATAGAGATCTCCTACAAAACAATAATATTTGCTGTTTTATTTGTTGTGTCACTCCAATTCGTGTGGATACTAAAAGACCTTTTCTTTTCATTTTTGATTGGTTTCATTCTTATGAGTGCGCTTCGGCCAAGGGTAGAAAGTTTGAAGAGACATAGGGTTCCACATGCGCTTGCGGTTGTAAGCGTTTACCTCACGTTTCTCCTCTTTTTTATTGCTCTTTTTGTGATCGTCATACCACCGATAGTCAATGAAACATTTATTTTCCTTAAGAATTTACCATCAATAGTTGAGGCGGTGAGCGACAGATTAAGTCCATGGGTACCCGCAAGCACCCTAACAAACTATATTCCCAACGTGACAGATCAGGTATTTAAGGTATTGACGGGCGTTTTGTCAAACGCACTGTTTATTGTGTCGACACTCTTTTTTGGGTTTTATTTCCTCCTCGACTCCGATGCTCTCGAGAGAATGGTGACACGATACCTTTCTGAGCATCACGCGAAAAGAGTCGTGCGTGTTCTAAAGTACGCAGAAGAGCGAATGTCTTCGTGGTTCTGGGGCGAACTCACACTTATGACGATTGTTGGGCTTTTGAGTTTTATCGGGTTCTCAATTGCGGGAATTCGTTATGCGCTTCCTTTGGCTGTTCTTGCCGGCATTCTCGAAGTTGTTCCAACAATGGGACCTCTCATTGCGACAATCCCCGCATTCTTGGTTGGTATCTCGACCTCCAATATCCAAGGCGCCTCGGCAATTGCAGTTTCTTTGGTTGTACAGCAGCTTGAAAACAACCTCATTGTGCCGGTCGTAATGAAGCGGGCTGTCGGCATAAGTCCGGTTGTTACTTTGGTCTGCCTCATCGTGGGAGGCAAGATAGGAGGGGTACTAGGCGTACTTTTGGCCATTCCACTCTTCCTTTTCATGGAGTCGATACTTCTCGAGTTTCGCAAGGAAAAGGTCGTTGCGGAGAAACCGCGGTAAATATACGGGAAATATCTAACTTCTTTATTTGTTCGATACCGTTGTTTTTCGTCACGATTAAAGCAGCGCATTCTATCTCCTAATCGTGTCTCAAAACAAGATATCTCACAACAAAAAGCGAGGATACCTCGTTTCGAAACAGCTTGGCGGTTCCTGTTTATACAGGGGGATCCACTGTCTGTTGAGAAACGCAGGTATCGAGCTTAAATAATGTAACGTATAATAACTACTTATGAAGATTGCAATTCTTGGGGGAGGGTTTACCGGTCTTACTGCCGCTTACAGGTTAAGTCTTAAAGGTCATGAGGTCACACTATTTGAAAAAGCTGAGGTTTTGGGAGGGCTCGCAGTCGGGATAAAAGGGGAGGGATGGGCGTGGTATCTGGAGCGGGCCATCCATCACATATTTTCAAACGACGATTCGATCATCGGCCTCGCGCGAGATACTGGTTTTGAGGGCTTAATTTTTAGGTCGCCGGTATCGGCGTCGCTCTATCAGGACCACGAAAGCCCCAATAATTACCGCATAATTCCCGTAGATACTCCGCAAGACTTTCTGAGGTTTCCGTACTTGTCGCTTGTTTCGAAACTAAGGTCGGGGATTACGCTTGCTGGGCTCAAACTATCTCCATTTATACCACTATATGAGTCGATGACTTCAGAGGAGTTCTTGAAGAAAACCATGGGTGAAGAGGCATGGAAAGTGCTGTGGGAACAGCTTTTTCGGAAAAAGTTCGGTAAATATGCGGGAAATATTCTAGCCTCTTTTTTCTGGGCACGTATCACTAAACGCACCAAAAGCCTTGGCTATTTTTCCGGAGGATTTCAGACGTTTATAACCCACTTGGAAAATAAGTGCGAAGCGCAGAGGGCCATAATAAAAAGAGGGTATGAAGTAAAAAACATTGTCGAAGCAAAGGTGGGGATACGAATAGACAAAAACACCTATGATCGTGTGATTTCAACACTTCCGACGCCGGTTTTGACCCGTGTCGCGACAGGTTTTTTCCCGGAAGCTTTCATAAATCGTCTTAAAAAAATCGAATACCTCCATGCGGTCTCGCTCATTATAGAAACCACGGAACCGTACCTCAAAAAAGCATACTGGCTCAATGTTATGCCAAAAGATATTCCACTAACCCTGCTTTCACAGCACACCAATTTTATGGATAAAAAACACTATGACGGCAATCATATTGCCTACACGAGTTGGTATGTGGAACGGGAAAACAAGCTTGTAGGAATGAATGAAAAAGAAATCTATGAATACATACGGCCCCACCTTAAAAAAATCGCCGGAAAAGAAATCAAGCCAAAAAAACTATATCTATTTAAGGCCCCTTTTGCCCAACCGATATTCGACAAAACATTTGTAAACAATATGCCAACGTTTAAAACACCGGTCAAAAACTTTTATATTGCCAACCTTGATATGACCTACCCGTACGATCGCGGCACTAATTACGCAGTTAAATTAGGCAACGAAGTTAGTGAATTAATCTAAACGAAAAGTTCACTGCGCGAGAATTTTCTTCATCTCTGTTTTGTACAGTTCAACGTGCGGCTGATCAAATGTGTTGATGTCGAGCAATTTCCCAAGAAACATCATTTCGATCATCTTAAACTGCATAAATTCACCGAGAGAATATTCAGATATGTCCGTCAAGATAATTTCGGTATAAGGCATGTTCTCGTTTTTATATGAGATTGCGACACCCTGCTCGATAGCGTGCATGATGTGTGAAAGTGGCTGTCCCGAAATATCTGAAACGAGCCCTTCAAAAATCATTTCTTGTGGGACATTAATATCTTTTTTAACCTTATCGGCTCTTATAAATGTCGTTATTTTATCTTTTGGTCCTCCGTAGTAGAGCTGAGCTACAGAATGGAGATCAGTAGAACCAATTGAAACGGTAGGGGTTATACCGCGCCCCTCTTTACCAATACTTTCACCCATGAGCTGGCGATACCATTTGCCCAACGACTCAAGCTCACCGTGAAAGAAAAAATTATCATTAATTGTTTTTCCTGTCTTTCCCAGAAGATAGAGTGTAGACGCTGAAAGAATCGCTGGATTGGAGTTGACATTGGTATCAAGAGACATCGCGCGGGCGGCGACAGCTCCTTGGGTAAGTTTTTTAATATCGACACCGATCGTTGCAAGCGGAAGTAGCCCTACTGTAGAAAATACAGAATATCTTCCGCCGACAAGTTTTGGAAGATGTAGTGCGCTATATCCTTTTTTAGCCGCATATGCGTCTAATTGTGATCCCGTGTCGGTCGTAAGAACAACGCGAGACGCAATCTCGTTGACCCCCGAAAGTGCCGCAAGTACAACCTCTGCATTGGCGATCGTTTCTGTGGTACTGCCGGATTTACTGATGATGTTTACGACGACCTCATCTTTATGTTTGATGGTATTTTTTAAAAATGCGCTTAATTTTTGAAGATGGGTAGGGTTTGATGTGTCGGCAAAAAGCATTTTAGGCATTCTCGCCGGTTCGATCACATCGAAAAAGCCAAAAAGAGCATCGTATATTGCCTTGGTTCCAAGATTCGAGCCGCCGATACCAATATCCACAAAATAACGAAGCTTCGGATTACGTAGCTCTTCTGATTTTTTCAGGACCTCAGCGATGTTTTTTGTATCAGAAGGAAGCACTATCGAGCCCTCATATATTTTATAGTCATTTGTGTTGGTGGTCTGTTGCAACAAATCTAGATACTCTCGAAGAGAATTAGCGGCAAGGAAAATATTTTTTTCTAATAGTCCAGTCGTTCCTTTATAGAGGAATTTCATATGTATATATAAATGTATAACACCTGCTTTAAGTATACGTTTTTAATATGACCGAATTCGGTTTTTGAGATGTGACAGTATAATCGCCTGAGTCTTTTGGAATATAGCAGGAGTGCCCTTCGCCAACCGTTACTTCGCCTTCTGCCGCTTGGACGCGAACGGCACCGGTTCGTACAAAAAGATGGGAAAAAGAGTTTGTGGTTGTGTCATTGAAAGGGGATGAAACGGTAATCGTATCGAGAGAGTAATATTTTGTTTTTAAAAGCGAGCTCCCATGGGCTTTTTTCTCAAAATATTCATACACGTTATGAGATGGATCTGTGTCGAGGTGTTTGAAATAGTCATCGATATTCAGTGACCGTATCGATCCGTCTTTTTTTATTTTTCCTTGGTCAAACGAACGGATGGTGGACACAGGGTCCATGGTGTCTATCTGCACTTCGTAAAGTACGTTACCCAATGGAAATTTTTCTTTGTTTTCTTCCCACGAGTGGTGTACCCCTCCCATAGAAAGATCAATAAGCGTATCGGGGGCAACCTCATAGCGATTTACAAACCGCCAGGGATTTTTTTCTTTTATAAATACCGCGGCATCCTGTTCTCCCGCCTCAAGAGACAGCTCGCTCGCCTTAATTTTCCGGCTGAGCTCCTCCATGTGGCTATTTATTTTCAAACTGACTTCTTTGTATTCTGTGACATCACAGCCCGATCGTAATCCTAGGGTGAGATATCCTTTTTCAAAGTAGTACCACGATTCAGGTTTTGCGCGCCAGTACTGGTCCGCGGTTTCTGGTTGAATATGAAGTTGAAAGGAATTTCCGGCCGCCTGGGTAAATTTATTAAGAAGCGGCATGGGTCCACCTTCAAGTATCGACACATAATGAACGCCTTCTTTTTGGGGAAAAAACTCTTTTAGGATATCGAGCTTGTCGGCAAAACCAATCTCCGGAATAAATGCCGGGTTATTGGTGTCGGTTGCCGTCAGATGCAGTTTTGATCCGCTGAAAAGTTCGTAGCTTTGACCGATTTTTTTCCTACGAAGAAAGGCGATGTGTTTCCACGCTTTTGCACTCAAGATATAGTCGCCGCCCCAAGTGGGCTGCTCGATTAGCTTCGGAATTACAAGATATGGTTTGCGCTGTAGGGCCATATGAACGCTATTTTGTAAGACACTATCATAAATAAAAATCCTGTATAATGCAATATTAAATGACACGGAAAAAGATTTTTCTCTTCCTTCGGACGATGCGGGTCAACCAATGGATCAAAAACTTCGTAGTTTTTACGGCAATTGTTTTCTCCGGAAAACTCTTTGAGTCAAGCTTGTGGTGGCCGTCCTTTTTTGCCTTTCTCATTTTTTGCTTGTTATCTTCAACCTCATATATTTTAAATGACATCATCGACTATCCGTATGATAGAAAACACCCATACAAAAAGAACAGGCCCATTGCGGCAGGAGAGATAAGTATTCCGGAGGCGACGTTCGTCGTATTTATTCTTACACTCATTTCTCTTGTTATTGCGCTCTTGTTTTCAATACCGTTTTTCCTCCTCTGTCTTTTTTTTATACTTTTGCATTTCTTTTATTCACTTCAACTAAAAAAACATCCCCTTATCGACATCTTTACCATCTCATTTTCATTCATGCTTAGGACGTTTGGGGGAGAAATAGTCACGGGATATCATATTCCCATCTGGTTACTTCTGACTATATTTTTCGTATCGCTTTTTATGGCAACGGTAAAACGCCATGCCGAACTGGTATCTCAAGGGAGAGAAACGCGCGAATCGCTGTCATTTTATAAAGAGCACCTACTTGATTTTCTCACCACCACTTTTGCAACGATCACGATCATCGCCTATTCCTTCTACACGTATTTTGAAAAAATACCAACAGCCAAAACATTTTTTTCAGATTTTTTCAGTCGTTTTTATCCTGACTTTGAGGCAAGAAAGCTCATGATGATCACAATACCGCTTGTAGTATATGGAGTAGCGCGTTATGCGCAACTTCTTTATGAAAGGGAACAGGGAGAGCGTCCGGAAAAGATCATCACAACCGACAAGCCACTTGTCATAACAATGGGATTGTGGGCAGTCATCACGATACTTCTCATCTACGTACTCTAATTGTTGTTTATCTACAGTTGCTTCTTTTCGCGCGATAATGTAGTCTCTCTATACTCATATGGCCTCAGATAAAAATCCGAAAAAGGAAGCGGTAACGCTTGCAATTGAGCAGATTCAACGTCAATTTGGTCGCGGGTCCATTATGCGTTTTGGTTCGGGCCCAGTTGCAAAGATAGACGTGTTGAAAACAGGAATTCTTGCGCTTGATACGGCACTGGGAGTAGGTGGGCTTCCTAAGGGACGCATTATAGAAATTTACGGACCAGAAGCTTCGGGTAAAACAACAATTGCGTTATCATTGATTGCAGAAACACAAAAAGCTGGTGGTACCGCGGCATTTATCGATGCCGAACATGCGATGGATCCGGCATGGGCACAGATTCTTGGCGTTAAGCTCGACGATCTTCTTATTTCTCAACCTGATACAGGAGAGCAGGCTTTGGAAATAACCGAAGCACTCATCCGTTCAGGCGGAGTAGACTTGGTCGTTGTAGACTCGGTCGCAGCTTTGGTGCCACGGGCAGAGATTGAAGGGGAAATGGGAGATGCACAAATGGGCCTTCAGGCGCGCCTCATGTCGCAAGCCCTTCGCAAACTAACCGGTGTTATCTCAAAATCAAAAACAACAATTTTATTTACCAATCAACTAAGACTGAAGATCGGTATAATGTTTGGCAATCCGGAGACTACTCCGGGAGGTTTGGCGCTCAAATTTTATGCATCAGTCCGGATGGATGTGCGAAAAATTGAGACCATCAAGAAAAATAATCAGGTAATAGGCGCACGTGTACGGGTAAAAATCGTAAAGAACAAAGTCGCTCCACCTTTTAAGGAAGCTGAAATGGTTATTAACCCAAAAGGTATTGATCGTGAAGAAGGACTAGTTGACGCAGCCATCGTCGCCGGAGTCATTACGAAAAGTGGCGCCTTCTTTAAGATGGGGGAGAAAATGCTTGGTCAGGGAAAAGAGGCAGTAAAAGAGTCGCTAATTGCAAACGATAAACTACGGCGTGAGGTTGAAAAACAGATAGCCGAAAGCACACAAATAAAAAAGTAGTGTATGGCAGAAGACATACAGGAGCTCCTCAATTATGCATATTTTTATCTGAAGTTTCGTCCGCGTACGAAACGCGAGATGGAACTGTACCTTCTTAAGAAAATACAAAAAAGATTCTGGTCTCAAGGCCACGTGAAGCAAGCAATCGCAAAACTCGAGGAGCAAAACTTCCTAAACGACAAAGCATTTATCGAATGGTATGTTGAACAGAGAAATAGGGCAAAACCAAAAAGCGAGTTTGTTTTGCATGCGGAGCTACTCAAATATGGTGCGCAAAAAGAAGACATTGATCGTTTTTTCGAAGAATATGCAGTTGATGAAGATGTGCTAGCTGTACGCGCACTGGAAAGAAAATGGATGAATATGAGATCGCTCTCGCGCGAAGAACGCTTTAAAAAATCATATTCGTTTCTTGCCCGCCGAGGCTTTTCTTACGACACGATTAAAAAGACCATTGAAAAGGCAGAAGAAAAAGAGTAAAATATAGCTTATTATCAATTGCTTGAAGAAGGCAATTTGAAGAATTTATAAACATAAATTAGATGTACACATTCCTCTTATTTAGTCACTCTACAGATCCTTCCTCAAGCGGTACTCTATAAGTATGCGCCAGAAAATTTTTAAAAGGTTTGGTGTTAATAAGAAACAGTTAGAAGAAGAAACGGCAAAAGCACGTCAAGCCGCCAAAGAAATATTATTAAAAGCTCACGAAGAGGCACTTCACATAAAGCAAACAGCCGAAGCAGACTCACGCCGTGCGGTTGCAGACGGTCTTGAACTCGAGAGACGTTTGGCCAAGCGCGAAGATCAAGTTCAGGAAAAAGAAGCTCTTATGACTCGTGAAAAGACCGCTCTAGAACAAGAACGCGTACGAGCAAAGGAAATTGAAAAAGAATATCTGGAAAAGAAAGATGCGATTCTCGTGAAACTTGAAAAAGTAGCCGGTCTATCAAAGGAGCAGGCCCGCGAGCTCATCCTGAAAGGATGGGAAGAAAAATTAAAAGCTGATATAGCCAAACAGATTACCCAATCGGAGTTAGAGCTGAAAAGGACGCTCGAAGAAAAGGCAAAAGAAATGTTGGTTGACTCGATGCGGTATGGCGCAACGGACTACGTTTCTGAGTTTACCTTATCAGTCATCAATCTCCCGAGTGAAGACTTCAAAGGTAGAATTATCGGAAAAGATGGTCGAAATATCCGGGCATTTGAGATCGCAACAGGAGTTGATGTTGATCTTGAAGAAGAGGGAGTGATTCGCATCTCCTCATTTGATGCGGTACGACGCGAAGTGGCGCGTGTATCTCTTGAAAAACTTATAAAAGACGGACGAATCCAGCCGGAACGGATAGAAGAAATTGTGACAAAAACAAAGGAAGAGGTAGATAAAATGATTTTTAAAGCCGGCGAAGAATTGGCTCATAAAGTCGGGATCTTCAATCTCCCCGCTGAAG
>Ga0247727_10008591_pt1 | contig 18889 bp, 11 predicted proteins | sample WisWelCaveWW1625_FD_202498 | JGI IMG/M metagenome (GOLD analysis project Ga0247727, IMG submission 202498) | Biofilm microbial communities from Wishing Well Cave, Virginia, United States - WW16-25 | ecosystem: Environmental > Aquatic > Deep subsurface > Groundwater > Cave microbial mat | place... | reverse complement strand
CCGCGCGCGCCGCCAAGCGCGCTAAAGAAGTGGGCTTGCGCAAAGTGATCGGCGCGCAAAGAGGACAATTGATCAAACAGTTTCTTGGAGAGTCTTTGTTTTACGCCGTGCTGGCGTTGCTGCTGGCTCTCGTGCTCGTAGAACTTTTTCTGCCCACGTTCAACGCGTTGCTCGACAAGCAAATCGAAATGAGCTACACGAGCAACTGGGGCGTCGTCTTCGGCTTATTAGCATTAACGCTTTTAGTAGGGTTGTTAGCTGGAAGTTATCCGGCAATGTTTCTTGCGAGATTTCGTCCTGTCCAGGCGCTATATGGAAAAGCTCTCTCCAGTATCGGCGGTCGCTCACCGGTACGATTGCGCGCAATTCTGGTTGTCGCGCAATTTATCATTTCAATCGGCTTGATCGTGGTGACCACAATTGTCAACGAGCAAGTGCGGTTTATTCAAGACAAACGCCTCGGCTTTGACAAAGTACATCTTGTCGCAATTTCGATTCGTGATGAAGCCATGCAGCAAAATTTTGCCGCCATCAAAAATAGTCTCTTGTCCCAAAGCGGCGTTGTGCAGGTGTCGGCGATTTCGAATTTCCCGTGGGAGCAGGGATATTACGACTTCTACATTCGCGCCGAAGGCATGAAGCCGGATGATAAATTCAACATGCCGACGCTGCTTGTTGAGCATGATTTTGTTCGCACCTTCGGCATGGAAATCGTGGCCGGTCGAGAGTTCTTAAAGGAACACACGACCGACGCGCAAGAGGCTTTTATTTTGAACGAAGCAGCAGTGAAAAAGCTCGGCTGGAGTTCTGCTTTGGATAAAAAGATCGAGATGGAGTCGGTTGCCGCCGGCAAGCCGCGAACGGGAAAAGTCATCGGCGTCGTCAAAGATTTTCATCTGCGCTCGCTGCACTACGAAATCGAGCCGCTGGTGCTGCTCATTTCTCCCGAGCCTTATTACCTCGACAATCTGGCCATTCGCCTCGATGCTAAAAATGTTTCTCAAACCATGACGGCGCTGGAACAGAAGTGGCGCGAGCTTGCGCCGAACCGGCCGTTTGAATATTCCTTTCTCGACCAAGCCTTCGACAAGCTTTATCGCAAAGAGCAAAAGCTGGCGCAGGTCTTCCAGTATTTTTCCGCGATTGCGATTTTCGTCGGTTGCCTCGGCTTGTTCGGCCTGGCGTCGTTTATCGCCGAACAAAAGACCAAAGAGATCGGCATTCGCAAAGTGCTCGGCGCTTCGGTTGCTGGCATCATCGGTTTGCTTTCAAAAGATTTCGTGAAGCTGATACTCGTCGCCAGCGTGATTGCCTGGCCGCTGGCCTATTTCGCCATGAACCGCTGGCTGCAAGGCTTTGCTTATCGCATCGATATTGGACTTGCAACGTTCTTCGTTGCTGGCGCTTTGGCGTTAGCGATCGCTTTGCTCACGGTATGCTTCCAAGCCGTCAAAGCCGCGCTGGCGAATCCGGTTGAGGCGCTGCGGTATGAATGATAAAACGTAAAACGTGATACGTAAGAAGCGTTACGTTTTATGCATTACGTTTTAGCTCGGAGATCACCATGTTTAAAAATTATCTCACCATCGCCGTCAGAAATTTGTTCAAGCACAAAGGCCATTCTTTCATCAACATCACTGGCTTGGCGATCGGCATGGCCTGCGCCATGATCACTTTGTTGTGGGTGCAGGACGAGATGAGCTATGATCGTTTTCATGAGAATGCGCCGAATATTTATCGGGTTGTTGTTGAATGGAAAGAGAACTCGGCAAAATGGGCGAAGACTCCCGGTCTGCTCGCCGCGGCGATGAAAGAAGAGATACCTGAAATCGTCAACGCCGCGCGCGTGCATAAAAGACCGAGGGTGAGCATGCGTTACGGCGAAAAAGCTTTTTACGAAGAAAACAAGTTTCGCGCCGATCCCGGGCTTTTCGAGATGTTTGATTTTCCATTCGCCAAAGGCAGCCATGAGAATTGGACGGAAGGTATCGTCATCACCGAAAGCATGGCGCGAAAATATTTCGGCGATGAAGAATCGCTGGGCAAAACGTTGAACGTCAATAATTGGTTCGACATCCCGGTCACCGGCGTGATTCGCGACCTGCCGCACAACTCTTATTTGCAATTTGATTGTCTCCTCCAACTGGAATCGCTCAAAACATTTTGGCCGGGCGGATTTACCTGGGGCAATTTTTCACATGAGACGTTTGTGCAACTCCAAAAAAACGCGGATCCGGAAGCCGTCGGTTCCAAGATTACCAATCTTCTGTTCGGAAAATATCCTCCGACGGCTCCCTACATTAATAAACTCTATCTGCAGCCGCTCACCGATGTTTATCTGGCCGCCGGCATCGGCGGCGGGCAGTTCGTCAACGGCGACAGAAAGTACATCTATATTTTTTCAGCGACGGCGTTTTTTGTTTTACTGATCGCCTGCATCAATTTCATGAATCTCTCCACGGCGCGCTCGATAAATCGCGCCAGAGAAGTCGGCTTGCGAAAAGTCATCGGCTCCAGCCGAGGCCAGTTGATGAAACAATTTCTCGGCGAATCGATTTTGCTCGCTTTCGTTGCCGCCGTGCTGGCGATGTTTTTGGTGGAAATGCTGCTCCCGGCTTTCAATCAGATCGCCGGGAAAAATTTACGGTTGGAGTATTTTGATTTTAACCTGCTGATGGGGTTGGCGGCGCTCACGCTGATCACCGGCTTCATTGCCGGCAGCTATCCGGCGATTTATTTGTCGTCTTTCACGCCGGTTGCTATTCTCAAAGGCAGCGCGGTTTTTTCTCTCTTAGAAAAGAGTAGTCGGCGGGCCGGAGTGCGCCGAGCTTTGGTGGTGATGCAATTTGTCCTCTCGATCATGCTCATCGCCGGCGCCATCGTCATTCACCGGCAGCTTGATTATATGACGCACATGAAATTGGGATTCGACAAAGACAACGTTGTTTATGTTCCCGCCAAGGCGAATTTCGGAGCGCAATACCAAACCGTGAAGCAGGAATTGTTGAAGCATCCGGAGATTTTAACCGTTGCCGCCAATGGCAACTTGCCAACCAATACCCTCAACACCAGCCGGATAGTGTGGGAAGGCAAGCCGGCGAATCTCGATGTGCCCATTGAAACCATCGCTGTTGACTATGATTATTTTGAGTTGTTGAGTATGGAGATGAGCGAGGGCCGCAGCTTCTCAAAACAATATGCGACCGATGCACTCTCGGCTTTTATAATAAATGAAGAAGCGGCGAGGGCGATGGATATGCAATCTCCGGTTGGCAAAGAAATTCAGGTGGGGCAAAAGCGGGGAACGATAATCGGTGTTGCGAAGAATGCCCACTTCAAATCGCTGCGACAGAAAATCGAGCCGCAGATTTTTCACGTCCTGACCGACTACAATTCCGAGCTTGTCGATCTCTTCGGCATCGTCATGATCAAAATTCGCGGCAACAACATTCCACAAGCGCTCGCGAGCGTCGAAAGGATTTGGAAGAGCGTGAATCCGAATTATCCTTTCGAATATCATTTCCTCGACGATGCTTATGACAACCTTTACAACAAAGAAAAGCGCACAAGCACGTTGTTCAATCACTTTACTGTTTTGGCGATTGCCATTTCATGTTTGGGATTGTATGGATTGGCGGCGTTTGTCGCGGAAAGCCGCACGAAGGAAATCGGCATTCGCAAAGTGCTCGGCGCTACGATGAGCAGCGTCGTTGCCAATCTTTCCAAAGACTTCGCGAAACCCGTGCTTCTGGCAAACGCGATTTCCTGGCCGCTTGCTTATTTCGCCATGAGCAAATGGCTGCAAGAGTTTGCCTATCGCATCGACGTGGCCTGGTGGATGTTCGTCGTGGCCGGAGGTCTTGCGCTGTTTATCGCTTTGATCACGGTCAGCATACAAGCTATCAAAGCCGCGCTCGCAAATCCGATTGAGGCGCTGCGGTATGAGTAATAAAACGTAAAACGTGATGCGTAAGAAGCGTTATGTTTTACGCATTACGAATTACGCATCACGTCTTCAGCCTGATCAAATGAAAGCCGCTCACATATTCTGTATTCAAACATCTTTCATAAGTTTATTTCGGGAGAAACGACCATGCCTTCCATTTCCATTCAATTGCCCGCCATTGAAGCAGACCAACAGATCGAAGTCGAAGTGAAAATTAACGGCAAGAAAAAGACCTATAATTACCGCGTCGAGATTTTTGCGTGGGAGCAATGCGTCGAGCCGGTAGATCAGAAAGCGGAATGCCTGAAGCGAATCATCGAAGGCTACGACAAGAATTGGCAACTACTGCAAATCGGCGCACCAACCGAAAAGACCGTTCCCATTATGTTCAAGCAACGGAATGCAGCTTAGGGCAAAGCGCAAAGCGCAAAGAGCATAGTACCATAGGCTATCTTTGCGCTCTGCCCTCTGCTCTATGCACCATTTAAAGGAGGCACTATGTTCAAAAACTATTTGACGATCGCGCTGCGCGTACTGCGGCGCAACAAAGTCATTGCATTTATTAATATTGCCGGACTTGCGGTCGGCATGGTGTGCGCGGCGCTTATTCTACTGTATGTTCGTCATGAGCTGAGTTACGATCAGTATCATCTGAACAAGAAAAATATCTATCGGCTCGTGACCGGCGTTCAAGGCGCCGCATATCAAGCTATTGCGAAGGTGCCTGGACCCTGGGGTGTTGCCGCGCAACGCGACTTACCTGAGGTGCGGAATGTTGCACGATTTGTTTTCTTAAATGAAACGTTGGTGAGCCGCAGCGAAAAACGCTTTTACGAGACCGGCGGCTTTTATGCCGACTCCACCGTGTTCGAAGTTTTCAGCTTTCCGCTGATTCAAGGAAATCCGAAAGCGGCTTTGACGCGGCCCAATACTATCGTCATCTCTGAAGATTTTGCCAAAAAATATTTTGCGGAGGAAGAGGCGCTCGGGCAAACGCTCACATTTGACGCACAGAATGAATTCCAAGTCACGGGAGTGCTATCCAACGTTCCAACCAATTCACATTTTACTTTTGATTTTTTGGTGTCGATGGCGACGTACTCTAATCCCCGGCGCGATAATTGGCAGTGGAATCAGTATTACACCTACCTGCTGCTGAACGACGGCGCTTCGCCCGGCGCGGTCGCTGCGAAATTTCCCGCGATGTTGAGCACCTATATAGATGAAAAACTCGCTGCAGGTTATGCGCAGTCGTTGCAGCCTTTGATCGGCATTCACTTGCATTCGAACCTCTTCAGAGAAATGCAGACAAATTCGGACATCCCCTATGTCTACATGATTTCCGCGGTTGGTTTTTTTATTCTCCTGATTGCCTGTATCAATTTTATGAATTTGACGACGGCGCGCGCCACCACCCGCGCTAAGGAAGTCGGCGTTCGCAAGGTGAGCGGCGCCGGGCGCATGCATTTGATCAAGCAATTTCTGAGCGAGTCCGTACTCACAAGTTTTGCTGCGGCAATCATCGCCATGGTCGGAATCGATCTGCTGCTGCCGGTTTTCAATTCACTCACTGGCAGACAACTGAGTTTTGAATATCTGAACGAAAAAATATTTCTACTCGGCTTCTTCGGCCTCGCGGCTGTAATCGGCATCATCTCCGGCAGCTATCCGGCTTTTGTGCTTTCATCTTTCAAGCCCTCGAGCGCGCTGAAAGGAAAATCAGGCGAGGCGCGCGGCGTGTGGCTGCGCAAAACGCTTGTCGCCGGTCAATTTGCCATCTCGGCATTATTGATGATTGCCACCGGCATCATTTTCAACCAGCTTGAGTTTATTCAAAACAAGAAACTCGGCTTTAATGATGCGCAATTGGTCATCATCCCGATTCGCGATGATGCGATGCGGGAGAAGTTTGAAACCGTGAAGCGGGAATTGCAGCAACACCCGGACATCGTGAGCGTTGCGGCGTCGGGAAATTTGCCCGGCGGAGGAGATTGGGGCATGCCTTATGAGCCGGAGGGCATTTCGCAAGATCGCATTCCGCCGATGCGCATGCTGGTGGTCGATCACGATTTTATTCAAACCTTCGAGATGGAGTTGGCTGCGGGAAGAACTTTTTCGCGCGATCACCCCACCGACGCAACCGCGGCGTATTTGATCAATGAAGAGGCGGCGCGCCAGCTCGGCTGGAGCGATCCCGTCGGCAAAATGATTTCCATGCCCAACATTCAGCGAGAGAAGGCGCCGGTGATCGGCGTTCTGAAAGATTTTCATTTTCGCTCGATGCGTGAAAAAATCAGCCCGATCATGTTTTTCATTCCGCCGCCGGATTGGTTTAGCGTCTTCTCGGTGCGCATTCGTCCGGACAATATTTCTCAAACGCTGGCGTTTATCGAAGGCAAATGGAATGAGTTTGACACAACCCATCCTTTTGCCCACACTTTTTTTGATGAAGACTTCGCTCAGCTTCATCGCGCTGAAGAGCAGATGTCAAAGCTGCTCGGATACGTGGCCTCGTTGGCAATTTTCATCGCGTGCATGGGATTGTTCGGGCTTGCAGCGTTCACGGCGGACCAGCGCACCAAAGAAATTGGTGTGCGAAAAGTGTTGGGCGCTTCCGTGGGCAGCATCGTCGCGCTGCTATCAAAAGATTTCACCCGCTTGGTGCTTGCCGGTTTTGTCGTTGCCGCGCCGCTCGCTTATTTCGCCATGAACCGCTGGCTGCAAGATTTTGCTTATCGAATCGAAATCGGAGTGGGCGTGTTTGTCGCGGTGGGTATGTTGGCATTGATTATTGCGTGGCTCACAGTGAGCTTTCAATCGATCAAAGCGGCGCTGGCGAATCCGGTGGACTCATTAAGGTATGAATAGAGCGGATCCGCGTCTGAAATTTTTTATTGAAATGAGACGCGATGGTAAATGTCTTGTAGGGAAATTTGAAAATCGATGTGACGAAATTGCAGGAGTTCGGTAAGCGAGCGGTATTCTGCCTTCACCCATTTTTTCTCGGTATCGAGATAAAATTGCTCAATATGGATTTTATACTGGTCGATGAGGATGTATTCTTGTAAAGTTTGGAGGGTACGATAGAATTCAAACTTTTCGCCGCGATCGTAGCTTTTGGTGGAATCGGATAGAACTTCGATGATGATCAACGAATTGATGATGGTGTCGTTGCGCTTTTTGTAAAACTCCGGTTCGCCGCACATCACCAAGATATCCGGATATGTAAAAAACTGACGATTTTCAACCCAAACGCGAAGTTCGCTCACAAAAGCTTGACATGTAGAGTTTTTCAAGGCGATGTTCAATCCAGAACCAAAGTTTAGTACGATGCGATTGTGGCGCAGCGAAACTCCCGACATGGCGAAGATTTCGTCCTGATAATATTCACTTTTGTACTCGGCGGCTTCTTCCAAAGTGAGATACTCTTCTGCTGTGAAATATTTCTTGGGTTGCGCTTGCGGGCTTTGGTCTTTGACGCGCAGCATATTAGACCCCGTGAGTTTATTGACGAATGTGCGTGAAATTTAAAGCTTCCATCGAATAGAATCAACCCCTAACTTTTTGTCTAAAAATCAAACCCCTTCTGCGCCAGATGTCCCTGCTGATATGGATGCTTGATCTCGCGCATCTCGGTGACCAGGTCGGCGCGGTCGATGACTTCCTGCGGCGCGCCGCGTCCGGTGAGGATGAGATGACAGCTCGGCGGTTTGGCGTCGATAATCTCCAGGACTTTTGACGCCGGTAACAACTTGGTCATCACCGCCACGTTGATTTCGTCGAGAATGACGAGGTCGTATTCTCCACTCTTGAGCACGTCGATGGCGCGGTTGGCAGCGGCTGCGGCTGCCTCGCGATGCGCTTCTTCCGGAAGATTGTCGTCGAGTATTTTGTAAAAGCCTTTCCCCATGCGCTCGATCGTGAAGTATGGCTTCAAGAGTTCGGCGCCGTCAAGCTCGCCGTAGTGCCACGATCCTTTGATGAATTGCAGCATGTACACCTTGAGGCCGTAGCCGATTGCCCGCACTACGGTGCCGAGCGCGGCGGTCGTTTTGCCTTTGCCATTGCCCGTATATACCGCGGTGAGGCCGTTTCTAATCTGAATCTTCTTTTCGATCATTTTTTTCGTTCGGATTGGTTCGAAGATGGTGTTCTTTTTTCATCACCGAAAGGTCTGGAATGCCGAATTCAGAGTCAAGCCAAAGATTTTGTGCTAAGATTTTGCGCTTCAAAAGTTGAAACCGGGCAGACTGATTTTGTCGGGTTGTAGTTCTTAAGATCCCTTCCATCATATAATATCGATCCGCTTTCCGCACTCCGAAAACTCTGCGGCTATACACACCACGTCGAAAAATTCATCCACTATACATGCTCCGGCACATTTTTTCAACTATGAAAAAAAGACTCCTTACTCTGGCTGGTTATGAACGTTGATGTTAAAGCATCAATGTGAAATACGATAGCGGCTGAGGATGAGGTGAACCTGCTTGCGTTTGGAGAAGAAATATGAAATTTTCAACTCGTTTTGCTCTTGGCGTTACCCAGGTCACTCTGCTTCTTGGGTGCACGAAGGCTGTGATCGCCGGCCCGATTAACATTTTTGCTTCGACTTCAGGCACTCTGCATTCTGACAGGCACACTTTCGAGATTCACACCGATCAAAGCGACTCCCAACAAGACACGCTACAAAGCAAAAAAAGCAGCGACCAGAATATCGAGGCGCTGTATTCGCAGGCGCTGAAACATGCGGCAGAGGGCAGCCTGGAAATGGCGATTGCAACGTATGATGAGCTGTTGAAACTATCCCCGAATTACAAAGACGCGAAAGCCAGGCTTCAAGTGGTGCGTGAGCAATTGGAGGAAAGGCAGCTTGCCGACTGGCTGGAAAGCGAATATGCCATCGGCTTGGCGCTGCTCAAGGCGCACGATTGGACTCGGGCGGTCGTCACATTCGAAAATATATTGGAGGTGGATCGCGGTTTTCGCGACGCGCGCCGCCGGCTGGCCGAAGCCAAGCGCGGCCTCGAAAAAGATAGCTCGGAAATCATCACGGCCAGATACTATGCCGACGGCATTGCCTCGATGAACCAAAACGATCTGGGGCGAGCGTTGGCGGCTTTTGAGAAACTCAAATCGATCAACCCTACTTATCGAAACGTGGCAAGCCTGATCGACGAAATAGAATCGACGGTGGGGCAGAAGGCCCGTGCGGTGACGCTCGCAGGCATTGACTCTCTTTACCGCATCGGCATGGCGGCGCAGGAAAAGCAGGACTGGGTGCAAGCTGTTGTTGCCTTTGAAAAAGTGCAGGTGTTGCAGCCGAGTTATCGCGATGTGGTTGAGCGGCTTTCGCTGACGCGCGCGCACTTGAACCAATCTGACGCATTTCATTCGGCGTCGGCAAGCGAATTATGGTCTTCTCCGTTGTATGTAGGGGCGGCGATGGTTGGTTTGGTGGTCATTCCGCTGCTTGGCATCGTGGTCCTTTCGCCCAATGCGCGGGCGCGGTACCATCTCCTTCGGGGCAGATATGCAGTCGCGGCGGAAATTTACGAAAGAATGCTGGCGCGCCATCCGGAGCGGGCAAAGCTTTATTCTGCGTTGGCAAATTTATATCTGCTGCTGGGACGTCATGATGAGCGCGCATTGAAGGTTTACAAGACAACCTTGGAACTGAATCTATCGAACCGCAATCGAGACGAGCTTAATTCAATCGTCGCTCAACAGTTTTTGAGCGAGGGCAGAACGGATTCGGAAGCGATCGAGGTGTTGGAGGGAGCTCTCCGGGAGCATCAGCGAAAACAGCGAGCCGTCGTCAAAGGGGGTTCTTCGGCCATTGCTCAATGATGCAATCGCCGTATGGGCTGTCAGGGTGTCACGCGAGCCTTCAACTGAATCTTTATTTCACCATGTTTGTGCTTCAAGAGTCCTCCACGGCTGATGGCTGATTCATTTTACTCATTTTGATGCGGCGGAGCGTTGCATAAAAAAGTTACATTTGACAAACATGTTTTTCTGCACATTCAAAACTTAGTTGCTATAAATACCCAAAGTTGTAGCACATGCTTCTCACATCGGTTCCTGCCTGTCTCATTTGGCTGTGATGGGCGTGGCTTTATGCGTGCGTTTGTACGACATTGTTGATTTTTCCACGGTGTCGAGTGCCTGTACGCCACCTCGTTTGAGTCGGAAATGGCAGGCGAGGCTGCATAACAGCTTAGGGAGAAGTTGGCATGAAATATTATCAAGGGTTTCTTCAATCTATCCATGGGATGAGGACGGGTGGTTGTGTTTGGCTGTTATTGACCCTGTGTTATAGTCCGGCATTATCACAGGAACCGCGCAGCCCGTATCATGGCATCAATATCTTATCTGCGCGTTCTTCACTGTCCGCGAGCGACGTCGATACTTCTGTCGGCGCTTCGTTGACGGCAGAAACTGCCGAGCGCCTGCCTTCACAAGGTCCCGCCACGTCCCGCAGCGGCGGGATTGAAGCAGAAACTCCATCTGCTGAAACGGCTATCGCGCCCGCCGACACCATAGAGAAAGAATCTCCGGACGAAGAAGATTTGTCTCTTGGAGAAATGACCATTGCCGGCCTGACGTTGAATGAGCTGAACATTTACGGTTATTTTTCCACGCGCTTCGAAAAAACTTTTTCCGAGCCAGGCGTCGAGAACGGCCGCATCGTCAAGAGTGACGCGCCCTCCGAATTCATCCATCCTTTTTTCAACATTCTGCTGCAACACCAGATCACCAACAAATTCAAGGCCTTTGTCAATATCAACGGCTCCGGCGGCAGCAGCATTGATTTGCGGAATTTTTGGGGAGAGTATTCGCCGTCGGCGCTCTTTAATCTGCGTTTCGGCAAGATTTACCGGAAGTTCGGTTTGTATAATGAGATTTTGGATGCGGTGCCGACCTACTACGGCATAGAGCCGCCGGAGCTGTTTGACAGCGACCATCTGATGATTTCGCGCACAACGACGCTCATGTTGTCTGGAAGTTTGAGCATGCCGGTCGGCAGTTTCAATTATAGTCTCTCGACGGACAATGGTGAAGGCGGCGCGGCCAAGGATGTGCTTCCCATCGGCTACGACCTCAACTACAAATTTGGCGGCGGCGATTATACGCTCGGCCTCTCCGGCTACACTTCGGGCGGAGAATCGACTTCGGATATTTCTTTGGGAGATGGATCGCCGCGCAGCGGCGTCTTGCCGTGGATGGCGGCTGACGAGTTTTCGGTGTTTGGCGGATATGCGGAGGGGAAAATCGGCAACTTGACGGTGCAGTCCGAGTATTGGAAATCTCCGCACACCATCCAGCGCGATCCGGCGTCAGTCGTTACGATGATAAATGGCGCGGGACCGAATGCCAATCAACTTTCGCGATTCCTCATCAATCCGTTCGCCGGCGCTTCGGAAGTGAACGTTAGAATTGCGGACAAGTACGACGTGAAGACCTGGTATGTCCGAGCGGGATACTCTTTCGAAACCAAAGCCGGCGAGATTGCGCCTTATGTGCAGTGGGATTATTACAGCAATCCTGAGACTATAGCCAAGAAGAGATTTGGCGGCGATAACGAAGCCGGCGTTGCAGATGATGGCGTTTTCACGAAGTCAACGGTCGGCGTGGTGGTGCGGCCCATCCCTCAGGTTGCCGCCAAGCTGGATCAAAGTTTTCACTTATACAAACTCAATGGGGAAGACGTGAACTATTGGGAAATCCGTCTCGATGTGTCCTTGCTCTTTGGACAGGTGTTCTGATCGCCGATCGGCAAGCTTTCCCGCTGTCGCGTTGGTTTGGTAGATGAGCACATGCGTTTTCACATTACATCTGAGGAGCAGGAAATGATAAAGACGAACGACACCTTCTGGATTCGATTTTTCCTTTTTGTATTGATAGCCTTGTTGTGGGCGGGGGCCGAACCGGCGCTTGCCCAAATCAGCATCGTCACCGCGAAGTCGGCCAAGCTGGATTCCAACGCCGTGAGCAAATCGGCGCTGAAAGAGATTTACACGGGAGCCAAGCTCAAATGGGCTGACGGCAACAAGATTCACGTCGTCGATCAGGCCGATACCGAGACCGGGAAGAAATTCTACTCAGCGGTGATCGGCAAATCTGTGAACGAGGTGCGGAAACAGTGGACAAGGCTGCTGCTGTCGGGGCAGGCTTCCGCGCCGTTGAAGTGCCCCTCCGACAAGATCGTGAAGAAAGTTATTGCCGCGAACCCGAACGCCATCGGCTACATCGACACCAGCGCGCTTGATGACACGGTGAAAGAGATTCTGCGAATCAATGGAGACGCAAAATGAATATCGCCATCCGTTGTGCTCGAAGCATTGCCTTGGTTCTGCTGCTTGCTGCCGCGGCAAAGCCGCTCGCTGCCCAGTCGCAAAATTCCCAGGCGCTGAGCTGGTTCAGCCTTGGCATCAAAGAAAAGGACGCCAAGAAAAAAATCGCATTCTATTCGAAAGCCGTTGAATTGGATCCCACTTTTGTTGAAGCGCATTACAATCTTGGCCTGGCTTACAAACAAGAGCAACAACATACGCTTGCCGAACAGTCTTTGGTGCGCGCATTAAATGCCAAATCGGGCAGACTGAAAAATGAAACGAAATTGAAAATTTTGTATGAGCTGGGAATGACTTACAAGAGGCTTGGCAAGCTCAAAGAATCCGAGCAGACGTTGCGCAGCGCAAAGGGTCTTGCCGGCGACGAAGCCATCCAAGCCACTATTACGATGGAGCTTGGGCGTATTCTTGCCCAGCAAGGCCGTTACGAGGAGGCGCTCTCGGAGCTGCGCGAAGGAAAAAAGAAAAGTCCGGCTCGCGCCGATGAATTCGCGGCACTCATTGCCGCTACGGAGGGGTCGACCGAGCTTCAGAAACTTTACGATTCGGCGGAGAAAGCACGAATAACCGGCAATCTCCAACAAGCCAAGTCTCTATTTGAACAAATTCTGGCAAAGAACTCCGGCTTCAAGGATGTTCAGGCAAAACTTGCACAAGTGGATTCCCTCTTAAAGGACGCAACTAAAACCCAAAGCTTTGCCGCGCTGTACGATCAAGCACAGCGATACACCGCCGACGGCAATTTCGAAATGGCAACTTCCACCTACGAAAGCCTTCTTCAGCAAGCGGGAACCTATAAAGACGCAAGCGCGAAACTCCTGAAAGCTCGCGAGCAAGCGGAGCAAAAACAGCTCAGCGAAAGATTGGAAGCGGAATATGCAGCCGGTTTGGCTTTGCTCAAGGCGCAAGACTGGACGCGCGCCGTCGTAGCGTTCGAAAAAGTGATGGCGCAGGATGGCACTTTTCGTGATGCTCGCAGAAAGCTGGCCGAGGCGCGGCGCGGCTTGGAACGCGAGAGCACCGAAAGCATTCTTGCGCGATTTTACACCGAAGGCGTCTCGGCGATGGGCCGCAACGACCTGATCAAGGCGCTCGCGGCTTTCGAAAAAGTGCACAAACTGAATTCGAGTTACCGTGACGTTGCAAGCTTGCGGACGCAAGTGGAGATCATGCTCGAGCAACAAGCGAGCCGCAGTGTTGATGCCGCCCTCGTTCCCAGCTCCGCCTTGGATTCGCTTTATCAGGAGGCGGTGGCTGCACATACGAGAGGCGACTATGCGCCCGCAGCAGCAACATATGAGAAGCTCCAAGCTGCGCAGGCAAATTATCGCGACGTGGCTGAGCGTTTGTCGCAAGCGCGGGCAAGTCTGGCCCGGCAAGAGATGACGAATACCGCTCCCGGGAGCACAGCGAGCAGCGGCATGCTCGAGTCGCTCTACCTCCCCGGCGTCATCGCCGTTTGCATCATCGTTCCTTTGTTCGGCATTGTGATGTTCTCTCCCACCGTCAAAGCGCGTTTTTATTTGCTGAAAGGCGATTATTTGGCGGCGGCGAAAATTTACGAGAAGGTGTTGGCTCGCAATCCACAACGTGTGCGCCTGTATCCGCCGCTGGCGAATCTCTATCTTTTGATGGGCCGGCATGACGAACACGCTCTTAAAGTGTACAAAACGATTTTGCAACTGAATTTGTCAACAAACAACCGGGATGAAATCACGGCGACTGTCGGCCAGCACTACTTGAGCGAGGGGCGGACCGATTCCGACGCGCTCGACGTTTTGGAAAACCTGCTGAAAACCGAGCATCGCAAATTGGCGCAGAATACAAGCGCTTGATGGGCAAGACGGCGACTGGATTCCGAAACCGCATTCTGTTGATTTGGGAATGAGAATTCGATCAGCTTAGGAGGTGCATCGTGGTCAGCAGCATACGAACGTCGGCAGGGATGTTTTTGTGGCTACTTCTTTTGATCGTGCCACTCCACATTTATGGTCAATCAAAAGATCCTCGCGTCCTGATTTTATTTAACCAGGCGGCAAAGGAGGGCGACATCAACAAAAAAATTGCCGCCTATAAACAAGTTATCGAGATCGAGCCGCTTTTTGTCGAAGCCTTGTTCAACCTTGGCGTGCTATACAAGCAGCAGCAAGATTTCAATTTCGCCGAACAGTACTTGGTGCAAGCGGCGCGGCTCAGTCCGGGCCGCACCCAGTATGAGCTGCGCGCCAGAATAATCTATGAGTTGGCCAGCGTGTATAAGAGAGCCGGGAAGCTCAAGGAATCCGAAGAGAACCTGCGCATGGCAAAGACTTTTGCCAACGACAAAGAGCTGCGCTCGATGATTTCGTTCGATCTCGGCAGGTTGTTGTTCGAGCAAAAACGCCTTGAAGAAGCGTTTGCAGAGCTGAAGGACGGCCAGAAGCTCAGCGCCAAGAACAAAACGTTTTTCACCAACTTTATACAAGCCGCCGAGCAGGGCCTCGAGCTGCAAAAGTTGTATGATTCGGCGCGCCAGGCCGAAGCGAGCGGAAAGCTAAGCGAAGCCAAAACCATTTATTCTAATATTCTCGAAAAGAGCCCGAGTTATGAAGATGTCGAAGCGCGGCTAGCGAATGTGGATTCCCTGCTCAGCCCCGAGACGCAACGTAAACAGGCTTTCGCCGCAAAGTATCAGCAAGCTGGAAAACATCTGGCTGAAGAGAAATATGATCTTGCCATTGGCATTTACGAAAACATTTTGCAAGAGGCCGGAGCGTACAAAGATGTGAATGCCCTGCTCGATCAGGCAAGGCAACAATTGGCCGAGCAGCAGCGTCAAGCCGGGCTTGAGAGCGAGTATGCGGCCGGCGCCACGGCGCTTCGCTCACAAAACTGGACCCGCGCCATCATCACCTTCGAGCGCATTTTGAGAATGGACGAGAATTATCGCGATGCGCGCCAGTTGCTCGAACAAGCGCAGAGCAGCCTCGAGCGCGAAAGCACGGAGAGTATCTGCGTTCGCTATTATGCCGACGGCGTTGCGGCGATGAACCAGAACGATTTGGGCGGCGCGCTTGCCGCATTCGAAAAAGTGAAGCGTCTCAATCCGAATTATCGCGACCTGCCCACGCTGCTTGGCGTCGTTGAAAGAGAGCTGCAAAATCAGAGCAGCGCCGCCACGGCACATTTCAATCCTGTGGCCGTCAGCACTTCGACATCCAATGGACTGGTAAAGGCTGTGAACGCTGAAAGCGTCCCAAGTTCTGCGGTCGTAGGCAGCAACAACTCAGATTCGCGAGTCTATTATCTGACGGGGGCCTTCGCCGCCGTGATCGTTCTGCCGCTGCTCGGTTTCATGTTTTTTTCATCAACCGGGCGGGCGCGGCTTTACCTGTTTCTCGGCAATTATGCCGCCACCATGCGCATTTACGAAAACATGTTGATTCGCCATCCGGAGCGCGCGCGTTTGAACCCCACAGTGATTAACACACTGGCGACATATTATTTGCTGGAGCGGCGGATGGACGAGCGCGCGATGGATGTTTACCAGCAAGTTCAGCGAATGAATCTGCCCACGGCAAATCGTGAAGAAATCAATACCATTCTTCAGCAACAATATCTAACGGCCGGCCCAAAAACGACCGACGCCGCAGAGAGGTTGGAACAGATGCTCAAAACCAAAACCTCAAGGATTGAATCTTCAAAATAGTTAGGGATGAGTAGCCATGTCGGCTCTAACAGCTTTACCCTCGGCGGCGCCGCCATCATCCGCTCCGGCGGATCGGCTGCAGCAGATTTTGTACACCCTCGGCAAGGCGTATTTGCAACGCCATCAATATGCCGAAGCTTTTGAAAAGTATCGGGAGTTATTACAAGCGGGCGGGGAACGGCCGGATTTTTTTTTAGAGGCGGCGACCGCTGCGCTCGGCATGAAAAATTCCTCGGACGAAGCCGTCGCGCTCTATGAGAAAGCCCTTGCCCAAAACCCCGATGCCACTTTTTTGAGATTCGGCCTCCCGGCGCTCTTTGTCGAAAGAAACATCACCTCTCCGTTCGCCATCGATCTGTGCGAAAAGGTTGCCGAGCTTTCTCCGGAGAACGAGCCGGTTATTCGATTGTACCTGAAGAAGCATTATGAAGCCGCCGGCCTTTTTGAGAAGGCTCTGGAGGAGGAACAAAAAGCGGTTTTCAGCAATCGTGACAGCGGCGCCATACGCGACTATCTCGAAAAACTTTGGTGGGACGACAAATTCTCCAAGGCCAATAGCGCGCTGAACACCGCGGCGAGCCGAAACGGCAGCGCGCAGCATTTCGTCCGCGAGATAGCCTTGAGCCATGCTTACGAGCATTTGGCAAACGGCGTCATCAGTGACGACATGCAGGCGCTGGGCGCGACGCTTTCCGCGCTGATGCTTCTGAACCCGGCGCACACTTTGTCGGATTTTTCGGACCATCTGGTTTTGCGCTCAGCGCTTCCCGATGGCGACTTGTCCCAATATTTCTCGAATTCGGAAATCGACATCAAACGAATTTCTTTCGATGCGCCTTCGCTTGCGGCAATTTTCAAAACCGCCGGCAAAGGTCAACAGCATGCCAAGTACGTCGCCGGGCCTTTCGACGTGCAGCGGGAAATCATCGACCTGCTGAGGCGGCCTGAGGAAGACAAGGAAGAGCGGAGTCTTTCGCATGCCGAGTGCGAAGGCATTCTCATGGTCAGAGTTGTCAATCAACAAGGCATTGAAGTCCCCGAAAAAGTTTTGCATCTGCTCACCGAGCATCTTCTGCAATTGCCGGATTCTGCCTTGCGTCTGTCGGAGACCACGTTCGTCAGCCTGGCGAAAGATCCGCTTCTGCAAATTCGCGCGATGATCGATTTCATGCAGAGTTTGGAAGAGTACAATGCTGTTGCCGCGGCGGCGGAACGATTCAGCCTGGCCGGCTGCCTGCAGCTTACGCGGCCTCTGAGCAAGTCCGACCCTCGCGCTAATCTCACGGCGTTTATCGAATGCCTGCATCTCTTGCGTCATGCGCAGCGCTCGATGACACAAGAGGCCGGGGCCGGCATGCTGCTTTTGCACGCCGACGAAGCACGACTCCTGAAGCTGAAATCAAACGGCATCAACCTTATTTTCATGGATCGCGTCAGGCTCCTGCCGGGAAAGGATGCTGCCTGCGCCGAGCTGATCTGGCGCAATCCGCTGGCTCAGCTTAAAGAAGGTCAAGTCTATGAGTTCGGCAGATATGCGATTCACAAGCGTCTTCTAAAACACAGCAGCTACGGCACCTACCTGGCGACGGATGTCGAGCTCGATCGCCCGGCGGTAATGAAAATCGTCACGACCCAGGATGTCGCCGCGTTTCGCCAGAAAGACGATTTGCGTGGAAGGCTTTTCGCGCGGATCCGCGCCATTGCCCGGCTCAGCCATCCGTACATTGCCTACATTCAGGACATGGGCGAGCGCGACGGCATTCTTTACGTCGCCCGCGAGTACATCGAAGGCAAGGATTTGTCGGAAGTCACTTTTCATGAAGAGCATCGCGACGGCGAAATTCTCGTCTTGCTGCAAAAGATCGTTCGCGCGCTGGTCTATGCGGAAAGCAAGGGCGTTGTGCATTTGAATTTGAAGCCCGGCAACATCTGGCTCAGCGATGCGCAAGACCTGCGAATGACCGACTTTCGCATTCCCGGTTTCACCGAAGACGCCACGACCTCTCACGTGCTCGTCCCGGCGCACTGGCGTTACGTCGCGCCGGAGATTTTGCTGGGCGAAGCCGGCGATTCGCGCAGCGACATTTATTCGCTCGGTGTTCTTGCTTACGAATTGATTGCCGGGCGGCATCCCTATAGCGCTACGAAGAGTATTCAATCCCCCCATGATCTGCTCAAGCTCAAGATCACGCCGTTGGCGGAGTGCGAAAAGCGGCATCATCGCGGCTGGGACAATTTTGTGATGCGGGCGGTTCAACGCCACGCTGACAAGAGATTTCAAAATCTTGCGGAAATGGACGACGCCTTGCGCGCGATTCAAATGGAGATGTTGCAGCGTGACTTGAACGGACGTTAGCCTAAATTGGAGTTTATTTTACCGCGCAGGCCGGAGGCGCAGAAAAGTTTATCTGCATCTCCGGCCTTTTGTCGTTATATCAATGTCAGTTGTCAATTCACAACCCAGACGAGCCGTGACCAAAAAGCAAAGCGCACGCAAAGTCGCAGAGCCGCAAAGGATACGCAAAGATTTTCTCTGCGTTATCTTTGCGCCTTCGCGTCTTTGCGTGAGATTTTTTCGCAACTCTGCAAAGGTTTTACTTTTTTAGACTAAAAGACCAAACGCACTGAACCAGATTGCAACAATTGTTAATCATGCTGCTGGCGGTCATCGTCGTTGGATTGGGAATTATGACCGGCTTGCAGCGAGCCGAAGAAGGCCACCAGCAAGCCGAGAAAGATGCCTTGATGCAGGAGCTGCTCGTGGTAGTGGGGCGCGCGCAAGCGTGGTATCGCGCCCCCGGCCAGTTGGGCGGCGGCGGCGGCTCGTTTAGCCGGCTCACGCTGAACGCGGTCAATTTCGACTCAACGCGCTTTATCGGAAACTACGTTTTGGCAGAGATA
>Ga0247727_10008590_pt1 | contig 18894 bp, 17 predicted proteins | sample WisWelCaveWW1625_FD_202498 | JGI IMG/M metagenome (GOLD analysis project Ga0247727, IMG submission 202498) | Biofilm microbial communities from Wishing Well Cave, Virginia, United States - WW16-25 | ecosystem: Environmental > Aquatic > Deep subsurface > Groundwater > Cave microbial mat | place... | reverse complement strand
TGCTCTCCAAAACGTCATAGCTCCTGCTTCTCGGCACATTTGCTATATCGGATAATTCTCCTGCAGTGGAAACGCCTCTACTCAAAAGTGCAGTCCATATTTTGACTTCATATAAATTCAAAGAAAAATACCGTCTCAATTTACTCAAAAACTCTTCTTTCACTATCATGTAACCAACCCCCTTTTTTATTACAAGGGGACAAATAAACTATTACTACTATTAATATGTTACGTTTTCGTACCCTTGTTAAGATAATTCATTTATTAGTAGGTACTTGTAATTTTTACTTTTAAGTAAAAACATTAAAATCTAAGATACACTGGTATTTAAGGATTACTGATGCAGATCATATAATTCCGCTGATTTTAGAAATCTTGATTGGCTTAGAGACTGTTTTTCGATACCCATAGCGCAGTTCTATATTTAAAGGGGTCTGGTATGCGGAGTTCGCGCCTTGGTATTCTGAAGCTTCCATAGTGCAGATAATGAATCCTTCATTATTAAAAAGCCTGATTTCATTGGCCTCTATAAAGGGGCCGCAGCGAAGATCTGTTGTACCTACTGATACCCTTGATAATTCCACTTTGTCAAAATCGCTTCTTTTCAGTTCTGTACCGCCATACGGATCGCATGCATCAAGTTTCGAGAGTCGCAAAATATCCCCTCCGCCAACATTCTTTATTGTTATTTTAAATTGAGTTTTTGATGATGATGATTCCTGCTCGACTTTCGTTACGGCGATGGGAGCTCCTTGGCTGGTAAGCGAAATAGCACCCACTTGACATACTTTTTTTCTGGTTGTGTCAAAAGGATGCGGATCAACGCAGATGCTTGGGCTTGCTTTTGTGGCATACGGAAAGCATGCTGTTCCTAATATTATTGGTTCATATTTATCGATGACAAGATTGCCAGCGCGAATAGCGCCCTTGAATTCCGGCATATCAAAGCCTCCTTCCGGGCTAAATTGTGATGCTCCTCGCAGTACATCCCGATTAAGGATTTTTGATTTTTCATTCATGACAATGATGTTATCATCAAAGCCGCTCACATAGATTTTGCCTTGGCTTAGGATGTTTTCCCCATCGGTCTGCGGCCACGAGCCTTTGTTGCGAAGCTCGAAAATAATGGATATCGGCTCCTCCAAATCACCAATAGAGAAACGGTCCTGCGGATTTTGGGCTACAAAGGCTAATGTCAAGCCATCAGTACCAGAGACAGTATATGATTTACCTGATGATGAAGAGGATGAATTCTTGGGAGTACATTGGAACCCAGATGCTAAAATCAGCAGCAATACAAAAGACAAGTACAAAATATTTTTATGGAATGATTTCTTTTTCATTTTTTATTGTTTATTGTTTATTTATTTCATAATGAGTATTTTTTTTAATGAATATGTTTTAATTGAATCAATACTTCAAAATCTTTTCTATTGTTATGTCTTTTGATGTCGTATAGGTATAGCCATAGTCAAGTATGATGTTGAGAGGAGCGACATATGGATCCCGGCTTTTTTCAATGCCTGCATCAAGAGTGCACCGCACAACATCTTTTTTGTCGCGTAAGCGCAATATCGCCTCTGATTCTTCTGTTATCTTGCAGTTAAGTTGCTGATTGGAGAGCGAGGCCTTGACAATGATTCTGTTGAAGTCTGTGTATTTCAAAGGCTGGTTGCCGCATGCCCGTTCCAATGCGTTTTCAACAAGCACTTCACCATTGCCTTTATTTTCAACATAGAGCAGGAATTGCGGCACAATCCTATTTTTATCCTCTGAGGGAAACATCCTTGATTCAATTTTTGTAATTGCGACAGGAGCCCCTTGGCCATTGGCAAATTGCAGGTCCTGAGCAGTGCAGGTCTTTTTCCTGTTTGCAAGGCCAAACACATCGGTGTCAACACAAACAGAAGAGCCAAGGACTGTCTTGTATTGATAACATGCGGTGACAAACAATGTTGTTGGATGCGATTCGCTTTGCGTACCTATCTTCTTTGTCTTTGCATCTAAGGTTATGTAATCCTGGCCACCAACTTGGTTTATAAGGGACTTGCCCTCAATTTTAAGAGGCTGTGTTGATTTGCTCTGGTCCAGTAGAGTGACAAATGCCTGTTCCATACCGACAGATAAGAAGCCAGCCTCTATATTGCTTGCGCCTTTATTTTGAAGTTTTATCGCGATGGGAAATATGCTGTCCTCAAAAATTTTGTCAGGAGGAGCATTCTTGGTTAGTTCTATTGTAAGGCCATCGGTCCCTTTCCTAAGGTCAGCATCGGTTTTTTGGTTGGATGATGAATTGGTGCAGCCGAATATTAAAGCAGTGAAGCACAGCAAGATGGCCAATGTTGCTTTTTTCAAGTTTAAATCCCTCCGATTTGCTCAGGTCCATAAGGGACCATGTATGAAATCCATGATGAACGGACTTTTCTCGTCGAATCTGAGACTTCTATCACATAGGAGTATTTTGTTCCAAATTTGGTGAAGTCGGGATCGAGGTTTCCATTCAAATAGTAACTACCTTCTTTGTTGTCGCTGTAGGAAGTTGAAGTCAAAGGTTCTGAACTCAATTTATGCTCTGCACCGCCATCGATGGTCCTGTAGACATGATAAGAGAGTGGCATTAAAAGGGCATCATCTGTTGAACGAGTCCATGTTATTACCAATGAATCCCCTTGCCTTGTGACTTGTACGTTTGTTGGTGGATTTAGGGTAGCACCAGGTTGCTTTACGCCACTCCAAGGATCTGTTTGGTAACCAGAAGCACCCATTACTGTCTTTACTCGCTCCACATAATCTAACCTTGAATTCGTGCCACAATCAGCGCCCCCATAGACCCGTATGGCTCTGTCCCAAGAATCAGTATAGGCTTTATATTTGGTATTTTCTGGCCCTAAACCATAGAATGCATCAACATTCGGGCAGTTTGCATCAATAAAAGACTCATATGCTACTTTGTTTGTCCCATACTGATTGTAATATCTGCTAAGCAAACCCGCACCAATCTTGATATTGCATTCCATATCGTATGCAGTCTGGCCTTTGAGGCAGCCAAAGCGCATAGAAGCATCCAAGTAAGGATTGAACAACTCTGGATTCTTTGTTTTGCTTATTCGCATTATACCACAATTATCAAATGCATCGCATAAGACGCCTTCTTGAACGTCTGTGCCGCATTGATAGCCTGGTTTGCAGTGCTGGTTATTTGATTCAACAGTTGCAATTGCTGATACTAAGGCGGGATTTTGGAAATTAATGTTCTTTGCAACGTCAAGCACCGCTTGGGGTGGGTTTGTTGATGTCGTGCCTTTCTTAAGCGGATCTTTTCTGATTTCCGCGCTGATTGTTTTCTCGACAATATAATCATATCTTGCCTTTACTCTAAAGGATTTTGTTGTTAAAGGTGTCTTCTCTAAAATCTCTTCTGGTTTTAAATTGATTTTACAGGTGAAGAATTTGAAGCGTTCTGCTTCATCGATAGATATTTTTAGTTTATCACTGATAACAAGATTGTATCCTGTGTATTGCTGCCCTTCTTCATTGAATAGGTACGTGCATTCTTTATGGCATGTTGTCTGTTTTTCAGTGCATCGTGCTTGGCAGCTTGCTCGAGCATTTCCGCTATAGCCATTGCAATCTGCGCTGCAGTTGCCAAATATCAAAATATTACATGAATTCATTTTGCAATTATCCTCTGTGTATGCCTGGAATGGGAGGTTGCAATCAAATTCAGGTGCAATGATCTCCGCACCTTTGGGCATGAGAAGAACCAATTCCTTGATGTTTGTGATCTTCCCTAACCAGCCGTCATTGTTCTGGAAATTTACCGTTAATCGTGGATATGCCACGTAACTATCGCTTACGCCAATTAAGGATGTTGTGGTTCCCAATGTTATTTTTGCGGGTCCGTTAGTTGCTACAGACTGTGGATTCTTATCCTTGATGTTGTATTCAACAAAAGGGTCTTGCTTTTCTCTGGTCATTGCTCGTAGCCTTTCCATATCCATAAAATATGCTTTGACATACGCCAGTGTTTCAAAATTGAATTCCGCTTGCACTGCTATAATCTTTGATGTCGCATCTTTGAGGGTATTTGATTTGAACATGCATGCAAAATCCTGCTGTTCTTGTGTGAAAACCACGAATGATTTTTCCGGATCAATCTTTGTTGCCTGGATCTTGTTTGTACCATCTTTGATGTAACATGATAGTTTAATGCCGACAGGATCATCCAGTGTCCGCGCCTTCAAAAGCCCCCATAACACAATGTCTTCCCCTTCATAATAAAAGGGCTGCGCCGAGCGCAATTGCTCAATGTAAACCCCTAAAGGCTCCTGCTTGTTTTTTTCAACCTTGCCTGTTACGGCGTATTGGATTCGATCTGAAAACCAGGTGTTTATTAGGCTTTTAAGATTCTTAAAAGATTTGCCTGGGGCATCGATTGCCGCTTGTCGCTGCGCCGGATCGGTCTGAGCTAGTAATTGACCACTGGCACTCCAAATATGAAAACCAAAATAAGAAAAATAGCACACCATGATGAAAATCTTCCATCTTGATTTCCAGGTACTTTCTCGAATAAAAGTGAAAAAATAAAAAAACCAGATAGGAAATAACAATTTATTGGTAAAATCTAGCGCTACATCCGTCGCAATGTTGAGTTGGGTAAAAATTGAATTAAGAGAAGGAATGGCAATAATATCTAAAAGTACAATAACTAAAAAAACCCAATGATCTTGGGTAATTTCTACATCTTTCCTAAATCCTTTGAGCAATAATACGAAGACGCACATGGCGAACAAAAAGTGAACAAAAATCCACAAGTTGCCATTAATGAGCATAAATAGTAAAGTGAATATGAATGTAAATGCAAAATAAAACCACCAATCCTCTTTGGATTGAGGTCGGCGCCAGATTACATAGCAGATGAAAAAGAACAGAAATGGACTCCTAAATATCCACTGCCAAGATGATGCAAAGTTTCCGCTAGACCAAAAATAAGAAATCACAATGTCTTTAAGATAGGTCCATTGAATACCAGAGTATCCTGCAGCAAAGTCAAATATCCAAAGTAAAATCGGCCAAATGAGGAGGCCTAGGCCACCTTCTTTCGTAATTCTACCATAAGTCCACCCGGCCGCACGTCCAGCAGCCATGCCTAATCCCCTAGTTGTGGCCCACGATTCAGACGCCATGGCACCCATCATCCCAGAACCAGCGCCTCTTCTGCCTCCAAGACCAGTCTGTGCTTTTTTTCCAAACGGCAGCATTGATTTCATAATTTATAAACTAGGAAAACACGATCAGAATCCTACATTCCACCTCTTTTTAATCTTCTTTGAATAGGACTGCAATTTCAACAATGTCCAATAAGCTCCGTGGCTTGATCTCGACAAAATTATTGCCTTGCTTGACCTTTTCAGTTATATCTTCGCTGAATGCCTTCTCATCTTGGTCAAGAGTAATGAATTTATCATTGATATTGATATCTGCTCTTTTCTGCTCTTTGTCATTCACGAATTCCATATTCAAGAACAGCTTTTCCTTGTCATTCTTGATGCGCTTGAAGCTTGAGTCATTGATCTCAAAGAAATACACTTTGGTCTTGATGTCTTCCTCATCGAATTCTATCTTTATCTGCTCAACGCTATAGCTTCCCTTGCTGGTCTTCATTTTTATCTCATTCTGGCCAGCTTTCAGAGAAGCAATAGGAATAGGCTGCTTATAGACGTCCTCACACACTGGAATGCCTGAAAACACATTCTTGCTATTGATTGATATGTCCAATGTGCCGACAGCATCTGCAGCGCTGCAATAAGGAGTAAAGCGCAAGTTTGTTTCTTCTGTGTTGTACAATTCCGTATCTGTTAGCGTAAAGACTGTGCTGCTTTCCTGTTTGCTTTTGTCGGTAACATCTGCAATAAGCTTGATGTTTTCAAGGCTGTATTCATTCGTTGACCAGAATTTTGCCCCCACTGTTGAAACGGAAAATTCCAGCTTGTTTTCCTCTTGTAGAAGGCTTTTGGGCAGCCGGACTGGGTCAGCCACAGCAGAGCCCATTGCCTGTTCAAATACAACTTCACTATTCAATGCTACAGCAAGAACGCCTTCATGCTTCAATGCCTGGAAGGTCAACAAAACATTATCGGTATTGGGAACATCAGCTAATGAGAATGATACAACCTTGCTCTTCTTGTCAAACCAGCCATTTCTTACCAGGAATGAATTGAACTGCGCAAGTTCCTTTGCATTGGTGGTTTCAAATAGGTAGACATTCGGCAGCTGCTTGTCATCAACTTCTTCCACTGTGTCTATCCTGCCGGGGAATTCCCTTAAGAGTATGTTTTCTGAGTCAAAAATACCATTGCCATTCCTGATTTTATCTATCGTTTTGTTCTCCAGAAGCGCTTCCCGTTCATCTTCAGGAAGGAAAATGATATAGGCCATAATCAGGCCAGCAATCACTGCAATAAGAATGGCTGCATTCAAACCGCCCTGAGCCTTTTTCACATAATCACCTTTTTAAATCAGCAAAATTCAATTATCTACCGCAGTGTAGAAAATGAATAGCTTAATATATAAATGTTTTGATAGGGAATTTCCATGAAAATTGCACATTCCGACTTCAAAAAAGGAGAAGTTAAGCTGAAAGTGGAAAACCTTGATGACCTTTGGCATCTCAGCCAGTTGATAGAAGAAGGGGATATCGTTCAGGGAAAGACAGAGAGAAAAATAAAGGTAGGCAGCAAGGATGAGAGAAACCAGGACAGCGTTAAAAAAACCATATTCCTTGCAATCTCTGTTGAAAAGGTGGAGTTCAGCCCCCATGCAAACATCCTGAGAGTTTCAGGCACTGCGACAGCAGGCCCGGAAGATGTCCCTCTTGGCTCATACCATACTTTTTCGGTAGAGGAACAATCGATCATGACACTGATCAAGCCGCAATGGCTGCGCTACCACAAAGAAAAACTTGACGAGGCTTCCAAAGAAAAAAACGCCAAAATCCTCATCTGTGTTCATGACCGAGAGGAAGCCTTTTTTGCGCTGATGAAGCGTTATGGCTATGAGTTGCTTTCCCATATTCAAGGCGAGGTACAGAAAAAAAGGGAAGAAACCAAAGCTTTTGGCTCATTTTATAAGGAAATAATTTCCCAGCTGCAAAACTATGACAAGAAATATGAGCTAAGCTGCATCATTGTTGCAAGCCCTGCATTCTGGAAAGAAGAGCTTCTCAAAGAGCTTTCAGATGATGCGCTTCGGAAAAAAATCATTCTTGCAACGAGTTCCTCTGTCGGGGAAAATGCAATCCATGAGGTTCTCAAAAGGCCAGAGACGGAAGCGGCATTAAAGCATGAGCGTGTTTCTAGGGAATTCAAGCTGGTTGATGACCTCTTGATTGAAATAGCAAAGAATGGCAATAGCGCGTATGGGCTTAAGGAAACAAAAGAGGCAGCAGAAATGGGAGCCATCAAAATGCTGCTCATTACTGATCTGTTCATTCAGGAAAAACGGCAGGCAAAAACCTATCTGCAAATTGATGAGATAATGAAAAAGGTTGACCAGAGCAATGGTGATATATGCATCATCAGCATGGAGCATGAAGCGGGGAGGAAATTGCAGGGACTGGGGGGCATTGCTGCTATGGTAAGGTACAAGATAAAATGATTTTTTCTTTCTTAAATTAGCATTACAATGAATAACAAAAAAGTAGTGGAGGAGCTGCATGCCATCATTGAAAAAATAAATCGTGAAGAGATTCTCGTCATCGTTGAGGGGAAAAAGGATAAGCATGCGATGCAAAAAATAGGGATTGACAATGTCGTTGAGTTGGAGCGGAAGCCATTGTTTGCAGTAGTCGAGGAAATCGCTGAAAAGACAAAACGATGCTCTATATTAACCGACCTTGATAAGAAAGGGAAGGAGTTGTACGGCAAATTGAAGCACGGGCTGCAAAAGCATGGGGTACACATCGACGATAAGCTGAGAAATTTTCTGCTTAAAAACACTCAAATCCGGCAGATGGAAGGAATTGATAATTTATTGATGGATGATTATTTTTAATTGTATTTACCTATAGTAAATTTATTTGATCTCTCAAAATACAGATATAATCTCCACCCTATACTTTCTTGCATTATAATCATAATCACTGGTAACAGAATCAAATTCCTTACCAGTATAATCAAACCTAGAATTCTTTCCACCGTCAATGATTTCACCATATGGAGAATAAAACGAATTCTCTACCACATTACCATTCAAATCCGTGATTAAAGTCGAGCTTCCTTCATGGTCATTATGCAAGAACTGCTTCTGGCCATTCGTATTGACCTGTGCTACTAAATTTCCATCCTGATAAACAAATTTTTCCGTATAATTTCCTGTTTTGTTCTCAGTCACAATAAATTCTGGCGTTACGTAATACACCGTGTAATTCTTTTTTCCTTTATAGAAAACATCCTTTATCAGAATCCGCTCTTCTATCGGATGCCAAGTGAATTCTTCTAAAATTTGACTTGAAGACAGATTTCCGTTTTTGTCATAAGTTTTTGAATATTCTTCTGCGAGGATGAAAGGTAAGGAGATTACTTTTATACTTTCACATTTGCAGATTGTTATCATATCTTTAATAAATCTAGGTATTTTGAGTCTTTAGAAAGTAAATGATCTTTTTTTAATTGCTTAAGTGCATTTACAAATCCTTTAGGTCTTGCGATAAAGGACTGGTATTTTTTACCAGCTTTTATTTTTATAACTAGGAAATCTATCAAATCATAAGCAGCCATTCTTCGAACTTGATGTCTTTCTATTTTAATGGATTTAATTTCGTTCCACTTTAAAAAAGTAGCTTTGTTTTTCAATTTTATGTGTTGATACCTATCATCTGGCGCATTTCCGATTCTAATGCCTTCATTTGATATGTAGATAAGTTTAGTTCTAATTAAATTATAGAGGAAAAAAACAGAAAATCCTATTCCTAATACTGAGGCGAGGGTATTAAAGTCATAAATCTGCATTTTATAATCTTTAGTAATAGTATAAACTGATAGCCATCCAATTAAGATAACCCCAATAAAGAGAAAAAGTTTCATATAGTTAAAATCTTTCCAAATTATCTCCATAGTCAATCACTTTAGCTGTTCTTTTTTCTCCATGCGGTGGGTCGACTCCACCACCCCGTAACAGCCTAACGGCTGTGCGGGTTATTATGACTTTCTACTAAGCCCGCTTCTAAGTTAAGTTTTTAAATCAGGGTTGTATACCATATATGGTGAATAAAAATGAATAATCAGGTTAAGACAATTGTCCTATTGGGATTGCTAACGGCACTATTGTTGTGGGTTGGCAGGCTTATTGGAGGCCCATCAGGATTGATTGTAGCAGGCATCTTTGCGATCGTTATTAATTTCGGCTCTTATTGGTTCTCAGACAAAATAGTTCTTGCGATGTACAGGGCCAAGGAACTTAAGGACAAGAGCCACCGATTATACAAAATCACCAAAGAAATAGCGGAGAAGGCGCACATTCCAATACCTAAGGTTTACATAATCCCAAGCCAGCAAGCAAATGCGTTTGCAACAGGCAGAAATCCAGAGCATGCGGCAGTCGCAGCTACAGAAGGCGTCTTAACGTTGCTCAATGACGATGAATTGAAAGGTGTCATGGCGCATGAAATCTCTCATGTTAAGAATAGGGACATCCTTATTTCGACGATAGCGGGCACATTGGCTGGCATCATATCATACATCGCGACCATGGCGCAATGGAGCGCGATTTTCGGCAATAGGAACAATAATTCAGGCAATGTGGTGAGCTTGCTCATTCTTGCCATACTTACTCCAATCATTGCGATGATAATTCAGCTTTCCATTTCAAGAAGCAGGGAATATATTGCAGACGCGACTGGTGCCAAGATCATGAAGAGCGGAGATGGATTGGCAAGCGCATTGGAGAAATTGCACAAGGACACTAAGCAGAATCCAATGAGGATGGGAACGGCAGCTACTGCGCATCTCTTTATAGCCAATCCTTTCAAAGGCACAGGATTCCTTCATCTGCTCTCAACACATCCCCCAATGGAGGAGCGTGTCAGAAGGCTCAAAGGTATGAAGTTTTAATTAGATTGTAATGCTTTCTTATTTTTTCAATTTTTTTCCTGTCCAGTATAGCGTGAATCATGCCCTCTTTTTTCCTGATTTCTACGTGCATCCTGTCAGGAGTGCAGATGCAGCTATATGCCAGTGTGTTTTTATTTGCAGCGTCCGTGAAGACGATCGCGCATGAATTTTCGAAAGCCCTTGCATATGGCATGCTCAAATATGAATCCGCTTCTCTATTATAGCTTCTAAGATACGATGGGCAAAAAACGATCCATGCGCCTTGCCGTGCAATTTTTTGAACAAATCCGGGAAATGCCATGTCCCAGCAGATGATGATGCCAATCTTCCCGAATTTTGTAGTTATGATGCTGCTCTTTTGGCCAGGACTAATTTTTTGGTTTTCATTTTTCCAGAGGTTCATTTTATCATAGGTTCCTGCGATGGTGCCTAAATCGTCTATGAAAAACGCCCGGTTGTAGATTTTATTTTTTTCAAAATAATGAGTTGAGAAAATGCAGCTTATGCGATGCTGCTTGCAGCTGTAGCTAATTTTTTTAATCAATGAATTGCATTCTTCTGCCGTAATTTTTCCTTTTGTGTCATGAATCAATGAAGTTTCCGGGAAGCAGACTATATTTATCTTTCTTGATGCGGCTTTTTTGAGATAGCGCAGCATTGTTTTCAGGTTTTTTGCGGAATCATCATGTACATGAATTTGGGCAGCAGCGACGATAATAGTGCTCGTTGCGCGTCGGTCTGTGTTTTTAGGCTTCATTGTCTTCTCTTCAGCAAAAAATAATAAAACAAATAAAAATAAAAAATAAATATTATTCTAATGTCTGATAATCTCTATCTAAAATATCTCTGATCTTCTCCGCTTTCTTCTTGCCGATGAGGTCCACTTTTTCAAGCTCCTTCTGATCCGCATTCACAACATTCTTGACGCTGCCGAAATGCTTTAGCAATGGCCTTGCCAATGCTCCTCCAACGCCGGGCAGGGAACTCACGATATATTCCTGCTGTTCCTTAATGCTCATCGGCTTTTTCTGGGCATGAGGCGCAAATTCTTTGTCTGTCTCCTGCTCTCTGCGCGCGATGGTGTGCAGCAATAAAGCGCTGTCTTTCGGTGTTTTGGTGTATAAGAGCGGAACCCTATATCCGATGGCGATAGCCGCAAGCATGCCTCTTATCGCGTTGGCGTGCACATTCCTTATCGCGTAGATATCCTCAATGCCTTCGATGATTAGCAATGGCTTGCTGTAGCTTTGGCTCAGGTTCTTTATCTGCTCTAAAAGCCTTCCGTCAATGATGCTTTGGACAAAATCCTCGACTTTTTTTAATTCAACCCCAACGTTGCTGCTGAGCACGTAATCAGCCACTTCCAAGGATTCAAGCTTCAAATCAATGTGCATGTCAATCAATTCCTTGAGGATGCCTGAGCTTTTTTCCCGGTGGTCAGCAAATATTTTAATTTTTTGCTCCGAAGAAAGGATATGCTGCTTCTCTTCTTTTTTTTCCTGGGTAAATGCTATTTTGCCCTTTAGCATTTCCAGATGCTGGTACATCTTGCGTTCTTTATGATGCGCGCTCCATCGGTATCCTTCGTCCAGGGTCTCTTTAGCCATGAGGACTATTACTTTACCTCCCCCATGCCTTCCTGTTCTGCCTCTGCGCTGGATATGCCTTATCGCTGAGGGTATTGGTTCGTAGAATATGACCGTGTCCACTTCAGGGATGTCAAGCCCCTGCTCTGCAATTGAAGTTGCTACCAAGACATTGAATACACCATCACGAAAATTCTGCAGGACTTGTTTCTGTTCTTTTTGGCTCATGCCCGTTTCATTCTTCTTGACCTGCCCTACAAAAATCCTGGGTTTTGTGTTGTGAAGCGCGTTCATCTTCTCTACGATGTCTTGTGCGCTGTCCCTGAACTGGCTGAAGATTATGATTTTCCTGTTGCTGTCTTTGAGTTCGCTGCTGATGATATTCTGCAATTCTACGAGCTTTGGATGCTCAACTTTTTCTTCAAACAGCTTCCGGGTCATGATGAACGCCGAGCGATAATGGAGATCCTTGGCGATGTTTTTGACTGCCTTCACGCTGGATGTTTCTGCATCTTTATTCAAGCGTTCCATGTAACTATACAGGGGAATTATGCCTTGAGTTTCCAGCAGTTCAAGGGCATGATGCACCTTCATGATCTCTGCCAAGGCTGATATGCCAGTCCATGTGTTCTGGTCAGTCTCTCCTGTGGACACCAAGCCTCTGAGCTGGCTTTGCAGTTGCAGCAAGTCAGTCTTGTTGACAAAGTCAACTGAAGCTCTCTGTAATAAGCCCCATTCCTTCAATTTCTCCAGTCGCTCCTTGATGAATGAGCGAAAATGTTTGCTGATATCCTTAAACATCTCCGGCAGATTTACTTGAACCCACTTGATATCGATTTCATGCACGTATTGTTTTACATCAGGATCTTTCGTGGTCCTGATCTCTATTTCCTCGATGTTCAGGTTTTTGCAGACTTCCTGGATGCGCTCCAGATCAGAGCCGGGGGAGGCTGTCAGTCCCATTATCCTCGGGAATCTGCTTTTTTTAGAATATTGCTTTGCAATCCATGTGAAAGCATACTCACCCACAGCGTTATGGGCTTCATCAATTACCAGTAAAGATACATTTTCAAGGGGGGCCTTGCTGTTCATGAGATCATTCTCAATGGATTGGGGGGTCGCAACAATTACCTGTGCCTGGTCCCATAAGGCGTACCGTTTTTCTGGAGGTATTGCTCCCGTTAGAAGTGCAACTTCCTCTGGTGTTATTTCCAATGATGCCTTAATTTCCTCTGCTATCTGTTCTGCCAATGGCTTGGTAACAGTAAGGAAAAGAACTTTAGAATTGGGATAGGATGAAAGCCTTTGGGCTGCGACCATGATTGCGGTCTTTGTCTTGCCTAATCCTGTTGGCAATATGACAAGACAATTTGCTTTTACGCAGCTTGCCAGGATTGTTTCCTGATAGAGACGAGGGGTAAAATTGCGAATGCCTACCATAAAGGTAAGAAGGCAAATTCGCTTTAAATAGCTTGTGCGGGAATGTCCACTGGCAGCATTGTTTCAAGAAGCGGCCTTTTATCTTTGTTTGTTGTAAGTTAATAGCCATAAAAGACCATTGAATCGTGGCAAATTGAGTTGAGTGGCGATTTGTTATTGAAAATTGTTAGGCATTTTTATTTGTTTTTAAGTATGGGGTTTTAGTTATTGAATTATAGCTAGTGGATTATTGTTGAATTCATTCGTAATGAGTTTTTCATTGAGACCACGCGCATTGTACGGATTTTCATTGATAAATAAAAAATAATTGTGCTAAAAGGCCAAGGATAGAAAAAAATAAGAGAAATGAAGAATGAACTCAGAATGTGTATTTTCATCAATACGGTAGGTCCTTCACGTAGCCTTCAGAATACAGGTAATAGCTGAATATCGCGCCGATGATGAAGAGCAATATGATGACTTTTCTGCTGCCGTATATCATGCCCATCAGATAGCCGATTAGAAAGCCGATGATGATGATATAGTATGGCATCGTGAGCCTTTTCTTGCGATCGTACAATAATCTTCCCGCAACCATGCCGCATAAAAAAACAACGATATAGCTGATGAATGCGCTCGGTGCAACAACGGAAATAATTATCCCTATAAGAAGGAAAATGAAAAAGAACGTTTCTGCCCAGCTGTGGAAAAAAAAGCTTCCTGCCATGTTACGGGTTCCATGCCTTGTCTTCAAAAACAATGTAGTAGCTTATCCATAGGACAACGGCTATGATGAATGAAAAAATTGCTGCGAGGATAACGCTGATATTCATATGAAGCAAGATAGCGGCAGAAACAATACCAAACACTGAAAATGCATACAGCATCCTACTTCCATAGAATGTGCGTGCTCCATCAAGTGGAGGTATTGGGATCATACTGTAGAGTGCATAGGCAACATTGAATGCAATTGCTTTTTGGAGTAAGGACGTCGAAACAATGCCGCTGATGCCTTTCATGATCGCAGCTAGGGTAATGGTCGCGTAGCAGCCAGTAACAGCAATGAGTGCAAGCGCCCAAAAATTGATGTCGTACCTGAACCATCCAAGCCGATGCCCCGCTAAATGATGAATGATGATGCCTCCCGGCAAAAGAAGCCAAATCCTGCCGTTGCTCAAGAACGCAAAAATCAATCCAAGCAGCAGTCCAAAAGACCACATGCGCCATTCCACCCTATGGCCGGTTGCCAGTGACCACATGCGCTGGACAGATATGTGTATCAGCATGGAGAAGGCAACAATAAGCACAGCATTAAAAAAATTGAATAGGCCGATAGCAGCGCTGAATTGCCCTTCCTTTCCCCATTCCCGAAATGATATGATGAAAGCCAAGACGAGAATGGCTATGATGACGCCCTTAACCTCTGAAGGAGTGAATGAATAATACCGCTTTAATTTGTCTACCCAATCAATGAACTGTCCCATGCCATTACTACAGAAATGAAGATATATAAATGTTATCTGGTTTTTTTTGTTATAAGTAATTTAGTATTTTATTTTAGTTTCCTAACTGTTTGGCATCTTTTATGATTGTTTTAATAACAAACATAGTGTGTTTTCCTTGAGCTATTTTTGAAATTTAGTAGTTTCTTAGACTTTGGTTTTGTTGGGAGATTTTATTGAGTCTTTTTGATTTGGTGGTTTTTGTTTAGATGTTTGAATTTTGATTATTGGCTTAAACTATTTATCATTTTATCTTTTTCCATCTTCATTCATCAATTTAAATTCATTGACTGCAATTCCATCGGTTAGTTAACTCATTGATCAAGACAAAAAGAGAAAAAAGAAAAGTATAGGGAATGAAACACCAAAAATCAGGTTCCGATCCTGAAAGAATAGGAGATTGATTGCTCTGTGAGCAGCTGCTTGATCCCATCCTCATGTCCCGCACCGACAAAGGCAATGATGTGTTTTCCTGGATTTTTATGCGCAAGCTGATTGAGGCGGTGTGCCATAAAGTGGTTGCGTTCATCGATAAGTACTGCATGCACGTTGGGGTAACGATCCCTGAGCTGGTCGATGAGTTTTTTGATGATCTTTTTGCTTGGCACTTTAGTTAGGTCAAATGCTATCGCTGTCTTTTTTCCGAATAACGCCCTTACGATTTCACCAACAAATCTGAATTTCTCTCTCCAGGTGATTCGTTTTGAAAACTTTTTAAGGGTAATTTCAATATCCTGATCGATCAATGCTATGGGAATATTATTGCTTCTTGCAAGCTCAACTGCCTTTTTCATTTCAGCTCCAGGAGCTACTCCGACTAAATTGCCCATTTTGCGCTCTGCCCATTCGCCTAACCGCACAAAAAGATAGCCCTTGAAGCCGATGCGTCTTATATCCCCAAACTTGGCTTTTTCCTTTTTTTCCTGGAACAATGCATACAAGCGCTTTCGATCGAGTTCCACTGCAATAATATCCGGTTTTTTCTCAAGAATCAGCTTTTCAACCTGCTCCAGGCTTTCTTTAGCTATGTGCGAAGTCCCTATGACTTGGATTGTTCCTTCCATAAATTTGATTATTTGCTCTTGTTTTAGCTGATTTATTATTAAATAGGTGCTGTGATTATTTATATTGTAACGTATATTGTTGCCTGAATAGTGGTCTATTGCCTTTCCAGCCTTTTATAAGGTAAATCGAAGATTTTAAATAGATGCTCCATCACGCAGTAGATACACAAAGGTGAAAAAATGCTTAAGTTAAAGAAAATTTCTGAAACGTATGATATGAAGGTTTTTACCGATGTAGGGGAGTATTTTGGCGATATTGAGGAATCAATCATAACCCAGAACAAGATTTTTGGGTGGCGTGTTCGGGCAACAAAAAATTCATTCCTGAACAAGGTGCTTGGCTCTGCCAAAGGGGTCATTGTTCCCCATCAGTTGGTCAAATCCATAGGTGATATCATGATCATAAGCAAGTCTGCCTTGCCGACTTCCGATGAGGAAGAGAAGGCAAACTGATTCTTTTTTGATTATTTTACTGCTTTAGATGCATAATTTCCAGGTATCTTTTATTTCTATAATAGTAAAGTTTGGAAGCGTTGAGTGTTTTCCATTGAAATGGTGACCGATTATGCCATAAACAGAATGGGAAATGTGTATCAAATAAGCCCATTTTCCTAAATATTTAAATACCTGGACCTTCATGAATTTGACATAATCATTAAACAAGAGGTGTAAATAATGGTACGGTATATTGTGATTTTTCTTATCATCCTTGCTCTGGCTGTCGCTGGCTGCAACAACAACAGCTCATCCTCCTCAACGGCATCTCCGAAAACTCCATTTTTAGGGGGTGCAAAAGGCCTTGAAATCAAATTTTTTGACGATGCGCCTCCCGCAGAAGTAACGGATAGAGGAGGATTTCCATTTCAGTCAATTGTCTCTCTTCAAAACCAGGGAGAATATGGATTAAGCAGAGATTTTATCAAGGTTGACCTTATAGGATTCTTGCCGGAGGATTTTGGCTCAAATCCAAGTGATTTAAGGGGTAGGCATCCAGAATCCGATTTAACGCCGCGTATAAGGGATTCTGAAGGCAATATCCAGGAACCTTCCCTTTCAGAAGTAACGTTCCCTATTCAGGGGGGCTTCTTCAGCTTCGATAAAAGCGTAACAGGCAACACAGTATTCATTTTCCGCGCGGATGTGTGCTACAAGTACCAGACAAAGGCATTGTCGCAGATCTGCGTTTTGCGTGATTTAGTCAACAATAACAACAATGGCATTTGCAAGCCTACCGAGTCAAAGACAGTGCATAGTTCAGCTTCGCCCGTTCAAGTTTCAGGATTTAGGCAGACGGTAACTGGCAAGGACAAAATAAGCTTCAGCTTTGACGTTTCTCATACTTTGAAGGGGGATGTCTTTAAGGAAGGGGACGCAACCTCCGCACCAGCATATTGCCCAAAGGATAGCGCTGAAAGACGTGAAAAAATAAACAAGGTCAAAGTAACTGTTGATACCGGCCTTTCAAATCTCCGCTGTGTCGGGTTTGAAAGTTCAACTGTAGGCTACATTTCATTGGTCAGTGGCAAGCGCACTGTTACCTGCGCCCAGGATCTCGACCCAGGAAGGAACGATTTCACCAAGAATGTGGAAATCACGCTTGACTTCAACTACCGCGATGATGTTTCGAGGGATATATTGGTCAAGCACCTCGTAGGATAATCCCCACTGATTTTCTTTGTTGCTCAGTAGATCGTGCATAATTTTATTATTGATTGACGGGATAGTATCATTTTTTATTTAATAGTATTGGAGGTTATTGCGTTGAATCAGTCCATTGGAGTATTCTATATTGCATAATTTTGTGGAAATGACTTAGGGTTTGGCTCAATGACAATAATTTTCATTGAAACTATATTCATTGTGGGATTTTTCATCCAAAAATAATTATTGAGAAAGCTGAGGCTCAGATTTAAAATATTGAGCTGAAAAATAAAAAAATAATCTACTCTGCTTTTGGAGTTCCATGCAATGCAAATTGACTGAGCAAAGCTTCCAGTTGGATGAACTCATCACTTCCTTCTGACATCCTGAATTCAATCTCACCGCATTTTTCCATGAGCATCATCTTAGCGTTGTTTGATAATGGCAATTCAAGGATCTCTTTCTGGATCTGCTTGATGACGTCAACCCCCGATAAACCATAATTCTGCATCACGTCAAGGAGTTTGTCTTTTGCTTCCACAAATTTGTTTTTTATCGCAAGATTAAGGACATCCTTTATCTCTTTCGGCTTTGCGACAGATGCCATGGAATACACAACATCTTCTGTTATCTTAGCGGAAACAGCGGCGCAACTCTGCAGGATATTATCGACTTTTCTCGCATCTCCTTCGCTTATGATGAAAAGAGCTTCTTTAGCCTTATCATCGATGTGCAGCTTCTCTTGCTTGAGGATGTGGTTGATGATATCATACACTTCTTCCTTTGCTAAAGGCTTGAAGCGGAACATGGCGCATCTGCTCTGGATTGGATCGATGATTTTAGATGAATAGTTGCAGCTAAGGATAAATCTGCATGTGGAAGTGTAATTTTCCATGGTGCGGCGCAGGGACTGTTGCGCTTCTCTTGTTAGGGCATCGCATTCATCAAGGAAAATGATCTTGAATGGCACATCCCCCATAGATTTTGTGCGTGCAAAATCCTTAACTTTGTTTCGTACAACATCAATGCCGCGCTCATCAGAAGCATTCAGCTCGAGGAAATTTTGGTGCCAGTCTTCGCCAAAAAGGCTGCGTGCTACGACCAATGCGAGGGTTGACTTGCCAACGCCAGGAGGGCCTGTAAAGAGGAGATGAGGCATGTTTTTCATCTCCACGAATGCCTTTATCTTCTGAACAATATCTTCCTGGCCTTTGATCTCATTGAAGCTTCTGGGCCGGTATTTTTCAGTCCACATCGCATGATCCATAAGGTAAAAGAATTCTGCATGGTTTAAATAATTATTGACTCAGGAAGATAAAAGACAAAGTCAAAATTCTTTATCTATCTTTGTTTCCAGTTTGTACAAATCAAGTAAGTTATTACTTAATTGACTCAAATGATTCCAGATTTTAGTAAGGTTTTCACGTAACTTTTTGCCCGCGTTTACATCAGCAGGGGTTACATAATTAACAGTTCTTATTGCCTTTTTATCTACTTTTCTGACTTGCTGAAGAAGGTCAATAATTTCTTTGATTTTATTTAATATTCCATTCGCGAATTCTATCAAAACTAG
>Ga0247727_10008589_pt1 | contig 18894 bp, 21 predicted proteins | sample WisWelCaveWW1625_FD_202498 | JGI IMG/M metagenome (GOLD analysis project Ga0247727, IMG submission 202498) | Biofilm microbial communities from Wishing Well Cave, Virginia, United States - WW16-25 | ecosystem: Environmental > Aquatic > Deep subsurface > Groundwater > Cave microbial mat | place... | reverse complement strand
GCAAATAGGGCGAGAAATGTCCGGCATAACGTTTCCACAACTCGGGGCGTTGCCAGTCGTTGCCGGTGATTTTGCCGCGACAGCTCGGCGTGCCGCAGGCGCAAACAAACTCGTCGTACGGACCGCCGTCGGACATGGCGTAATCAAAACAGACTTCCTCTTCCGGCTTGATATCCCGCCGCGCGACGAGAGTGATTTGTCCGCTCAAGACGGCGTTCGGCTCGCACGAATGATTGACGAAATCGGCGTCTTCGTCAACCGCATCGGGCACCAGATACAAATCCTCTTCCACCTGCAGGCTGTGTTGTTGCAGATAAGCCGGCAACTCGAAAAAGTTTTTGGCGGTCATCACATCGCCGCCCCAAACCACCAGCACTTCGCCGGCGAGAATCGGTGCGATGGCAAAAACTCCGTAACCGCCTTTGTCGCCGTGCGGTCCGGCTTTTAATTTCGGAGCAAGATACGCCGTGGGTCGCGTCGAATTTTTCATAGTGTTTATTATTTAATGACAATTCAATTCAATGTCAAGCACAAACTCACACATTGCGTAATGGCTCAGTGACGGGGGTAGCGCAGACATCTTGTCTGCAGTCAAAATGACTGCGCTACGTTTTTCCACCCATGAGTGAGGCATTACCACATTGCGTAATGCCTCACTTACGGGTGGAGTAGCGCAGGCATCCTGCCCAATGTCACTAACTTTTACTGAATTTCCAGATCACCCAATTTAGGTGTATCAATTAAAACTACTCGCACACGATGAACTCCGCTAGGAGTGGAATGTTTATAGATAAAAGCTAATTCAACGCTGAAAACTCCAGAGGAGTGACATGTTGGCATGCAACGAATTTTTCAAACAATCAAATCGGCATGCCCATCTTCACATTTCACTCCTAACGGAGTTAAAAAGCATAAGAATTCTCCGCGACTATAAACATTGCACCCCTGACGGGGTTGGGCAACGTGCCTCAGTTCAAAAAGTTAGTGACATTGGGCATCCTGCCTGCAGACAAGATGTCTGCGCTAGTTTTCCACCAATAAATCTAAGGCATTACAAATTGTTTGGGATTCCGCTTGCGCTTGGCCGCGGCTTTGGCTAAATTAAATTCGATGTAGACGAGTGTGGGAGTTAAATCCCAACATATGTTTAATTGTTCAACAATTTCGGAGAAGAGTATGCCGGTGCAATTACCCAATCAACAACAAACCATTAGTGAATTGAATAAAGCGCTGGGGTGGGAGCTGCGCGCACAGGCGATGTACGCGCATTATGCCGCTTACGTCAAAGGGCTGGAGATGTTGACGCTCAAAGCGCATTTTGAAGAGGAAGCGACGGAATCGTTTGGACACGCGGCGAAAGTGAGGGATATCATCGCTACGCTCGGCGGCGAGGCCGTGACGACGCGCGAGGCGACGCCGATCGTGCATACGGAAGATTGGAAAACGATGCTCGAAGAAGCTTTGAAAACCGAACAGGCCGCCGCAGCTCAATACAAAAAGATCTTGCCGCTGGTGGAATCTTATCCGCCGTTCGGCCACACCATCGTTCACATCATGAAAGACGAGATGGATGCCGTCGTCGAAGTCGAAGCGTTGTTAGGACGGTAACAATTTAATTCGACAACCAAAATCAGACTTCCAACGGATGAAAAGCGGCCAACGGATTTATTTTCATGTATCCGCTGGCGGCTTCCAATCCGTTGGGCGTTTCATGAAATGCTCGACAACATATGACTTCCTCAAAACCCTTCCCCATTCTCCGCATTGTTCCCCTCGAACAAATTCGCTTTCATGAAGCGCCGGAAACCGACCGCGCGGCGCGATTGGTTGAACGACTCGCGGAAGATCGACATATTCTCAATCCGCCGATCGTGGCGCCGCTCAAACCGGCCGCAGGTTATTTGCTCATCGACGGCGCCAATCGCATCAGCGCGATGCGCCTGCTCGGCTATACTTGCGTGCCGGTGCAAATTATCGACTACGATGACCCGACGTTGCGTTTGGGGAGTTGGCATCATGCGGTGATGCGCTTGTCATGGCGGGAGTGGATCGAGCAATTGCGTTCGCACGATCTGACGATTGAATCGGCTTCGGTGGTCGAGGCGGAGAGCGCGCTGGCGGATCGCGAGGCCTGTGCGGCGCTTCTGGCCGCGGATGAAAAGACGGCGATCATTCCGGCCAGCAAAAATTTGCGCGCCGACGTGAATGCGATTACGCGCCTCATCGATACCTACAAAAAAAAATTCCCCTTCGAGCGCGTCGATCAAACTAATTTTCTCGAGCTTAAAAATTTTTATCCCGATCTCGCGGCGCTGGCGCTGTTTGCGCCGTTTGAAAAAAATGAAGTCATGCAACTCGTCACCCACAATCTCAAATTGCCGACCGGCTTGACGCGCCACAGCATTCCGGGCCGCGTGCTGCGCATGAATATCCAGCTCGACGTGCTGCGCTCCGATCTTTCGCTCGAAGACAAAAATGAATGGCTCGAAGCGTTCGTGCGCATCCGCATGCAGGAACGCCACGTGCGGTTTTATCCAGAGCCGGTGTTTATTTTTGATGATTGATGATACAGGAATTTTATGGTTTCGTCAACTCCTCCAGTTTCTTCTTCGCAAACGGATTATCCGGCGCCAGCGCCAAAGACTTTTTGTAATTTTCTATCGCCGCCGCCTTATCGCCTTTTTCGAGATGGATTTCTGCCATAAAAAAATACGCCATCGCCGAATTGGGATTAACCTCCGCGTTGAGCTTGAGAATCGCCAATGCGTCGTCACTCTTTTTCGCCGCGCTCAGACGTGACGCCAGCCGATTCAGCAAGCCCTCGCGAAAATCATACACCGCGCCGCCGTAATATTTTTCCCGCAGCTCGTGATATTTTGTAATCGCTTCCGAAACGCCTTGCGCCATCGTTATTTCAAACAAAACATCATCAAGCGGCCGCGGCGGGCGATTCTCGCCGTGATGACAGGTGTTGCAATTTACCTGCGCGGATTTATTGGCTACTTTGGCGAGATGCTCGTTGTTGATCGCCTGCACCATCTGCAGCATCACGCGCGCGGTTTGTTTCGTCGTTTTCGTATCGGAGACAAAGTCGAATGTCGTGAGCGGCTTGCCTTCCTCGCCGATATGGCAATGCTGGCAACGCACGCCTAATGCGGAGGTAAAATTTTTCATCGCGTCCAACAATTCGCGTTTGCCGATGTCCTTCGGCAAAACTTGCAGGTTGGTGAATTTGTCGGGAATTTGTGCTGACGCTGATATTGCAACGAACAACCCGAATGAGAAGGCGATGCGGCTCCATTTTGAGATTCGATGATGCTTTAAAGCGAACATAGTTTTGGCCTCCGTGTTTGGTTTTGCATTTTAAAAACAAAAAAATAATTCCCACCTTATAGTATTACCCTGAAAAAACTATCATGACCGCGAAGCCTGCCCTGCCACAGGCCAGGGATTTTTTCACCACAAAGACCACAAAGCGCACAAAGAAAAATCTTTGTGTTCTTTGTGCCCTTTGTGGTGCAGTTTTGGTTGCGGCCAAAGCCGCGTTAGGTCATTCCGCAGGAATTGTCATGTACGTCTGCACACCCAGCATGATGAAAATGTTTGGGTGTGTCTTCGCTAAGATATTTCGGCTTTGCATCTACTAAGTCTTTGAATATCTTGCTAATACAAACGTCATTTTCGTGGTAATCTTTTTTCAATCCAAGACAATCTCGCAAAGATAAAAAAGATTCTTTCAGAATGACAGGTTCAGCGAACACAATTTAGTTCTTCAGAGAAAATACACAAACAGATTTGGGATAAGTCGCAGGCGAGTCGTGATGAAATGATATAATAGCGGGATGAGTTGAGCGCTTCTAAAGTGATTTCCCCATCAGTTCATCGAGCTTCGTGCGATAGCCGCGGCTCGACGTCAATTGCGTGCCATCTTGCAAAATAATCGCGTATTCGCCGTGAAACCACGGCTGCAACTCTTTAATGCGCTCGATGCGAACGATGGTCGCCCGGCTGAGGCGCAAAAATTTCTTCGGATCGAGTTGCGCTTCCAGATTTTTAATCGTCTCGCGGAGCAAATGCGCTTCACGCTCGACGTGCAAGCGCACGTAATTGCCGGCGGCTTCAATCCAATCAATCTCCTCGACTTTCAAAAAGAAGACCCGCCCGCCGGATTTAATCACCAGCCGGTCCAGCCATTTTTTCTCAGCGCGCAGCTCTTCGAGCAACGCCAACACGCGTGTATTGACCTCACCGTTTTTTGTTTGTTGAATCTGCAACCGCGCGCGCTGCAAAGCTTTTTGAAACCGCTCACGGTCAAACGGCTTCAAAAGATAATCCAGCGCATGCACTTCGAAGGCGCGCAGGGCATACTGATCATAAGCGGTGACGAAAATAATAGCGGGCATTTTCGCGGCGGCGATTTGATCCAACACCCCGAATCCATCCAGCTCCGGCATTTGCACATCGAGAAAGAGCAAATCCGGTTTCTGCTTTTGGATGGCGGCTACCGCGTCGCGTCCATTCGCGCATTCGCCGATGATTTCAACGTCGTGCTCATCCGCGAGCAACGTCCGAATCCGTTCGCGCGCCAGCGGCTCGTCATCGACGATCAGCGTTTGTATTTTCATTGATTCGGCGTCAAATTATTATTGCCGTTGGCCATGCGCCAGGGGATGGAAATATCGACGACTAATCCGCCGTCTTCGGCATTGTGCAGCGCGAAGCGATAGGCCGTGCCATAAAGTTGCCGCAATCTGGCCCGCGTGTTGGTCAAACCGACCCCTTCTTTCAATGCCTCTTTTTTTCCTCCCGGCAAACCTGCTCCATCGTCCCGGACCTGTAATTGCAATTGCCCGTTTTTTCTTTTGGCGTGAATTTCAATCCGGCCCGGCGCCGAACGCGGCGCAATGCCGTGACGGATCGCATTTTCGACCAGCGGCTGTAAGATCAAATTCGGCGCCATCGCATCGAGCGTTTCCGGCTCGATATTTATTTGAACCTTGAGCCGGTCGCCGAAACGGATTTGTTCGATCTCCAGATAGCGTTGCAGAAATTCCAATTCGCGTTTGAGCGGCACTTCCTGTTCGCCGAGATTGTCGAGGCTCAGTCGCAGCAGATCGCTCAGGCGCGCGATCATGCGGTCGGCCGCTTCCGCGTCTCTGTGGACGAGCGTCGAAATCGCGTGCAGCGTATTGAAAAGAAAATGCGGGTGCAGTTGCATCTTCAGCGCCTGCAATTGGGCCTGCGCCAACTGCGCTTCCAATTGCGAAGCTTTCACTTCGTGCTCGCGATATTTTCGATAATAATCGAACGCATAGTGCATGCCGACGATGGCCGCATAAATCAGCAAATTTTGTTGCAGCACAATGACGGACGGGGTTCGCACCGGCAGGCCAAGCATGGGCCACAACACCATAAACTCGATTATGACTTTCAGCGATGAAAAGAAGATGCCGGCGCCCAAATGCGCGAAGGCGCGGCGCCAGCGCTTATCGCGATCAATGGGAAAGCGGCGAGCGAACCCAAAGATCAACGGCGATAAAAATCCCCATGCATACCAGTCGGGCATGGCCACCGACAAAGCTTGCCGCCAGCTCGAAGGTTTGTCAGAATTGTAGGCGTAGCGGATGTAAACTTGGCTCGCGGAGAAAAGCCCTAAAAACGTCCAACAAAGGAAGAGCAGGCCCCAACGCAGGAGACGTCGTTTTATCGTTTTACTATCGCGCATTGATCGATGCCGGTTAATACATCAAGCCCGTGAGGTTACTATTGCCTGTCATCAATTTAACACATAGCGTCGGCAAAAGCAAAAATGTTCAAATTAAAAATAAAACGCTATTTGTCGATCAGCGCAACGCGAATGGGATAAATTGCAGGAAAATGATGATGCGACGATCTAAAGGTGGGGTCAATCGCTAAAACGCAAAGCCTACTTTTTAGTTTTCGTTTGCAGGGCACGCTCAAGAGCTGCGGCCAACTCTTCCGTAGCACAAAAAACCGCTTGCGGAAATTTTGCTTTCGTCGCTTGCACTTTATCCGGTTGGCCGCCGGCAAAAATAATCGGAATGTGCTGCCGCTTTTTCGCCTCGACAAACCGTTTTGCAAAGCGTTTTTTATTCAAAACAAGCGGCTGCCGAGAAACAAAATGCGATAGCCATGAATGCACATCGGAATCGCGCCCAGCACGGCGGCGCCAAACATGAGACTCGCGCGGAGTTGGCCGGTTTTGAAAATTTTTGCCATTACATAAAAATAATAGGGGAGATAAAGCAGGAGCGCCGTGATCACACCGGGAGCATAACTTTTGTCGATTATGCTGCCGGCGATATGGAGCAAAGCATTGGCAAACATCAGAAAGCTGAACCACGCGACGACGAGACTCAGCGCGAAGCCGGAACGAGCAAACCAGTACATGCCAACCACCAACACCGTTATCACGAGGCCGGACAGGTTGACTTGCAAGAAGGTTGCGAAATCAATCCCCCGCGTGACGTGGGCGTTGAACCACGACACGAATCCCGGGGCTTCCTCCAAAAAGTGAAAAATAAAAATGAGCGGCGCGAAAAGAAGAATACGCAGAAGATGACTTTGTGACATTGCTTCCATTTGATCTTTTGCCATTTACTTTTTCGCCTGCGCCAGAATCCAATCGCCAAGCGCTTGTAACGCCACCGGGGAAATCGTTTCTTCGATCTTCACATATTCCGCCGGCGCGCCGGTCTGCGCCGTTTGAAAAAGATGATTCAAACCCGCCAACTCTTTGGTGACGAAGTTTTTATTGCCCCCGGCTTTGAGCGCTTTTGCAATCGCGGCTAAATTCTCTTTCGGCGGCACCTGCAAATCCTTTTCGCCGTTGATCGCCAGCACCGGACATTTCACTTTCTGTAAAGTTGGTTGCGGGTTATAAAAAAGGAAATAACGAAACCACGGCGACAACAGTTGTTTGATTTGCGCTTGAAAAAGCGAGTCGGGACTGGCGCCGGCAAAATCCAATGCCTTTTTCTCTTCATGCGTCAACGTCGTCAGGGCTTGCGTCCAAATCGGATGCAGCTTCTTTTCGGCGACGACATTGTCTTTCTCGGCTTTAATGACGGCGAACATTTTTTTCTGCAAATCGAGATTTTTGGCAATGGCTGTTTCATTGGCGCCGCAGGCGCGGGCGATTAAACCGCTTTGCAAATACAAAATCTCATCGCCGGAAATTCCCGGCCCGGCCATGAGCACGATAAATGCGGCGTCGGGAGATTGGGCCGCGACCATCGGCGCGATCAAGCCGCCCTCGCTGTGGCCGATCAAACCGATTTGTTTGGGATTGATTTCCTTTCTGGTCTTAAGATATTCGACGCCGGCAAAAACATCCGTCGCAAAATCCGCGCTCGTGGCTTTCGCAAACTCGCCGGTGGATTTGCCGACACCACGATCATCGAAACGAAGAACGGCAATGGCCTGACGGGTGAGATAATCAGCCAAAACTAAAAACGGCTTGTGACCAAGCAAAGCCTCGTCGCGATCTTGCGGGCCGGAGCCGCTAATCAAAATCGCGGCGGGAAACGGCCCTGCCGAATTCGGCAGCGTCAACGTTCCTGCGAGTTTGACGCCGGATTTTGCGTTATCGTAAGACACTTCCTCTTCGCGATAGGGATAAGGCTTTTGCGGCTCCTGCGGCCGGCGCGGCAGTTCCGGCGCTTTATCGATGCGTTTCATAATCAGCGGCAGCGTTGTCGGGCCCTGTTTCCATTCGCCGGTGATCGTGTTGTCGTCTTCCATCTTGCCCTCATAAACGCCGAAGATCGCCTTGATCTCAATTTTCACGTCGCCGTTTTTAAACGCCACCAGACTGGCGGGAATATCCTTCGCGCCCTGATCGGGACTGTCCAGCGTCGCGGTGTATTGATCGTCCGGAGTTTTGGAAACTTTAATCACGAGGCGCAGCTCAAGGCCGCCAACTTTCAACACGCCCTGCCAGATGCCCGTGAGATCCAGTGGCGGTACATAAACTGGAAATGCCGGCGCCGTAACGGACATGAACAGAATCAAACAACCGGTTAGAAACGCGTGAATTTTATTCATGGTTTTCTCCTGGAAAGGTGCAATCGTCTCAATAATAAATCTCATTGGCGATCATCGGGGTGCCGATTATTTTGGCGGTATATTGGAAAGAGCTGTTTAGCGTCGTGGCAAATTTATAGATACCGGAAGTGTTTGATGCCGGCAATGGGAAAATATCGCCGGCTTTTACCGGGTCTGAAACGTTGGATGAAATCCTGCCGTTAACCGCCACAATTTGCAATTGCAATCGAAGTCCCGTCACATAAGGAATAAGGTTGCTATGGAGCATGATTTTCAAGGTATCAATTTGATCGGCGCAGAAGGCATTATGAGAATAAACGTTGAAGGTGCTGATCGTATCACACACCGGCACGCCAACGGTGTATTCTTGAGCATAAATGGGTGCGGCGATAAGCAAAAGAATCAGAGTGGTGCGGCACGTGATGTTTGAGTAATTGCTGAGGCGTTTCATAATCCTCTCTCGATGCGTTGGTATAAACTCAAGTGATTTCTTCAAACTCCCCGCGTTCCCGATTCTTCCGCACATTGTCCCACGTGAAATATTTGCCGTTCATCGCGAGGTAAACACCATACGGCAATGCCTGCACGAACGACAGCGCGCTGCCGAGATTGAACAATCCGTCCGAGCTGCCGAAGGCATACGGAATCATCGCGCCGGTGAGGACGATGGTTTTGTCGGTGATGCTCTGCGCCAGAACGCGCGCGGTCTCGACCATCGTATCCGTGCCGTGCGTGATGATGATTTTATCTTCCGGCGCTTTCTTGCAATGCTCCAAAATGAGCTGCCGATCGGCGTCAGTCATCTCAAGACTGTCGATCATCATCACCGTACGCAGATTGATTTCCAAACGGCAACGCCCGAGCTGTAACATTTCGTTGATATGCGTATCTTTGAAATAAAGCGTGCCGTTGATTTCGTTGTACTCTTTATCAAACGTGCCGCCGGCGATGAGGATTTTGATGGGCATGGGAGGCCTTTAAAACGTGAGGCGTAAAACGTAAAGCGTGAAACGTAATTCGAAGTTACGCATTAAGTTTTACGTGTTACGTTTTATTTCATAGCGTCTCGTACTCCTGCGCCTCGGCGGTTGCCAGCGCAACAACGAAATTTGCGGCGCGTTGCAATTTGGGCTTGCCGCTGCGAACGGCCAGTTGGCACAACTCGTCAAGATTCAATTGCGCTAAATTTTGCAGACGCAGCTCGCGTAGATACTCCGGCGAATCCGCTTCAGGCTGCAAATAGATAAGATCAAGCAAAGCTTTCTCGGGGATCGCGACAAAAGCTTTTTGTCCTGCGCCGAGATCAAGCAATCGATAGCCACGCAGCAAATCGACTTTGAGATGGCGAAATTCAAAATTGCCGAACGCCGTCTCCCAACGCGCCGGACGCGCCGCGGTTACGCTGGTGACCGCGGGCACGTATTCGGGAATGAGGCCGTAATGCGCCAGCGCGGACTGGCAACTGACATACGAGCCGCGCACCATAAAATTGGCAATGAGAAAAGGATGCGGCTTGATTTTTTGAAACGGTGGCGCCAGCGCGTACAAGCCGCGCCGCAACTGGTAAAGCCGCTTCGCCTTCGTCCAGCGCGAGAGCTGCCGCCGCACATCCACCGGATCAACCTCGCCCGCCAGCAGCAGGCCGGTTTCAAAAACCGGCTCATCACTGGCAATTTCGATCAGGTTGGTAAATTCCATGCCTATAATATGCCACAAATGGCATATTATTGCAATGATTTTTTGCATTTATGCGGCTTTACTTTTTGCACACCACAATTTTAAAAACTTGCTTTTGCCTTTCAAAGAGAATATATTTGTTAAAACGAATATTTGAGGTGAAATGTTATGCCGATGATCAGAACACGCATCCAGCCGGAGCTTAAATCGGATGTCGAAGAAGTCTTCAAGCGACTGGGTCTATCCACCAACGACGCCATTGTGTTGTTTTTCCATCAAGTCCGGCTGCACAAGGGTTTGCCATTCGAGGTCAAAATTCCATTGCGTTCGAAAACGCCAAATGCCACGACGTTGAAAACTTTTCGGGATACGGATGCGGGCAAGAACCTGGTCGAGTATCATAGCTTGGACGAGATGTTCGCCGCTTTGGAAAGTTAATGTTAATACCTGTCCGAACAAGACAATTTGAGCAGGACTTCAAAAAAGTTCTGCGCCGAGGAAAAGATTTAAAAAAGCTCAAAGCGATTATGGCGAAGCTTGCGGCGCAGGAGAATTTAGACAGCAAACACCGCGACCATAAGTTGAGCGGCAACTTCAAAGACCGACGTGAATGCCACATCGAGCCAGACTGGCTCTTGATCTATAAAATCGAAGGCGATAAAATCATCTTCGAAAGAACGGGGTCCCATTCTGATTTATTTAGATAGTAATTTACCGCTCGCTGAAAATTGATTACTGCTTGCCGCTTTTCTGCCCGCGCCATTCCTCCAATTGCCGGCGAACCTTAGCGGCGTTGGGGTCTTCGATCTGTTCGTAAATTTTTAACGCAGCTTCGGCGCTTGTTATACCGTTTTGGCGCTCACCAAGTTTGCTCAACGCGAGACTCATATTGAAGAGCGTGTTGCCTTCACCTCGGCGGTCGCCGATCTCGCGTTTTATTACTATTGATTGTTTATAAAATTCAATAGCGTGACGAGTCTCACCTAAGTCCTTGTAAGCGATTCCTAAGCTGCCAAGAGCACTGCCTTCACTGCGGCGATCACCAATCTCACGAGTAATCTCCAATTGTTGTTGAAAAATCTTGATGGCGCGTCGAGTTTCGCCTAAGTCCACGTAGACAGCTCCAAGATTCCCCAAGGCATTACTTTCACCGTGGCGGTCTCCGATTTCTTGGGCAATCGCCAAATTTTGTTGATAGAACTCAATAGCATGACGCGGTTCACCCAACGCGGCGTAAGCTAAACCAAGGTTACCCAACGCATAACTTTCAACACGGCGATCACCGATCTCTCGGATAATAACCAATTGTTGTCCATATAATTCGATAGCGCGATGATACTCGCCCAAGTCTGCGTAGGCCAAACCGAGGTTCCCTAATGCGGTACATTCACCGCGGCGGTTCATCACCTCACGATCAAAAATTAAACATTGTTCATAACACTCGATAGCACGGCGAGATTCGCCCCAATCTGCGTATGCCCAGCCAAGATTACCCAAATGCACCACTTCTGTGGAACGTTGATTCAAGCGTCGATCAACGATTAGCGCGGCTTCCAGCCAACGAATACGCTCACGCGGATGCTGGCGTAGAGGCAACCAGTAGACTCCTGCGTCAGGATAAGCGTTACACAACTGTGCGGCTAATTCGTTTTGTTCAGCGTTTGCTTGCGCCCACGCCTGTCCGGCTTGAATATTTCCCCATTCCAGATCAAACAACGCCAGCCCGCGTTGAATCGCATCGCCACCTTTTAAATAAAGTTCGTTAGCGCTGCGCAGTACAGTTGCATAATGTTTCGCATAGCGTTGCTGGCCGGCAGCGCGCTCCGCCTCGGTGCACTGTTTCGCTGCAAACAAGCGCGCCAGATCATGCAGGCGATAACGGCGTGTCGCTGGCTGCCATTCCAATAAACTGTATTTGACCAGCACACTCAAGGTTTTTTGCGCCGGTTCAACGTCCATTGCCCACACGGCAGCGCCAGCGGGTTGATCGAACGTATCCGGAAAAACCGATAGCAGGCGCCACCACTTTTGCGTTTCGGCTGCGAGCAGATCGTAACTCAAGCTCAACGAGGCTTCCACCAAGCCGAGTCGGGTTTGGGCATTTTCCAACCGGCGCAAATAATCCGCCGGGCTGAGATCGATTTGCTCCGCCAGCGCACTGGCTGCCAAGCGCAATGCATGCGGAAGATAGCCGCACAGTTTCGCCATGGCTTCCGCAGCCGCGCCAATGCGGGGCGCAATGGTGAGCAGCAATTGGCAGGCATCTTTCGGCGGCAGGGTATTCAAATCTTTCGGATATAATCCGGGCAAGGTGAAATGCTGGCGCGAGGTGACGAGCAAAAGGCAAGTGGCAGGCGGCAATAGCGGCAGTACTTGCTGGTCATCGCGCGCATTGTCCATGAGCAACAGCGCATGTTGGCCGTGCAACACGGACTGATACCACGCCTTCAACTCGGTTTCGCTCTCGGGAAGTTTGGCGGTCGGATGATAGGCGCGAATGACGTGCGCCATCGCCTCAGCAGGAGGAAGTGGCTTATCGCTCACTCCCTTTAAATCGAGAAAGAACTGGGCGTCGGGATAACGCGGGGTGAGCCGCTCGGCCAGTTTCAGCGCCAGCGCGGTTTTGCCGATGCCGCCCATGCCCTGCAAACCGGAGATCGTCACACCGCCAGTTTCCAATTTCACCATCAACTCGTTCAGCTCCGCGTCGCGACCGGTGAAATCAGCGGGTGGAGAGGGAAGCTGGTGGAGAGCGGAAACGGCGAGAGGCGGTGCTTCATAGATAATCTTATCTCGTGCAACAAGATCGCCGCTGATTTCAACACGATCACCAGCGATATTCTCTTTGCTCGTGATGATGGTGGTGCGGCTGGCATCCCCGCCGATCATGACACTTCCACTGCTGGCCTCTCCACTGATTGTCGTGCCAGGTCGCGCCTCGGAATTGTTGCCAGCGGTTGAAGATGAAGAATCGTCGGCGCGTCGTGCCTCGATGATTGCGGCTATAATTGTAGTGAGAAGCGCGATGCCGATAATTGCCCAGACCGCCCACTGATAAGGCGGAGGAATTTCGCCGATCAAATTACCAAACAATTCACTCGCCAGATTACCGGCGAAAAAAATGATGGCGATAATAGCAGGAATCAGCCATCGGCGCCGCGGCTGATGAGACGAAGTCGTTGAAGTGGACAATTAAACCCCCGTGATCTGGCTTTGGTCACGCAATTGCCGCGCAATAAAATCCAGGACGTCGCGAATAGTCGGTTGAATTGATGGTTCAATGACAGAACCATTATGAAAATGATCGGGAAAAGTAGGGAGGGCGTGATGATGTGGCGCATTATCCCAAAAAATTGTAATCAGATCTTCCATTCGACAAGTTCTTGCAGGCGTTGCGCGATTTCCAGACGCGCGCTATCGGCGGTTTCCCAATCCATGAAGTCCTCCCATTTTTGGAAGCCTTCTTGTTTATCGGCAGGCAACTCCGCGTCAAATTCCGCAAATGTTTTTCGATATTTTCGCTCAAAAATGCGGCACTGGCTTTCGTAATAAGCCAATTTGAGCTGGAGATCTTGGCGCAACAAACCAAGCAACTCCATTTCACCCACCCAGCTTGGCGCTTTGATCATCACTCCATTATTCATAGACACGCTCCGCTAATGATTGGTACGTATAAATATAGCGCTTCAGCCATTAAAGGCAAAGGCTTTTTTTGAAAGCGGCGTTTACAAAAATTTCCAAATAGTTCTTGCCTGCAACCGAAAAAGTTCGTGTTATAAAATTCCCTTTTTTAATGGAAAATATCGGTGCGATAGGAATAGACATAAATGCCGAGGCCGTTCAAGCCAGTTTCGCGTTGCAGCAACGCCGGCCAATAGGCGCCGTTGTCGTGTTGCCAGCAAGTTTCGCCGCTCGACAAGATGCCGTGTACGAAAACGACTGCGGTGTTGTTTTCCGGTTTGCGAAGCCATTCTCCGTGCATAGGTTCTCCCCGAGGAGTTTTGGTTTTGAGACCTGCAGGAACTCTTAGAAAGTCACTGACCGGTCACTTTTACGCACAAAATGTTCTACATTTTAACCACTTTAAGTGACCGGTCAGTCTACTTATCAGATACGTTCTAAAACTTAACTGGGCCTTTTTGATACGTATTGTGAATTATCATTTCCGTCCTCGTCGCCGGGGCTTTGCAGCAGCACGCGGCGGCGATTTGATTTCCATCAGTTGTGGATGAGCGGGCTTATCGAGAAAATGGGGCGGATCAATCTTGACCGAGGCAGTTCCTAAAAAATTTGCCGCCATTTCCGCCAAAAGCTTTTGCACGACTTCATGGCGCCTGGCGCTCATTGCTGTGACGAGCAGGCGACCGTCTTTGATTTCCAAATCAGCAAAATTCAATCGGCCATAGGTAATCTCGATCGGCGGGTTATCGACAAACAGCCAAAATCCTCCTTCACCGGGGCCATCGATGATGCACTGCAAGCGCGGGTCGGTCATAAATGCCTGCCGCAGCTTTGCGACCTCGCGTATCGGATATACCGAAGAATGCGCCTGTAATTGGCTAAAACTCATGCCGCCAGGATCGGGAGAAACCACCGGCCATTTTTCTCGGTTTCGACAACAGCCTTGAAAGGCCCGGCCACTTCCACAATAACACGAGGCTTCCGGCTCACAAAGGCGGAACATTGAAATCGAAATCTTCTCGCCCGGGCGGTTCGGATTACGGTCATCTTGTTTAGAACGCCAATAAACTTCCACCGACATAAAACCGGTTTGTGGATTGATCACTCCGACTTTCATGATAGAGACTCCTCTAAATCAGTTGACCTGGCCTTGTTTGATAGAGAATATAAAGTTTTCGTTGTTAGATGCAATAACTTTCTACGCGACTGCAAACGGACGCGCCTGGAATCAGGGCGCAAAAATTTTCCAATTTTTTTTCTGCGTTTCTCTGTCCAGTCTTAATGTTTTCCCAGTTTAAATCAAAAAACGCCAGTCCCTGTTTGAGCGCATTGCCGCCTTGTTGATAAAGTTCATTTGCTGCACGCAACACTGTTGCATAATGTTCGGTATGCCGCAACCGCGCTTCCCGCAAATCAGGCATCGGCCTCCTCTCCTAATTGTTTTCTCCACTCCTGCGATTGCTCCCGCACCATCTCCGCATCCGGATGCTCGATCTGCACGAAAATTTCCAGCGCGCTTTCGGCATGTAAAATCGCTTCGTCGCGTCGGCCAACTTGATCCAACGCTTGGCTCAAATTCCAATATGCCGCCCCTTCGCCGCGGCGATTGCCGATTTCATGCGCGAGCTGAAGTTGTTTTTGATAACATCGGAATGCCCGTTTCATTTCACCGCGTTCGCGATAAGCCACACCAAGATTTCCCAACACGATCACTTCGCCGTGGCGGTCGCCGACTTCGCGATAGATGAGCAAAGCTTGCTGCAAAGAAAGCAGTGCCAGATCAAGCTCGTTTGAACCCAGATAAACCGTGCCGAAATTGGCATAAACATTTCCCGCGCTGGCGCGATCTTCAATCGCCTCAAAGATCAATAGCGCTTGCCGGTGAAATTCTGCGGCGCGATGAAGTTGGCCGAGCTTTTCGTGGGCCAAGCCGATATTGCCGAGCGCCTGGCCCTCGTCGCGGCGATTGCCGGTCTCGCGCGCGATCGTCAAAGCATGCTCAAAATATTCCAAAGCGCGCGCCGCTTCGCCGAGGGCCACGGCGGCGCGGCCAAGATTGTTGAGGTGATGAAATTCCGCTTCGCGATCATCGAGGCCGCGGGCAATGGGCAACGCTTCTTCATAAAATTTTATGGCGCGAGGATATTCACCGAGATCCGCATGCGTCAGGCCGAGGTTGCCGATGACAATCGCTTCGGCGCGGCGATTGCCCAATTCACGCACGACGACGAGCGCCTGTTCGTACATTGCCATCGCCTGCTGTGTTTGGCCGAGCACGGAATGCACGTTGCCCAAACTCATCAACGCATTGCCTTCGCCGCGGCGATCACCGAGCTCGCGCGCGATGGCCAATGCTTTTAGAAAGCATGACTGCGCCCTGGTGTTATCGCTCAGGAGATGATAAGCATTTCCCATATTGATCAGCAACGTGCCTTGCCCGCGACCGAAACCGATGGCGGTTAGTTTTTCCAGCGCCGGTTCAAAATATTCCAGGCTGCGGCGCAGCTCCCCGAGATCGAGATAAGCCAGTCCGAGGTTGCTCAAATGTGCGCCTTCGGCGGCGAGATTTTGCCGGCGTTGCGCGACAGCAAGCGCGGCGGTTCGCCAGCGAATGCGCTCCTGCGGATGTTGCCGCAGGAGGAGAATCTGCGTGCCGGCGTCGGGATAAACGTTGCACAATTCCGCGGCGGCATGATCTTGCTCGGCATTGCGCTCTGCCCAGATTTGTCCGGCTTGAATATTTTGCCAATCGCTTTCAAGCAGGCGCAATGCCTGCTTGAGCGCCTCGCCGCCCTGAAGATATAAATCATTGACGGAGCGTAGGGCGATTTCGTAGTGTTTGGCATGGCGGAGGTGAGCATCATAGAAACTCGGCATAGTGCTTTCGCTTTACCCGATTCGCCGTTCCCATTTCACGATTTGCTCATGCACCACATGTGTTTCCGGATCATCAATTTCACGCATAATGTTCCAGGCAGCTTGAGCGTTTTCAATGGCTTTGGAGAGATTCCCCATTTTCTCAAACGCCAGGCTGAGATTCCACAGGGTAATCCCTTCATCGCGGCGGATGCCGAGCTTGCGGACTAGCGCCAACTGCTGCTCAAAAAGCCCAATGGCCCGCTCTGTTTCTCGCTGCGTCGCGTGTAAGACGCCCAGATTGCCAAGCGCGGCCGCCTCAGCGTGTTGCTCGCCGATTTCGCGCGCCATGTCGAGCTGCTGCAAGTGGCAAGAAAGCGCTGCCGAGGTATCCCCGCGACGTTTGTAAGCCACACCGAGATTTCCCAGCGTGAATGTTTCACCGGCTCGGTCGTTCGTTTCTCTGACGATACGCAAGCTTTCTTGGTAAAACTCAATCGCCTTGTTAATCTCACCCCAACCGGAATAGATCACGCCGATGTTTCCAAGGATCGTCCCTTCATTGTAGCGATCGCCAATGCGACGTACGATCTCTAACTGTTGCTGCATTAGCGCCAGCGCTTCCTGGCTTTCACCAAGCTCCTTGAATGCAACGGCTTTATTTCCCAGAGCATTGGCTTCGCCGCGCTTATCACCTGCCGCGCGTGCGATTTCCAGCACCTGATCATAAAAATTTAGCGCCCGCCGATTCTCGCCCATACCAGCGTAAACCGCGCCCAGGTTGTTGAGCGCATCATTATCACCCAGGCGGTCGCCGAGCTCGCGGGCAATCGCCAGCGCCTGCTCACAATACTGGATTGCGCTCTCGTTCTCTCCCAGCATTATATAAGCGCTGCCCAGGCTGCAGAGATCGGTGCCTTCGCCCTTGCGGTCTCCATGGGCGCGGTCGATAGTGAGAGCCTGCTCATAGTATTCGATGGCTCGTTGCGGCTGCGCGAGATTCCTGTAGACCATGCCGAGGTTCGTGAGCGCGGCGGACTCTTCGAAAAAATTCCCCAAGCGTTGAGCGATTTCCAATGCCGGTTCGAGATAGAGAATGTTGGCATCCTCCAGCACTTCGAGATAATGCTTCGCGTGCCGAAGTTGTGCTTCACGCATGCTCGACATGATTGTTTTTGCCGCGCCGATCCAGAAATTTTTGGCGACCACGAGGCGTTGTTCATAACATTTAATCGCCTCGTGAAACCTGCCCCGTCCAAACAAGGTTGGGCATAGTAAACTTCCTATTTCTTCGGCCTTGATAGAACGACGTTTTGATCGCCGGTAATGATTGTGCTGCCTTTCACGTCGCCGCCGACCGCAACGCTGCGCTCACCTGCTGCCATTGCCATGTTGCCGCGCTTTTGCCACGCGCTGATTAATTGCTCAAGCTCCTTTGCCAGGCCCGTATCTTCCGCCAACAACTTTTTCAGTTGCAGACGCAACGCGGCCTGCGCATCTTCATCGGCTGGAGCCTGCGCAATATCTTCGATTGCTTCCAGCGCCGAAGGCTTCGCTTTGATTTTCGCCGACAATTTGCCCCACAGGGTTTTGGCTTTTTCCCAGGCGTCTTCGCCGATTTTTTCCGCAGCCGACTCGCCCGCTTTCAGCAAGTAGGGAAGAGCCGGAGCAAGCAGGGCGGTTATCGTCTGCACTAATACAGTGGTTTCCATTGGTCGCCTCGTGGTTTTGTTTTTTGAAGATCTGTGAATAATCTAAAAACTTTTGACAACAGTTTCAATCGTTTCCTTGCAATGAACTTTATTTGTCCCATTCTTGCAACCATTCGCGCACCTTCGCAGCTGTTGCGTCTTCAATCTTCTCAAAAATCTCAAGCGCCGCTTCGGCCGGCGCGACGGCTTGCTCGCGATTGCCAAGCTCGTCAAGCGCGAGGCTCATATTGAAAAGCGCATTCGCCTCGCTGCGGCGGTTGCCGATCTCGCGGCTGAGGCGTACCGCATGCTCATAAAATGTGACGGCGTTGGGAGTTTTATCCAGATCAAAATAAGCATTGCCCAGATGACAGAGCGCATCCGCCTCGGCATGGCGATCTTCAGTTTCTCGCGCAATGGCCAATTCCTGCTCGTGAAACGCGAGGGCTTTCGGTGAATCATCGAGATTGAAATAAGCCACACCAAGATTGCCCAACGCAATGCCCTCGGCGCGGCGGTCTTCAACTTTGCGCGCGACGGCCAAATATTTTTCAAGAGAGGCGGTGGCTTGACGAGGCTCGCCAATGGCAAGATAAACTGCGCCAAGATTGCCCCAGTGGACTCCTTCCGCGTCGAACCATCCCAGGCTTTGCGCCGCTTCTATCGCCGCTTCGAGCCAGCGTATTCTTTCGCGCGGATGCCGGCGCAACTCGAGCAAATAACTTCCCGCATCCGGAAAGTCACAGCACAGCAGCGCGGCCTCGTCGTCTTGCGCGGCGTTGGCAGCCGCCCACAGTTGCGCCTTTTGAATATTGTTCCACTCGGCGTCAAGCTGTATCAAGGCGCGCGGCAACGCTTCCCCGCCTTGTTGATAAAACTCGTTGGCCTCAAGGAGCAGACGGGCGTAATGATAAGCGTGACG
>Ga0247727_10008588_pt1 | contig 18894 bp, 16 predicted proteins | sample WisWelCaveWW1625_FD_202498 | JGI IMG/M metagenome (GOLD analysis project Ga0247727, IMG submission 202498) | Biofilm microbial communities from Wishing Well Cave, Virginia, United States - WW16-25 | ecosystem: Environmental > Aquatic > Deep subsurface > Groundwater > Cave microbial mat | place... | reverse complement strand
CCGCAAGCCCGATCTCCGCGTCCCCGCTTCCAAACGCGCCCCAGGTGCGGATAAATTCCCCGCTCGATGTAAACTCGATCACGCGGTAGCCTTCGGGGTCGGTGATGAAGACGTGTTCATCCGCGCCTGTGACAATGAAAGGCTTGTTATCCAGTGTCTGGATGTTGCCGCCCAGTCCAAACCACGCGCTCACGTCCCATTGAATTGTCGGAACGTAGAATTGGCGCGTCTCATCGGAAATGAACGCCTGCACGCGTTGATTCCAAGTATCCGTCACGTAGATTGTCCCGCTGGGCGCGACGGCGACTCCCACCGGCTCGTCGAATTGACCGGGGTCGAATCCGCCGGAGCCAAACTCGGTCAAATACTTGCCGTCCCTGTCGAATACGACAATGCGTTTGTTGCCTGTGTCCGCAACGAATACCCGTCCGTTCTGATCCACGGCAAGGCCGCGCGGACCCCAGAATGAACTTGCAGATTCGGGAATATCAAGCGACGGTTGACCGTACTGTCCCCACGCCTTGACCGGTTTTCCGTCAGCGGTAAATTTTTGTATGCGGTGGTTCCAGGTATCGGTCACGTAAACGGAACCATCGGGACCCACTGCCACGCCCCACGGCTCGTTGAACGTGCCGAGCGGCGCCTGTTTCAACGCTTCCTGCGGGGAGACGGCGCCGCTAAAGTAATCAATCGCGGCATAAGTTCCCCATTCATTCAAAAGAGTTCCATCCGAGGCGATGCGCAGGATACGATGGTTGCGCGAATCTGCGACATATAGATCGTCGTTGAGTCCCGCGGCAATGGCGCGCGGCGCATTCAGGCCCAGCGGGACATAGCGATCGGAGTTGAAGATTTGATTCGCCGCGAGGGAAATCGCGCCGGCCTGATACGGATCCGCGACAGCGGGCGCCTGCGACGGTCCGACTCCGTAATTCCAGATCTGCGCCGTTACATCCTTGCGGACGTAAAGCCGCATCTGATCGGCGGGCGACCATGCGGTGAGCGTCATGCTTTGACTTCCGGTTGCCTGCGCGTATTTGGTATAGTCGCGGTCGAACCAGATATCGAAGATGCCCTCGCGGATGGCGGGGTTTGAGATCGCGTTCAATGTGCGCGCCCGATCGAGATTGAAGTAATCCTGGTTGGGCCACCACATGCGGATGTAATCGAAGCGATAAAAACCGTCGCCCAGCGCGGGTTCGATCTTGTCGAAGTTTTTCTGGTCAACAATCACCGCCACCGCTTCGCGCAACGAACGCGTGGGCTGGTTGAAAGATCGCAAGGTAGTGAAATCGCGCAGGTACCACACAACGGGCCAGGAAACGCCCGTATCCGGCGCGCTGGCGTCATAAGCGATGACGGCGTTTAACCCGCCCGCGGTGCGCTCGGAAATTTCGGTCACTTGCGCCAACACATCCTTCACGCCGGTCGCGCCGTGCGCGTATACCAGATATTCGGTGGCGTTGTCGTAGTTGATGTACGAGGCGCGGAACGAAGCGCGCGCGGTCTGCACGGCCAGCAAGCCGAAGAGCGTCAGCGTAAAGAATCCGACAAGCGCGCCGGGTCTTTGCATCCGCGCGAGTACGACGATCCCGACGCCGCTTCCGATCAACGCGGCCAGCGCGGCGAAAAATCGTATCCGCTCCGGGGGCGCGAGCGCGGGATCGATCCCCGTTGTTGTAAAGGATAACCACGACGCGCCGTTGACGACGCTCGCGCCCAGCGCGAAGAGCGCCAGAATGATCAACGCCGCGATGCCCAGTCCGGCCAGATCGTTTTTCGTGAGCCAGGCAAGCGCCGCGCCCGATAGGATTGCCGATAGCGCGGGCAGGATGAACGCCGAGGTCGCCTGTAGTTGCATCAACTCGGCGCCCTGGAATGGGGGCGTCGCTCCATACCAGGCGCGCAACGCGCTGAACGACGCCAGCAAAAACACCGCCAACACAAAAATCGAAAGCAGGGCTTGTTGAGGTTTGTCGCCCGTCGCCTTTAACCGCTCCGCGACCGACTCGATGATTTGCCCAATCGTCCAGCCTGTGAACAGGATCATGGGCCACGCGATATGATACGTAAGCCAGGGCATTTTTTCGCCCGCGACGGTAAACGCAATGACGCTGGTGATGGACCACCAGGCGATCAGACTAAAGAAGACGCCGAACGTTGATTCGTTTGAGTTGGACTCTGCCGGCGCGGGAGCGCTTAATTCGGACTGTTCCTGCGCTTCTGACTCAGGGCGGGCCTGATCCCCTCCGAGAAGTTTTTTCAAGCCCAAAGCGATGCCAACAATTGACCCAAGCGCTGGAAGAAATTCATACATCGGGATTTGCACAAGCCAGTAGAAATATCTCGGCTGACTGCCGCGCTCCACGCCTTGTTGCACCAGCCAATAACCGAGCGAGCCGACTATGCCGGTGAAGAATCCCGCCGCGTTGGTGAAGACCGTTGTGTAAAGAAGCGTGAATATGCCCCAATAGATGACGCCGTATTTCCACCACTCGCGATTCCAGAGCGTTCCAATCGCAATCGCAATTCCGAACAAAACGACCAGCACGATCCCCATCGTGGTCATGGAGGCTGTATCCAACACCGATACGGATGCCGCGTCGGTGGGGATGGTCACGTTTGAGATTTCCATTTTCTTGAGGAAGTCAAGGACAAACGCGGTGAGCATCGGCAGGACAAACGTAAACAGGAGAATGAGGAGATCGAAAGACCGTTCCTTGGGCAATTCATGGCGGACATAAGCGAGATAGAAATAAATAACGCCCGCCGCAGCAACGCCCAAAACGCCAACCGCCAGCAGAACGTTGGGTAATGAAAGCCCGCTCGAATCCGTTTCCTGCGGGAGAGGCGACTCGCCGGTTGGGTTGGCGGGCGCGGCAGTCTCGGTGATGGACAGCGTTTCCTCCGCGCCGCGCGCGAGGCTCGTCGCCGCGACGCCCGCGCTGAACAACAATCCGCCCACCGCCAGCAGGATAATGAAGATTTGATACGCGCGAACATGATTCTCCCAAACGGTTTTTGTCACGCGGACAAGGAAATAAAGACCTAAAAACACCAACGCCTGGGCCGCGTAAATGAACGCGGTCTCTTTGGAGGTGAAATGCAGAAGTGTCGCGAGGGCGACGAGATACATGTACTTTTTCTCCCCGCTTTCGATGTAACGCAATATCGCATAAAGCAAAAGGATTCCCGAAAACCCGACAAACGATTCGTTGCGGACGTATCGTCCGTAATACAGCATATACGGCGAAATGACCATCAGGAACGCCGCGACGATCATGCCCCACGCGCCGAGGTACCTGCGCCAGTACCAGACCATCCATACGGTGGCAAGGCTGAACAACACGGCGGGAATTCGAGCCGTGAAATCCGAGACGCCGAACAGGAAATAAGTCAACGCGATGATGTGGAACTGATACGGTCCGTGCATCATTGGGGTATGCTGGTAGCCTTGTCCCTTGTATAACAGCCACGAGAAATACGTGTGCAGGCTTTCATCGTGGCTCATCACGCGCGTTTCCAAATCGTAGAACCTTGTGAAGATTGCCAGCAAAAAGATTCCCGCGAACAAGGCGATTTCATTTGTGATCGCAGGCAGGGTGGGATGAATGGGCCTTTGAAGCCAGGAGGTTTTTTCGTTGTTCATAATGCTCGTCTATGGTTGCAGAATGGGAGACTTATACTTCAATCTCCATGTTCTGACAAGTTTCATCTCTTAAATTTGTATTAATCTTATCCCGGCGGCGCGCTGGCCAACGCCGATTGAAGGCTCGGAACCTGCACTGACGATTTCCGGCGCCGAAAGTAGGGGCGGCAATCCTGGCACATTCAAAGCCCGTATCATCCTTGCCAATAACCGCGTTTACTTTGTACACATGTACGTCCATGACATAGACTGGTGCAACTGCCGCCATCAAATGGATCAGGTTGTGGATTCCTTCTTCGTTGACCCGGATTTGTCAATCCCCTTCGAGTCGACCCCAACTCCATAAGAGACTTTATCGGTAATAAGCTAAAAATTCATATTGGACGCTGATAAACGCAGAAAACGCAGATTTTTCTCTCTGTGAATCAGCGTGAGTCAGCGTTCATCTGCGTCCCAATTTTATTTCCGATAGAGTCTAATCCATTATTCGCGGACCAATAACAGGGACCGCGCCTCCCGCGCTGTCCCTGTGTTCGATTTTCTGATCACTGTTCACCGATCACTCCCCACTGATCGCTCGCTCATTGCGCTCCGCCGCTCGGCTTACTTGGTTTGCGGGTCAACAGTTTCCACAACGCCCAAAGGATTAGGATCGGCGGCGCAACAATCGGCAGGACGACAACGAAAATCCAAATGAGGAATTCGAAGATGCCGCGATAGGCAAGCGTCACCGTGTTCTTCGCTTTGCCAAAGGTATCGCCGGGTTGCCATGGCTTGAGCGTGGCGGTGGGACGCGGCGTGTTGGTGGGGGCAATGGTCGGGGTGGGAGTCGGGGTCAGGATCGGGAATTCAGGCTCAAAGTTGACGGTGATCGTCGAGAAGGCGGATCGGTCGGCGAGGTAGTTCATGCGTCCCTTGATCTGTTCGATCTGCGACTCGATGTTCGCCAGTTCCTGGTTGATGCGTAAGGCTTCGTCAACAGATTTTGCGTCTTTCAAAAATTCCTGAATGCGGGCGCGCGTGGCTTCGAGATTTTGCAGTTGCGATTGCAGGTCCACATATTGATCGGTCACATCCTCGCCGGATGCGTTTTCATCCAGCACGCGGATGGATAGGTCGCGCAGGCGGTTCAGCGCGGGCTCGAATTCCTCCACGGGAATGCCGATGGTGATCGAGGCGTACATCAGGTTGTTGCCAAAGTAATCCTGATACCAGATGCGCGAACTGATGATATACCCGCCCAAATCCGAAATGACCTGCGTGGTACGGCTGACCGCGACGTTCGTATCCTTGACCAGCAAACGCATGTCCGCGTTCTTGATGATCTTGCGGTTGGTGTTTTGCACCACGATATTTTCCCCGTCCTGACCGCTGATCTCCACTGCCGCCATTGTGGGCATGGGCAAAGCAAATGCGTCCGATGATTGTGGGGCGGCGGCCCCTTCTCCGACTTTCATCGCATCCTCCGGCGCGACCGGCATTTCCATCGCCGGCGCTTCGGTTGCGGCGGCGAATTGCTCGTCAAAATACGCGGGCGCTTCCGTCGCGGCGCCGCCTCCGCACGCGGCGAGCGCGAGCAACCCGACAACAAGCAATATGAATAGAACGGATCGGGATTTCATTTTATCCTCCGGGCAAAAAGATTTTTATTACGGCGTTAATAAGCGACCTTACGCACTCTGCCACAGAGACCACAGAGTTCTTTGAGATTTTTTCTCTTGTTTTCTCTGCGAACTCTGTGGCAGAGACTTTACCTGCGTAAGGTGAGTTAATAAATTGACGAAAGATGTTTTGAATTGTTCCCCAACATGACCGACCAATAACCGTAGACCGCCGACCGCGAAAAATATCAACCAGCGCGGTCAGCGGCGATATCCTCAGTATGTCGAAGGGTCTGTCGTCCGCTGTCATTCAATTACACAATACGGATTACACAACACGCTCTACGCAACATGTCACTTCAACACGACCTCCGCCCTCACCGCCCCCGCGCGATCATGCCTCGCCGTCAACTTGACCTTGCTTCCCCGCTTCGCCTTCACCACCCATTCCACTTTGACGCGGTCGTTCGTGCTTTCGCTCATCTCGTCAGCCATGACGGATTTATACGCGCGACCTTCGAGTTCGCCGAGTTCTTCGCGCTCTTTACCTGAAACAAGTTTCGCGCCCTTCGGCAACTGGATTTCGGCGATCACGCCGCGCGTCGCTTTTCTTTCCAGAGCCTTCTTCGATACATACGTCGGCAGCCAGCCTTCGTTTTGCACCACAAGCCGCACACGGAACGAATCCGCTGAAAGGGAGGTCACGCTCGTTTCGCGCAAGGCGAGTTTCGGCGAGATCAGCGCGTGCCAGACGATCCAATCCGGGAAGGGGCTGATCTCCTTTTCCAAAAATTCGAGCGGCACGTTCGTCCATATATGTAAATAATCCCAGCCGCCCAGTTCCACCTTGCCGAGTTGCGGATGATTGTACGGGCGCCAATCCACGAAGCCTTTGCCTTTCAAAACCTCGTCGTTCCATTTGAGCAATTTGAAATCGTCCTCGATGGGATGCTCGCGATACCATTCGATGTATTTGAGGTTCTCGATGCCCGCCTGTTTTTGCGGACTCCAAAATTCGACCGTCCACGAAAAGACGCCGCGATGCTCGTACGTCCATTCATCGAACGCGCCGGTGATGACCTGCTTGGGATAATACTTGAACTCGTGATACGTGGAAATGTGCGGATACCCCGTGATCTCGGTTCCCTTCGCGCCGATCTTTTGATACGTCCACAGATCCTCGGTGGGCTGCTCGTCGTCGGGCTTGTCGCTGAAGCCGCGCAACAGCACGCCGCTCATGGTGTGGAATGAAATCGCGCCGGTGATGTTTTTATGCTTCATCACAAACTCGACCAGGTTACGCGCTTCCGACTCGCTGGTTGGAAAATCCCCCGCGCCGCGCTGATCCGATTCGGTCCTCCAATTCGCGGGGAAGTTACGGTTCAGATCCAAACTCTCTTTGGGTCGGCGGACGTTAATCGTCGCGCCGTCGTAATTTTTCAACTCGCCTTCCGGCAGAATGCGATAATATTTTCCGCCCGTCTCGATCGGGTCGCGGCGGATCATCAAGCGCGGGTCGTCGGGATGCGCCTTCCACGCGCCGTTTGGGTCTTCGATACGCATCTGCAAAATCCGCCCATCGCCGTCAATATCTTCGCCCCACACCAGACCATCAATGTGATCCTCCGCAAACGGATACGGACGCGTCACCGAGCGAATCTCCTTCGGGCGATCCGCCAGCGCCCACTCCGCGCCGTCCGGGTTCACGCGCGGGACGATATAAAACGCGCGTGTATCCAATGCGCGTGTGACGTTTTCATCTTTCTTGTATCTCGTTACCAACGCGTGGATGAGATACAACGCCGCGGCTGACCCTGTGACTTCGGACGCGTGCAGGTTCGCGTCCACCCACAACGCGGGTTTCTCCGCGTCATTCCCGGACTTGAAGTTGGTCGCGGTTACGAGCCACACGTCGCGCCCCTCATAACTTTTCCCGATGCTCTGCAACCGAATCAGATTCGGGTATTCCTTTGCATATTCTTTCAACAGGCGGGTTAATTCATTATAGCGATAGAACTTGTCGAAACGTGTATTGGGCATGGAAGGCTCCTTTGAATGATATGAATCGGTGGTCGAGTAGTCCCGCGTGATCTTCGCGGGACGTATCGAGACTACCGCGCCGTAAAGTAACTCTTGTTACAAGATTTCTCTTGGACATCGTTGGTCTCAATACAGCGACGGACGAACACGCCGCTACTCGACCAACGGATTTATCACTTCGCTTTCTCATGTATTACAACCGGCTCTTTCGACCAGCCGTTTGTTTCTGATTGTACAACCAGCCTTGCAACGTCAACGGGAAAAATATTCTCATGCTTTGGCAATTCCTCAATCGGCATCCAAATGGGGATGTAGACTCCTTCTTCGGGATGGTCCGGGTCGGCGTCGGTGAACTCCTCGCCCGCGCCCGTCCCAAACTCGCCGCTGACTCTTTCCACGAGAAAATACACTTGCATGCTGTGATCAAAATGGATCACCGCCACTTTTTGCCGGATGGCGACTTCGACTCCCAACTCTTCCAGCGCCTCGCGGACCGCGGCCTGTTCGGCTGTTTCGCCTTCGTCCACGCCGCCGCCGGGGAAGACGAAATAATCCAACCCGGCGCGGTGACGTTCGATCAGCGCGACCTTGTCGTTTTCGATCAATATGATGCCAGCCCGTATTCGCATGAAAATCCTCTCTCTTATGAGACCCTAAAGGTTTCCCCTCTTCGATGACTTCGCAAAACCTTTAGGGTCTGAAATTCTCTAACGAATCCGTTCCAAATGGATGAAGGCATGAAACAACGCCGCCACCTGCAACGCGTGGAGAAACTCCCCGCGCCGGATCATCGGAATCAACTCGTCCAACGGAACAAGATACACTTCGATTTCTTCCATGCCATCGAGATGTTGCTCGCTCACTTTCTCGGCGTCGAGCGCGAGGTAGCAATACATCGTATTTGTCTGGAGGGCCGGGTTGGGATAGAGTTTCCCCAGAGGGACAATCCTGGACGATGTGTAGCCTGTCTCCTCCAATAGTTCGCGCTTCACACCCTCGATGGGGTCTTCGCCATCCTCCACTACTCCACCCGGAATTTCCCACATCACATCCCGCACGCCATGGCGATATTGCCGTATCAAAACCGCCTCGTTGTTCTTCGTCACAGCCAGAATATTCGCCCATGACGTAAATTCAAATACAAAGGCGTTCAGAAAATTGCCGTTGGGCAGTTCGCATTTATCCACGCGGAATTTTGGATGAATATGTTTGGATTCCAGCACCTTCCATGGTTTCAACGACATTACGCGTCCTCCGTTTCTTTCGCCACGCGGTTGATTTCATCCAGCGTCGCGCCTTTGGCTTTTTCGTACAGGCGCATGGGCGGGAGGTCACGGTCCAGTCCGCGCGTGGCGGCGGCGAATGAGTTGTGAGGCATGAGACTCCTATGGCGAAGATTCTGTACCGCGACATTTATGTCGCCTTTGGGTTGCGACTTGAAAGTCGCGTTACACATTATCAGTACTTCACGAAAGCGCGTAATTGACGTTCTCTAACGTCAGGCTTGCGCTAGAGAGCGCAACCTACGCAGGATTTTCGTGATCTACTGATTATCAGTATAAACGCTGAAATAGATCGGCGGAAGAGGCGGTTATAATTTTTCAATGCCCATCACCCGCGACGACATCCGCAATTACTACGACCAAAACACGCGCTTGTTTCTTGCCTTCAATCGCTCGCGCAAAGCGGATAACATCCACCGTTCGCTATGGATGGATAACGTCAAGACTCTCGAAGAGGCGCTGAATGTCGTCAATGAAAAAATTCTCAGAGAAATCGAATCGGTTGCGCCAACTCACGCGCGGATTGCAGATCTGGGATGCGGGGTTGGCGCGAGTCTCTTTTATATCGTCGCGCGTTTGCAGGCGCCTACATCAGCGTTCGGATTAACGCTCAGTCCCGTCCAGGCGCGGCTGGCGAATCAATTTGAGAAACAGGCAAATCTAAAAACGCGAATCTTTTTTGCGGAGGGCGATTTCACATCCGTGCCATTAGCAAATGAGTCGCTGGATGCGATTTATTCCGTGGAGGCGGTTGTCCACGCGCAGGCGCCGGAGAGATATTTTCAGGAGGCAAGTCGTCTGCTGAGGCGCGGCGGGAAGCTGATTCTCGTGGATGATTATCTGGCAAATCGTCCGCTTTCACACAACGAAGCCAAATGGCTGAATGTTTATATCAACGGCTGGCATGTGTCGGGCGTAATTACCGGTGAACAAGCGAAGGTATTTGCAGAGAACCGCCATTTGCGTTTGATAAAGAACGATAACCTGACGCCTCATCTGCGATTACGAAATCTTCCAGACGGTATCGCCAGTATGCTTCTCTTTATTGGCAATCGTTTACCCATCGAGCGCGCAATTCTCCCGTCCATGCTGGGGAGTATGGCGCTGCAACAGTGTTTGTTTATGAATGTGATCGAGTATCGGTTTTTGGCGTTTGAGAAAATGTAACGCGGAATTCATTCCGCAACCACAGGGCGATACCGCGAAGCGTATCGCGCTACAGACGAATTGCTTATGAAAACCATCACCCTTCTCGCCAGCGGGACGCGCGGCGATGTGATTCCCTACATCGCGCTTGGGCTGGGTCTGCGCGACGCGGACTATAGCGTCCGCATTGCCGCGCCGATTGGATTCAAAAGCATCATCGAACCGAGTGGTCTGACGTTCACGCCATTCGATGGCAACCCGACGGATTTGATGGTCAATCAATCCGACCCGCTGACTGTCGGTCAAAACTTCATCAATTCCATCAAAGCCACAATGGACTTTATCAACAAAGCCCGCGCCATGTATCCGCGCATGTTGCAGACTGCGGCAAGCGCTTGTCGCGGTTCGGATGTTCTCGTTTATGGTTTGCCGACTCTATGGGGGGCGCACATCGCGGAAGGTTTACGCATCCCCGGCATTCGCGCCGTCTTACAACCCATCACACCCACGCGCCAATTTCCCTCCGCGCTTTTGCCGTTTCGTTTTTCTTTTTTGGGGATTGGAAACTGGCTCTCGCATTGGATTTTGACTCAAGCCACATGGCTTTCCTTTCGCTCGGAGATTAACTACACGCGTCACGCGGACTTCGGCCTGCCGCGCGCTCACTGGCTTGATCCTTCGCTGCGGCCTTTTCCTCATCAACCCCTCACCCTGAATGGATTCAGCGCACACATCGTTCCGCGCCCGAAGGATTGGAATGAGAAACAAATCATCACAGGCTATTGGCGATTGCCCCCTCAATCATGGACTCCGCCATCAGGGTTGACGCGCTTCATTGAACTTCCACCTGATAATATCATCGCCATCGGATTGGGCAGCCCGGGGACAAAAAATTTCCTCCACATTCTGAACATCATCGAACAAGCCTTGACTCAATCCGATGCGCGTGCGGTGTTGACGATTCCCTCTCAGTATCATTCGCAAATCAAATCAGAGCGAATCTTTCCCATCGAGTACACGCCGCATGAATGGTTATATCAGTATATGCGCGTGGCTGTCCATCACGGCGGCGCAGGGACAACGTCCGCGAGTTTGCACGCGGGGATTCCCACAGTCACATTGCCGCTGGCGATTGACCAATTCTTTTGGGGCGAGAGAGTTTATAAGATTGGAGTCGGTCCCAAGTCAATTCCGCAACGGGCGTTGAATGTGGAGAAATTGTCAGCGGCGATTCAAAGCGCGTTGTGGGATGAGTCTATGAGGGCGAGGGCGAAAGATGTCAGCGCGGCGTTAAGTCTGGAGGACGGGGTCCAAGCCGCGGTGAGGGCGATGCGGAACCATGTCTGAATTCAAAATTCAGAATTCTGAATGGGCGCGTCGAAAGGCAACAGTCAAAGTCAGAAGCGCAAGAATCGCAAAGGCGCTTCCCATCCAATATGGAGCGGAGAAGGCGATGAGTTCAAACGTCACGCCTGCGAAGGTCGGGCCGATGATGTTGGTGAGGCTGAGGAGAGTCTGCGTGCCGCCCATGAGACGTCCCTGCTCGTTATCGGGGACGCGCAGGGACACGAGCGCGGTGAGCGAAGGAATGCTGCAACCCGTGCCGAGAGCAACGAGGGTCACGGTTGGAAAGAGCATCCACGCGGCGCGAGTGAGCGCCATGCCTGCAAGACCGATGGACATAAAAGCCAAGCCGAAAAGGATGAGGGCGCGTTCGCCAAAGCGCCGTTGCAGTCTGCCAAATAAGAAGCCTTGAATGAAGACGCCGCACACGCCAACGTACAGATAAAAGTAACTGTTTTGCGCGGGCGTCCATTCGAAGCGTTGATTGGAGTACAGCGGAAAGTTGGTCTGCAAGCCCGCGAACGCGAGATTGAGGAGGAATAACGCGATGAGGAATTTTTGAACGTTCGCCTGGCGAAAGATGGACGTGAATTGATCCGTCCAACTGAAGACTTGCGAGATGGGTTTGGACTCGCGTCGTTCAGGAGGAAGCGACTCGGGCAGGATGAAGAATCCAAATACTGTGTTGCCGAACGCGATGGCGGAGGCAGTCAGCGCGGGGATGCTGAGACCATATCCGCTCAACAGGCCGCCGAGCGCGGGCCCTGACATCAATCCCAAGCCGAACGCCACGCCAGCCACACTGAAGCCGCGCGCGCGCGTCTCAGAGGTGGTCGAGTCGGCGATGTAGGCATGGGCAAGGGTGAGGTTCGAGCCGGTCAATCCGTCAATGAAAACGGCGAGGAAAATCAGGGCGAGCGAATCCGCAAGTCCGAGCAGAAGGTATGCTATTGAAGTCCCTAATAAGCAAATAAGTAAAATCGGTTTGCGCCCGTAACGGTCGGAGAGCGCGCCGAGGATGGGACCGGAAACAAGTTGCACCGCGGAATACAACGACATCAATCCGCCCGCTATCGCCGCGCCGCCCGCTTGCGCGTGTGCCTGCACGTAAAACGGAAGCAGCGGCAACATAATGCCGTAGCCGAGGAGGTCAACAAAGATGGCGATGAAGATGAAGGCGAGGGAGGGGGACAAGGGAGGGGCGTGGTAATTTAGGAGATTGGAGAATTAGAGATTAGAGACTGGAGATTGTTTTCATTGGCAATCAAATGCAAGAACTATGTATTCATGGCAAAAAACTTCCTACAGTCCACATACCAGCTAATCCAAAAATACCGCCCAGGAGCATAAGCGCAACATATATTTTTATTTCAATTGGCGATTTGGTCATCGTTCGGAGGATGCTAGGATGCTCGATTAAAAACTCAGCTCCACCTTGAAAGTAAATCCATACCACTGCAATTACCCAAAGCGCGATGACTGAGCCAAAAAATAACAATATGAATGGATTTCCACTTCGAATTCCGAAAAGAAAATCAAATATGGATTTGAAATCTCCAAATATCATTCCAATTCCCATTATGACCCAGGGTATGTTTAGATAAAAAAGATAGCCCCGAAAGATTTTTTCATAATCGTCCTCTAAAGACGGATTTTGTTCGACATACTTTTTCGATTGGAACTTCAAAGAGAATGCATTAATACAAGTTACTATTATGAAAAGTAACCAGGTATGTTGAAATAACAACGAAAACGGAAAAGGTAATTCAGATGTATCCATTGCTTCTCCAAACACACAAAATGACTCTCCTGTTTTCCCGAATCGACTCCATCATCACGATTGCGGGACGCGCTACTCTCTTAAAGTCAACTTCCCCTTGTCATTCGCCTGAAACACGACCAGATCGGGCATGGGGAAATGTCTGGCGTTGGCGGTGACGAGGGCAAGTCTGTGGTGGAGGGCGGTTGCAGCGATGAGGGCGTCCATGTCTTCGAGGGTCGCGCCCTGTTTGCGCCATGAGCGGATCAATTCACCGGCTTTATCCGCTATCTCAGCCGATACATTCAGCGTTTCGATGGAATTTAGCAGGTTGTACGTTTCCTCCCGTTCCCGCTCCTGCATACCCCGAACAACCTCCAAGCGCGTTACGGCAGAGATATACAGCGCGTCATCGCGCGCAAGCGACGCCATTAACTCCAGGAACCCTGTCGCTTTGCGAAAGCACTGGATGAGAATATTGGTATCGAGCAGGTAATTGTTCATCGCTTTTTCTTTTTGGCTTTGCGTCCCCACTCGGCGGAAAAGTCGCGTGTAGCTCTTTTCCGTCCAGACTCCACCCAGCGATTGATATCCTCAAACGTTTTCATATCGGGATGATCCTCGTCCTTCCACGCGCCGTAGGCTTTTTCGAGCGCGTCCAGCAGTTTACGGCGGCGCAGTTCACGCGCGAGAATATCCTCCACGAAACGCGTGCGGTCGCGGGCCGGGACGGCTTTTCGCAGGTCGTCCATCAGGGACTTGGTGATATACAGGTTCATCCGTTCTTTGACAGCGCGCATGGCGTTAATCCTTTGCACTATTCGTTTGCACCGTGATTATACACCAGGATTCGACAGAAGTTCGCCACACAACTTCCGCGCCTCGGCCACCAGATCCGCGTCCACGGGGAGTTTGAATTCTTCGGTGACGCGCAAGGTCAAATGGTCAACGATCAGTTTCAAGTCGGGAGAGAGACGCGGGTCGTCCTTGAGGAGAGTCAGCAAATCCACCGCGCTGGCGCTCGAAGGGGGAGTCCCTTTGCGCGTCAGGTATTCCCGAATCGCGACGCCGGCCGCGCGGCGCGCGCACACGCGGGCTTGTCCTTCATTCCCTTTTGCGCGCGCCTGTTCCGCTCGATCAAATTCAGCCTGGATTTTGGCCTGCCAATCCGTCATACCGGGCATTATAAACCCGGCGCCGAAGACGGCGCTGGGAGCGAGCCTATCCTCTATGGATAATGTGTTTATAATTCGTCTGTTCACGGAGGTAGCCTATGATTGCCAAAAAGAATAGGTCCAATCTGATTCTTATCGCCGCTTGCATGCCTTTTATGCTGGCTTGTCTTTATATCGAAAGAACGTTTCAGGTTCCCGAGCCGAAGATGGAGGGAAATGCCGATACGGTCATCGAAACGTTGAATGGGACCGACTGGGTGCGTTTGCAGTCGCTTGCCTCGGAGACATACACGGAAGAGGACTATGCCAAGCCCGGAACGCTTAAGTTCACCGCCAATGTGACGAACGAAAAACCGGTCTATTTCAGTTATGGCTGGTGCGCCACAACGGAAGATATCCTGCGGCAAAATTTCGAGCATATTGGCGTGAAGATATTTTTGAACGACGCGGAACTCGGAAGCGACGCGGTGCATACCTTCGTGTACAGCCTGACGAACGGCCAGTTTTGCGGCGATGTCGGCATCCTGACGTACGATTGGCCCGCTGGCGAATATCAATTGAAAGCGGTCGCGACGTTTGACGCAAAGATCAACGACGGCATGTCCGACTACAACCCCGGAGATTACGTATATGAGTACAACGTTACCGTGGGTGAACCGGTCGGCGTTCCGGCTAATCCATGATCCTGTATTTCAATAACGCCCAGACCGCTTCGAAGGCGTCTTTGAGTTTGATCTTCTTGCCGTCCGAATAGTCGCGCGGGTTGAAGGTGATCGGGACCTCGAAGATGCGGTATTTGCGCTTGAGGATTTTCGCGGTGAACTCCGGCTCGAAGTTGAAGCGTTTGGCTTTGATGGTCATGCCGGTTATCACCTCGCGGCGAAAGACTTTGTAGCCGGTCTCCATGTCTGTCAGGATCGAATCATACAGGATGTTGGTCAGCAGGGTGAGCAGGTTGTTGGCGACCTGGTGCCAGAACATCGTCACGCGATGCGCCGCGCCGAGGAAGCGCGATCCGTAGACCACGTCCGCGAGACCTTCCTTGATCGGTCTGAGCAGCGCGGGGTAATCACGCGGATCGTATTCCAGGTCGGCGTCTTGAATGAGCAGGATATCGCCTTTGGCGGTTGTGATGCCGGTGATCACCGCCGCGCCCTTGCCCTGGTTCTTTTCATGCAGGATCACGCGGACTTTTTTCTTTCCGTCCATTTTTTTCAGGATGTCGCGTGTGCCGTCCTGTGAGCCGTCGTCCACTACGATGATTTCCGTCGCGAGTTTTGTGGCTTGCACGCGCTTGACGATCTCTCCGATATTCTTTACTTCGTTATACACGGGGATGATGATGGATAGGTTCATGGTGTCGCAGATTATATACGATATTAACGCGGGCAAATCGAATTTGAGTTGGCGTGCTATAATTTGCGTATGCCAACTCATTCAACTCAATTTCACACCCGACACCGGGAGGCGTTATGACCAATCCCCTCGCGCGACCTGCGGCGGCTCCGCCTGTTTTATTTTCCCCGCCGCCCATCAACTCAGTGGACGACACGGGACTTTCCGCGCTTTGGCTGCAAGACCTGGCGTTGAAAATCCTGTATTCACAGGGGTATATGAGCGGTCTCAAGATCGCCGAGTTGATCGCCCTGCCCTTTGCCGGCGTCACTGATGGAATCCTGGAAGCCCTCAAACGCGAGAAGATGATCGAGGTGAAATCGTCGCAGGGCGGTTTGGGCGAAGGCGCGTATACCTATGGCATCACCGGGGTGGGCATCACGCGCGCGCGCGAGGCGTTGGAGCGCAGTCAATATGCCGGTCCCGCGCCGGTTCCGTTTGAAGTGTATAACGAGGCGATCCGCCGCCAGAAAGCGGGACGCGTGACCGTGACCTCGCGCACCATGCGGCAGTTGCTTTCGCAATTGGTGATTTCAGAATCCTCATTCCAGCGGTTGGGTCCGGCGCTCAATTCGGGTTCGTCCATTTTCATGTACGGTCCGCCCGGCAACGGCAAGACCAGCGTGGCGCGCGCCTTTGGGAATTTGGTGTTGACGCAGGCGATGTATGTCCCGTTTGCGTTATACCTTGACGGGCAGGTGATCAAAGTCTACGATGCGGTGAGCCATAAGATCGCGCCGGAAACGGACGGGGTGGCGACTCCCGGCACTGGCAACCTGCGCGCCAGTCCGCGCAAGGATCCGCGCTGGGTGAAGATTCGGCGTCCGTTTATTGTGGTGGGCGGCGAGTTGACGCTTGAGGGTCTCGATCTGGTTTATGACGACGTGCATAAATTCTATGAAGCGCCGTTCCAGGTGAAAGCCAACGGCGGCATCCTTTTGATTGACGACTTCGGGCGACAACAGGTGCGCCCGCGCGATCTGTTGAACCGCTGGATCGTCCCGCTCGAAAACCGCGTGGACTTTCTCACGCTTCACAACGGACGTAAAGTGGAAGTGCCCTTCGACGTTTTGATCGTGTTCTCGACCAACCTCCCGCCCAAAGACCTGGTGGACGAAGCCTTCCTGCGTCGCCTGCGGCACAAGATCGAGATCGGCGATCCTTCGTATGAAGAGTATCGCGAGATTTTCAAACGCGTGGCGCAGGATAAGAAAGTGGAATACAGCGATCAGGGCCTGGCGTATCTTTTGCAGGAGTGGTACATCAAACGCAACCGCAAACTGCGCGCCTCGCATCCGCGCGACCTGTGCGACCAGATCCTCGATATCTCCGGTTATCTCGCCGCGCCGGCGACGATGTCCCGCGATCTGCTGGACCGCGCCGCCATGGCGTACTTCGTGGATATTTAATAACGCGCTGAGTCAAATCCATTCGCGGCGCGGCATTGACGTCGCAATTTCATGTAAGGCGGCGCCGCGGCGCGTGTCGCGTTACTCTCTATGCTTGCATCCCTCCCTCAACCGATCATCTTTGCCCATCGCGGCGCCTCCGCCCATGCGCCCGAAAATACGCTCGCCGCGTTCGATCTGGCGTTGGCGCAGGGCGCGGACGCGATTGAACTCGACGCAAAATTATCCGCCGACGGGCAGGTTGTGGTCATTCACGATCCCACCGTGGATCGAACCACCGGCGCGCATGGCAGAGTGAAGGATATGAAACTGGCTGAACTGCGCGCGCTCGACGCGGGCGGTTTTTTTTCGGCTAAATTCGGAACGGAAAAGATACCCATGCTCGAGGAAGTCTTTGAAGCGCTGGGCAGAAAAACGTTGATCAACGTGGAGTTGACCAATTACAACTCGCCGCGCGACTGCCTGGTCGAGTCGGCGTGTATGCTGGTCAAGAAATTCAATTTGCAAAAGCGCGTGATGTTCTCCTCCTTTTTCGCATTCAACCTTGCCAAGGCGCGCAGTTACCTCCCCGAGGTTCCATGCGGCTTGCTGGCGCTGCCCGGCCTGCCCGGCGCGTGGGCGCGTTCGTTTGGCTTTGCGTTTGGAGATTATGCCGCGTTGCATCCAAATGTGAAGGATGCCACGCCCCAACAGCCGCAAAGAGCGCGCCGTTTGAACAGGCGCGTGCATGTGTGGACGGTGAACGCGGAGGCGGACATGATTCGCTTGTTCGGCTGGGGTGTGGATGGTATCTTTACGGACGATCCGCAATTGGCGTTGCGCGTGAGGGATGGGAAGAAATGAAAGCGGCCGTCAGAAATAAAACTCAAGGAACTCTGTGGACTCTGTGGCTGACCCCCGCCATATCAGCCATGAAGTTAAATCGAATCCTGATCCTGCTTATCTTTTGCGCGTCGCTCATCCAGCCGTTTCCTTTGACCGCGCGGGCTGAGGCTCGCTATCAAGCGACAACGCCCGAGGCGACGCTGGCTTCGATGACGCCCGCAGAACGCGTGGGGCAATTATTCCTCGTCGCCTTTCGCGGGACCGATACAGGTCCCGAAGCGCAGATTTACGATCTGATCATCAACCATCATGTCGGAGGCGTTGTGCTTTCGGCTGAGAACGATAACTTTATCGCCGATCCGGATACCGTGACGGGCGCGCGTCAATTGATTGAAGATTTGCAGACCGTCGAATGGGATAACACCGCGCAGAACTTGAACGGGCAATCGCCGCGCGCCATTTACGCGCCTCTGTTCGTCGGGATTTCGCAGGAGGGCGACGGCGCGCCGCGTGATCAAATATTGAACGGGCTGACTCCGCTCCCCGACGCGATGGCGATCGGCGCGACCTGGAATCCGGAACTCGCCCGACAAGTTGGATCGGTGTTGGGAAGTGAATTGAGCGCGCTGGGTTTCAATCTGCTCCTGGGTCCGTCGCTGGATGTGGTTGAAGCGCCGAACCCTTCCGCGCGCAGCGACCTGGGCACGCGCGTATTTGGCGGCGATCCGTTTTGGGTGGGCGAGATGGGGCGCGCCTATATCGCGGGTCTACATGAGGGCAGCGCCAACCGCATGGCGGTTGTGGCCAAACATTTTCCCGGGCGCGGCAGTTCCGATCGTTTGCCTGAGGAGGAAGTCGCCACAGTCCGCAAATCGCTCGAACAATTGAAGCAGATCGAATTGCCGCCGTTTTTCGCCGTCGCCAATGCAAGCGATCCAGCTGGGGTCGCCGATGGATTGCTGGTCTCGCACATTCGCTATCAGGGATTTCAAGGGAACATCCGCGCCACCACGCGTCCGGTCAGTTTTGACGCGTCGGCGCTGCCTGCGATCCTTGCCCTGCCCGAATTTACAACCTGGCGCGCCGACGGCGGCTTGATCGTGAGCGACGCGTTGGGGAGCCAGGCTGTGCGGAATTTTTATTCGCAGGGCGCTGAAATTTTTTCGCCGCGCCTCGCGGCGCGCGACGCCTTCAACGCGGGGAACGATCTGTTATATCTCGGTAACATCGTCTCAGGCGCGCCGGAAGGCGATGTGTATTCCGCGACG
>Ga0247727_10008587_pt1 | contig 18894 bp, 19 predicted proteins | sample WisWelCaveWW1625_FD_202498 | JGI IMG/M metagenome (GOLD analysis project Ga0247727, IMG submission 202498) | Biofilm microbial communities from Wishing Well Cave, Virginia, United States - WW16-25 | ecosystem: Environmental > Aquatic > Deep subsurface > Groundwater > Cave microbial mat | place... | reverse complement strand
GATTGTGTCGCCACGGCGCCACGCGACGCTTCGGCAAAGAACGCCTCGCAATGACACACCGCACTGACGTACGGCGCAAGTGTAATGAGAATTGCTGGGGACGGATAAGCGGAGTATAGCGCTTTCATGCTGGACAATTTACTTCAGCCGCGTCTTTTTTGCGTCTCAGATATTTTGACTTTGGCTGGCGACGATGAGAGGACGGCGCCATGTCACAATGCGGTTATATATTTGCCCGAGAGCGTCCCGAAGACACAGCGGGATGCTCACAACAAAAGGAGAAAGACATGGACAGAAACTATTACTACCAGAAACGCGCGCAGGAACACCAACGCGAGATTTCGCAAGAGTTGGCGAACCGGCATTTGCTCAGAGAAGCAGGATCGAATACATCTGCAATCAAAAGAGTAAAGCGAATAGTATTGCGGATTGTGCCAGCCGCGATCGTCTTCATAACTTTGCTCCTGTTCTATTTTCTCGGCTAGCGGATGCCAGTCCCCAAATCAGGGCGCACGTGCTTGCGGAGACGCTTCACGTTTCTCCTCCAAACAAGCACACGTCAAACCCGCATCGGGCAATTCCTGATGCGGGTTCTTTTTATCTCCAGCGCGGAATCCAGCGCGGCACATTCCTGCGATACTCAGCGTAAGCCGCGCCGAAGGTATTGTTGAGAATCGGTTCCTCGATGACAACGATCAGAAAATGAAATCCAAGAAAAGCAAATGCTGCGTAGAGCATAATCAATGCAGATGCGAACCAAAGAATATATCCGAGCAGGACGTTTAGCGCGCCGAGATAAATCGGGTTGCGGACGTGACGATATAACCCATTGACGATCAATGTCTTCGGCGGGTCAAAGTGCGCGGGCGTGCCGCGTCCATGTCGGATGATTTCGACTGAACACCAAATGATAATAAGTGTTCCAATAATCCAAAGCGGGAAAGCAAGATAATGAAAGATGCCGAGTTCAAATAAAGGATTGCCCGCCAAAGCAAGTTGATACGGGAAATAAAAAGTAAAGAAGCCGTGCAATGTCCCCATATAGAGGATGGTTTTGAGGGTGTTCATAATGTTTTGCGTAGGGGCGGAGTGGCACTCCGCCCTACATGTTATTTGAATCGCGGAATCCAACGCGGCACGCGCTTGAGATACTCCTCATACGCCGTGCCGAATTTGTTTTTCAGGGTTGGTTCTTCATAAAAAATCACGAAGGAATTGAAAGCGATGAAGACGACGGTTGCATAAATCAGCAAATTCCAAAATCCGAACCACAGGAAGTGACCGAAGATCACAAGCAACACACCGACGTACATGGGATTGCGGACGTAATTATACAAGCCCGAAACAACCAGCTCCTTGGGCGGGTCAATCGGCGCGGGTGTGCCTCTGCCTTTTTGAAGAAAGTCCCAAAAACACCACACAAGCATTACGAATCCGATTAACCAAAGTGGGAAGGCAAGATAGGAGAGAAAATCCGTTTGTATCTGCGAACCAGACCGCAGGAGACCAAGCGGAATGAATCCCGCCACCATGCCGGGGGCAAGGATAAAGAAGAGAATGGATCGAAGCGCGGTCATTTGAAGATTCTCAGCAGGAAAAACGTAGTAACGACTCTGCGTTAGCGTCCTTTAGGGTTAGTCGTTTGGTGAAATAAGCGACTAAAGTCGCCACTACGCGATTCTACTTCAACACTGGCAAATGCGTTTCCAGCCCTGGTAATTTTTCCAAACTGCCCTGCGGGGAAAATTTCGTCTGAAAAAGAAACTCGAAGATTTCCGCGAGGATGACTCGAATCCCAGCCCACATGGACGAGCGCATGATCTTGCGATAGCGTTTGTCTTCCGCGAAGAAGATACGCTTCAACGCTTTCGGACGGAGGTGATACAACGCCTCCGTGAGTTTGACTCCCAGAAACAACTCGAACGGTTTGAGATAGGGCGTGGCGATGATTTGATTGCGGTACGACCATTTACTCAAATCGCTTTGGATGACATCGAATGGCTTGACTGTCTTGCCTTGCATGGTCCAGAAGTGCGGCATGATGTAGCAGGCGTTGAGGATATCCGAATCGAGTTCGAGCAGGTTTTGGAATTTTTCGCCGATCGTTTTCCAACTCTCGACCTCCAGCCCGTAAATGATATTCGTCAGGCTGAGGATGTTGTTTTGCCGCAACAACCGCACCGCCTCTTTTGATATCGCGAACGGGTTGTTCTTGCGGATGTCCACGATCACCTGATCCTTGAGAGATTCAACCCCCATCACCATGTAATCAACCCCCGCGGCTTTGTAGAGGTGGATCATATCCGCGTCGCGCACGACGTCCGCGGCGGTCATGTTGATGTTGAGGCTGAGATTCAGATCGGCTGCAATGATCAACTCCAATAGACGTTTGAGCGTGTCTTTATCCGCAGAAAAGTTTTCGTCCGCGAACCAGACGTAATCCACGCCATATTGATTCTTTAGGACCCTCAACTGCTCCACGATATTTTCGGGACTGCGATGCCGCCACTTTTTCCAAAACATCCATTGACCGCAATAACTGCACGTGAGCGGACAGCCGCGGCTGAATTGCAGACCCGCGGCGCACTCGAAGCCAAACATTCGATAGAGCGACCAGTCCACCAGTTCCCAGCCGGGGCGATACGCGTCGAGGTTTTGAATCGGCGCGCGCGAATGGTTGGCGATGATCTGATTTCCGTTGCGCCAGGTAATTCCCTCCACAGTTTCAAGATTGCCGCAATTCTCCAATGCTCTAATCAACTCGACGATGGTCTGCTCCCCTTCGCCCCGTACAATGAAATCAATTTCATGACATTCACGCATAATGCTTTGATCGGCATACGATGGATAGACGCCGCCATAAATGATCTTGACGTTTGGAAAATTATTTTTGATTTCGTGAATCGTTTTGAGCGCGGTCTTGTGCGCCGCCGTTGACCCCGAATGTCCGAGCAATACATAGTCCGCCTGAATTTTTCCCGCCTCTCGAATCAGTTTCTTGAATGACCAGCCATAGGCGTCATGGTCAATTAACTTCACAGTGAAGCCTGCGTCAATGAGTGGTCCGCCGATGCTGACCAAGCCAAGAGGGGTGAGGTATCCAACTCCATGATGGTTGGCAATGAAGCGACGCGCCGGGTTGATCAACAAAACTCTGCCAGACATAGCGCCTCCGATTTTGGAATGCAGGAGCTTGCTCCTGAAATTTCGCCAGCAAGCTGGCTGACTCCAAATTAGATAATTCAGGTACGATTTGTGAATAATATCACTATCGGAGGCGTTGTCAAGAGTTCGAAACTTATTCAGTTGTCTCTGTCTTTGTGAGTTGATAGACAAGCACGGCAATTGCGGAGGCGAACCACACCCCGCCCACCAAGCCAATCACCCAGCGTGGAATGCCCCAACTGGAGATGTCAATTGGGAGAAAGCCGAAATAGATCAATAACACAGCGCCGCCCAATACCGCGTCAATTGCGCTGGCGACGATCAGGATGTTACGTTTGTTCGACTGGTCGTTCATGCCAATCTCCTTCCGTTGAATTCGGAGCGAATCTGCTATATACTATCAGTAACATTATACGGCGGCTTGAGATTACAGGTAGATACTCATGGAACTGCTGGAACGCGCATCTCAATTACAGGCATTAAATTCCGCCCTCAGCCAGGTAAAGGCAAGAGAGGGTCAAGGATGTGTCGCGCTGGTTTATGGCGAAGCGGGAATCGGCAAGACAACGCTCGTGGAACATTTTCTCGATGAACATAAAGCAAAATGGCGGATATTACAGGGAGCATGTGACTCGCTCTTCACGCCGCGCCCGCTGGGTCCGTTACATGACATTGCGCTTCAAACCCAGGGACAGTTGCCCAGCCTCCTCGATTCCGAATCCAAGCGGACGGCGATTTTCTCCGCCTGCCTGAATGAACTACAACAACAAGCGACCATTCTCGTCATCGAAGATGTCCATTGGGCGGACGAAGCGACCCTCGACCTGCTCAAATATCTGGGACGTAGAATCCGTCAAACAGTATCCATGATGATATTGACGTATCGCGACGACGAGATCGGCGCCGACCATCCCCTGCGAATTCTATTGGGCGACCTCGCCTCATCCCATGCTCTTCATCGTATTCCGGTTACACATCTTTCAAAAGATGCCGTGCGTGAGTTGGCGAAGAATAAGCAGGTTGACTCGCTTGAACTCCATCGCCTGACAAATGGCAATCCGTTTTATGTGACGGAAGTTCTGGCAGTCGAAAGTGGAATCCCCGAAACGGTGCGTGATGCGGTGTTGGCGCGCGCCGCGCGACTGTCACCATCCTCGCGGGCAGTCTTGGAAGCTGCGGCGGTGATCGGCTCACACGTGGAGGCGTGGTTGTTGTCGAATATCGTTGGCGCTGAATTGATCCACGTTGAAGAATGCATCGCCAAAGGCATGCTTCAATCGCAAGGCGAGTATTATGCCTTCCGTCACGAACTGGCGCGGCAGACGATTCTTGAGTCCATTTCCTCACAAAGAAAAATCGCGTTGCATCGCATGACGTTGAACGCGCTCAAAGAATCTCCCGAAACGCGGGATGGTTTGGCGCGGCTTGCGAATCACGCCGAAGGGACAAAGGACGCGAGCGCGGTGCTTGAATACGCGCCTGCCGCAGCGCGAAAGGCTTCCACTGCCAGTTCTCATCGTGAGGCAACTGCTTTTTATGAGTTGGCGTTGCGATATTCTGATACTCTGTTGCCTGCCGAACATGCAGAATTACTGGAAGCCTACGCGGACGAATCTGGAATGATTGGTCAAATTGAAAAGGAGATTGCGGCCCGTCAGAAAGCGCTCGAAATATGGCGCATTCTTAGCAACCGTTTGAGGGAGGGCGAAAATCTTGCCCATTTGTCGAGCATATTCGTGATGAATGGAAGAAATGCCGAAGCTGAACAGGCAAGCCGTGCGGCTATCGAAATGCTTGAAGCGTTCCCGGCAAATACCCAATTGGCGCTGGCTTATAGCATCCAAGCCAACCAGCGAATGCTAAACCTGGACTTTGCTGATGCTATTCAATGGGGTGAGAAAGCAATCTCCCTGGCTGAACGATTCGAAGACAAGGCAAACCTTAGGGCGACTTACACTACAGTCGGATGTGCCCAGATATTTACTGATTTCGAGCGCGGTCATGCAACTCTTGAGTACGGTCTGTCGCTCGCGCACGAGTTGGGGCTGGAGAAATCAATAGGATCTTTAACATCTTTCGCGGGCGTATGTTGCCAGGTGTATCAATTTGCACTTGCCGACCGCCATCTTTCCGAGGGACTGGCATTCACGGCGGAACATGATCTGGATCATTCTTTTTTGTTCCTGCTGGCGTTCCAAGCGCTGTCTCACTTGTATCAAGGTCGTTGGAACGAATCTGATATTGCCGCCTCTTCCGTAATCCAACGACATGGTGGGAATGCGGTGACTCGCGCCATCGCGCTGGTTGTCTTGGCTCGCCTGCGCGCCCGTCGAGGCGACGCAGGAGCAATGACTGCTTTGGATGAGGCCCTGAAGCTAACGCCTCAAACAGATTCACTTATGCGCCTGGGTCGTATTTGGGCGGCGCGAGTAGAGGTGCTCTGGCTGGCTGACTACCATGAGCAGGCGTGGGAAGAAGCAAGCGTGGCTTTTGATGTGGCTGTTGGCAAGCAGCACGCCTGGTTCACAGGTGAGATGGCTTTTTGGCAATGGCGGATGGGCAGGCAAGTCTCGTTACCTCCATGGACAGCCAAACCCTTCGCTTTACAAATCGTGGGAGATTGGCGCGGCGCGGCGGATGAATGGGAACAACGCGGCTGTCCCTACGAGCAGGGGATGGCATTGATGGACGGTGATGAAGCCGCACAACTCGCCGCATTGGAAATCTTCGAGCGTCTCGGCGCGCGCCCGATCATCGAAATTCTAAAACGACAGATGCGCGCGCAGGGTATCAGCATCCCACGCGGACCCAGGCCTGCCACGCGCGAGAATCCGTTCGGTCTCACCGCGCGTGAGATGGAAGTTGTCGCATTGATCGCACAGGGTAAATCCAACCGTGATATCGCGAAGGCGATGACCGTAGGCGAGAAAACGATTGAAACCTATGTAACGCGCATCCTCAACAAGCTGAACTTTGAGTCGCGCGTTCAAATTGCTGCCTGGGCGATTGAGAAGGGCTTGTATTCGTCAACAAGAAAAAGTTAAATCCCATTAAAGATGATACCCATATCCGCGACCGCGTCAAAAGGCGCGGTTTTTTTCTTGCGGAAATTGTAGGGGGGAACGCGATCCAATTGTAGTGTTTTTCCCGATGTATTTAAATTCGCCGCGGCGTACGATGTGTTCAGGATTCAGTTTTTTCAATGGCAGAAAGGAGAGCCTATGCCGCGCTATCCGGTTGAACGCGTCCATCAAACATTTATTCAGCCAAAATCTGGCAAGGAGACAAAATGAAAATGAAACTATTTAACGCTGTATTGTTGATTGCAGTACTGAGCATGTTCGCGGTATTCGCCGTCCAAGCCGAAGCACAGGACGATCTCGCGCAATTACGCGCGGCGACCGCGCAGTATCATCGCCCTGAGGCGGCTCAAGCCGCGGGCTATGATCTCGTCCCCGGACTCGATCATTGTTTCAACAATCCCGGCGTCGGCGCGATGGGCTATCACTACATCAACGTCAGCCTGCTCGATACGACCGTGAATTTTCTGCAACCCGAGGTGATGGTCTACACTCCGGGTCCAAATGGATTACAACTCGGCGCGGTCGAATATATTGTGCCAGCCGCGCCATGGGACGCGGAGCATGACGAACTTCCGCAGGTGATCGGTCGCGAATTCCATCTGAATACGAGCCTCGGCGTGTATGTGCTTCATATTTGGGTTTGGAAGAACAACCCATCAGGCATGTTCGAGGATTGGAACCCGAAGGTGTCGTGTCCGTAACGCAGAGGTCATTGTGCAAAAACTCATAAAGATTATGCAGGAGTTAATATGCCACTATACATGGATCGTCACTACGTTGAAGGTGCGACGAAAAGCGCCGTGGCGCAGGCTCATGACAAGGACCTCGCCATTCAGGAAAAGTATCCGGTCAAGTTCCTGACCTATTGGTTCGATGAGCCGCGTTGCACAGCCTTTTGCCTGATCGTATCCCCGGATAAAGAGACCCTCCAGAACGCACATAACGAGGCGCACGGGCTTGTCCCCAACGAGATCATCGAAGTGGATCCCAATGTGGTCGAGGCTTTTCTGGGCAGGGTCAAGGACCCGACGCCGGTTGACATCTCAGGCGAGATTCCGATTGACAGCGCCTTCCGCGCCATCATGTTCACGGACTTGAAAGACTCAACTCTGATGACCACCATGTTTGGCGATACGCGGGCGCTTCATCTACTCCACATCCACAATGCGATGATCCGTAATGCGTTGCGCGAGCATCGCGGGAATGAAGTCAAACACACCGGCGATGGGATTATGGCTTCCTTCAACAATGTGAATGATGGCTTGGCGTGCGCGATTGCGATTCAAAAAGCGTTTGCCGATCACAACCAGCGCGATCCTGATGAAAGTTTACATATCCGAGTCGGCTTGAGCGCGGGTGAACCGGTGGAGGAGGACGGCGATTTCTTTGGAAGCGCCGTGCAATTAGCCGCGCGGATTTGCGCTCATACAGAACCCGATCATATCCTTGTCGCTCAGATTGTTCGGGATGAATGTCCATCCCGTCAATATGACTTTGTTGATCTGGGTGAGATAACGCCCAAAGGGTTTGACAGCTCGATCCGCGTGCATGAAGTCAAATGGTAGTGAAAATAACCATGAGGAATGAGATGCGCGCCTGAGAAACCTTTTCATGTTTCCCTCCAACAGGCGCGCGTCAAACCCGCATCGGGCAATCCCTGATGCGGGTTCTGTTTTCTTCAACCAGTCCAACTGTAAACATCATGCAGCAGTAGAGTCATGATCAAGTTTCTTGAGCGCATCCTCCATCACCATTTTCACGATCTGGGAAAACAGGCGTTTTCTTTCCGGGCGGCTCAATACAACGTTTTCCGCGCCTAATGCATTTTCATAAGCGTTTTGCAATATGACCAGAGCATTTTGCAATATAACCAGCATCTGGTCGTTGACATTCGCCGAAACTTTTTTATACATGCGCTCTTTCAAGTTGTGATAAGAGCCAGAGCCGGGAACTTGTTGATCACCAAAAGGATTTTTCATGTTATCTCGCTTTCTGTTTAGTCTGGTGGTCGAGTAGCCTGCTGATTTTCTTATATCAGAACCATTTGTACATTATCCATCTCAGAGATCACGCCAACTATCAGCAAGGATTGGAATTGTCCAATTAGACGGTGGCCGCCAATTGGCTAATTCACGAATTCGATCTCCTTGCTTTAAAAGCGCCTCATTTGCAACCTGAATTGTTATTTGGCGAATTCGAATGGCATCATCAGAAGGTATTAGCCCAAGTCGGATGGCCTCAGTAAATTCATCTTCATCTTTCCAGTCCCAACGACTTAGGTCTGGTTGGATGATAGCGTCGATGACATGATCAATTGTGTTGAATCCGATGGGGGTTCGCTGGAGTGGTAATTCAGGATTGATCTTCCATCCCTGATGTTCCCAATTTGGCTCTGACCATAGAGTCCAAATGGAGTAAGGTGCACCGGGTACGGTGGTCCACAAGTGGTGTCCATACCAAGGAAGCATTTGTAGCTTCCAATCTCCACTTGCCATGACAAGCAAATACTCGTCACGAGAACACAATGGTGCCGCGAATTCCGTACCGGGATGAACGTAGACCGATACGAGTTGTGCGTTATCTTCCACAACCGTGACTGGGATGGCTGCCCAGACGTGACGGAAGACCACATGATCACCAGACGACCATCGACTGGTGTCACTTTCAGAGTGTTCCATTTACTAACCTTCCTTTTACTTGGTGGTTGAATGGCGAATATTCGTTGCGAACTTATCAAAACCACTGATTCTACTTACGACTCTTCAACCACTTCAACAACTTATCCGCCGACCAACAATTGATGACATCCTCCTTCGTCAGCCAGGCGCGGCGGGCGATGGCTGCGCCGTAGAAGCGCATGTCCATGTCCTCTTCGGAGTGCGAGTCGGTGTTGATGCTGATGGGGATGCCCAGTTCCTTCGCGCGGCGGGCGTAGACATCCTCAAGGTCGAGGCGATACGGACTGGCGTTGATCTCCATCGCAACGCCCGTTTCAGATGCGGCTTGAAGCACCGCTTCCATATCCAGGTCCGCGCCTTCGCGGTCGGGGATCAATCGTCCCGTGGGATGACCGATAATGTCCACGTGCGGGTTGCGAATGGCGCTGATCATGCGCTGCGTCACTTTCTCGCGCGGCTGGCGCAGACTGCTGTGCATTGAAGCCAGCACCAGATCGAGGCTTGCCAAGAAATCATCGGGATAATCGAGCGAGCCATCGGCGCGTATTTCCACTTCGGAGGCGTGCAAAACCAGGATGCTGTCGCCGAGTTGTTTTTGTATCTTCTTGATCTCCGCGGCTTGCTTCTTGTGATCTTCCATTTTCAATCCGCCCGTGACGCCCAAACTCGCGGAATGATCGGTGAAGGCGATGACTTTGATGCCGCGCTTTGCCGCGGCGCGCGCCATCTCCAGCATGGATAACTTCCCGTCGCTCCACGTGGAATGTGTTTGCAAATCTGCTTTGATGTCTTTGACTTCGATCAACTTCGGGAGTTTGTTTGCCTTGGCGGCTTGTACTTCATCGCGTCCTTCGCGCAGTTCGGGCGGTATCCACGGCAAGCCCAATGTTTTATACACTTCCTCTTCGGTCGCGCAGAATATTTCACCCGTCCCCTTCATCTTTTTGAACGAGTGATCCGACAGCGACAAGCCCTTATCCAACGCAATCTGCCGCAACTGCACGTTGTGATCCTTCGAGCCGGTCGCATATTGAAGCGCGGTGCCATATTCCTGCGGCGGATGCGCCCATACCTGCACGCGCACGCCGTCTGTAAATTCGATGCTGGACTTGAATTCGCCTTTACCCAAAACACGACTCACACCGGGAAGATTGACAACGGCTTCCATCACGGGAGCGGAATCTTTCGCCGCGACGAGAATATCCAGATCGCCGACGGTCGAACGCATCCTTCTCAGGCTTCCAGCGGGCGCGGCATCAACGACTCCCTTCACCTTCTTGAGAGTGGCGATGATCTCCTGTGCCAGCGGATACGCGCGTCCAAGCGGAATCCTGCCTGACCTGCGCGCGAGCGACGCGATCCCTTCCAGGATCGCCGTCTCGGATTTTGCGCCCATGCCAGGGAGGTCGCGCAGTTTCCCGTCTTTCGCGGCAGCCTCCAGTTGAGTCAGAGTCGTGATTCCCAACGTCTTCCAGATCATCGCGATCTTTTTCGGTCCGAGGCTCGGCACCTTCATCCATGCAGCGAGATCGGGATGAACTTCCTTTTTGAGTTTTTCCAGAAATCCGAGTTTGCCGGTATCGAGCAGTTCGTCAATTTTTTCCGCGATGGCTTTGCCCACGCCGGGGATTTCCTGCAACTTTCCCTCTTTCCAATATTCGCTGGCTTCGCGCGGCAGCGACATGAGACTCTCGGAGGCTTTGCGATACGCCAGAGTCTTATAAATGATCTCGCCCTTGATCTCGGACAAGTCCGCGATGAGGGTGAACGTGTCTGCGAGTTGACGGTTGTTCATCATAACGGTAATCCTTTCGCTCGTGAATTATACGCTCAAAATATTTCTTCAAGATAACCAGGCTTATGCAAACCCCCAAATCTATCCGCCAATCTACGCTAATCTTCGCGAATTTTTAAAAGATTAGCACAAATTCGTGGAGATTAAGCGGATTAGTAATGCACCGCCTCTGGTCGCATCTGAATACGGTCTGTGGACTCATCCCTTAAGCGGGGTAATCATGTATCCTATGGACAACCAAAGGAGTTGCAAGGACGGCGCGCTGAATCGCTTAATCCATTCACTGAATTAAGCGAGCGCGAACTCGAAGTGTTGAAGTTGATCGCCGACGGCATGTCCAATGCCGAGATGGCGGCAAAACTGGTGTTGAGCGAGAAAACGATCAAGGGACATGTGAGCAACATCCTGAGCAAACTGCATCTCGCGGATCGGACTCAGGCGGCGGTGTACGCGTGGCGCGAGGGTGTGGTGCGTAAGGAGTGATGGTTTTTAATTGTTACGGAGTCAGCCAGGCGACATAACCGGAACCCGTCCATTCACTTAGCGCCTGTGAACCGTCCGGCTGAAAGACGCTCATGCGATGAGAAAACTCACTCGCCGAATAAGTCGAAACCAGCAGAGGCTCGCCATTCACGCGCAGCGCGGGGCTTGCATAGATGCCTTCCTTGCGAGTGATGATCTGGCGGGTTGACGCGTCAAATATCTCCGTCCAGGGCGCGTTCTCCGTCCAGTTGCCCAGGTAGAGGAATCTGCCGTCGGTCGAGATGGACAAATAGGCGGCTTCCGTTTCGAAACGTTCCACGCGGGCGCCATCGCCGGCGCGGATGATCTCAAGCCCGAGCGGAATCTGGTTCATATTCCAGTTCCCATTCTTGCTTTGCACGGATTCGCTGCGCATCCCCACCACATACAGGAACTGACCATCCGGCGAGACGACAGCCTGTTTGCTGGTCCCGTCCGCGACCTTGGCATGGGCGACGCCCGCCGTAAGCGAAAGCAGCCGTTCGAACCAACTCAACTCAGTTTGGATCTCAAGCGTTTCAACATTTTGCGCGTCGAAGTCCACGATGGTCAACTGATCGGAATCGGCGTGGGCGACGTAAAGGGTATCTTGCTCGGGGGCAAAGACCACAGCTGGAGACAAATACATGACTGTGCCAGGTTGACTCAAATCAGGCGTTGTCTTTTCATCCTTTGCAAAGATGCCATCGCGGACACCCTCCAGTTCAACCGACCAGCGCGGACTCAAATCTGGCGCGTCGAGCAGGAGAACTTGTGGCGGGCCTCCGCTCATCCCATTTTCTGTGAAGTTATTATTAATCATGTAAAGCATCAGCGACTCGCCACTCGCCGTGAATTTGAGACGCGTGACAATAGAATCTGTTGGCTCCTGGGCTATGATGGTTCCCTGTTGGAGGTCAAAGATCGCCAGCTTGTTGATGGAGTCGCCGTGGGCGATAGCAAGACGCCCTCCATCCGGACTGAAAGCCATCGCTGTTACCCATCCATGAAGTTTCAGTTCGAACCGCTGGGTCTTCCAGGTCTTAAGGTCAATCAGTAGCAGATTACCATTGGTAGCCTGGTCATTGAGGAAGGTCACCGCAGCGAGCGTGCGCCGATCAGGTGAAAAAGCAGACGAGTAGCTTTGCCCGAATGGAATAGGCTCATAATCGGGCAGCGCCGTCCCAGTGGCGGGATCGAGCGGAAAGAGCAGGTTGCCCTTCGCGCCTCCTTGCCACTCGACAACGAGCAGGCTGTCCGCGAAGGTCGCCTTGCTGACAGCCTCGGTTGGGACAGCCGTCGGTTTGACGGGAACAACTGTCGGTTCTGTTTCGAGCGAAGGCGCGGTCTGCGACAATTCCGTTGCGGGAGAGGCGCAAGCCGTTAGAATGAGAGAGAGTGTCAGTAAAAAGATGGGGATTCGCATGGGTTCCTTCTTTCGCTGGATGTTCATGGAAGATACACCGCCCATGCGATGCGGGTTCCTTCCTGTGATACCATTCGCGCATGGATCATAACGATCACGTCAACCTTTTGAAACCTGCAAATCTGAAACCGGGCGGCGTTTACGCAGACTTCGGCGCGGGAAGCGGCGCGTTCACCCTCGCCTTGCGCGAATTGGTGGGATTGGATGCGACGATTTATGCGGTGGATAAGCATCAGTCATCGCTTCGAGGATTGGAGAATTCGCATCGCGCCCGTTTCGATTCAAGCCAAAACTTGATTCTGCTTCCAAATGATTTTTCACATACCTTTGATGTTTCGACAGGCTCAACACAGCGTCTTCCTCCGCTTGATGGCATCGTGATGGCAAACTCACTGCATTACTTCAAAGATAAAGAAAAGATATTACGTCATGTGCGCGAATTCCTGAAACCCAACGGCGCTCTGTTGCTCGTCGAATACAACGTGGACTCAGGCAATCCCTGGGTCCCGCATCCATTATCTTTTGAAACCTTCCGCGCGCTTGCGCCGCGCGCGGGATTCATCCAGCCGCGTTTGCTGGCGAAAGTTCCATCAAGATTCTTGAAAGAGTTTTATTCGGCTGTGGCGTATCGGGAGGAAGAGTAAAATTTTCCAGCGCTGGAAACGGCGTATTCCATCCATTGAGGAGCAAATGAAAAGCGAGTCAATCCTGAGTGCGGATCGAGTCGCTGTTCCGGTCGAAGTAACTGGCGATCTGCATCCGCAGAGGTTCGAGCAGGCCCCAATGCGCCAGCATGGAAATCGAAACCGTCATCATGATAAAGAAGAATGTCAGGTCCTTCCATAGAAACCCGGCGTTGACGTTCTCAGTGTCGAACACGTAACGGAACACAATCATCCCCAGCTGGATCATGCCGATGATCAACAGCGGGATCGAAAAGGGACGCAGGTCGTGATCCTCGACGATCAGATGAAGACCGATCAGCGCGCCCAATCCGCCTGCCATCACAAACATATATTTGAAAAACCTCACCGGGTCCGGGGGTTGCGAATACATGCGGGTCAGGATCGCGACGTAAAGGTAGCACACCGCCGCAAGACAACCCCATGTAAACCATTTGATCAACATCGGCAAAACCAGATTGCCATAGACGCGGATCGCCAGCATGGCTGTGAGCCAGCCCACGGCGTACGGAACGATGACCACGATGATTTGCACCTCCGCGTCCGTGCCGCCCTGGCGGTTCTGCAAAATATCCATCACCATTTTCCCGCCGCCCAGCATGGCGATCCCTAACGCGCCTAAACTTACCAGCAACATCGCGATACTCAGCAACCCTCTTTGTGAAACCTTGCGACCGTTTCCATTACGCGGCTGTGTAGACGGATGATTGCGCGAATGATTCATCTGACCTCCTGCCCCAGCGCGACTCCAACAGACTGTCGCTTGCGGGGAAGTGTGCTGTATTATACTCATAAGACAGAATTTGGCTGGATGAAGTTCCCGCTTCGCCCCTCAATTCGGCCTGATCCTGTTTCGTCAGCCTGATCCACCCTGATACAAAGACAAAGACCTCCGAGTTCTCGAAGAACTCGGAGGTCTCGTTTGTTATATATGTATCGGCGTCCCCTCCGCGCCGTGCGCCGCCTCCATCAACACCTCCGAAAGCGTCGGGTGCGCGTGGACGTTGCGCGCAATCTCGTGCGGAGTCAACTCCATCATCTGCGCCAGAGTCAGTTCGGGGAGCAGTTCGGTCACATCGGGTCCGATGAGATGCGCGCCCAGAATCTCGCCGTATTTTTCATCCACCACCAGTTTCACAAACCCGGCATAATCGCCCAGCCCCAGCGCCTTGCCGTTCGGCTGGAATGGGAAGCGTCCGATCTTGATCCCATGACCGCGTTCCTTCGCCTGCGCTTCCGTGAGTCCAAACGACGCCACCTGCGGATGACAATACGTGGCGCGCGGCATCATATCATAATTCAACGTGATCGTTTCCGCGCCGGCGATATTTTCCGCGCAGATAATCCCCATCGCCGAGCCGACGTGCGCCAGCATGAGTTTGCCGGTCACATCGCCAATCGCCCAAATGCCGGGGACGTTGGTCTGCATCTTCTCGTTGATCTCAACCATGCCGCGCTGATCAACTTTGACTCCCACCGCTTCGAGTCCCAGCCCATTGCTGTTCGGCGTGAAAGCGGTCGCCACCAACGCCTGATCCACATCGAGAGTCTCGCCCGGCAGTTTCACCTTGACCTTATTGCCTGAGACCGCAATGCTTTCAAATTTCACGCCCGTTTTGATCTTGATGCCGCGCTTGGTCAACTCCTTGGTCAACTCTTTGCTGACCTCCTCGTCCTCACGCGGCAGGATGCGCGGCAACAATTCGATGATCGTCACGTCCACGCCATAGGAATTCCAGATGGTCGCGAACTCCGTGCCAATCGAGCCGCCGCCCACGATCACGACCGAAGCGGGCAACGTATCCTGCATGATCGCTTCCAAATAGGTGACGATCTTTTTCCCGTCCACGCTCACGCCCGGCAACGTCGCCGCGCTTGCGCCGGTGGCGACGATGATATTCTTCGCCTTGAGTTCTGTGACCTTGCCGTCTTGATCCGTAACGGTCACTGTATCCTTCGCCTTGAATTTCGCCTCGCCCATAAAAATCGGGATGCTGTTCTTCCGCATCAGGAATCCGACCCCTTTGACGAGGCGATCCGAATTCTGCCGCGAGCGTTTGAAAGCGACGCTGTAATCCAGTTTCAAATTATCGAACGAGAAGCCGAAATCCTTGCCGCGCTCGCGCAGCGTGTGCGCCACTTCCGCGTTTTTCAACAACGACTTGGACGGGATGCAACCGACGTTCAAACATACGCCGCCCATCCATTGTTTGTCCACGATTGCGGTCTTCTGCTTCAACTGCGCGGCGCGGATCGCGGCGACATATCCCGCAGGTCCCGCGCCGATCACAACCACGTCAAAGTTTTCTGCCATGAAAAATCTCCTGTTGAATTGTCATTGCGAGTAAATCCATGGCGCGAAAAAACGCGCCATTCAAAGTGAAAGAAACAAAAGAGTCATGTCGTTGCGAGGAGGGCGTTCTTCCCGACGAAGCAATCTCCCCGCAATAGGAGACTGTTTCGCCGCCTGCGGCTCGCAGTGACATTTGTTTCTTAGTAGCAAAGCGATCTCCTCATTCATGTTGGAGATTGCTTCCCCCGCGAGGCGGGGTCGCAACGACAGTTATATATTTCTTATTTTACCCGTTTTCACACATGATACACTTGCGGGCGATGTCCCTGCTCGAAACCCTCCGCGCCCGCAAATTGATCGTCCCCATGTTGGCGATCTTCATCGCCCTGCTCGTCCAAACCTCATGGGCGGAGGAGGACGCCTTCATCACCCTGCGTACCTCCGACAACTTCATCCACGGATACGGTCTGCGCTGGAACGTTGCCGAACGCGTGCAGACTTACACCAATCCGTTGTGGATGTTCGCGCTCGCGGGCGCGCATCTCCTCATCGAGAATCCCTACATCGCCCTGATAGCGCTTTCCATCGCTGTATCCGCGCTGGCGCTGTTCGTTCTGCTGACCAACGTTCCTCAAAACGACTTCGGCCTGTTGCTGGCGTTCTCAATCCTGTTCCTCTCCAAAGCCTTCGTGGACTATTCCACCTCGGGTCTCGAAAACCCCGCCACACATTTGCTCGCGGTCTGCTTTGCCGCGTATTACTTCAAAGTTGAAAAACCGCTTAACGATAAAAACATCTTCATACTGAGTCTGTTCGCGGGTCTGGCAACCTTCAACCGCATGGACTCGATTCTGTTCTACCTGCCTGTCCTTCTGTATATCTTTCTCACACATCGTAATCGTCAAACGTTCAAACTTATTGCCGCCGGGCTTTCACCGTTCATCCTGTGGGAAATTTTCTCCATCATTTACTACGGCTTCCCCGTGCCCAACACCTACTACGCCAAATTGAATACCGGCGTCCCGCTGAACGAATCAATCACGCAGGGAATTTTATACTTTCTCAACTCCCTTGGCTGGGACCCGATCACCCTCACGATCATTTTCTCATCCTTAATTCTCGCCTTTCTCGGCAAACGCAACGAAGAAACCCTGCTGGCTTTCGGCGTCGTTTTATACCTCGCCTACATCCTCTACATCGGCGGCGATTTTATGAGCGGGCGATTCTTCTCCGCGCCGTTGATCATGAGCGTCATACTCCTCGTCCGCCGCGCGCAGGAAAGTTCAATGCTGGAAAAATACGTTTGGATCAGTCTTGTATTAGCGCTTGGACTTATCCTCGCCCCGCTCAAATCCTTTTCCAATCCGCTCGAAAGCGACCTCGTCACCTTCGATAACACCACCGATATTGCGGACGAACGTTTCGGCTATTACCGCTTTACCAACCTGTTGTTGTTCAGCCGCCGTGAAGACCTGGCCATGTATCCCTTCGCCGAATACGGTCTTCAAGTCCGCAGGGAAAAAATAAAAGTCATCGTGGTTCCGGGGATTGGCATGATCGGCTATTTCGCGGGTCCCGATACGCATGTCATTGACGAACTCGGTCTAGGCGATCCGCTCCTTGCCCGCCTCAAACCACCCGACACAACCGATTGGCACATCGCGCATTTCAAAAGAAAACTTCCCGAAGGTTACGATAAAACCGTTGTGGATGGCGAAAACAAAATCACTGATCCCGCGCTGGCCGAATATTACGACAAACTCGCGCTCATCACGCGCGGCGGCATCTGGTCGCTGGCGCGCTGGTCGGCAATCTGGAATATGAACACGGGTCAGTATGATTATTTGATTGAAGCGTATTTAGAAACTCAGGAATAACGTTATACACCGTCCCGAAGGATTGAACAGCACAACAAGTTTTCTCAAGAAAACCTTCGGGATGTTTCTACAACTCTAGCGGAGATTCTTTTTCAGAAATTCAAATGTCCGTTCCCACGCCAGGGACGCCGCGGACGCGTCGTATTCGGGGCGATCAGTTTCCACGAACCAGTGACCAACTTTCGGGTAGATGTGAAACGTCGCGTCCACGCCCGCGGCTTGCAGATCCTTTTCCATTGCCTTGACGCCGTCCAGCGGCTCCCACTCATCCACTTCGGCAAAGTGACCCAGAACTTTGGCGGGCATCTGCTTGAAATCTGGAACATAGGCGCCATAAAACAAAACGACAGCGGAGACATTCGGTTCATCTGCCGCCACAATCATTGACCACGCGGCGCCCATCGAAAAGCCCATCACACCGTTGGGCTTGCCCGCGCAAAGCTCTGACAAATAATTCTGCGCGGCTTTGACGGTGGCGCCCATAAATTCAGAACCGTTTTGCTCAAATTCGGCATGGTAGGTTTTGGCTTCGTCAATCGTCTTGGCAACGCGCCCTTGATACAGATCTGGCGCGAGCGCGACAAATCCGCGCTCAGCGAGTTGATCGCAAACTTCTTTGAAGAACGGCTTGAGTCCCCACCAGGCATGTAAAACCAAAATGCCCGGTCCGCCATTGGATGGGGAGGCAAGATACGCGTTGGCTGATTTGCCGTTTACGTCAAGTTTGATTTCGGATTTTTGAATGGACATGCCGCACGCTCCTTTTGACCCGATTATACCAGAACGCGCGTTCTATTTTACAACCATCGCCTCACGCGTGACTTGTAGCCTGCGTACACATCCCCAAACTTTTTCTCCAGATAAGCCTCTTCGTGTTGAATGACGAGCGTATTCATCAAAAATATGAACGACGGGACAAGGATCATTCCCCACCATGTTCCAAATATCATTGGGAAGCCGATCAACATGCAGACAAAACCAAGCTAAATTGGATTGCGCGTGAACCGATACGGTCCGCTCGTCACGACGGTTGAAACCGATCCATGCGGAAGAATCGTGGTGCGCGCTTTCGTCAATTCACGCACAGCCGCAAACGCCAGCGCCAATCCGATCAAAACAAAAACTCCGCCGATCACAGGCAGGATGTATGCAAAGGGCAGGTTCAAAGGAAAAATTCGATGCAACACAAATGCCGCGATTATGTGAATCAATGTCAATATCGGCGGATGAACTTTCACGTCTGCATGATCTTTTTGTTCGGTCATGGAACTTTCCTTTTGCAAAATGCGTTTAACATGATATATGGTTATTGTACTATCCTTGAAACAGTTCTGGCGTAGAAAGGGTCTATATATGAAACAGGCTTCATGTAATTACTCCTGGGTTGTTTTGT
>Ga0247727_10008586_pt1 | contig 18897 bp, 19 predicted proteins | sample WisWelCaveWW1625_FD_202498 | JGI IMG/M metagenome (GOLD analysis project Ga0247727, IMG submission 202498) | Biofilm microbial communities from Wishing Well Cave, Virginia, United States - WW16-25 | ecosystem: Environmental > Aquatic > Deep subsurface > Groundwater > Cave microbial mat | place... | reverse complement strand
CGCCGAAGGAGGGTCGCAGATCCGCCGCAGGCGGAGAACCCGGAATCTTGTGGCAGCCCCAACGGGAATCTCGCAGACCCGCCGAAGGAGGGTCGCAGATCCGCCGCAGGCGGAGAACCCGTCAACCCAGCTGTGGTAGCCCCAACGGGAATCTCGCAGACCCGCCGAAGGAGGGTCGCAGATCCGCCGCAGGCGGAGAACCCGTCAACCCAGCTGTGGTAGCCCCAACGGGAATCGAACCCGTATTTCCACCTTGAAAGGGTGATGTGCTAACCGTTGCACCATGGGGCCGCCGGGCAGCGGGAACGACCGCCTGCTATTTTATGCAAGCCGCGGAGGATTCACAAGGCGGGGAATTCACGGGATGGAAGGATGGTGTGAAGGGGTGATGGCGTGAATGAAAACGGCGAAAAACAGCATCCACACGCGCTCCAAGTTCGCCAAATCACACAATCACTCCATCGCCCCATTGCGATGCCTCAGTGCTTGCTGCCCCACACCTGTCGCAAGAACGGCCCGCGTCCAGAGCCTTCCTTGTAGCGGTTGTAGTCGGCCGGGTTCTTGCGGTAGTAGTCCTGGTGGTACTCCTCAGCGGGATAGAACGCTCCCGCCGCCAGAATTTCCACCACAATGGGCTTCGAGAATTTCCCCGAGGCTGCCAGCTTCTGCTTGGAATCTTCGGCGAGGCGCCTCTGTTCCGGCGAAGCATAGTAAATTGCCGTGCGGTACTGCGGCCCAATGTCGGCAAATTGGCCGCCGGCCTGCGTGGGATCAATGCTGCGCCAGAAGGCTTCCAGCAGTTGCTCATAGGTGACCCGCGAGGGGTCGTAGGTGACCAGCACGGCCTCGCGGTGGCCCGTGCGACCGTAGGAAACCTGCTCATACGTCGGGTATTTCTCTGGCCCGCCCGTATATCCGGAAACGGTAGAGTGGACGCCCGGGATGACATCAAACGGCGGCTCCATACACCAGAAGCAGCCACCGGCAAAGATCGCTGTGGCCGTGGCCTGTTTGGGCGCCGGCTTGGCAGCCGCAGGCGCGGCGGCGCTTTTGCCGGGAGCCTGCGCAAGACTCGCTGCGGCCAACGTGAGCGCCGCCAGCGCGGCAATCAGGGAAAGAACACCAAGACGTCTCATCTATGTTTTCCTCATTAGGGAATCTGTGTCGGCGCTGCACGGAGCACACCACGCATTAGATGCTCAAACGTTCATTTGGGCTTCCGAGGGTTCGCCCGGCCGGAAATACTCAGAGCGGCGTGCCGCCCTCTTACCAGTCACCCATCACGGTTCACAGCTTACGATTGGGCGTCCTTGTATTCATCGTGCCAGGACATCTGGATGGCTTCGAGTTTCCCTTCGTTCGAGCCTTTAGGGTCGCCAGTGAAACCCGACAGCTCGACAACCCACTTGTGCAGGTCCGTGAAGCGCACGGTCAGGGGATCGAGGTTCGGGAATTTCTCCTGCAAGAGGATGCCGATTACTTCGGCGTCGTCCCAGTCCAATGTGCCTGGCATCGTCTCACCTCGGAATTTAATGTTCCGTCTCGCGGGCGAAATTCTTGTTCCACTCCGGGATCTCCACGACCAAGTCTTGCGAGCCGTCCGGGACGCACTGGCAGCCCAAGCGCGACTTCGGCGTGACGCCCGGGGCTTCGTCGAGCTGGTCCAGTTCGGCGTCGGTGGGCTCGTTGCACGACTCGAGGCCCTGATGGATGATGACGTGGCACGTGGAGCAGGCGCACACGCCGCCGCAGGCGTGGTCCAGGCCCATGCGGAAGCCCGTGGAGATGTCCAGGACGCTGCCGGGAAGTCCCTCACGGCCATAGGGGACTTTTTCCGGTTCGATTTCCACGGTCTTGCCTTCGCGGAGAAAGGTGACCTTGAATTTTTTCGTCGCGGGCTTATAGTCCGCTTGCTCAATGTATGGATTTTTGCCGCCCATTTTCTTATCCAGGTGTCAGGATAGCAGTTGCAGGCTCACCATTTCCGCCCCAGCTCACACTTCGTCCACTCGCTTACCCTCCAGCGCCGTTTCCATTGCCCGGTTGATCATCCGCTCGGCCAGCGGCAGAGTAGCCTGGTTCAGCTCGTCCATTCGCGCGCGGATGGCTTTATAATCCGTCCCCGCGAGTGCTGTGCGCAATGCGGCGACACCCGCGTCCACTCCGCGGCGCTCGCTGGGGTCGAGCAGCGCGGCCCCTTCGCCGGCCAGGGATTTCTCCGTGCTGTGCAGGATGCTTTCCGCCTCGTTCCGGGCCTCGATCAGCTGGCGCGCAGCGAAGTCCTGTTCAGCGAAATCAATGGACTCCTCGAGTATTTTTTCGATTTCCGCCTCGCCCAGGCCGTAGCTGGGCTGGACGCCGACTGCCTGTTCCAGGCCCGTGCGCACGTCGCGCGCGCGGACTTCCAGGATGCCACTGGCATCAATCAGGAATTTCACTTCGACGCGGGCCAGACCGGCAGGGCCTGGGGGGACGCGCAGAGTGAATCGCGCCAGCGAACGGCAGTCTCCGGCCAACTCACGCTCACCCTGCAGCACATGGATGTCGATCCCGGTCTGGTTTTCGACGCCGGTGGTGAACAGCTCCTGCGCGCTGGCGGGGATCGTGGAATTGCGCGGGATGATTTTTGCCACGACGCCGCCCATCGTCTCGATGCCCAGCGAAAGCGGGGTGACATCGAGCAACAGCATATCCGTGACGCCGGAAGCCAGGATGCCCGCCTGCACTGCGGCGCCCAGCGCCACCACCTCATCGGGGTTCAGCTCCACGTGCGCTCGGCTGCCGAAATGTTCTTCGACGCGGCGGCGCACCATCGGGATGCGTGTCGAGCCGCCGACCAGCACCACCTCATCCACCTCCGCGGGTTTCAGCTTCGCATCCGCCAGCGCAAGTCTCACCGGGCCCAGTGTGCGCTCGATGACCGGCAGGATCAGGGTTTCCAGTTCCCCGCGCGTGATTACTCGCGTGAAGGCGTTACCGCCCGGGAGAGAAACCTGCACGGTGGCGTGGTCCGCGTCGGAAATCTCGTGCTTGGCGGCGATAAGCGCCTTGCGGAGTTGTTGTGCGGCCTCGGCGTGCGCGCGGATATCGAATCCGGTCTGCTCGCGGATTTCCTGTTCGAGGCGTGCCAACAAGAGGTTGTCCAGGTCGTCGCCGCCCAGGTGCGTGTCGCCGTTGGTCGAAAGCACCTGGTAGATGTCGCCTTCGCTGGTGGAAATCAGCTTCAGGATGGAAATGTCGAACGTGCCGCCGCCGAAGTCGTACACTGCCACGCGTCCACGCTGCCGTTCATGCAGGCCGTAGGCTAGTGCTGCAGCGGTGGGCTCGTTGACCAGGCGCAGCACCTCCAGCCCAGCCAGGCGGCCGGCGTCACGCGTGGCCTGGCGCTGGGCGTCGTTGAAATAGGCGGGCACGGTGATGACCGCGCGGTCCACCGGCTCCTGGAAATACTCCTCGGCCCACGACTTCAGCTCGCGCAGGATGAACGCGGAGATCTCCGGCGGCGTGAACACGCGCTCGCCCAGCCGCACCCGGATGACGTTGCGGCTCTCCGGGTCCACCCGGAAGGGAAAAATCTTCAGTTCGTCCCGGATGTCTTCCACGCCGCGGCCCATCAGCCGCTTCACGGAGTAAATCGTACGGCCGGGATGCGTGAGCAGCCGGCTGCGGGCCGCCTCTCCCACCAGGATTTTGCCGTCGAGGTCCAGGCTGACGATGGAAGGACACAGTGTCTCCCCTCCCGGCCCGGGGATGCATCGCGGCGCGCCTGTGTTCGGGTCCACGAACGCCACCAGGCTGTTCGTCGTGCCCAGATCAATTCCTACCAGTCGTCCCATGGTTTTGTTGACGCAGACCTGCCAGAAGCTCCGGTCGAGTCCGCCCAGCCCTATCGGGGCGCACTCGCGGGTGCGCTCCTACATCCCCTCCGCCAGTTCTTGCTGGACGCCGGCAACCAGGTTGCGGATGTACGACCGCCGGTTCAGGATCTCATTCATCTTCGCCATCAGTTGCGCGCGCTGCACTTCGCCGGCGTGCGCATCCAGCGCCGCGTCCCACCTCTCAAACGCGGCCTCGAGTTCCGAATCCACGTCGTGCAGTTTGCTTTCAAAACTCCGCTGCGCCGTCGCCAGCCGATGTTTCAACTCCGCAAGCTCGCCGTCTTCTTTTCCCTGCCGGGCCGTCCGCAGCTCATCCAGCCACTCATTCAGCTCGAACACTTCTTCCAGCAGTTCCGGCGGCGCCTCCTGTCTGCTCTGGCCTTCCTTGCGAACTCCGGCAAGTCCCAAAAGGTATTCCACGCGCGCCACCGGGTCGCGCAGGGTGCGGTAGGCGTCGTTGAGCTGCGAGGACCGCTCCAGCGACATCTCGCGCTCGCGTTCGCCGGCGCGCGCGAAGTTATCCGGGTGCAATTTCCAGCTCAGCCGGTGAAAGTGCTGTTCCAGCGCCTCCGGTTCCGCGCGCAGCTTTTGGGGTAGCCCGAAAAACGCGAAATAGTCAGTCCCGGCGGGCAGAGGCTGGATTTTCCCGCAGCCCGCGCAGAAATGGCCCCCCCGGGTGGCCGCCCGGCAGTTCCAACAGGCCCATTCGATTTGTGCGCCTGTTTCCGGCATCGCCGACAAAAACGGGGCGCAGTCAGCCGCGCCCCTCTCGCTCCTCACCTCACCAAGCCAAAGTTGCCCGGCAACGCCCCATCCCCCAGGCAAGTCTGCCTGTGGTACTCACGCGGTGAAGGAGCTGCCGCAGCCGCAGGCCCGCGCGGCGGCCGGGTTGTGGAAGATGAACCCTTGCTTCATCAGCTCCTCGACATAGTCCAGCGTCGTATTGTTCAGGTAGAGGAAGCTCTTGGAGTCCACAAAGACACGCGCACCGTGGGCCTCAAAAACCTGGTCCTTGGCGCGGGCTTGCGTATCCAGGCGCATGGCATAGCTCAGGCCGGAACACCCGCCGCCCTGAACGCCCACGCGCAGTCCGCCGGTTTCCGCTGGCACGCCTTCTTTTGCCAGGAGCTGCAGGATTTTTGCCGCCGCTTTTTCAGTCAGCTGGATCATCACCATGTCGATCGTTGAGAGTTGAATCTTCCGTGTTGATAGCCATTCGCTGACGGTCCGCAGCCCCCTGCGAACAGCCAGGAAACCGCAGGGCGCTGCCACCGGCCGACAACTGTGGGACGCGCCAGCCGGCGGGGTTACTGGGTTCTGGCGGCCGTAGCCGGCGTGGCAATCTCCGCCGCGCTATGCTTGCGCTTCCAGTCGTTCAGCGCAGCCTTGATGGCATCCTCGGCCAGCACCGAGCAATGGATCTTCACCGGGGGCAGGTTCAGCTCTTTGACGATCTCGGTGTTCTTGATGGCCAGGGCCTGCTCCACGGTCTTGCCCTTCACCCACTCCGTGGCCAGCGACGAACTGGCAATCGCCGATCCGCAGCCGAACGTCTTGAACTTGGCCTCTTCGATCACCTGGGTCTGCGGGTTGACGCGCATTTGCAGTTTCATCACGTCCCCGCATTCCGGCGCGCCGACCAGCCCGGTGCCCACGTTGGGATCTTCCTTGGGCAGGCTGCCGACGTTCCTCGGGTTGTTGTAATGCTCGATGACTTTGTCCGAATAAGACATAATTTCCTCCTGAACCGTTCGCGCCAGCGTTTCGGCCGTCGAAACTTCTTAGTGCTCGCCTCCTGCGGCCACTTGCCACTGCATCTTGCTTAGGTCCACGCCTTCCTTCGCCATTTCGTACAGCGGCGAAAGCTCGCGCAGCCGCTGCACGGTCTGCACCACCTTGTCCACCACGTAGTCCACTTCCTCTTCGTTGTTGAAACGGCCGAGGCCGAATCGGATGGAGGTGTGGGCCAGGTCCTCGCCCACCCCCAAGGCCTTCAGCACGTAACTCGGCTCCAGCGTGGCGGAAGTGCATGCCGAGCCGCTCGATACTGCCACATCGTTGATGCCCATCAGCAGAGATTCACCCTCCACGTAAGCGAAGCTGACGTTTAGGTTGTGCGGTAGCCGATGGTCAACCGACCCGTTGATGAAAATCTCGTCCAGCTTGGCGAACAGTCCCTCTTTCAATCGCTCGCGCAAGCCCGACAGCCGCTTGCTCTCTTCGGCCATATCTGCTTGCGCCACTTCACAAGCCTTCCCCAGGCCCACGATGCCCGGTACGTTCAGCGTGCCGGAGCGCATCCCGCGCTCGTGCCCGCCGCCGTCAATGATGGCGGCAAGCTGCACGCGGGGATTCTTGCGGCGAACGTAAAGGGCGGCCACGCCCTTGGGGCCGTAAAACTTGTGCGCGCTCAGCGAGAGCAAGTCCACCGAGTCCCGGTTGACGTCTACGGGGATCTTGCCCGCGGCTTGCACGGCGTCGGAGTGGAAAAAGACGCCCTTCTCCCTGGCCAGCTTGCCGATTTCGGCGATGGGCTGGACCACGCCGATCTCGTTGTTGGCGTACATAATCGTGATCAGGATGGTCTTCGGCGTGATGGCCCGGCGCAGGTCGTCCAGGATGATGCGTCCGTCCTTTCCAACACGCAGGTAGGTGACTTCGCATCCGCCCTTCTCCAGGCGCTTACAGGTGTCGAGCACAGCCTTATGCTCCGTCACCTGGGTGATGATGTGGTTGCCCTTCTCGCGGTACATCTCCGCAACCCCTTTGATGGCCAGGTTGTTCGATTCCGTGGCGCCGCTGGTGAAGATGATTTCTTTGGGTGTGGCGCCGATCAGGCGGGCTACCTGCGCGCGAGCGTTTTCCACGGCCTCTTCCGCCGACCACCCGAACGGATGGTTGCGGCTGGCGGCGTTCCCGAACCTCTCGTTAAAGAACGGCAGCATGGCCTCCAGCACGCGCGGGTCCACGGGTGTGGTCGCGTGATTGTCCATATAGATGGGAAGTTTCACTGACATTTCATTCTCCTGATCTCCTTAAGTCTGCAACTCCACAAACCGCCCCCCGGCGGTATCGTCCACCATCTGCGAAATCGTCAGCCGATCCAGCACATCTAGGATCGTGCTGTTCACGCGGCGCAGCGGCTCGCGCACCGTGCACGTGTGCGTCTGTTGGCATTCCCCGTGGCTGGTGATGCAGGACGTAATTGTCTGCGGCCCGTCGATCGCCCGGATGACATCGAGGGCGCTGATCTCCTCGGCGGGTCTGGCCAGCCGGTACCCGCCGGCCGCCCCGTGCCGCGCCTTCACCATGCCATGCTTGGCCAGCCGCTGCAGGATCTTGGCCATCAGCGGCGCGGAGATGGCGTATGCCCCGGCCATGTCCGCTGCGCTACATGCAGCCTCACCTTGATGGGTCGCCAAGTGTCGCAGCGCGATCAGCGCATAATCCGCCCGCTTGGACATTTTCAGCATAAACCATATGCGACTATTTCAATCGCATTTAGATAGTACCCTCCACGCCCTGGTTTGTCAACCCCGCCCGTCCTCTCTAACTGCAAGGGGCGCAACTACTTAGATGGAGGAGTGAAAGATTCGCATCAGCACAGTGCGTCTTAGGTCGCTGTGGCCATCCGTATCCCGGATCCCTTCATGGCCTGGTATCCCGCCAGTGCCGCAAACAAGTAGCACAGTCCGCCCAGCGCCCCGGCCCAGGGAATTCCGAATTGCAGCGCCAGCACAATCGCCAGTACCGAGCCCATCACCGACCCCGCCGCGTTGGCACTCCACAGCCAGGGCAATACGTCTCCTTCCCTCTCGTTAGCCGCGCGCACCCCGGAAGGAAACGGGATGCCCATCACAAAGCCCATCGGGAAAATCACGGCCACGGAAATCAGCCCGCGCGCCAGCCGCGAAAGCGGCTGCGTCCCTTGCAGGATACCCGGCAGAACAAACAGGCAAATCATGGACAGGGACACGGCCAGGAGCAGCGGCACCACCACTCCCGCCCGGTGCACCGACTGGATGCGGCCGCTCCACCGGCTGCCCAGACCGCTGCCTACCAGCAAGGAGAACACCACAACCGTGATCCCATACGTCGGGTGGCCCATCAGCAGCACGAAGGTCTGGATCAGCGAGATCTCAACAATGATGTACGCCACGCCGATGGACAGAAAATAGAACCAGCGCGCCGCGCTCACACTCGCCGCCGCGGCTGCCGCAAACCACTTCGGAAGCGACATCAGTGCCAGCACGCTGACCAGCGTGATCACCGTCAGCACCGCCAGCACGAACAGCGCCAGGTTGTTCTTCAGGTCTTCGGCGGGATTGCGGAACAATTGCATCAGGCGGCCCCACCGCGCAGTAAAAAAGAAAAACGGCTTGGCGTCCGATGTGGGGCTGACTTCATAGGGATATTCTCGCGCGAAATCCGCCAGGCTGGGCGCGCTCATCATTGCGGAAAATGCGCTGGCTCCCGGCGCATCAGGCAGGTACACCGGCGCCAGCCCCGGCCGCGCAGCGATGAATTCCCGCACCGTGCCCAATTCCTGGCCGGTAAAGGGCGAACGCTTGATCAGCACCGCCATATCCCCGCGGGGGTTCTTCACCACCACCACGTGCCGGCCCGGCTCTGCGGCGCCCAAACGCTCCAGGGCCGCGCGCCCCAGCGAGACAATGCGCAAGGCTTGCCGCGGCGGCTCAAACTCCCAGCGGGAAACTGTTAGGATGCCTTCCGGCGATAGATGCTCAAGGTAGTTTTGAAATGCCTCGACCGTGTACAGGTAGCTCTCCGTCAGCGCAAATGCGCCCGCCGCGGTGCTGGCCCAGGTATCGATCCCGGTGGCCTGCATCACGTCGAATTTTTCCGCGGCCCGCTGCACCGCGGAGCGCGCGTCGTCCACAATCAGCTCGACTTCGGGCCGCTCATAGAGGCGGAACGAATGTTCGCGGTACTTGCCGAGCATCAGTTTCTCGGCAATCAGGGGGTTGATTTCGACGGCCACCACGCGCGGGCTGCCGTGCGCCAGCGCTCGGGCCACGTCCACGCCCCCCCCGGCGCCGATCACTAAGGTGCGCGCCCGGGGACGCAGCACGTGCGGCAGATCGTCGCCGGTGCGGGAGAAGCGCTCCTTCAGCGCGGCGCGGTCGCCGTTCCAGAAATCGTGCTGCGAGATGCCCGTGGCCGCATCGCAGTCGATGCGGATACTCAGGTCCGGGTCCTCCCCGGGGTGCACGCAGATGCGCGAGATGGCGTTCCACCTGGAATAATGCTCCTCGTCGGTGGACACCCCCTTGGCGTAGCGCAGGTCAAGAAGGTTGGCGTTGAGGTTTACGCCGAGCATCATTCCCGCCGCCGCAAACAGCAGCCCTGCCCGCAGAACCACCGGCCGTGCGGCTCCCGTGCTGATGCACAGCAGCAGAGTTCCGGCGGCGGCGCACACCGCGGCAAGCAACGTGGCGTTCGGCGCGCCAATCCATTGCAACGCGGGGAGAATGGAAAGGCTGCCCAGCGCCGCACCCACCAGGTCGAAGAAATAGACGCGGTGGATCTGCCCCGCAAACCGCCAGATGATCAACGAGAGCATCGCTCCGGCAAACAGGAACGGCAACGACGAAATGGCAAAGACGCCGGAGAGCCGCACGGCGGTGCCCAGCCTCACCTGGGTGGGCAGCCGCGTGTTGAGGATCAGCGCCAGCACCATGACCATGGCCACTACCAGCAGCAGTCCCAGCCGGTTGAGATGGCGCGGGAATTCCACCTCCGTAAATCGCTGGCGGTTCAGGTACACCAGCAGCCCGCCCGCGCCCAGTCCGAGCAACGCCACCGACACCGCCATGAAAGCGAAATGGTAGTAGAGCGCGACCGAGAAAAGGCGCGTCAGCAGCAATTCCAGCATCAGTACCGAACCGCTCAGCAGCCCCACCCCCAGCGCCAGCGTCAGGTCCTTGGTCTTCAAAGTGAAGCTCCCTCTTCTGACTCCATGCAACCGGAAACGCGTGACAGAGTATCAGAAATGCCGCGCGGGGCGTTCGGCTGCGGCCGAGCTGTGCCGTATGACCCATGCGCCCTGCCAGGTTTTTGCGCCCTCGCGCGTCGCTGCACTTCGGCGCCGTGTTTGCGTTAGAATATGTGGGGCCAGCGCCTGCGATGGAACCCATCATTGCCATCTATCCGGGGTCGTTTGACCCCGTGACCAACGGCCACCTCGACCTGATCGAGCGCGCCGCTAAAATCTACGACCATTTGGTGGTCGCTGTCCTCCGCAACTCCGAAAAAGACTCGCTGTTCACCGCCGCCGAGCGCGTCGAGATGCTGCGCGAAAGCGTCCGCACCCTGGGCCATGTCGAGGTCGAAGGCTTCGACGGCCTGCTGGTGGATTACGCCCGCCGGCGCCGCGCCCAGGTTATCCTGCGCGGCATCCGCGCCGTTTCCGACTATGAATACGAGTTGCAGATGGCCCTGATGAACCGCAAGCTGGAACCGGCTATGGAGACGGTGTTTATGCTCCCGGCAGAAACCTACAGCTACTTGAGCTCGCGGCTTGTAAAAGAAGTCCATCGCCACGGCGGGGATATCAGCCATCTCGTACCCGCAGTCGTTATTGAGCGGCTGCGCGCGAAAGTCCGCTGAAGGAGGCACAGCGTGCCGACTACGGAAGCCTTCCGCCTCACCGAGAGCATTAACCGCATCGTGGTTTCGCCGGCCATGGCCGTGGCCGCTGAGGCCGAGAAGCTGCGCCAGCGCGGCGTGGACGTGGTCGATTTCAGCATCGGCGAGCCGGACTTTTCCACCCCCAGCCACATCAAGGATGCGGCCATTGCAGCCATTCAGCAGAATTTCACCAAGTACACGGCGGCGGCAGGTATCGCGCCCCTCCGGCAGGCCATCGTGGACTGGCATCAATCCCAGCTGGACTCCAACTACGAGCCCGCCGAATGCGTGGTCACCACAGGTGGCAAAGCGGCCATCTTCAACGCCGTCTGCTGTCTGATCTCCGCCGGCGATGAAGTGCTCATCCCTGCGCCGTACTGGGTCAGCTTCCCGGACATTGTGAAATACGCGGGCGGGGAGCCCGTGGTGGTGCCGACCCGCGCGGAAGAGGGGTTCTGCCTCACCGCAGCCGCCGTCGAGCGTGCCATCACGCCCCGCACGCGCCTGCTGATTGTGAATTCGCCCTCCAATCCATCCGGCGCCGTCGTGCCTCGCACGGAGTTCGAAAAAATCCTCGGCGTTTGCCGCCGCCGCGATATCCTGCTCATGTCCGACGAGTGCTATTCCCACTTCGTTTATGAGCCGGAGAAGCCGTTTTCAATTGCCTCCGTGCGCGAGTCGAAGCCACACCTCATCATCGTCGGCTCCTGCTCGAAGACCTTTTCCATGACCGGCTGGCGGATGGGCTACGGCCTGGCGCCGCGCCCGCTGGCCGATGCCATGATGAAATTGCAGAGCCAGTCGGTTTCCAACCCCACCTCCATCGCGCAATATGCCGCGCTCGCCGCCATGCGCGGGCCGCTGGACTCGGCGCGCGAAATGCTCGCCGAATATGCGCGCCGCCGCGCGCGCATCCTCTCCGGAGTCCGCGCCCTGGCCGGCGTGCGCTGCACAGCCCCACAGGGCGCCTTTTACATCTTTCCGGATTTTTCTGCGCGCATGGCAGACCGCGGCGCCGCAGACAGCGCCGCACTGTCCCGTTTGCTCCTCGAGCGCGTCCACCTCGCTGCCGTCCCCGGCGAGGCTTTCGGCGCGCCCGGCTACATCCGCTTCTCCTACGCCACTTCGATGGAGCGCATCGATGAGGGTATGCGGCGCCTGGAACGCTTCTTCGCCGCGGCAGGGGCAGCCGCGTGACGCTGTTCCCCGCCCGCCTGGGCCCGATGTTTGTTCCGCGCATCTGGGGCGCGCGTTCGCTTGCCCCTCTCTATCCCCAGAAACAGCATTTGAAGGAGCCCATCGGCGAAGTGTGGCTCACCGGCAACGACTGCATTCTCGAGACCGGCCCGTGGGCCGGCCAAAAACTCGCCGCCGCCTGGCGCGCGATGCCTCCCGAATGGGCCGGCACGCGCATGGACACTCGCGCCGCGTTCCCCTTGCTGGTCAAGTTCCTGTTCCCCGAACAGTGGCTCTCGGTTCAAGTGCATCCCACCGACGAATACGCCCGCGAGCACGAAGCTGCCGCCGGCGGTGTGGGCAAAACGGAGATGTGGCACGCCCTTTCCGCGCGCGAAGGGGCCAGCGTGCTGGTGGGACTCAATCCCGATACGCGGCCCGAAGATTTCCGCATAAAAATCAGCGATGGCACGGTCGAAGATTGCATCCAGCGCTTGCCGGTCAGTGCTGGCGACACCATCTTCGTTCCCGCCGGGACTGTGCACACCATCGGCCCGGGGATGGTGCTGTGCGAAATCCAGGAGAATTCGGACATCACCTATCGCATCTTTGACTACGGCCGCACTGGCCCGGACGGCAAGTCTCGCGCTCTGCACATCGACCAGGCCCTGGCCGTGACTCGCTTCGGCCCGCAGCGCGGCGGGAAGATAGTTCCCTTTCGCGTCGAGCCCAGCCCGCGCAGGCGCGACACCTTCTGCGTGGCTTGTCCGTACTTCGCCACCGAGCTGTGGGAGTTCACCGAGCCGCTGACCCCGCGACCCTCGCACGAACACTTCGACCTGCTCATCATCCTCAGCGGTGTCGGCCACCTCCATGCCGAGGGTCACTCCGCGGAGTACGCGCCCGCGCAGGTGTGGCTGGTCCCGGCCGGACTGCGCCTGTTCGAACTCCGGCCATCGGGGGAAACCCGCCTGCTGCGCACCTGTGTGCCCGACCTCGATGAATTGACGCGCCATTTCCAGGCCCACCGCATTGCCGAGGAATCCTGGTCCCGGGTGGTCTTCCGATGAAACGCTCGTCCGACGCCGCGCACGCCGTCATCCTCGCCGGAGGCCGTGGCACGCGCTTCTGGCCGCGCAGCCGCACCCGCACGCCCAAGCAGTTGCTGAACATCGTCGGCGCAAAGACCATGCTCGCGCAGACCGTCGAGCGGCTGCGCAGCGTCTTCCCGCCATCGCGCATATGGGTGGTCACCAACGACCAGCAGGTTGCCGCCGTCCGCCGCCAGTTGCCGCGTGTCCCGTGCTCGCAGATCCTCGCCGAGCCCGTCGGACGTAACACCGCTGCCGCAATCGGCTTGGCCGCTGTACACATTGAAAAATCCGCGGGCTCCGCAGCGCGCATGGCCGTGCTTCCCGCGGACCACTACATCGCCCAGCCGGATAAGTATTGCCGCATTGTGCGGGCCGCGCTGGAGGTGGCCGCCGCCGGACCCAACCTGGTCGTGCTGGGAGTTCCCCCGGCGCATCCCGAAACCGGCTACGGCTACATCGAGCGAGGCGAAGCCGTGGCCCGCGCCGGCGGCGTAGGCGTTTTCCGAGTGGCGCGCTTCATCGAGAAGCCCTCGCTCGGCCGCGCGAAGAAATATGTCGCGTCCGGAACATTTGACTGGAACGCCGGGATGTTCTTCTGGAGCGTCTCCACCTACCTGGACTGCCTCGCGCGTTTCCTTCCCGCCGCCCGCCGCTCGCTGGATGCGCTGGCTGCGCAAATCGGCACGCGGCGCTACGCGCGCAGCCTCAGGCGCATCTACCCGAAACTCGAAAACATTTCCGTAGACTACGCGATCCTGGAGCGCGCCACGCAGGAAGCTTCCGGCGGCAACGTGTTCGTCCTGCCCGCCGACATCGGATGGAGCGACATCGGCTCGTGGGCCGCGGTGTACCAATCGCTGGCCCGCGTGCCCGGCGAAAATGTCTCTGCCGGGCCGTACGCCGCGATTGACGCAGCGGGGAATTTTGTCTGGACGCCAAACAAATTTGCGGCAGTGGTGGGCGTGCGCGACCTGGTCATTGTCGAAACCGACGACGCCCTGCTGGTCTGCCCCCGCGATCGCGCCCAGGACGTCGGCAAGATCGTGAAATGGCTTGAAGCGCGGAAGAGATCCGGCCTCTTGTGAATTCCCGATTTCGCGATTCATGATTTTGCGATCTGACATTCCACAGGGAGTTCCCTTCCATCGCACCATCCCCACGTTACGAAATCATGGATCGCGAAATCGCCCGTTCTCCCAACAAGCTGCTGGTCACTAACCACCGCCTTCCTTATACTTGTCCGCCTATGGCCGCCATCAAATTCGGCACCGACGGCTGGCGCGGGATGATCGCCGAGGACTTCACCTACGCCAACGTGCGCTTGGTCACACAAGCCATAGCCCGCTACGTCATCCGCTGCGAAAAACCGGAGAACGGTGTGCTCGTCGGCTACGACACGCGCTTCGGTTCCGAGCGCTTCGCGCAGGTAGCTGCTGAAACCCTCGCCGCCAGCATCCCCGTCTGGCTCACGCAGGAGGCCTGCCCTTCGCCGGCGATTTCTCTACTGGTCCGGCTCCGCGGCGCCGCGGGCGGCCTCATGATCACGGCCAGCCACAATCCCTTCCGCTGGAACGGCATCAAGTGGAAGGCCTCCTACGGCAGCTCCGCCTCGCCGGCAATTGTTTCGCAAATCGAGAAGGAGCTTGAGCATGTGCAGCGCGACGGCGCGCCCCCGCTGCCTCCGCGCAAGGACTTGATCCACTCGCTCGACGTGAAGACGCCGTATCTCGAGGCGCTCGCAAAATTGGTGGACTGGGAAAAACTCCGCGCCGCGAAATTCCGCCTGGTGGTGGACCCCATGCACGGCGCGGCGCGCGGCCTGTTGCGCGAACTGCTCACGCGCAACGGTGTGGCCTGCGACGAAATCCGCGGCACGCGCGACCCCATGTTCGGCGGCGTCAACCCGGAGCCCATCGAGCCGCACGTCGAGGCGCTCCGCAAGGCCGTCCGCGACGGCGGCTACGACGCCGGGCTTTGCGCCGATGGCGACGGCGACCGCATCGGTGCCATGGACCGCGACGGCACATTTGTCACTCCGCACCAGATTTTCTCCATCCTGTTGTGGCACTTGGCGGGCGCCCGGCAGATCCCCGGCGACGTGGCCAAGACTTTCACATCTACCAAGATGATTGACAAGATCGCCGCCTCCTTCGGCCGCAAAATCCACGAAGTCCCCGTGGGGTTCAAATACATCTGCGAGCTGATGCTGGAGCGCGACATCCTGCTGGGCGGCGAGGAGAGCGGCGGGATCGGCACCAAGCTGCACCTCCCGGAGCGCGACGCCACGGTGATGTCTCTGCTGCTCGCGGAAGTGATGGCCTGGCACGGCAAAGATCTCGGCCAGTTGGTCAGGATGCTGCACCAGGAATTCGGCGAGCACCACTACTGCCGCGTGGACCTCGAGCTGAAGCCCGGGCAGAAGGAAAAAGCCATCGCCTGGTTTGCGGACCAGGGCTTTTCGCGTCTGCTCGACTGGGAAATCACCCACAAGGAAGACCTCGACGGCATCAAGGCCTATCTGGGAAATATCGGATGGGTGATGGTGCGTGCCTCGGGCACGGAGCCGATGCTCCGGGTTTATGCAGAGACTTCGCATCCCGAGACCACCCGTCGCGTGCTCGACGAAGTCACCGCCCGGGTGAAGTCTTTGTAGCGGCGGGATTACCCCGCCAGCGGAAGGAAACCGTGAAACGGCGCCTCTATCAGCTCGACGTCTTCACCACCAAAGCCTTTGCAGGGAATCCGCTGGCCGTGGTTACCGACGGCGACGGCCTGTCCTTCGCCAAAATGCAGGCCATTGCGCGGGAGATGAACGTTGCAGAGACGGTTTTCATCCAGAAGCCCACCAGTGACCGCGCGCTGGCCAGGTTGCGCATCTTCACCACCACCCGGGAATTGCCGCTCGCAGGGCACCCCGTCGTAGGCACCTGGTTCCTGCTGGCCGAGCTCGGCGTCGTTCCGGCGCGGGACGGCGCGGTCCGCGTGATGCAACAGACCGGCGCCGGCGTTCTGCCGGTAGAAATTGAATTTCAGAATGGCCGGCCGTTCCGCGTGACCACCATTCAAAAGCCGGCGCGCTTTCGTGCCGCGAAATTTTCAAAGATGCGACTGGCCGATGCGCTGGGCCTGCGGCTCGCGGACTTCGACCGCGCCCTGCCGATCCAATCTGTTTCCGCCGGCGTGTGGATGCTAATGGTCCCGCTTCGCAGTCGCGTGGCGCTGCGTCGGATCCGCAGCAACCCCCAGGCACTGAATGTGGTGCTTGGGGGGCGCGACACGGTGGCCTATTGCTTCGCGCTGGGCGAGCGCGGCAAGGCATTTGCGCGCGGGATACTGCCCTGGGGACTCGTGGAAGATCCCGCGACGGGGAGCGCGGCAGGGCCCCTGGGCTGCTACCTGGTAAAACACGGACGGCTGGACGCCGGCAAAGGCCTCGACGTGCTGCAAGGCGTGGAAATGGGGCGCCCGAGCCAAATCCACGTGCAAGTGATGCGGAACGGCAAGTTACTCGTCCCTCGAGTCAGCGGGAGCGCGGTGCGCATCCTCGAAGGCACATTGGACGCGTAGTCGATGTCTGTTTCGACGCCCCCTCCAAGAATCCGCACACATAACTTCTGATTGGCGGGAATATGGTTGTCGAATGTCATCATTTGACGAATTAAGTACTCAAGTGTATACTTGACGTTAAATGAGACGAGTCGGCACAGCCTTTTCCACCGGCAGGCGACCCTTCTGCTCATTGGGCAGCCTCGCCTGGCGCTTTTCATCGCACTACTACTCTGCCCTCCATAAACTGTTTCTGATACCTGTGCTTTTATCCTCTTTCCTGAGCATTGCCGCGGCACAGGACCTGAAGCTCAAGCTGACCACGCTGCGGCTTGAAGGCGGATCTGTCGAGTTCAAGAGCATTGAGTGCGGGAAATCTGAGGCCCAGTCCGTGGGTTTGGCTTCGACGTGGGAGGCGAGCGCAGAGAAGTTCAATGTGCATGTCTCTAAGAAGGTGACTTACGATTCCGTTGGATATTTCCTCTATAGCTTTTATGTCCGCTCGAAATCCGGCCCAAGCGACCTGCTGAGCTGCTTTGGGGTTCAGGCCACCCCCTCTGGCACTTTTCTGGACCAGGGAGCAGAAGTCATCTTCCAAATTGAGGGGCAGGGGGCACCCCAGACTGGGACCATACGAATCCCCATCTACAACAGTAGTTTAAAGATTCTGCGGCTAGAGGCTTCACCGCCGGCACGGCTCTTCAAGGTTAACTATGGAACAGAGTTTACGTCTTCCATTTCGCTGATCAACCATCATGAAGACTTGCCAGTTGTGCTTTTGGGCCCCCTAGAGTTTGATGGAGAGAACAAGGGCGACTGGGAAGAACCGCGCAAGGTCGGCTTTTCGGGGGGCGACAAGGAGCGGCGCGAACTCAAGCCCAGTGGAAAACCGGAATCGGTGCTGGAAATCAGACTCAAAGCAAAACCTATGCGGGCGCTTGCCGCCTCGATCTTCCCGCTGTCGCCGGAACTACCCCACCAGACCAACTTTTTTACGCTGAGCTATGAAACCCCCGGCGGGCTCACGGACACGTTGCGCGTTGAGGTGCCCGTGCGCTTCCAGCCGACGATCTGGGTTCTGTTGATTGCCCTCCTGGTGGGGGCGTGCATTGGAAGTCTGATTCCCAGGGTCCTCCCAAAGTCGTCGCATAAGTGGAAGGACTGGCCGTGGGCAATTATCGCCGCATTTCTGATCTCCTTCCTGTTGTGGATTGTGGGCGCGGTCTTGGTATCAAATGACAGCCGGTTCCGGATCCTCGGGCTTGAGCTCGACCCATTTCAGGTCGCTCCCGTAATATTTTTCAGCGCTCTGGTTGGTTTGATCGGGTTCCGCAGCGTAAACCTGGTTATGCGCTTGCTGGGGAGAACGTCAGGCGGCGAAATATGAGGGGCCTCCAAAGAAAAAGCTGCGCGCTTGGCGCTCTGATTCTTTTGAATCCTGTGGTCTGCGCAATTTGGAGCCAGACAGCACAGCAGTCCAGAACGCCACAAGAGGGAGCAAAACTTTCCCCTGTGGCGCTTGCTGCACCCCTTTTCAAGCGACTCTTACTCGTTCAATCCCGGGGGGGCCTGCTGGAACTCCCCCAGGGTTCCAGCCGGTTTCAAGATTTCGCGTCGCACTTCGGGGCCTATCAGCCGATGGACGTAGCCGCGGATCATTTTGGCCAAGACGATCTGATATTTGTCACACTCTTCGGGCAGTTCTACAAAGATCGGACAAGTTCGGAGTTGTGGTATTTCTCAGTACGCAGCGGGCAGGATAGTAGCCTTCCGTTGCCAAGCGGGGGACTGTTCGCCGGAATCGCCGCAGATGGCCCGGCCAAATTCGTTTATGTGGCTAACTCCAAATCAGGTGAAATTCATCGCATCCAAATCACGGAGAAGGGTCCTGGCACCCCGAAGTTCTTCGTCGCAGTTCGGAACGCCGAGGCGTTGGGAGCCCTGGCCGTGGATAGCCGCCGCCAGCGCCTATATGCCGCCGATGAGATCGGAGGCCGCATTTTCGTTGTGGACCTGAAAACGAAAAAGGTCCGCACTTTTGCGGAGTCGGTGGGAGTGCCATCCGCATTGGCCGTGGATCGGTCCGTTCGCCGGCTTTACGTGGCCGATGCGGCTGGAAGGCGCATTTGGGTCTTGAACCTTGACGCAACGACCTCCAAGCCCAAAGTATTTGTAAAGCATCGAGAATTCAGAGAACCGCGTGGTATCGCAGTCGATGCGCATTCCCGAGTGTGGGTTGGTGACTACACGGCGAACGCTGTCTATTCGTTCGCGGCGTCAGGGAAATTTATCCAGAAACTGGAGTGAGGCACGCGACTCCCACCCGAAATACCCACCCAGCTAATTCCCCGAAGACTTGTGGATGGAATCCAGGATTCCGTTGATGAATGGCGCAGATTCGGCGGAGGAGAATTTCTTGGCCAGCTCGATTGCCTCATTGATCACCACTTTCGGCGGCGTATCCGCGCCGCCCTGCAGCTCGAAAACGGCCAGGCGCAGGATGTTGCGGTCAATGGCGGCCATGCGCTCCAGCCTCCAGTTTTTTGCGTGAC
>Ga0247727_10008585_pt1 | contig 18900 bp, 23 predicted proteins | sample WisWelCaveWW1625_FD_202498 | JGI IMG/M metagenome (GOLD analysis project Ga0247727, IMG submission 202498) | Biofilm microbial communities from Wishing Well Cave, Virginia, United States - WW16-25 | ecosystem: Environmental > Aquatic > Deep subsurface > Groundwater > Cave microbial mat | place... | reverse complement strand
TGGGCATTACGATCACGAATTTCAGCCACAAATTTCGCAATTAGTATGGTGAGGCCACGCGATGGTCAGCCGTGTGCCGTTCAACCCAAAGATCTGAGTTTGAAGAACTGTCGGCAACGTTGCGGGCCGCATACGCGCACGCACCAAGCGGCCACAACTTCTCCAAGCCATACAAGTGCTGCTCCCCGTCATTGCCGAACAAGGCGGCACGCCCGTCCTGAGCGAAACCGCCCGCGCCATCGTCGATACCGCCAAGTGGTGGCCGTAAAGCAAAAAAGAGAAAAAGATAAAAAGAGAAAATGAAAAATTGCGGGGTAGAAGGAAGAAGATTTTGCTTCAGAAATAAGGCAATTGCAGCAACGCAATCGCAGCAACGACTTGACTTCTTAACGGAAGCTCAGTATATTAGTTTGTAGAATTATTTTTACAAAACGCTAGGAGAGAAAGGATCGTGGAAGATCGCATTGAAAGATTTCGCAAGGCTTACGAAAAAGCTTTGTCCGGTCAATGGAAAGGCGGCCCCGCAAGCATTACGAATCATTTGCAAAGACGAAAAAAGCGTGGCCATCTTTCGTCGGACGCAACTGAAAGCGATCTCATTCAGAAAGGCATGGAAGTTCTTTGCTCTGCTGTTTCAGTCGTATATGAATACATTCCATCCGGCACGCTTTATTTCGTCGTCCACGAGGAGTGGGCGGTATTTTTTGACGAAGAAGGTTTGTGGGATACAGCTTTTCCGCCAGATGTCCCCGAACGTTATTTTGCTTCAACAAAAGGGTATAAATTTCTCGGCAAATTAAGTGAGTTGATCCCATGATGAATATTGAAAATTTACTCAAAGCCTACGAAACTGACGCCAATGCCCCGCAAGGGTTAGGACGTTTTGAAGTGCTCAACATGTTGACCAATCGCGATGTTCTCGAAGAACACAGAGGCAAGTTAACAACTGTACAAGCAGCCCGTTTGCTGTTTGCTGATGAAAAGCTCGCGGCAAATAACGAACAGATTGTCTCGGAGTGTGGCGGCGAAGCAGAGTTCATCAAGCTCAGACAACACAATCCGATGCCGTCAGCATGGTGGTGGTTTCTTGAACAGATTTCTGCGGAGCAGTTTTCTTCAACAGAGATCACGCCATGATTACAAATGAGCATGAATTGCAGATAACGTTGGAGCGCATCGCCCGCATGCAAAAGCAGGTTGCGGAACTGCGCCGCAAAGAAACAAATCCCACCAACTATCGCATGGCGGCATCCGGCTATCTTGCCGAAATTGATCGCATGCAGCTTGAAGTGCGGGAATATCTCCAATTTCACCCTGCTGATTTGCTTGAAGAGACAGAGGCCGCACAGCTTGCCTGAGAATAAGTTCTATTGGCACGGAAAAGCATTAGTTTGAAGAACTGTCGGCAACGTTGCGGGCCTTTGCACGCACACAGCGGCCACAACTTCTCCAAGCCATGCAAGCGCTGCTCCCCGTCATTGCCGAACAAGGCGGCGTCCCCGCTCTGCGCGAAACCGCCCGTGCCATCGTCGATACCGCCAAGTGGTGGCCGTGAGAAACCGTCCCTAAAATGGGACAGCATGAAAGCAAAAGCCTTTGAGCACGGATTACGCGGATGACACGGATTCTCACGGATTTTTTATTTTTTGCTTTATCCGTGTCAATCCGTCAAATCCGTGTCAGCCGTGTTCAAAAAAATCGTCGCATTTGCTGTTGAGACGGCAACGTTGCGGTTCTTTATCCATTTCTACAAAAATGACTTGCTTCGTGTTTTGCGTTTGGCTAAATTAGAGCAGCTAAAGTTGGACTGGTTTCTCAATTTCTCGGGGTAAAACACTTGGCGACGGGCAGCATTTATCATCTCACGCAGGTCAACTATTCAGCGCGCGGTCAAATAGTCGAAATCATTGTCGATGGCGTTCCCAAATCGCAAACGGTGATCTACTCCGGCTTTGGCTGTTTTGGTGAAACTTATTATTTCACGGAAGAAGGCCTGAGATATATCACTGATTCAAGGCGGGAGCGTCCAACGCAAGAATTTGTCTTGAATTATCTTGACAAAATTCCTAAAATTCTTGAAGCACCAATGATGTTGGGCCGCAACCAAATTGAATTCGATAACTGGCTTGAAAACCGGCAAGCACGGCATCATCGTGGTTGATCCGGAAACCGGCGCGACGAGCAAACCCGGTGTATTTGCCGGCGGCGATGTGGCCACCGGCGGCGCGACCGTTATTCTCGCGATGGGCGCCGGCAAAAAAGCCGCAGAAGCTATGCACGAATATTTGCGCTAAAAAAATGCCCACGCTTCCATTTACGGAACCTGCGTCTCCTCGCGATTGGATTGTGCCGAAGGCGTTCTGCTGGTGACTGTCGAAGACGGCGCAGTCAAGAAACGTGAGCAGGTTCGCCTGGTGCAAACTAATCCTTTGTCAGGCGCAGCTCGCGCTTGAAAAGCGGGTCGGAGACTTGAAACTGGCCGGCGGACACGCCCAGCTCCGTGCGAAACAGATTGTTGAACATAATGAACGCATCTTTGATGCCCGCCACTTCGCCCCGCTCCGCGAGAAAAAAGTAGAAGTAGTAGGAAATGTTGCGGCTGATCAATCCGCCTGAAAGCACCTTGATTCTGTCTGTTAGCTCCAATTTAAGAACATTCTGGTAGGGAAGCTCCCAAGCTTGCTTCTGCCAATTCCATTCCCCACCCACGACCTTGAGTTGTCTTCCCAAGCAACTTCGCCACATTTAACACGAAACCACAACTTTTTGTTCAAAACTTGGAAGAAATCTAACAAACTTTTTATGGAATGTCAAGGCTAAAATCCGCATTGACTATTTTCCCACTTTTCGCATAACCCGCCAAAAAATTCTTGAAAATAAGAAAACCCTGTTCAATTCTCAGAACGTGACCCCTTGTTTTTATTGAACCTTGCACATAGCACGGTATTTGCTTTAACGGTTTAGTGGTTAGCCAGTTTGCCGGTTAATTTTTAACAGGCAAACGGGCGAACCGGCAACAGGCTAACGTTTTCGGAGAAAACTCATGAACCGTAGCATGGTCACAATTGATGGCAACGAAGCCGCGGCGTATGTCGCGCATAAAACGAACGAAGTTATTGCCATTTATCCCATCACACCGTCGTCGCCGATGGGCGAGTGGTCGGATGCGTGGTCGACAGCCGGCGAGAAAAATATTTGGGGCACGGTGCCGGTAGTCACGGAGATGCAGAGCGAAGGCGGCGCGGCGGGCGCGGTGCATGGCGCGCTGCAAACCGGTGCGCTGACGACGACGTTCACTTCGTCGCAGGGACTGATGTTGATGATTCCCAACATGTATAAAATTGCCGGCGAACTAACGCCGACGGTTTTTCACGTGGCGGCGCGCTCGTTGGCGGCGCAGGCGTTGTCCATCTTCGGTGATCATAGCGATGTCATGGCGGTGCGCGGGACCGGATTTGCGCTACTCGTGTCAGCTTCGATTCAGGAGGTGATGGATTTTACGCTTATCGCGCAAGCGGCGGCGCTGGAAACGCGCGTGCCGTTTATGCATTTCTTCGATGGCTTCCGCACCTCGCACGAAGTCAACAAGATCGAGCAGTTGACGGAAGACGATATGCGGGCGATGATCGACGACGAACTGGTGCGGGCGCATCGAGCGCGCGCGATGTCGCCGGATCATCCGGTGTTGCGCGGCTCGGCGCAAAATCCGGACGTCTATTTCCAAGGCCGCGAGACGGTTAATCGGTTTTATCTTGATTGTCCCGCTATTGTACAGAAAGTCATGGATAAATTTGCCGGTTTAGCGGGACGCCAATACAAGCTGTTCGATTATTTCGGCGCGCCGGATGCCGAGCGCGTCATCGTGTTGATGGGTTCCGGCGCCGAAGCTGTTCAAGAAACTGTGGAATATCTCACCAAACGCAGCAAAAAAGTCGGCGTCATCAAAGTACGGCTGTATCGGCCGTTTTCCATCGAGCACTTTGTGCAGGCTTTGCCGCCGACGGTGAAGTCGATTACGACGTTGGATCGCACGAAGGAGCCTGGTAGTTTGGGAGAGCCGCTCTATCTGGACATGGTTGCGGCGATAAGTGAGACGATGGCAAATAGGAGCGGCTCTCTCAAAATATTTCCGCGCACGATCGGCGGGCGTTACGGTTTGTCTTCCAAAGAGTTCACGCTGGCGATGAACACGATCATGCAAACCTGTTTCTTTGCCATTTCCGGCGTGCTGCCGCGCGAAGAGGCGATCGCGGCGATCAAAGCCACGATCAAGAAAACCTACGGCGCGAAGGGCGATGAGATCGTGCAGATGAATTATCGCGCCGTTGATCAAACGCTGGAGAATTTGCACGAAGTGAAAGTGCCGGATAAAGTCACCAGCGCGTTTGATCGTCCGGCGTTGGTTTCCGGGCAGGCGCCGGAGTTTGTGAAAAACTTCACGGCGAAGATCATTGCGGGCTATGGCGACGAGCTGCCGGTGAGCGCGATGCCGGTGGATGGCACGTTTCCGACCGCCACGGCGAGATGGGAAAAGCGGGCGATTGCATTGGAAATTCCGATTTGGGACAAGGAGATTTGTCTGGCGAAAAACAAGCGCGAGACCCGGCTCAAAGCCATCAACATGAAACCGCTCATCGAACACCGTGAGCGCGAGCGCGCCAATTTCGACTTCTTCCTCGGCATTCCGGCATTGGATCGCAGCAAAATCAAAGTGAACTCGGTGAAAGGTTCGCAACTGTTGCAGCCGTTGTTTGAATTTTCCGGCGCCTGTCTGGGCTGCGGCGAGACGCCGTATGTCAAGTTCATGAGCCAACTGTTTGGCGATCGCGCGGTTATTGCCAACGCTACGGGCTGCTCGTCGATTTACAGCGGCAATTTGCCGACGACGCCGTGGGCGAAAAATCCTGAGGGCCGCGGCTCGGCGTGGTCGAACTCGCTGTTTGAGGACAATGCGGAATTTGGCATAGGCTTTCGCTTGACGATCGACAAGCAAAAAGAGCAAGCCGAGGAGTTGTTGCGATTATTGGAAGCAGAGATTGGAACGGAATTGGCGCAGTCGCTCCTAAACCCAGATCAGTCGGACGAGGCTGGCATTTACGAGCAGCGTGAAAGAGTAGCGAAGTTGAAGGAAAAGCTGGAAGGGATGAACTCTCCCGCTGCCCGCAACTTGCTCAGCCTCGCCGACTATCTCGTGAAGAAAAGCGTGTGGATCATCGGCGGCGATGGTTGGGCGTATGACATCGGCTACGGCGGTTTGGATCACGTGCTCGCTTCCGGCAAAAATGTGAATATTCTCGTGCTCGACACCGAAGTGTATTCCAACACCGGCGGCCAGATGTCGAAAGCCACGCCGCGCGGGGCGGTGGCCAAATTTGCCGCGGGCGGCAAGCCGCGCCCGAAAAAGGATCTGGCGATGCTGGCGATGAGCTACGGCAACGCTTACGTCGCCCGCGTCGCCATGGGCGCGAACGATACACAAACCGTGCAGGCGTTCATCGAAGCCGAGCAATATGACGGCCCGTCGCTGATCATCGCGTACAGCCATTGCATTGCGCACGGCATCAACATGATCAAGGGGATGGAGCAGCAAAAGCTGGCGGTGAATTCCGGTTATTGGCCGTTGTTCCGCTACAATCCTCTGCTGGCCGACGAAGGCAAATCACCGCCCGAAAGGGGCTTTGGCCTGCATTTGGATTCGCGCGCGCCGGCGATTCCGGTGAAAGAGTACATGTATCGCGAGACGCGCTTCAAGATGCTCACCAAGAGCAAGCCGGCGGAGGCCGAGCGGCTGTTGCAATTGGCGCAGCAGGATGTGCAACTGCGCTGGAGAACGTACGAGCATTTGGCGGCATTCAGCGCGACGAACGGCAACGGAGTGCCGGAATCAACGAAAGTGGTGGAGTAAAGTCATTATCAATTGCTCGCAACGAAAAGAGAACTGCAACAAAAGAAAATCAAGAAGATTTGTGAATGTGCAATAAGCCACACGAACGGTTTTAAGGTTTTATAAAAGCCGAGCTTTTTTCGTTGCAGTTCTCTTTTCGTTGCAAATAATGTCAGCACAGAAGAAAGGAGGTTGCTATGTCTGCCTTCTTGGAATTAGTTCAATTTCCTTATGGTCTCCCCGAGCTGAAGGCGAACTATCGGAAATATTTGTTGCGCGGTTTGGTGATCGGGATCATCCTCAATCTTTCTCTCGTTGGCGCGTATTGGGGCACGGTGTATCTCGATAAAGACGAGCCGCCGATGTGGGTGGTGCGCATCATCAAATACAGCGAGCTGGGCCCGCCGCCGGATTTCGTGCCGTTTGAAAAAGCGCCTGCGGTTATCAAACGCGTCGATCCGCTTTACCCCGAGTTGGCGAGAAAAGCCGGCATGGAAGGCCGGGTGATCGTAAAAGTGTGGATCGACAGAAAAGGCAAAGTGAAAGACGTCGTCATCCTAAAAGGTGCGACGGAGGTGTTGAATGAGGCGGCGATCAAGGCGGCGAAGCAATGGGAATTTACGCCCGCCATGATGAAGCACGGTCCAGTTGATGTGTGGTCGACGCTGACTTTCAACTTCAAGCTTTCTAATCCCGATACGTAATGCAGGAGTGGTAGCAACGAAATTCTGGTGCATACTTGTTATGGGTGTGTTGCTCGTCCAGGCTTTGCCGGTCTTCGGGCAATCTCAGCTCACCAAAGGAAAAGAACTCTTGCAGCGAGGCGAGATCGCCGCCGCGCTCGTCGAGCTGCGTCAGGCCGCTGCCCAAGCCTCGAAAAATCCGGTCGTGTGGTTTTGGCTGGGCGAAGCTTATTTTCAAGCCGCCAAACTTGATTCGGCGGTGTTTGCAGCGGGTAAAGCCGTCGATTTGGATGGGAAGGCGGTGGCAGGATATCTTTTGTTGTCCAAAGTCAAGCTGGCTGAAAAAAATATCGGCGAAGCTTTGGCGGTTTTGCGCGCCGGCCTCAAACACAATAAACAAGATCATGCTTTGTTGGTGCAGCTCGGCAAGGCGCTCGTCGCCGGCGATTCCAGCGATCAGGCTATCGTCGCTTTTACCAAAGCGCAAAGAGCGGCGCCGAATGATCCGGCAGCTTATGAGGCGTTGGGAGATATTTACATTCGGCAAGGCGGCAACGTCGTGGCCATCATGCAATACGAGAAAGCGCTGGAATTGGATTCTCTGCAGGCAAATCTGCAACATAAGCTTGCCAAGGCTTATATGAAAGAACGCCGTTATAATGAAGCCGCGCGCGCGTATCAGATGGTCGTCAAGCTGGATACCACCAATCAAGAAGCGGTGTTCGAGCTGGCGAAGCTCTATTTTGCCGCCAAATGGTACCACGACGCCGCCCGGCTTTTGCCCGATTACGTCCGCCGGCATCCGGAGTCGCAAGAGGCTTGGGCGATGTATGTGGAGGCGCTTTATTTCAGCCGGCAATATCAAGACGTTTTGACGGCGGCGGCGAAAGTGCTCGAGGGCGAGCCTACTTCAGCCAAAACACTGCGCATGCTGGCGCACGCACAATTCGAGCTGCGCGATTACAATCAGGCCATCGCGACGCATAAAAAACTCGCCCAGCAAGAAAAGCTTTCCGGCGATGAATTGAAGCGCCTCAGCAAGGCTTACGTCGAAACGAAGCAGGACTCGCTGGCCGCGTTTACACTCGAAGAAGTCTTGCGGCAAAACACGAACGCGGCGGAGGTGCATGGCGATCTCGGCGCGATTTACATGCGGCTGCGGCAATTCGACAAAGCCGCGGCAGCGTTTGGAAAAAAGTTCACGCTCGATTCGACCTCGGTGAGCGCTTACGTGAATTACGCGCTTTCCAAATATGGCGCTGCAAAAGTGGAATATGGCGCGCCTCGCTTTGTATCGCGCGCTCCAATTGAAGCCGGATTACGTGCAAGGTCATCTGGCGCTCGCCCGCACGCTGATGCAGATGGATTCGCTGCAGCAGGCCAAAAAGGTGTGTGAAAAATCGTCAAATTGGCCGGCGCCGCGCCGGCAAATTATAAATCCGAATTGGCCGAAGCGCACGGATATATCGGATTTGTGTTGCTGCTCGACAAAAGATATCCTGAGGCGATTGAAGCACTGACGGCCTCGATTCGGCTCATTGACAGCAACGCGCAGACGCGGTTGTGGCGTGCCCAGAGTTTGGCGCTGTCCGGCAAAATGGAAGAAGCCGTGGCGGAATACAAAGTGGTGCTGAAGCTCGATCCGCAAAATAAGGAAGCGAAGAAAAATCTGACGCTGCTGACGCAGTGAACATAAAACGTGATGCGTAATTAATAATTTACGTTTTACGCATTACATGTTACGTTTTAATTTAAGGAAAAAACATGGATTTCACCACGACCTATCTCGGCAGAAAATTGAAAAACCCACTCGTGGCTTCGGCCTCGCCGCTGTCGCGGAGCCTCGACAACATTCGCCGCCTCGCAGATGCCGGCGCCGCTGCCGTCGTGCTCTTTTCTCTTTTCGAAGAAGAAATTCTCCACGAAACGCGCGCGCTTGACCAGTATCTCACTTTCGGGGCCGAGAGCTACGCCGAAGCCTTGAGCTATTTCCCCGCGCCGCAGGAATTTTATCTCGGCCCGGAGGCATATCTCGAGCACATTCGCCAGGCCAAAGCCGCGGTGGAGATTCCCATCATCGGCAGCCTCAATGGCGTCTCGCCCGGCGGCTGGATCAACTATGCCCGCAAGATCGAAGCGACGGTACGCGCCGGCGAGTCGTTTTCCATCAGCCATTATCAGGTTAAATTTGACCGCATTCTTTTCGGACACGATTCGGCAAAACGGTGGATGGCCGGTGAAATCAGTATTTTTGATGAAGAAAATTTGGTCACGATGCTGCGGCCGGAAAAGCGGCTGTACGTCACTCACGAGCAACCGACGACGGAAGTGGCGTTGCACTCAACCTGGCGCGACGATATTTACCTCGTGCTTGCCGGTTATGACGAGGAAAAGCAGGAAGCCACTTTCTCTGCTTACGTGAATCCGCTGGTACGCTGGCTGTGGATTGGCGGTTGGATGATGGCGGCTGGAACGCTCGTCGCTATGCTGCCGCTTGCGCCGGAGAGCAAAAAGCACAAATCTTTTTTTGTCAAAAACGCGCCTCGCCGTTCGCCTCGCGTTGAGAAGCGCCAGAAGTCGGTTGCCACCATGTTTTAGGAAATGTAATTTGTTGCTTGCCTTTTTGTAAACAGATTATATCTTTTTAGGCCATAAACGTCGTGAACTTTGAAACATATTTAAGGAGGAGTAACTCATGAAAACACGAATCAGCTTTTTTGCTTTTGTTGTTGCGTTGTGTTTTATTCCGAATTTGATTTTCGCCCAAAGCAAGTTCAAATATGTCGGTTCCAAAACGTGCATGCCTTGCCACATGACGCCCAAGAGCGGCGCGGCTTATAAGATTTGGCAGGGTAACGCGCATTCCAAAGCGTTTGCGACGCTTGCAACGCCCGCGGCTAAAGAAATTGCCCAGAAAAAAGGCATTGCCGATCCGCAGAAAGATGAAAAATGTATGAAATGCCACGACACGGCGTTCGCCGCCGCCGCCGCACAATTGGCGCCGACTTTCAAGCCCGGTGAAGGCGTTGGTTGTGAAATCTGCCACGGCCCCGGCTCGGAATACAAGGCCATGCAAGTGATGAAAGACATTGATACCGGCAAAGCCAAAGGCGAAACCGTCGGCTTGATGAAGGCGGATGAAAAAACCTGCGTGAAGTGCCATAACGCCGAAAGCCCGACGTTCAAGACGTTCAATTTTGCCGAGGCCAGCAAGAAGATTGCGCATCCGACGCCGAAGCAGTAAAATGGCAATTGGATTGATGGAGTGTTGGAGTAATGGATTGATGGAATTTTGGTCTCATTGGATTGATCGTCCCATGTCTTGATTGCGCCGGCTAATCCTGTCCCGAGGGGACAATGTGAAAATAGCCCAGAGATTGATCTCTGGGTTAATGTTAGAAACGTTCTCAAGTCCCGCAAGGGACGAATGAATACGATATGCCAGTGATATCACGAATGTTTTTTCAATCGCCCCTTAGGGACTTCAGAGGAATTTATAGATTTATTTTCCCACCAATAAACTGGTGGGTTATTGCCACAAGTTCTTTCATTCTCATGGCAATCACCGTTTTCGCGCAAGAGCCAACCGATCGCCAATCTTGTCACGGCGATAAAGATTTAGTGGTGACTGACAGCAGCGGCGTTGAACGCTCGTTGTTCGTCGACGTGACTAAAATGGACAACTCGGTGCATGCCGGATTTGAATGCGTCACCTGCCACGCCGACATCGTAGAAATCTCTCATGCTGAACATCTGGCGCCGGCGGCTTGTGCAACTTGCCATGAAAGCGCTATGGAGGAGGTTGCAGAAAGTGTGCATGGCAAGAGCCAAGCCGCCGGCGCAGCGTCGCCGGATTCCCCGACCTGCGGCGATTGCCACGGCAGCCACGAAATCCGCGCGTGCTGATTCCCTTTCGTGGGTGAATCCTCGCCAGCTCGCTTTCACTTGCGCGCGTTGCCATGCCAACCCCGCCCTCGTGCAAAAATATCACATCCCCCTCAAAGATCCGTTCAAAGCCTACAGCCGCAGCGTACACGGCCGCTTGGCGATGGCGGGAGTGGGCAACGCCGCCACGTGCAGCAGTTGCCATGGCAATCACAAAATATTTGCGTCCAACAATCCGGCTTCAAAAGTTTATCATTTCAACATTCCGCAAACGTGCGGCCAGTGCCATCAAGCCATCACGCAAGAATATGAAGGCAGTGTTCATGGTGTTGCTATCGCGCGCGGCTCACAGGACTCCCCGTTTGCACCGACTGCCACACCGAGCACGCCATCGAATCACCAACGGTAGCCACCGCGCCGACCGCACCGCAAAATGTTGCAGCAGAAACCTGCGGCCGTTGCCACTCTTCAACCCGCATCGTGGAGAAATATGGCATGCGCGCCGAGCGGCTTTCGACTTTTGCTGATAGCTACCACGGCTTGGCGCTGCGCTCTGGTCGCCTGTCTGTCGCCAACTGCGGCAGTTGCCACGGCGTCCACAATATTTTGCCTTCCAGTGACCCCCGCTCGATGATCAACCCGGCTAATTTGACGACAACCTGTGGTGTTTGCCACCCCAACGCCGGCGAGAATTTTGCCCGCGGGCCGGTGCACATGACGACGGAAGAGAAGGAAGGCAAAACCATCGCCGTCATTCGCCTCATTTATATGATGCTCATCGTCGTTGTCATCGGCGGTATGCTCATTCACAATGCTTTGGATTTTGTTCGGAAAAGCAAACACGTCTTGCGCCGAGAGTAACCAATTGGATTGATGGATTGATGGATCACTGGATTTTTGGATTGGTGGATCAATGGATTGATGCACATTGCAAAACTCCAATACTCCATCATTCCACCAATCCAATATTCCAGAAATCCATCAATCCAATATTCCAGCGATCCACAAATCCATCAATCCAATAATCCATTTTATGAACAATAATAATAACCAAGAATATTACGAGCGCTGGACGCGCGTCGAGCGTTATCAGCATTGGATTCTCGCCGTTTCGTTTATCATTTTGGTCATCACCGGCTTTGCGCTGAAATATCCCGAAGCCGCGTCGGTGCAGCCCATCCTGCTTTTGGAAGGGCAATTGGCGCTGCGCGGGTGGATTAATCGCATCGCCGCGGTGGTGATGGTGGTGCTGGCATTTTTACTACGTGATCTTCAATCCCGAAATCTATCCGCTCAACCAGAGCATGATCGACGGCAAGATGGCCGAGCCTGAGATGGAGCGCGAGCATGGAAGGGAGCTGGCACGGCTGCGGGAACAATCAGCCGCATCATCAAAAGAAGATGCTGAAACGGCGGCTATGCCCTCGAGCCAGCTACTCCCACGGAATTAACGGCACTGTCTGGAAAGGAGCATAAAAGCTAATCTAAGGGTGGCGAAAATCTTTTCACATTGTTTTCCGATAGCAGAGGTAGTGGCGCGGCCGTAATAAATTTTCGATGCATTTTTCCGTTGGGGTTCTTTGCGGCCAAAATTAAATATTAACAACCAAACGGCACGACGTATGGAAAACAAATCTTCCGAAATGACCCGCCGTTCATTTGTCGACTACTTTTTCGGCGGTGGGGTGCTCGCATTGTACCGCGATGATTTCAAGCACATTTGGTGCGCCTGCCACAACGGCCATTTTGATTTGACCGGACGCAACATCGCGGGACCACCGCCGCGACCATTGGAAGAGTATCGCGTGGAAATTCGGGGAGAAGATGTCGTGGTGATTCGTAAGGCATAACCTCGATGAGCAGAAAGTCCGAAAAAGCGCACGCAAAGGCTCGCAAAGATATTTTTGCAAGATGATTGTGGCAAAATAATTTAAAAGCTCTTAAATCATCTTGCCATAATTATTTTACCTATTCATCAAGGCATTGAAATTCGATTCATCTTGGCGTAAAATTTTTGCCTTTTTCAAAGGATGAACTTCTATGAATTCTCCTGCTGAAAAAAAATAGTTTCTGGCGCGAGCGTTTTCCTCTCGACTCGATAGCGTATTTTTTCAAAAAGAAAAGCGTGCCGATGCACCGCCACACGATTTGGTACTATCTTGGCGGCATGACGCTCTTTTTCTTTATCATCCAAGTCGGCACCGGCATTTTGCTGTTGCTCTACTATCGCCCGACTGCCGAGGCCGCGTTTGAGAGCGTGCAATTCATCATGACCAAAGTGCAGTTCGGCTGGCTGATCCGCTCGATTCACAGTTGGTCGGCCAATTTGATGGTTGCCGCGGCGATGATTCACATGTTCAGCGTCTTCTTTATGAAGGCCTATCGCAAGCCGCGCGAGGTCACCTGGATTTCCGGCGTGCTGCTCTTTTTTCTCGCGCTGGGCTTCGGTTTTAGCGGTTATCTTTTGCCGTGGAACACCCTCGCTTATTTTGCGACAAAAGTCGGCACCGAAATCACTGCCGTGAGCCCTTTCATTGGACAGCATATTTTGATTTTTCTGCGCGGCGGCGAGGAAGTGACCGGCGCCACCCTGACGCGCTTCTTCGGAATTCACGTCGCCGTGCTGCCGATGATCGCGACGGCGCTTTTGGTTTTGCATCTGCTTCTCGTGCAAGTGCAAGGCCTGAGTGTGCCGCCGACACAAATTGAAAATTCGGCCAAGAAAAAATCGATGCCGTTCTTCCTTTATTTTCTGCAGCGTGACTTGCTTGGCTGCTCATTGCCGTTATTGACCGACGTCCCGAAGAACGCCGCTCATCGCGTTGGTTCACGGCATTCGGATGTGCCGCGATTGTCTTCATTATTATTATTATGAGTCTGATCGCCTATGTCATACCGCAAACTTTTTGAAAAGCAAAAAGAAAAGAGCAAACAGCAAACGGCAAACGGCAAGGCATTTTCAATTAAATTGCTTTTTGCCTTTTGTAATTCTGCACGCGCAAACTCCGCAAGAAAGCAGTTGCGTTGCCTGCCACAAGCTGCTCGATGGCGAATTGCTCGCGCTGTTGCGCCAGCGCGATCTGGCGGCGCCGGCTTGCAATGACTGTCACGGCAATCACGGTGCGATTCCGCCGGACGTTAAAAATATTTCGCACGTTTGCGGCCGCTGCCATCTCAACAACGCGGATTTGTTTGCCAAAAGCCCGCATGCCAAAGCGTACGAGGAAATGGGACTGGCGCAATGCGAAGCCTGTCACGGCAATCACAAGATAACCGAACCGACCGATGCGCGACTCGATCCGAACAGCAGCGAATTTGTTTGCGCCAATTGCCACGAGCCGGATAGCGAAGGATGGAAAAATGGCACGGAGATGTTCGCCATTCTCAACGAGATGAAATCCAAAATTCACACCGCCGACAGCTTGGTGAGCCGCGCCGAACGCGCCGGCATGGAAGTCAGCGAAGCCAAATTCATCATCACTTCCGCGGACGACGAATTGATCAAAGCGCGCACGCAAATCCACAATTATCGCGCCGCCATTTTGCGCGAGCGCGCGCAAACCGGAATTGGATTAGCCACGCAAGCCGTCGATCTCGGCCGCGCCGCTCTCACTGAACTGCAATTCCGGCGCAAAGGCCTGGCGGTGTCGATGGTGATTATTTTTGCCGTGGCCGCGGCGCTGTACGTGAAGATTCGGAGAAGGAATCGGGAGTGGCGCAGCGAAACTTAATTCTTGCGTGACGAGAATAACTTGCAACGAAAAGAGAACCGCAACGAAAAAAAAGCGGCGCTGGAGCGCAAGATCGGCGAGTTCTGGCTGGCGCGGGTGGGGATTGTGGCTTTGCTCGTCGGCACGGCGTTCTTCATTGCTTATCCGATTGCAATTCTGCCGCCGCTCGTGCATGGCTTGATCGGCTATCTCGCAGTAGCCGGATTGTTCTTCTTCTCACGCCTTTGGCGCGTCACTTATCCTTATCTCTCTCGCATTCTCTTTGGCGGCGGATTGATTTTGCTTTATTACGTCACGTTGCGCCTGCACTTTTTCACCGGCCATCCGGTGATTGCCAACAAGGTCGTTGCCTTGGCCGCCGTTATTGCCATCGTTGGCGCCGCCATCGCGGGGCTAAGCTTTGTCGCTATTATTTTCCTTTTTCTTGTTGAGCTTTTCACCGAAACTTCCACGCCGTATTGGGGCATCATCAACTTTTTGGTTTTTCCCGCCATTTTGATTGTCGGATTGCTCCTGGTGCCGATCGGCATGTGGCGCGAGCATCGCCGGCGCGCAGAGTTTCATGCGCTGCCCAGTTTGCCGCGCGTCGACCTCAACCAACGCTTTCTAGGCGAGCAATTATCCGGACCTCGCCGCGGAAAAAAAGGAGCAAATTGGCGAGGCCATCCAGCGCATGCAAGACATTTATCTCAAAAATAATTTTCCGCAGATGAAATCGAGCTGGCGCTCCTATCCGGATCACCTTGGCCACTATCTCAGTCCGGGTTGCTATCGCTGCCACGATGGGAAGCATCAGAGCGCCGAGGGCAAAGTCATTACGAAAGAATGCTCCTCCTGCCATTTGATCATCGCGCAGGGCGATGGCGTGACGGTCAAAGAGTCGAATCTGGAGGGATTGGAATTTCGCCACCCGATTGACATTGGCGAGGCCTGGAAGGAGAGCAGTTGCCACGAGTGTCATGGAATAGCTGCTGGAATGTAGTCCAACGCGGACGCGACCCAAAGATCCCTTCAGTGGCCGCAATCAAGGAAGAATTAATCGCTCATCCCGCTGTGGCGGGAGAACGGCTCGCGGAAATGAAATCATCAAAATGTTTTGCTTCCGTTTGGAAGGCAAAACTATTATTGTGCTCGATGCCCTGTCACTGGATCGCACCGAAACGCTGTAGGCCGCAGCCGGATTCCAAGCCGAAAAGTGCACATAGCGTTTTTCATTTTGTCTATGCTGAATGACTTGACTGTAAGCTTTTAATTTCGTAAATTTTAAGCGCTCGCCCTGATTTTTTTTAATCCAAATGAAGGAAGATCGAGGGTGGGCGCTTTGCGTTTTTAGACACTATAAAAATGAAAATCACTTCAATTGACCACAACAGCACTGGTCTCCAGCTTGGCTTATGTCCGGGCGATGAGGTGCTACGTATCAACGGCGAGCCGGTGCGGGATATTCTCGATTATCGCTTTCTCGCCGCCGAAGATACGATTGAAATGGAAGTCCGGCGCGGCGACGAGCACATTATTTTTGATATTGAAAAGGATACCGACGACAGCCTCGGCGTGAATTTCGCGCCGTTGAAAATTCGCCGTTGCGGCAATGACTGCATCTTTTGCTTCGTCGATCAAAATCCGGCCGGCATGCGCTCGACCATGTATTTCCGCGACGAGGATTTTCGTCTATCGTTTCTCTCCGGGCATTACGTCACGCTCAGCAACATGTCGCGCGCGGATTTGGAGCGCATCGTGCGCCAGCGCCTGACGCCGTTGTTTATCTCGGTTCATGCCACCGAGCCGGCGGTGCGCCAATTTCTGCTCGGCATCAAATTTGACGACCGGCTGTTGGATAAATTCACCTATCTCACGCAAAACGGCATCGAGCTGCACACGCAGATCGTGCTCTGTCCGGAGATCAATGACGGCCAAGTGTTGCACAAAACCCTTTGGGATCTCGCTGGGTTTTATCCGCACCTCCGCAGCGTCGCCGTCGTGCCGGTGGGATTGACCAAACACCGCGACGGGTTAACGCCGATCAAGCCGGTGACGAAAGAATACGTGCGGCAATTTTTGCGCATTGCAGATGATTACGCTGCCGAGTTTCGCCAGCGCCTGGGAACGCATTTCGTTTATCCTTCCGATGAATTTTACATCATGGCCGAAGAGCAGATTCCGCCGGCGAGCCGCTACGATGCTTTTGAGCAGATGGAAAACGGTGTCGGCATGTTGCGCGATTTGTTGGACGATTTCAATCATCGTCAAGTCGCGCGTCTTCCCAAGCGCTTGCGGCAGTCAACCAAAGTCACGCTCGTGACTGCAACTTTGGCTGGCGGCTTTCTCGCCGAGCATATCTTGCCGCGCTTGCAGCAAATCAAAAATTTTGATGCAGAGTTGGTCACCGTCGTCAACAAGTTCTACGGCGACACGATCCGCGTGACCGGCTTGCTCACCGGCCAGGATATTTTTGCCGCGCTGCAAGATCGCGACCTCGGCGCGGCGGTTTTTCTGCCGAAAAGCTGTCTGAACGACAAGCAGATTTTCCTCGATGATTGGAAGCTCACCGAGATACAAGAGAAGCTCGGAGTGCCGGTGGTGCCGTTGAAGAATGATTTTGGCGGCATCTTCGAGTTTTTGAAGTTTGGAAGAATTTCAGCTTTTGATACAGCCAAGGCTTTGGAAGTCGAATTCGATCTCCAAAATTAACCATATCAAAACGAGGCCGTTATGGAAACTAAAAATTCGACCCTCGAACAGGTTTTAGAAACAATAGATGATTTCGCGCCCGACGAGCTTGACCTTATAGAAAAGCGTCTCGCTTCGGCGCGGGAAAAGAAAAACGGCTCAAAAGCCCCCGACGGGCCCAGCCCTTCGGCCGGCGCGCGGGTAGCGGCCACTCGTGATATTTTTGCCATCACGTTTGATGAATATCTGGCCATGTCGGATGAAGCGCGTGACGCGATTCAGGAAGAGGCGTATGCAAACTATTTGGATTGGATCGATCAAACGCTAAAGCAGCACCACGCCAAATGGATACTGGTTTGTGGAAGAAAAGTTGTTGAATCTGGCCCGACTTGGCAAAATTATCCAACGGATGAAAAATTGCAGGCGATTGGCGAGCAATATGGCTTGATTCCCTTTGTCTTTGCGGCTGCCCCGATGATTGAGGAATCGGATTGGGCACGCCTTTCTGACAACGACTTTTACCCAAGCCTTCCAATCGTTGTTGCTGCTAAGGAACAGTCTCCGCATGATCTCGTTGACAATGGTTTGGCAATCGAAGCTGATTTTGATACCGGTTCACCAGATGTGCTGCTGAATTATGAACAATTGTTGGAACAGGGCATCGCTAAACGCCAGCGGCTCGTTCGTTTCAATACCCGCTTTCATTTGGGATATCATTTTCACTACTACCCTCACCCAGTTTTGGTAGGAGTTATCACCGAAGGCGGTAAAATGATTTCTGGAATTATCAATGTGCTTTGCGTGCGCAATTGGGCAAAAAGTTCCTTTTGCTTGGTGAATCGATCACGCCAGGCTTTAGTGGGTCGGAACGCGCTCATAGAACTGGAGTTGCAAATTAAATTGGATGGCGGAAGAAGGGTGACACATGTACTTGACGACTGATCGTCTCAAGAACTTTCATCTCGATTTGGGTGAAAGCTTGAAGTTCTCCGAAGGTTTCACTATAATATTTATATTGCCAGCCGCTTGATCGGGTGGGCATAATTGAGAATAACCAACAGTACGAGATGTGCTTATGAGAACCTGGACCGTAACTGATGTAAAGGACCACTTTGCGGAGATTATACGCGCGTGCTTGCAAGAGCCGCAATTCGTTTATGACCAAAATAAGCCGGTCAGCGCCGTTGTTGACATCAAATTTTTTAATCAACTGATGAATCTTCGCGCCCGTCAAGCTCGACCGACCATCGCCGAGCTTCTGGATGAGTTGCGTGAAATCCACAAGTCTGAACCTGTCGAGGTTGAGGCGCCAATCCGCCAGGATCGACCCAACGCCATGCTCGAGATAGCCGAATGAACTATCTTTGTGGCACTCGCGACGCGAAATACGCGTGATTTCGAGGATTGTGATATTCAGTTGTTCAATCCGTTTGAATAAGGCGGTTTTCCTGCCGAAAAACTGCCTCAACGACAAGTAGATTTTTCTCGATGATTGGAAGCTCACCGAGATGCAAGACAAGCTCAGCGTGCCGGCCGTGCCGGTGAAGAATGATTTTAGCGGTATCTTTGAGTTTTTGAAGTTTGGAAGAATTTCGGCGTTTGGCACGGTTAAAAGTTTTGAGGCGGAGCCGGATGTCGCAAGTTAGGAAAAACTCAAGTTGGTAGTGATGTCAAAAATGTAAACTTATTCAGACAATCTTTCGATTGTCACGGAATTCAATGAAGGCAAGCTTATTGATTTAGTTTTTCATTATGGCACAAACATATATATTCTCACTTGAGAAAGTTATTGAAAGTCTCTTTGATGAAGTGTATCCTCGCGACCCCTCTGCACCGCCTGAAAACCCAATTAGAGATTTTCGACCAATACTTTGCTCATCACTTGGGTACATTGTTCCAGACATAAATAGACGCAGTTTACTACCTGAATTTTGCACCGAAAAACAGTTTTTGAAAAAAGTTGTTGCGAAAGCATGTGGAAATCCGCTTATTGATTGGGTAAAAATCAAGGTGGTCTTTCTTTTACCCAAGCTTCGGAGGATACCCA
>Ga0247727_10008584_pt1 | contig 18903 bp, 21 predicted proteins | sample WisWelCaveWW1625_FD_202498 | JGI IMG/M metagenome (GOLD analysis project Ga0247727, IMG submission 202498) | Biofilm microbial communities from Wishing Well Cave, Virginia, United States - WW16-25 | ecosystem: Environmental > Aquatic > Deep subsurface > Groundwater > Cave microbial mat | place... | reverse complement strand
TTTGGGTGATAATAGTTCATGAAATACAGCGTGATTTACTCGCACTAAATTAAACGCTGCTCAAAGGAGGCAAGTTTTTCTGGCAGGAAAAAATAATTCTGGCGCGCTAGCGCCTTAGTTCAACACGGCGTTAGAATATAGCTCGACGTTACCACGATTTTATTCTCGAATTCAAGTACACTTTTTATTTCTTCCACGACTCTGCTTTTTGCTCTTTCACGCTTTGGGTTTCACCCAACTTTTATTCTTTGCCGATCCGCTTTGTTGTTCGCTATACGTACTTTGCTTTTTTTGTGTTTTTTTTAATGAGGGTAAACGTTCGAGCTACCGCGATGTTCCGCGAAGCCACCACGTTTCCCTTTTGCATTCACATCATATTTTTAATTCTCTCCGAACCACTTCATCGTTTGGCGCTTCACGATATTTTTGATTGCACACATAAAGCCCAACGTTTGATGAACCACGATATTTTTGACTGCGCCTGCCCTGGGCCACGCACGGCGCCGATTTCAATTTCAGCGGGCCGTTTGGACAAATCAGCACGTATGCAATTGAGCGGTTTTTGACAGCAGTTATGCCGCAGCGATAGTGCGAAAACATAAAATAAATTATGGCAAGTAACGCGTATCATTTTATCACCCACTGGCGCGTGCAAAGCACGGTTGAAGAAGTGTTCGCGATTCTTAGCGATGCACAAGACTTGGCGCGCTGGTGGCCGTCGGTGTATTGGGACGTGCAAGTCATCGATCCCGGCGATCAAAACGACGTCGGCAAAATCGTCAATTTGTATACGAAGGGCTGGTTACCTTATACGTTGCGCTGGCAATTTCGCGTCACCGAAGCCAACAAACCTTTCGGCTTCTCTCTCGAAGCCTGGGGCGATTTCGTCGGGCGCGGCATTTGGAGATTTCATCAAGACGGCAGTTGGGTCGATATCATTTACGATTGGCAGATTCGCGTCGACAAGCCTTTGTTAAGCGCGCTGTCGTGGCTGCTCAAGCCGCTCTTTGCAGCCAACCACCGCTGGGCGATGGCGAAAGGCGAAGAAAGCCTCAAATTGGAAATTAAACACCGCCATGCGGTAAATGAGATGGATGCCGACACGTTGCCACCCGGCCCGACATTTCTCCACAATTTACGATATCGAAAAAAGCGGCAACTGAAAAATTGGGAAGCATAATTTTTTTTGCCGGCTGCAATCCGCTTGTTGATCTTATTCGTACTTTACTAGATACGGAACCAGCGGATTGATAACCTTATGGCTTCAAGGCTCGCAGATCATTTCAGCACGGCCCGGCGCCGGCGTTTTGTCGGCCGCGAAAACGAGCGCGCGGTTTTGCAAGCGGCATTGCGAGCTGACAAGTGGCCGTTCTTCATTCTGCACGTGTTCGGCCCCGGCGGCGTCGGCAAAACCACGCTGCTGCAGGAATTTTCCGAGCTCTGCCGCCGGCATGACGTCAATGTGATTGCGCTCGACGCGCGCAATCTCGACGCCTCGCCCAATTCATTTGCTTGCGCATTGCAACTCGCGATCGGCCTTGACAAGCCCGGCCTCCGCCTGGAAGACTCGCCGCTGGATTTTCTCGCCGCGCAAGAAAAACGCAGCGTCATCTGCATCGACACCTACGAAAAACTCAGCCCGCTCGACGGTTGGCTGCGCGAAGTTTTTCTTCCGCAACTTCCCGAAAACACACTTCTCGTCATGGCCGGCCGCGAGCCGCTGGCTTCCGGCTGGCGCACCGACCCTGGCCTGAACACGTTTATTCGCCTCATGCCGCTGCGCAATCTTCATCCCGAAGAGAGCCGCGCTTATCTCAACCAACGTCAGGTTCCTTCCGAACAACATCAGTCCGTGCTCGATTTCACGCGTGGTCACCCGCTGGCACTCTCGCTGGTCGCCGATGTGCTCGATCAACGGCAGGATCAACAATTCACGCCGGCGAAAGCGCCCGATGTCATTCAAACGTTGCTCGAACGCTTTGTGCAAAAAGTGCCAAGCCCGGCGCATCGCACGGCGCTGGATGCGTGCGCGTTGTTTCATTTGACGACGGAAGCGCTGCTCTCCGAAATTTTGCAAGTGGCGGACGCTCGTGAATTGTTCGATTGGCTGCGGTCGCTCTCGTTTATTCAATTTGGCAAAGAAGGTCTGTTTCCGCACGATCTGGTGCGCGACGTGCTCTGCGCCGATTTGCAGTGGCGCAATCCCGACTGGTACACAGAACTGCATCACCGCGCCCGCGCTTATTATCTCAAACGTTTGCAACAAACGCGCGGCGATGAGCAACGCCGCGTGCTCGTCGAATATATTTATTTGCACCGCCGCAATCCGGTCGTGCGCCCGGCGTTTGAATGGCAGGAAGGCGGCACTGTCTGGAGCGACAGCGCCCGGCCTGCCGATGTTCCAATTTTGCTGGCGATGGTTGAACGCCACGAAGGCGCCGAGGCCGCGAAAATCGCGGCATATTGGTTCGAGCGCCAACTTAACGCCGTCCAGGTTTTTCGCGGCGACAAACAAATGCCGATGGGATTTTTGTTCCCGCTGATTTTGGAGCAAGCCACCGATGAAATGCAGCAGGTTGATCCGGTTTTAGCGCGCGCTTGGGAATTTTTGCAAAGCCACGCCCCGCTGCGGCTCGGCGAAAGGTTTCTTTATTTCCGTTTTTGGATGGCCGGCGACACCTATCAGGCGCTCTCGCCCACGCAAAGCGGTATTTTTATTAATATGGTACAATATTATTTTGCTACGCCAAATTTAGCGTTTTCTTTTTTGCCGTGCGCCCATCCGGAACTGTGGGCGCCGGTCGCCGCCTATGCCGATTTGGCGCGGCTGCCGGAGCTTGATTTTATCGCCGGCAGTCAATCCAGCGGTGTTTACGGCCACGATTGGCGCGCGACGCCGCCGATGGCCTGGCTGGAAGTTCTCGCAGCGCGGGAATTGTCGCAACAAATCGACTATGCTGCCGCGCCCAAGCCGAAGGCCACTGCCGTGCTCAGCGCGCCGGATTTTGCCGAAGCGATTCACGCCGCTTTGAAATTTTATTCCCGCCCCAGCAGTTTGCGCCATAATCCTTTGCTCCAATCGCGCCTCCTGATTCAGCAGAGCGGTCTCGACGCCGATGATAATGAGCGCATCGCCGTTTTGCTGGAATTGATTCAGCAGGCGGCAAAATCTTTAGAGACTTCGCCGCGCGAGTCGAAGCTTTATCAAGTTTTGCACCGTACCTATTTCAATCCTGCCGACAGCCAGGAGCTTACCGCCGAGGCGCTCCATCTTTCCTTTAGCACTTACCGCCGTTATCTCAAATCCGGCATCGAACGCGTCACGGAAATTTTGTGGCATAAAGAAATAAATAGCTAACCCTACCCTGCCATACCGCAACATTTATCTTGCGGTTTCTCGCTACCCCCCCAAGCGGCAAACTGTATTTGCCTCCGTGCCTGTTTTGTTAAGTCTCAAAATGAACAAAAAATGAGCAGTGTTTGGTCTGGCGGATGGACAAAAATTAGCGCTATCGTGATAGCATTGAAACGAATTGAACCGGAGAACGCCATGATCACGCAAACAGAGCCGAACACGACGATCACGCAATTGGTAGGTGAACTTGCGGACGCCTGGAACAACCACGATCTTGAGAAAGCTGTTCAATTTTTTGCAAAAAATTATCAGGGCACTGATATCAGCGAGACCAAGCCTCGACATGGCCGCGACGGTGTGAGAGACTGGCTCATACGCTACTGGCAGGCAGCGCCGGATATGCATTTCACCTGTGAGCAAATTGTCGTGCAGGAGAATCGCGCGGCTATTGCGTGGAAAGCGCAGGGCACGCATCGCGGTTATCTGATGCACATTCCGCCGACTGGCAGAATGTTTACGGTAAGAGGGGTTTCGTTCTTAACCATCGAAGACGAGCAAATTCAATCCGGCGAATATATTTGGGATGTTGCGGAGCTTTTGCGCTGCATTCGGCTTTTGCCGGAGTTGCCAGAATAGAATTGCGCCATGAACCAGCGCCACGAGGAAAATTCTATGCTTGCTTTTGTTTACAATTCGCCCACGGCGAAGACGCGGCAAAATCCAACAGCGCCGGCTGCGCCTCAGCCCGGCAACGGACAGCCGGCGGCTAACAAAATTCAAGACCGCGATCTGCTGCATCGCATCGCGTTGCGCGATCAACAGGCGTTTGCGCAGTTGTATGACCGTTACGCGACGGTGTTATACAGCATGTGTCTGTCAATCGTCAAACGCGCGAGCGATGCCGAAGACGTTTTGCAGGAATGCTTCCTGCAAAACTGGGAGAAAGCGTATGCGTTTGACGGATTGAAAGGCAGCGCCTACACCTGGCTCGTTACGATGACGCGCAACCGCGCCATTGACCGGTTGCGTTCCAAGCATTTTCAAATCAGCCGGCAACAGCAGACGGATTTTGATTTCGACCTGATCGCCGTGAACGATGGCGCTTCGCCGTTGGATCACGCTTCGCAGGCGGAACGCGCGCATTACGTGCGCCAGTCATTTGCGCTTTTGCCCGCCGCACAGCGCGAAGTCTTGCAGATGGCATACTTTGAAGGCTATTCGCAATCCGAAATTGCCGGACGGTTGTGCATTCCGCTCGGCACGGTGAAAACGCGCACGCGCCAGGCGATTAAAAAACTGCACGCGCTGCTGGAAAATTATATTTGTTGAAAAACTTGAATCCGTTTTGAAAATCAACTCGTAGATAGATTGGAACATGTTAATGTATCATCATAAACCCATAACCTTTAAACTTACATCATGACGTAACGTAACATGATTTATTAAAAGAACTAAATTAACTATTTCCGTCCAGGTCAAATGACCTCAACGTCAGACTTCGGACATTTGACCTCGGACTTCGGACCTTATTTCAGGAGAACCTTCATGTTGTTCAGTCGTTTAGCTTTGCCGCTGCAATCGCAATTAAGCCGTCTCGCCGTTTTGTCGTTGGTTTCGAGCCTTGGTTTTATCGGCTGCGAAGATGATAAAATGATGAATCCGCCGCCGGCGCAATCGGTCGGGCGTTCGGTATTCGCCGTCGACGCCGGTAACAATCTGATCCGTTTCGGCGCGCAATCGCCGAATGTCGTCACCCGCCGCGCCGCCGTCTCCGGCTTGCAAAGCGGTGAGTCCATCGTCGGCATCGATTTTCGTCCGGCGGATAAAAAATTGTATGCACTCGGCAGCACCAGCCGTGTTTACACGCTTGATACTTTAACCGCAGCCGCGACGCTCGTTGGCGCCGCAGCTTTCACGCCGTCGCTGAATGGCAATTCATTTGGCGTCGATTTCAATCCCGTGCCGGATCGCATTCGCGTCCACAGCGACGCCGAGCAGGATTTGCGTTTGAATCCCGCCACTGGCGGTCTCGCCGCGGTTGATTCGGCGCTGGCGTATAATACCGGCGATGCCAACTTCGGCGTCAATCCGAATATCGCCGGAACGGCTTATACTAACAGCATCGCGGGCGCCACGACGACGGTGCTTTATGCCATCGATTCCAATCGCGACATTCTCGTGACGTTGCCTTCGCCGAATAACGGCAAGATGACGACGGTCGGCGCCCTCGGCCCGAACACCAATGAGTTTGTCGGCTTTGACATCATCGGCGACACCGGCCTCGCTTATGCGACGCTGACGCTTGGCGCAAGCGGATCGAGCTTGTACACGATCAATTTGACGACCGGCGCCGCAACGCTTGTTGGGAACGTCGATAACAGCTCTGCCTTGCGAGGCCTAGCCGTTGCGCCGTAGCCGTTTCATCAATGATCGAAAGAACGATCTACTTGAACAACCTCCTGATTTTGTCGTGCTCGCACAAGATCAGGAGGCTTTCTTATGACATATAAATTTTGGCTCGGGTTGAACAAGAGCAACTTTAATCTGCAATGAAAAGCAAACTTTTTCCAATCGTCGCGGGCGTTTGCCTGCTTGCGAACATTTTCTCCGCTGCCGGATGGGGACAGGATGCGACAAACAAACAGCAGCCCGGTCGGAAAGTTGCCATCACGTTCGACGATCTGCCCGCGACACATGCCGACTTTGAAACAATGAGGTACGTCACCACGAAGCTGCTCGGCAGCATCAAAGCGAACAATGTTCCCGCTATCGGCTTCGTGAATGAAAACAAATTGTACGTGAAGGGTGAGTTGGATCCTCAACGTACCGCATTCCTCTGCTCATGGCTCGATGACGGCCTGGAATTAGGCAATCACACCTTTTCTCATATTTATATTGATGAAGCCCCGTTCGCGGCGTACAAAGAGAACGTGCTGCGCGGTGAAATCGTGACGAAGCAATTGCTTGCAGAAAAAGGCAAAACGCTCCGTTATTTCCGGCACACACAGCTTAGGACAGGACCGACGCTCGAGTACAAACAGGCGCTTGACAAATTTCTCGCCGAACGCGGTTATACGATTGCTCCGGTCACGATTGACAACAACGAGTTTATCTTCGCCGACATTTACGCCAGAGCCAAGCAGCGCGGACATCGAGAAACCATGAAGCGAGTCGCCGGCGCCTATATCCCATACATGGAAGAAATTTTTGCTTTCTTTGAAAAGCTATCGGTTGACTTGCTTGGCTACGAAGTCAAACAAACCCTTCTCTTGCACGCCAATGAATTCAACGCCGACTATTTTGATGATCTTACCCGCATGATGAAAGGCCGAGGTTATCAGTTCATCTCATTGGAAGAGGCGCTGAAAGACCCGGCTTACAAGCTGCCGGATGCGCAAGCAAAGAGAGGGCTGTCATGGCTGCATCGCTGGACGTTGGCAAAGGGACAGCAGATGAAACCGGAGCCAGGAGAACCGGCGTTTATTGCGCAGTTATTTGCAGAGTATCGCCGAAATTAAATCCAGGCGCATTGAGTGGACGGCGAGGATTGGTGAAATATCATCCGGAGTTTCGCAATGTCTGAAACGCAATTTGAAGCTTTGGTTAAAAAGACTATCACGGCGCTCGGCAATCCTGCCGCCGTCGCCAAATTCAAAGCGGCAACGTGGAAAGGCAAAGGCGTTCTTTATGAAGGAGACCAGCGATCTTTCCTCACGGCGGAATGGGCGATACAATTACCCTTCCAAAATCGCGTTGAAGGCCGCATTGTGCAGGGCGATTCCGTTCTCCATGCCATTTCGATGATGAACGCCAACGCCGGTTGGGAAATTTTCAACGGTGAAACGACAGCGATGGATGAAAAGAAGCTGGCAGAGAATCAAGGCCAGTTTTATGTGAATTGGGTTTTGCCGATGACGCCGCTGGATGACGAGTCGTTTCAGCTCGATTATCTCGGCGAATTGCTTCTCGACGAGCATGCCGTTTTTGGCATCAACGTTCGCCGAAAAGGCCCCGATTTTTCTTTTGTGGAACTTCAACAAAGGAATCGGGGTGAAGTCAAGCTCTACTTTGATCAAGCCACCGGACGGCTCGCAAAGAGTGAAGCGCAAATCGTTGACGAAGGCCAGGAAATTTTGCAAGAAACTTTTTATCACCATTTTCAAAATATCGAAGGCCTGATTCGTCCGCTTGATATCGAAATTTGGCGCGACGGAAAGCGCTTTGCCGATTTGAAACTGAGCGATTACCAGCCGCGTTTGTTTATGCTTTCAAGCTCAATAATGGCGTGGCGCAACTAACCGTCAATGATGCTGGCGAATATTGAAAAAATCGCGAACAAGAAGTCGATTGCAGACACGCTGTGAATGTGGAAGTTTATTCCAATTTCACCAACGTTTATGACAGCCTCGGCGAAGCGCACATGGCGAACGGCGATAAAACGCTGGCTATTAAAAACTACAAGAAGTCGTTGGCTTTGAATCCGCAGAATGCAGTGGAGTTGAGAGATTAAAAAAGGTTGGAGTCAATTGAACGGAGAGAGGATAAATTTCAGGCTTCCGCTTCGGCGGCCACGACGCGAAGCAGGCGGAATTTTTTGCAATAGAAACTCCCTTGCACCATGTCGGCGAGCAAGTGAATGTAACCGGAGGCATCACGGCGGAGCTCGTGAATTTCATTGGCGCGCTGATCGTCGCCGCGAGAGCTATAGGGGCGATTCAAATCTGCCGGAAATTCCGGAAAAAATTGGAGTCGTACCTCGTTCACGCCGGCGCATTCCAAAACGTAAAGATCAGGCTCGGTTGCTGCGCCGTTGCCATCATAAGCTTCGAACATCAACGCCAAACTTTGGCTCGCCGCATCTCGGCTGAAACCGACGATCAAGCAATCTTTAAAAATTAGATCATTCAATGTCATGGTATTATCCCTATGAGCCTGGAGTCGGTTGATCAATATCCACTAGTAAATGTCCATGGGAACCACGCGGGCCAAACATTTGCAGAACCGGATCATAATACTCAAGATCACCGGTGGCGGGATTGATTTCCCGACAACTAAAGCGTTCTTGATACGAACCCCCAATGCAAACCAGGCCGCGTCGCTGCACGCTTGATCTTCAATCTTATAAAAAATAGTTAATTGTTTCTACAAAAGCAAGGTATTATATGGCGTGAAAGTGAAGATGGGTTTGATCAAAGGTCCGGTCGAAGTCTATGACGCCGAAAAAAACCAGCTCCGTGTCGAGCTGACGGGCAGCGGCGAAGTCGTCGAGTTTGCGCGCATGGAAAGCTTGAACTACGCCGGCCGGCAGTTTGCCAAGATCGGGCAGTAAATCCATTCGTCGCGAAAAGCCGTATATATCGTAAAGAGTTTTTTTATTATGGAATTTTATTTAGCCCTGGAGCAGTTATGATTCACCTGCAAAATGCAATTGAAGGCTTGATTGCAAAAATTCGAAACAAATTTCCCAGCGCCGCCGCCAAGATGAGCGAGAAAGTGTTCGGTGACGAGGATGCCGATTTGTGCGTCCACGTTCCTCGGCACGAGATGGAAAGCGTGAGAAGCTTCTTGCGCGAAGAAACGCTGCATATTTTGTTGGAGCAGGATGTGGACATCGTTCCTTTGGTTTATGAAAAGTCTGAGAGCGATATGAACGGCAGACCCGATCCCATTTTGTTCTCGCGCCGTGAGGCGGTGGCAACGATTACGCTGAACCGGCCCGAGAAATTCAACGCAATTGATTTGCTGATGTGCGAAGAGCTGCGCGCGCGACTCACGGAAGCGGCACAAGACCCGTGTGTCCGCGCCGTGATTTTGACCGGCAATGGCAAGGCGTTTTGCGCCGGCGGCGATTTGCGTTTTGCTTTGGCCGCCAATCCTGAAACTCCCGGCAATTCCTTTCTTGCGCTCACGGCGATTTTGCATTCTTGCATCGCGGAGATTCGAAAAATGGCCAAGCCCGTGATCGCTGCCATCAACGGCCCGGCTGCCGGCGCCGGATTTTTCTCGCGCTGGCTTGTGATTTGAGAATCATCGCGGACTCCGCCTACCTCAAACAATCGAATACCTCGCACGGGCTTTCCATTCCTGCCGGCGGCTCGTTTACTTTGCCGCGCTTGGTGGGCATGGCGCGCGCGCTCGAAATCGTCATGCTCGATGAGAACATGCCGGCCGAGCGCGCGTTCAAGCTCGGTCTCGTCAACAAAGTGGCGCCTGAATCCGCGTTGCTTGAGGAAGCGGGTAAGCTCGCCGAGCGCGTTGCGAAAATGCCGGTGGGCATTCTCGGCCAAGTCAAGCGGCTGATGAACAACTCCTTTTGGGCGACGTTGGACGAGCAACTCGAAGTTGAACGCAACGAAATTGCGATGAGCGCCAATTCCTTGGAAGGCCGCGAAGGGATTTCCGCCTTTGTTGGAAAACGCCAACCCGATTTCATGGCCGTCGGCGGATGCCATGCGTGCGAGGATGGAAGTAGCGCAGACATCCTGTCTGCAGGCGGGACAGTTCCGCTCGTGAGAGAGGCATTACCACACGAGGCTTTGAGCTATGCTTGAATCAAATCAACAACAGCGTTTTATGTTTTTGCGCAAAGCACAAAATCTCGATAAAGCTGCCAAGATCGTTGCGCGGTCGTTTTATAAAGAGCTTCGCAAAGCCGGTTTCGAGGTCAAACATATTTTGGCGGTGGCGACGGAAATCATTGCGAATCTGAACGAAGCCTTTCGCCAACCGAAAGCCCAAGACGTAAAGAGTGAGTGAAGCCTGCTCACTACTCAATTGCATGCATTGCTCTGCTGTTACCAAACCGCATTTTTCTGTCCTTCATTTTTCTGTCATGCTTTTGCTCAGCTAATTTAGCACTGTCAAGTTAGGACTCTCACAGAAAAAAGTTCTTTCGTGAGAGTTCCCTTTTCTGTGAACGATTGATTTTTGATTTATGGAACGAGAAAATTTTAAGACGCTTTTAGGATTCCTCCTCGCGACCATCGGCGGCGCGATTGGGATTGCCAACCTGATTGCTTTTCCTCCGTTGTTGCACACCCACGGAATTCTCTTTGCCGCCTTCTACTTGCTCTTCACCATCGTCATCGGCATTCCGGTGATGACGGCTGAGATCGCCATCGGGCGGTTTACCTCTGCGAATCCGGTAAATGCTTACCAATATATCGGCGGCAGAAAGTGGGCAGCGCTGGGAGTGTTGAATCTCATCGGCTGCTTCATCGCCCTGTCGATATTCATGATGCTTTTCGCGTGGACGGCTCGATATTTCGCAGGATATATCTTTGCCAACGTTCCTCAAGCATCGATGTCAAACGGGGTTCCTGGGTTTGCTCATTACTTGAGCCATGAATGGCGGGAAGTGGCTCTGGTGAGCGCGCTGATGATCGGCGTCAATGTCATTGTCATCGGTTTGGGAATCCAAAAGGGAATCGAACGCGTATCAAAGTTTTTGCTGCCGGTTTTTGCAGTCGTCCTTCTGTTTTTCGCAGTCAAGAACTTTTTCGTTTTCTCTGCCGTAGCAAATAGTGCAAACGCGTTATTGCACCTTCCCCAAAATTGGGGTGAAATGCTCTCCGCCGCGTTGGGACAAGCATTTTTTTCGCTGTCATTGGGCGCCGGCGCCATGCTCACTTACGGAAGTTATCTTTCCAAGCGCGATCATATCGGACGGTTGAGCAACACGATCGTTCATACGGATACCTGTTTGTGAGCAAAGTTTGGGGAACGAGCAACTTTTTGAAAGCCGTGCGCGGCGCGGCGCCATCCGGAAGCCGTGACTGGTTTGCGCCGGCAATTGCATTTTGTCTGCGCTTCCTTACTCCGGCTCTGATTTTGATTCTGCTTACGATTAAAATTTACCAGCTTGGCAGCATCTATTTCTCTCGATAAAACCCAGGATTCACTTGGCGTTGACGTCATTCATGCAACCTTGATTTTTGACCATGACGACGCACCAACAACCTTGAATTTTAACCACAAAAATCACAAAACAACCTTGATTTTTAGCCATTAAGTTAGTATTATTGAATATCAGTTCACTCAAATGGTGTAAAATCAATGAAACGCATGATGTTGGGAGCTTTGCAAAATTGGAAGGAGCAGTCTGCACGAAAACCATTGCTCATCCGTGGAGCAAGGCAAATCGGCAAAACTTGGGTTGTACGCGAATTGGGAAAGCTCTTCAAGGAGTTCGTCGAAGTCAATTTTGAGCTCTATCCCGAAGCGAAAAAAATCTTTCATCCGGATCTCAACCCTGCGCGAATTAACAGAGACTTGTCATTATTATCGGGTAAAAGAATCGTTCCCGGCGAAACGCTCATCTTTCTTGATGAAATTCAAGACGAACCGAAAGCAATTCAAGCGCTTCGATACTTTTACGAATTACTGCCAGCGCAACATGTCATTGCGGCCGGATCGCTTCTCGACTTCGAGCTGGAAAAAATCGGCATGCCGGTAGGGCGGGTTTCTTCGCTCTACATGTATCCGCTATCCTTTTTGGAATTTCTCGCAGCGCAAAATGAACTTCTACTCATCGAAATGATCGTCGAGCACAAAGAGGCGACGCCGGTAAGCCAGGCGGTTCATCAGAAACTCTTGCGCCTGTTGGGCCAATATTTCGCGGTTGGCGGCATGCCGGAAGCCGTCGCCAGCTGGCGTAAGTCCAGCGACCTGATAAGGTGCGCCGCCATCCATCGCGCTATTGTGGATACCTATCGGCAGGACTTTAACAAATACGTGCAAAAATTTCAGATCAAATACGTTGATTTATTATTCAATTTGATTCCGGCGGTATTAGGTAAAAGGTTCAAGTTTACTCAGGCGCCGGGCGAATATCGCAAGCGTGATTTACAACCGGCTCTCGAGCTGTTGATCAAAGCCGGCGTGGTACACTCAATCATCCACAGCGCTGGCACTGGCATTCCGCTTGGAGCTCAGGCAAAACCGGATGCCTTCAAGCTCATCTTTCTTGATATCGCGCTGGCGCAGTCCATCCTCGGTCTCGATGCCACTTCGTGGCTGCTCGAGCCTGAAGCTAGTTTTGTGAACAAAGGCGAAATCACCGAAGCCTTTGTTGGCCAAGAAATCCTGGCTTATTCAGCCATCGATTTAAAAGCACAGTTGTATTTTTGGCAACGGCAAGCGCGCTCGAGCAACGCCGAAGTGGATTACTTGATCCAACGCGATCACCAAATTCTGCCGGTCGAAGTGAAAAGCGGCTCCACCGGCACTTTGAAAAGCCTGCGTAACTTTCTCGATGAGCACAAACGCTCCCGCGACGGCGTCCGTTTATCGAGTTTGAATTTTGCCGTTGATGATCGACTTCTTTCCATGCCTCTCTATGCGATTGCAATGCTCATGAACCTCACGAAAGAACAAGCAAGTTCGCTGCTGTAGTTAATTCGTAAAAGCCTGACTGCACATCCACTTTCTTCCGCAAATATACTGTCCCACCGCAATCCGAAATCGCTTCCACACCGTATTTTGAAGGAGTCATTTAGAAATTTGCTTTCGACCTAGCAAAAAACTATTCTGAGGAAAAAAAATGCGATTCACACTGAGCTGCATCATCATTCTTTTTCTCTCTGCGCCCGCTGCCAAAGCGCAGGACACGTTTTATTTCCCCGGCGAATGGGAGCCGCACGAAGCCGTGTGGCTGGGCTGGGAAGAATTCGCGCCGTTCCCGCCGGTGACGGTTAAGCTCGTCAAAGCCATGCTGCCCACCGTGGCGATCAAGATGATTGCGCCGGATGACAGCACGCTCGGCCTCGCCAAAAATTATTTGAGCCGTCACCGCATCGACACGACGGCGATACGATTTCACGTGATGCCGGACAATTTAATATGGATGCGCGATCACGGCGGCCTTTTTCTGATCAATGAAAAAAACGAAATCAAAACCGCGGATTTCAACTGGAGCTTGTACGGCTGGAAAAAATGGCTTGCCGATGTTTTTGATAGCAATGCCGACAGCGTTAATTATTATATGAAACGCTGGTGGCTGGACGATCTCGGCAAAGTGGACAGTTTGATGGCAGTGGCCGAAAATGCCGGAACCGTCGCGTCGCGCGTGATTGCCGAAGGCGGCGCGCTCGAGATGAACGGCAAAGGCACGCTGCTGCTCAATGAGCGTCTCATGCTGGAGAGAAATCCTGGCGCCACCAAAGAATTTTTGGAAGCGGAATTCAAGCGCATGTTGGGCGTGCGAAAAATCATTTGGATGGGACAAGGCGTTGCCGAAGATCCGCACATCATCAGAACCATTGCGGGCAAATACATCGGCGGCGGAACCGGCGGCCATACCGATGAATACGTTCGCTTCGCCGATCCCAACACCATCCTGCTGGCGTGGGTCGATGAAAGTGAGCGCGATAAAAATCCATTGAACCAAATCAATTATCAACGCATGTCGGAAAATTTGCGCATTCTCGAGCAAGCGACGGATCAAGACGGGAAGCCGTTTCGCCTCATCAAAGTGCCGCTGCCCGATCCGATTCTGCGTCCGATCACCATTGTCCAAAAAAAATCAGAAAACGACACGACGCTGAACATGTCGGTCAGGCGGTTTCCGAAAAAAGACGGCTGGAAAATCGGCGACACGGCGATCCGCGTCTCAGCTTCGAGCTATTTGAATTACTTCGTGACCAACGGCGTTGTGCTGCTGCCAACATATGTCAAAGCGGGATCATCGCCGGTGAAAGAAGAAAAAGTGCGGCAGATTTTCTCTGAGCTTTATCCCGACCGCAAGCTTGTGTTCATCGAGTGTATGGGTTTGAACTGGTACGGCGGCGGAATGCACTGCATCACACAACAACAGCCGAAGAGAAGAACGAGCGCGCAAACGACAGGTAGTGCCTCCCGAGGAAGATAGTATTTTCATGAAGCATCATATCAATCGCAGAGACTTTTTACGGCGGAGCCTGTTAGCAGCGGCGACGTTTGCCGTCTCTCCAAGCAAGTTGATGAGCTGGCCGCAAGAGGGATTGCAACGCCAAGGCGCGCCCAAGAAAGTCATCGTCATTGGCGCAGGGCTGGCCGGACTTGTTGTCGGCTATGAGTTGACACAAGCCGGACACGAGGTGACGATTCTCGAAGCTCGTCTTCGTCCGGGCGGTCGAGTTTACACGCTGCGCGAGCCTTTCTCCGACGGCATGTATGCCGAGGCCGGTGCGGCGCGCATTCCGGATCATCATCACTGGACGATAAAATACGTCAAGCTTTTTGGACTGACGCTCGATCCGTTTCATCCAAACAGCGGCGCGAATCTTTCTTATCTCATTTGCACGATTCCATTCAGCGTTCTCAAAGGAATTGAAATCGTTCCGCCTTTTTCACCGGAGAAACAACGCGCCATCGCCGAGCAGTCTTATGATTCCGTGACGCGCATCTATCTGCAAACGCGAACGAGATATTGGGAAAGCGAAGGGCTTAATGGCTTTGCGATCACGGATCTGCCTGAGGAGATTTGGCATCCGACGTTCGACCAGCCAGGCCGTCGCGGCATTTTAGTCTCTTATCAATCCGGCGCGCAAGCGCAGCAGATGGCAGCGATGCGAGAGAACGAAAGAACAAATGGGACGCTTGAACGAATGGAGAAAATCTTTCCCGGCCTGCGAAACAATTTTGAAGGTGGCACAACCATTTGTTGGGATGAAGACGAGTGGGCGCGCGGCGCTCTTTCAATTCTCAAGCCCGGCGAAATGTTTTCGCTCCTGCCTCACATTGCCAAGCCGGAGGGGCGAGTGCATTTTGCCGGTGAGCATACTTCCGCGTGGCCCGGTTGGATGCAAGGCGCGTTGGAATCCGGCCATCGCGCCGCGCACGAGGTCAACGAGGCTTCTTGAAAACCGTTATCAACTTCGGAAAAATTTTGTGAACAAAAAAACGCTTTTGCTTTTCTCCATCACCTCAATTGCGTTGACGCTGCTCGCCATTCCTTTGCTCGATCGCCCGGTCGCTGAGCTCATGCGCAACTCCGGATTCGAAAACGCCTGGCTATTTTCGCGCGGCACGACGGTGCTCGATTACCTCACCGGCAAAGAGGTGTCGAAATTTTTATTAGGCGGTGCGCTGCTCATCGGTGGTTTGGCAATCATCATTCCGGCCCGCACCAAGCCGCTCGGCAGCGCGTTGCTGTTCATCGGGCTCGTGCAGCTTTTCAGCACGCTGCTTTCCGGAATGAGCAAGAATCTTTTTGGCCGCCTGCGTCCGTTTCAATTGCTCGAGACCGGCGCCTGGAATGAGGCGTGGTTCGTCGATGGCAGTTCTTTTCCTTCGGGCCACGCCGGATTTTACTTTGGCCTTTTTCTGCCATTGGCTTATCTGCTGCCGCGCTGGCGCTGGCCGTTGCTGGTGGTTCCATTCTTCATCGCGATCGCGCGCGTCAATGCGAACGATCATTTCGTGAGCGACGCCACCGCCTCGATGGCTCTTGCGGCGTTGATAACGTTGCTGGCGATCAAGGTAATGCGAAATCGTCTGCCCTCGCCGCTGAAAGCAAGCCCTGCTTCGCCCGCGACGTAATCAGCCGCGAGAAAAACTCGATGAGGAAAAAATTCCACTTGTAATGGATTAACCTACAAAATGAAGCGAAGGCGGATTTCTGCTGATCATGCCATGCCAATTAACGTCTTTCAACCGATTACAAATCCCATTACCGGTGAGACTTTTCGTTGCATCGCAGCGGACGAAAACGCTTATGTCGAGGAGTGGACGGTGCGGCCTGGTGGTTATGTGCCCTTTGAGCACGTTCATCTCCGTCAAGATGAAATCTTTCACGTTAAAACCGGAGAAGTCAGGTTTGTCGTCGAGGGCAAAGAGATCATCGGAAAGGCGGGAGATAGCGTAACGGTAGCCAAGGGCCATAAGCACATTGCTTTCAACAATAAAAATGAGACCTTGCAATGTATCGTTGAATACAAGCCCGGACTGGACTCTCGGATCATCGCGCAATGTTTTTTGGGCTTGCTTTTAGATGGATATTACGATAAGCACGGCAGCCCCAGCATTCCACGGATGGGTTATTGCAGCAAAGGTTGCAAAGCCTTAACGCGCTCAACGAACATTCCGGCTGCAGTTTTCGATATTGTGATAAACCTGTTTTATTTTGCGGGTAAACTGATGGGCTGGAAAAAGTTGTACAAGAAATACACTGGACTGAATAAGGCTCGGATCGTATAACGAGAAAATTTTAAGATTCTTTTAGGAAAAGCCAGCGACCGAAAAAGAATTGGATGAAATTCTCGCTTTCTTTCAGGCCGAAAACATTGAGCGCCTCGAGGTGCATCACATCCCGCACACGCAACCGCCGCAATTGGTGGATTGGCTCGCGGCTTGCGTATCTTGAGCGAGTGGGATCACATCCATCGTGGCAATGAGCCGCTGACGGACAAAACGAAAATGCCGCCGGGCATGCGCGTTGAGAAAGTCACGCGCGCGAAGATGGAAGAATGGGCGACGTTCCTGGTCACGATGTACAACTTGCAACCGACCAAGCTACTTCTCTGCTCGCTCGTGGAACAACGTCCCGGCTGGCATCATTACGCGCTGCGCGAGAATGAAGGTATCGTGGCGGCGCGCTCGATGTACATTCATCGTGACGGCATGGCGTGGTGGGGCATTGAAGCGCCCGTGCCTGGGTTTATGGCGCAGGATTTTTCTCTACGCAGCAACTACAGCTATTAGCAGAATGAGACGCTTTCATCATCTCGGCATTTCCACACAAACGCCGCGTGAGGGCGAGCGTTATTTTGTTTTTTTCTACTCCAAGGGAGTGATAGGCGATGCCCACATTGTCTTATCTTTCACCACAGACTATAGTGAAGGAAAGCTTGATTCACGGCCGCGGCCTGTTTGCCAAAGAGCCAATTGCAAAAGGCGAAATTGTTTGCATCAAAGGTGGCCACATCTTCAATCGCGAAACTTTGCGCGAAGCGCAAAAAACGCTCGGCCCGGCGGAAATTCAGATTGGCGAAGATCTTTTTATCGGCCCATTGACAAAAGAAGAGCGCGAGGGCAGCATGATTTTCAGCAATCACTCTTGTGATCCGAATACCGGCGTGCAGGGACAAATCGTCTTCGTGGCGCTGCGCGACATTCAAGCTGGCGAAGAGCTGACGCATGATTGGGCCACAACCGATGACGACGACTACGAAATGGCATGCCACTGCGGCGCACCGAATTGCCGCAAAGTGATCACCGGCCAGGATTGGCGCAGAAAAGATTTACAGGAGAAGTACGCCGGTTACATGTCGTGGTATTTGTTGGAAAAAATAATTCCGAAATGATAGATAAGGGCCGAATGAATTCATGATCACGGGCAACTTCAAGGATTGGAAGGTGGGGGATAAATTAAAGCAGTATTCACTTTCACCGGCTTTTTTCGCCAGCACCTATCGAAAATTTTTCCCTATTTCCAATTAGGTCAACTGACCGGTCACTTCTGCATTGATCTATCGCATCGCAAATTTGCTGTAGTGACCGGTCAGTAATTTTCCTTATTTCGCCAAAACCATCCTCTTCACTGCTACAAATTGGTTGGATTGAAAGCGGCAGAAATAAATCCCGCTTCCAACCTTCATCCCTTGCTCATCGGTGGCATCCCAGGTGACTCGATGCTTGCCAGCGGCATACTCACCAGAGACCAAGGTGCGAACGAGAGAGGCCATTGTCTTTGATATGATTTCACCGCGATGCTCATCTTTTGTTGTACCACGATATTTATGTTTGCACCGCGATGCCCATCTTTTGTTGCGCCAATCGGGTAAGTCCAAGCCGTCGCCAGCTCAAACTCCCCTAAGAACCGGACGTGACAGTTTCCCGTCATACGGCTCAAGCACTTCAAAAGCATCTCCCTTGCGGGGAGACACTCAGCAACTCCACTTCGAACTTAGGCCTGCTCTAAAGCATCTACCTGGTCTGCATCTATAAAGGCGTTTTCTCGATCTAATTTCATCAGCTTCCATGCCAGTTTCGAATGTTGGCGTTGGCGCTTTTTGAAATAATCCTTGTACTTCGGATCGAAAGGGTTGGCTTCCTGTCTAATCTTGATGTGTCGTTGGATCGGTGTCCACGAGGCTTTGACCAGAGCAAAATTGCGGTATTCTCCTTTTCCAATTTCCACTTTGGCCACAAACGTGGTTCCGATGTATTCATACGTCGGGAAATATTTGTGCTGGATCCAGCGACTGCCTTTCTTGGGATGCCGTCTTTTCGCCCATCTCCAGAGCGCTGTATCAATTTGCCAATCTACATAGCCGAAGGTTTTCTTGGCCACCACGTATTTATGATAGTTCACCCATCCCCGAATAATCGGGTTGAGTTTAGCGATTAGCGCTTCAGGTTTGGCGCCCCGCATGGTATCGATGATTTCCCGAACTTTATCCAGAAAGGCTTTAATCGCCTTCTTGGACGGCTTGATCAACAACTTGCCTTTGTACTTGCGTACATTGAAGCCGAGAAAATCAAAGCCATCGTCAATGTTGGTGATCAGAGTTTTCTCATCGGAGAGCCTGAGTCCCCGTGGATCGAGAAAGCTTTGGATCGCGGGTCTG
>Ga0247727_10008583_pt1 | contig 18903 bp, 15 predicted proteins | sample WisWelCaveWW1625_FD_202498 | JGI IMG/M metagenome (GOLD analysis project Ga0247727, IMG submission 202498) | Biofilm microbial communities from Wishing Well Cave, Virginia, United States - WW16-25 | ecosystem: Environmental > Aquatic > Deep subsurface > Groundwater > Cave microbial mat | place... | reverse complement strand
GCTGCCGCTTAGCGAGGCGGTCGCGGTCGCCACCCAGATCGCGGGGGCGCTGGCGCAGGCGCACCGCCAGGGCGTCGTCCACCGGGATCTCAAGCCGGGGAACGTCATGCTCACGAAGGCCGGCGCCAAGCTGCTGGATTTCGGGCTGGCGAAGCAGGGCCCCGAGGGGGCGCCTCCGATCTCGAGCGCAGTCATGACGAAGGCCAGCCCGCTGACCGTCCAGGGGACGATCATCGGCACCTGGCAGTACATGTCCCCCGAGCAGCTCGAGGGGAGCGAGGCCGACTCGCGGTCCGACATCTTCGCCTTCGGGGCGCTCATGTACGAGATGGTGACGGGGCGGCGAGCCTTCGAGGGGAGGAGCCAGGCGAGCCTGATCGCCGCCATCATGGGGAGCGAGCCGCCCGCGCCCTCTTCGGTCGCGCCGGGCTGTCCGCCCGCTCTGGACCGGTTGGTGCGGCGGTGCCTGGCGAAGGATCCGGACGATCGCTGGCAGTCCGCCATCGACCTCGCGAGCGAGCTGAAGTGGATCGGCCAGGAGAGCGGGTCGGAGAGCGCTTCCGTCGCCGCGGCTCGCCGGGAGATCCCCTCGCGGGCGACCGGCATGCGCGAGCGTGCCGTCTGGGCCGGCGTGGCGCTCGTGCTCCTCGCCGCAACCGCCCTGCTCGCGGCCCGGGCCTGGCGAGGGACCGGCGAGCAACCCCGTCTCGTGAGAGCCGCGTGGCTGCCACCGGGCGGCACGAAGTTCGACTCCCGATACGCCCCCTCCGTCTCCCCGGACGGCAGGACCATCGCCTTCGTCGCGATCGGGGATCAGGGACAGTCGCGGCTTTGGGTGCGCGAGCTGGGGGCCGTGGAAGCACGGGTGCTTCCAGACACGGACGGTGCGGCCTATCCATTCTGGTCGCCCGATGGCCGGTGGCTCGGCTTCTTCGCGGACGACAAGCTCAAGAAGATCGATACGGCGGGCGGGCCGGCGATCCCACTGTGCGACGCGTGGGACGGGCGGGGCGGGAGCTGGGGCACGGGCGGCACGATCCTCTTCCAGCCGCGCTTCAGCGATCCTCTCTCCAAGGTTCCGGCCGGCGGGGGGACGCCCGAGCCGGTCACCAAGCTGGACCCGTCACGCTTCGATGTCGCCCACCGCTGGCCGCACTTCCTGCCCGGCGGGAAGCGCTTCCTCTTCTACGTCGTCAGCACCACCAACCCATCCACGAGCGAGCACAGCGGCATCTACTTGGGCTCGCTCGAGGAGTCCGGGGCCCGGAAGGTGCTGCGGGTCGATTCGAGGATGGCCTACGCGCACGGGCACCTTCTCTACAAGCGCGGCGAGACGCTCATGGCGCAGCCGTTCGATCCGGCGCGGGTCGAGCTGACCGGAGATCCGGTCCCCCTCGCAAGCGACGTTTCCGGAGCGGCCTACTCGTGGGGAGGCGCCAACTTCGGCGTGTCCGAGGGAGGCGTGCTGGTGTTCCTGGGCGGAGCGGGGCAGGGCCTGACGGAGCTGGCATGGTTCGACCGATCCGGCCGGCGGCTCGGGCAGATCGGCGAGCCGGGGCTCTACTGGGACCCACGCCTCTCTCACGACGGTCGCCGTGTCGCCCTCGGGATCGGAAGGGACGCCTCGGACCTCTGGCTGCACGACGTGGGGAGGGGCGTGCTCACGCGGTTCACCTTCGATCCGGCCGATGACACGACGCCGGTCTGGTCCCCCGACGACGCACGCGTCGTCTTTCAGTCCAGCCGCAAGGGGCTGGGCGAGCTGTACCAGCGGGACGCTGCCGGCACGGGCGAGGACCGGATGCTCTTCTCCTCGGGAACGGGGCTGAATGCCAACGACTGGTCTCCGGACGGCCGCTTCGTCGCCTTCGCGAGCTTGAGCCGCAAGACGAACTGGGATCTCTGGATCTACTCCTTCGACGACAAACAGGCGCGGCCATGGCTCGAGGGTCCGCTGAACCAGGGGGGCGCCCGGTTCTCTCCGGACGGGCGCTTTGTCGCCTACTACTCTGGCGAGTCTGGCCGCGGCGAGGTGTACGTGCAGAGCTTTCCGCAACAGAACCAGGGCCGCTGGCAGATCTCCCAGGCGGGAGGTGAGTACCCGGCGTGGCGGGCCGATGGCAAGGAGCTCTTCTATCTCGGCAGCGACGGCTCGTTGATGGCTGTCGACGTGCGGACCACAGGGACCTTCGATGTCGGGGCGCCCCGGAGCCTCTTCAAGGTCGAGGCCAAGGTGTCGTCCGGGCCATCCTACGACGCCGCCCCGGACGGCCAGCGCTTCCTGGTGAACGCGGTGGGAGAGAAGGACCGGAGCGGGCAGGCCGCCACGCTGCTCCTGAGCTGGACCGAGGCGCTGCGGCCGTAGCTTCTCCCGTATCCTTTGTTCCCTGTGGCCCGGGATCTGCGCATGCGCACCGTCTTCCTCGCCTCGTTCCTGAACGGCCTCTCCGGCGATCCCGGCCTGTGGGTGGACCTTCTCGACGAGGGGCGGTCGATCCTCCTGGACCTGGGCGATCTCCGCCACGTCGCCACGCGCAAGCTCCTCCGGGTGGAGCGTGCCGTCGTCACCCACACCCACATGGACCACTTCATCGGCTTCGATCACCTGCTCCGGCTCGTCCTGGGGAGAGACCGGGAGCTCACGGTCACGGGTCCCCCGGGCTTCCTCCGGAGTGTTCAGGGGAAGCTCGAGGCGTACACCTGGAACCTGATCGGAGACTATCCGGTGACGCTCCGCGTCGAGGAGGTGAGCGGGGATTCGGTCCGGTCGGTCCTGTACCGCGGCGCGGGAGGGATGCGTCCGGAGCTTCTAGCGGACCGCCCGTTCCAGGGCACGATTCACGCCGAGAGGCTCTACACGATCCACCTCGAGATCCTCGACCACGGGATCCCGGTCCTGGGCGTGGCCCTCCGGGAGACCGAGCACATCTCGGTGAACCGCGACAAGCTCGAGCGGATGGGACTCGTTCCCGGGGCGTGGCTCCGGGAGCTCAAGGGCGCGGCGCGCCGCTGCGAGAGCCAAGACCCCGAGATCCGCGCGGACACGACGGACGGCGCGGGAAAGAGCTTCCGCCGGGGCGATCTCGCCGAAGAGATCCTCCTGCGCAGCCCGGGCCAAAGGCTCGCCTACGTCACCGACGTCAGATTCACCCCGGACAACGTCGAGAAGGTGATTCGCCTTGCTCGCGACGCGGACCTCCTGGTGTGCGAGACGGCGTTTCTCGACGAGGACCGGGATCTCGCGAAAGAGCGCAACCACCTCACCGCGCGCCAGGCGGGAGAGCTGGCCCGCGCCGCCGGCGCGAAGCGCCTCGCGCCATTCCACCTCTCGCCGCGCTATCTCGGAAGGGAACAAGAGGTTCTGGAGGAAGCCGCCGACGCCTTCGGCGGGCCGGTTCTTGTCCTTTCTGCGGAGCGAAGCCAGGCGAGCATGTAGAATGCGACCCCCTCGCTTCCGGATCCCACGGAGACCCGAATGAGTGGACGAGAGAATGGCCGCGCCCTCAAGGTGCTGATCCTGCTCCTGGCGCTCCTGTCCCTGGCGTTTCTGGCGCTCGCGACCTTCCGGGCGGGCCCGCCTCCCACGATCGAGATCTCCCCCGGCCTTCCGGCGATCGGGAAGCGCACGCCGATCACGGTGAAGGTGGAGGAGCCCCGTCGAGGGCCGGGGAGCGTCCGGGTCGAGTTCGTTCAAGAGACGAGAACCCAGCCGCTCGCCGAGAAGGCCCTCACCCCGGAGCCACCCTGGAAGCTGTGGGGACCGGACGTTCCCGGGGTCGAGATCAAGGTCGAGGTGGGCCGGGAGACGATCCAGGGTCTCGTCGCCGGCACGGCCACGATCCGTGTGGTGGCGGCGCGTGCCGGGAGCTGGATCAGGCACCCGGAGCCGACGATCCGGGAGATCAGCCTGCCGGTGCGGCTCACGCCTCCGTCCCTGCAGGTCCTCTCCACGGCGACCTATCTGAACCAGGGTGGCTCGGAGGCCGTCGTGTACCGGGTCGGCGAGACGACGGTGACCGACGGCGTCCGCTCCGGCGAGTGGTTCTTCCCGGGAAGCCCCGTCCCGGGCGGAGGGAAGCAGGACCGCTTCGCGTTCTTCGGAGCCCCGCACGACCTGAGCGACGTCTCGAAGGTCCGGCTCGTGGCGGCCGACGATGTGGGGAACGAGACCCACGTGTCCTTCGTGGATAAATTTTTTCCGCAGCGGATCCGCACGGACACGATCCAGGTCACGGACGACTTCCTGAGCAAGGTCGTGCCGGAGATACTCTCCCAGACCCCGGAGATCCAGGACAAGGGGAACCCGCTGGACAGCTACCTGCAGATCAACGGGGAGCTGAGGAAGAAAAACGCCGCCACGCTCCTCGAGATGTCGAAGCGATCGAAGGAGACGTTTCTCTGGAGCCGGAGCTTCGCGCCGATGGCCGGCGCCAAGGTGATGTCCTCTTTCGCCGACCGGCGCACCTACCTCTACCAGGGCCGGACGGTGGATCATCAGGACCACCTGGGATTCGATCTCGCCTCCTCCCGCGGCGCGCCGGTTCCGGCGGCGAACGACGGCGAGGTCGTCCTGGCCCGCTTCTTCGGGATCTACGGGAATGCAGTCGTGATCGATCACGGCTACGGTCTCATGACCCTCTACGGGCACCTTTCCTCCATCGATGTGACGGAAGGCCAGGGGGTGAAGCGGGGAGACGTGGTGGGGAAGACCGGCCAGACCGGTCTCGCCGGAGGGGACCACCTGCACTTCTCCGTGTTCCTGCGCGGGATGTCGGTGAACCCCAAGGAGTGGTGGGACGATCACTGGATCCGGGACAGGATCGCCAGGAAGCTCGGCCCGGCGTTTCTATTCGTAGGGTCGTGAGCCCGGCCGGATTCAGCGGGATCAGCCGCCCGCCCGGCGGACCCAGTAATCGCGGAACGCCCTCAGCCTCGGAAGGGACTCGCGGTCCTTGGCCCGGCCCGTCGCCGACTTGCTCGCGATGATGTCGTCGATGTGGCAGACGGGGAACCCTTCGATCTCGACGCGTCGACTCCAGGCTAGCGCGAAGGTCTCGATCCCGTCGGGGGCGAAAACGAGGTCGAGATCGAACGGTCCGTTCTTGAGCTGGACGAAGTCCTTCCCGTGCCGGATCTCGAGGGCCTGTTCGTTCGTCAGCTCGAACCCGATGTCCTGGAGGGCGAGGATCAGGGCGGAGCCGTTCGCCTCGCTCTTCTCGACGAACAGGTCCGCGTCCTGGGTCGTGTCGGGAAAGCCGAGAAGGATGGCTCCCGACTTGCCGAGAAAAAGGTACCGAACCTGATGGCGCGAGAACGCGTCGCGAATCTCCTCCGCCTGCGCGTAATCAAACCTGGCGGGCATATCCGAGCCAGACCGGAAGGTTCGCCTCGCACCACCGCCGGTACTCAGCGGTCGTGTCGAAGGACCTGTAGGGTGCGTCGTCGAGCACGGGCTTGTAGGTGCGGATGAACGCGTAGCGCATGCGCGTCCTCAGGGGACGCCTCGCGGCGGCCTCGAACTCGGCTTCCCACTCCCTGAGGATCTGTGCGGGAGGTTCGCCTTCGACCGGGAGATTCTCGTTCTGTCTCGCCATCGCTGCCGGGAATTGTAGCAGGAGGCGGGAGATTCAGCGGGCAGGCGGACCGCCGGGCGCGTCCGCCGGCCGCAGGACCTCGGCCAGGTTCCTCCGGGCGACATCGAGCTTCGGATCGAGCCTGAGCGCCCTCGTGAAACAGGCGCGAGCGCCTTCCAGGTCGCCCGTTCTGGTCAGGAGGACGCCGAGGCTGTTGAACGCGACGGCCGAGGTCGGCGCGAGGCGCACGGCCGTCTCGAGCTCGCGCCGGGCCTCCGCGAGCCGGCCCTCGCCGTCATAGAAGACACCCAGATGGTAATGGAGGCCTGGAAAATTCGGCGCGACGACGAGACCCTGTTTGAGCAGCGCCTCGGAGTCGCGCCAGAAGCTCACCTGGTACCGCGTTCCCGCCGTCATGGCCGCCACGAGAGCCGCCGCCGACACGGCCAGAACCCTCTCGCGCCCGGCGACACCACGAGAGAGGTCCGCGATCCCCCAGGAGACGGCCACGAAAAGGCCGATCAGAGGAATGTAGGTGTAGCGATCGGCCATGGCCTGGTTCCCCACCTGCACCACGCCGATCACGGGCACGAGTGTCCCGAGGTACCAGAGCCAGCCGAAGAGGAGATAGGGGGCGCGGCGGCGCGCCCGGAAAGCGATCGCGGTCAGTCCTGCCAGGATCAGGAGTGAGGCCGCCGCTTTCCAGTACAGGCTCCGGTCGATCTCGAACGGAACCATGATCCCCATGGGAAACGGCCAGATCGTCTTTCCGATGTAACCCACGTAGCTGACGAGAGCGTTGGCCACCCTCGCGTCCAGCGGATAGTCGATCGAAGGCGCGATGGCCCCCGACGCGGTCTGGACGCGCACGGTGACGATGGACGAAGCCAGGGACAGCGCGAAGAAGGGGATCTTCTCCGCGACGACGCGACCAACCGCGCGCAGGGTGGCTCGCCTCCCGGCCGTGAAATCGACTCTCCCCAGCGGCCAGAAGTCCAGGAGGAGCAGCACAAGGGGGAGCGTGACGACCATCGGCTTCGAGAGCAGCCCCGCAGCGAACAGCGCGAGCGTCGCGCCGTAGGAGACGGCGCCTGGCCGCCTGGCATGGCGGACATGGGCGCCGATCGCGCCGAGCCAGAACAGGGTGCTCAGCACGTCCTTGCGCTCCGACACCCACGCCACCGACTCGACGTGGAGCGGATGGAGCGCGAAGAGCGCGGCGACGAACGCGCTGCGGCCCATTGCGCCGGTCATCCCGAGGAGCACGAAGAACACGAGGAGGACGTTCGCGGAGTGCAGCGCGAGGTTCACGAGGTGGTGCATCCCCGCCGACAGGCCGAACAGCTCGCAATCGATCATGTGGCTCAGGGAGGTGAGCGGGTGCCAGTTGGCGCCGTGGGGAGACGTCAGAGCCCACGCGATCCCCTCGGCGGTGAGCCCTTTCGTCACCACGGGATTGGCATAGACATAAAGGTCGTCGTCCCACGCAACGAATCCGGATCGAGCGACGTTCCCGTAGGCCATCGCCGTCAGCGCCACGAGGGCGACCCCGATCGAGGCCGCCAACGCTCGGCGCTTTCCCGGGCCGGCTCCGCTCATGAGAGCCGGATCTTACACCGTGGCCTGAGCCACCCCTCCGGACCTAGATTGAGGGGAGAATGCGGCGCGCCTTCGCTCAGCTCGTGATCGTCCTGTCCCTGTGCGGGTCCACGAACGCAGCCGCTCCGGCCGATGGGGAAGACGGGGCAGCGCGCGCGGGTTCCTGCTGGCCCGGGCCGCCTGGGAGCGATCCGCGAGAGTGCACCCCGGACGATCCGAAATACCCCCGTCGCTGGGAGTTCCGGAGCGACATCCCGCCCGAGGTGGACCGGTCGAGGATGCATCCCGCGGAGGTCGGGCTCGGGTCCGTGGGATTCTCCCTGGATGCCGCCTGGCAGCACACGATCGGCCGGGACGACGTCCTCATCGCGGTCCTGGACAGCGGGGTGCTCTGGGACGCCCTGGATCTGGTCCAGAAGCTCTACCTGAACGAGAGGGAGCTTCCGCTTCCGCAGGGGGCGGCGTCGTACGACAAGAACGGAGACGGCATCTTCAACGTGGACGATTACATCGGCGACCCGCGCGTCCGAGACGCGAACGGGAACGGCGCGCTGGACCCCGGGGATCTGATCCAGGCGTTTTCCAACTGCAGGGATGACGACCGGAACGGTTATCCCGACGACATCTCCGGGTACGACCTCTTCGGCGGAACGCACTGCGGCTTCCAGGGCGGCGACAACGATCCCGGCGACGACACCCGGTTCGGCCATGGAACGGGGATCGCCTCCACGGCCGCGGCAGAGACCAACAACGGCATCGAGGGCGCCGGAGTCTGTCCGCGCTGCCGGGTCCTTCCCGTCCGTGTGGGCGACAGCTTCGTGGTCGACGCGAACCAGTTCGCCCGCGGCGTGGTCTTCGCGGTGCGCGCCGGGGCCTCGGTGATCGCCTCTGCGCTGGGCAGCTACAACAACACGCCGGCCGCGCGGGCCGCGGTGGATTTCGCCTACGAGCGTGGCGTCGTCATCGCCGCCTCCGCTGCCGACGAGTTCTCCTACCACCACAACTATCCCAGCGTCTACCCGCACACCGCCTACGTCAACGCGATCCGCTTCAACCACGCGAGCGACTACCGGAAGGGGACGACGTTCTGGGGCGTGAACCCGTGCACGAATTTCGGCGCCCGGGTCTCGGTCACCGTCCCCGCGGAGAACTGCTCGTCCGGAGCCACGTCGAGGCTCGCCGGCGTTCTGGGGCTGATCGAGTCGAGGGCCAGGGAGACCGGCCTTTCGCGCCTCCAGGCGGAGGAGGTCTACCAGGTTCTCCGCATGACCGCGGACGATCTCGACAACACAGAACCCGACTGGGGGAGTCTCCTCTATCCCGCCCGGAGAGGATTCGACCAGTACTACGGCTACGGTCGGCTCAACGCGCTGACGGCGGTCCGGACGATCGAGGAGAAGCGGATCCCGCCGATGGTCGACCTGTTCAACCCGGAGTGGTTCGACCTCGTGTCGCCGCGAACCGACCGCGCCCTCGCGATCTCGGGCAGCATTCGGGCTCCGAGGGCGCGGCATGCGACCTACGAGCTCGGATACGCTCTGGGGGCCGAGCCGGCCGATTCCGAGTTCCATCGAGTCTCGGGCGGTACCGTGGCAGGAGCGTTCGAGGGCCCGCTCGGGGTGCTGGACTTCGAGCGTCTGCCGCTTCCCTCGGGGCCCGCACCCACCCGCCGCGAGGAGCGCGATCGATACAGCGTGACGCTGAGGCTCAGCGCCAGGGACGATACGGGGCTGACCGCGGAAGCCCGCCGAAGCTTCTTCGTGTTCGACGACCCGGCCGCGAAGAAGCACTTCCCGCTTGCGCTCCACACCTCCGGAGAGGGCTCCCCCGTCGTCACCGACCTGGACGACGACGGCCGGGACGAGATCGTTCTGGCGATGGCGGATGGATACGTCCGGATCGTGAGATGGGAGGAAGCGGGCCCTCGAACGATCCGCGTCCCTCTCGACCGCGGGGCACCTCTCGATCCCATGGGCGAGGCCTCTCGCGGCGTGGAGCCGGTCCGGGAAGGCGCGATTCGCGAGGCGGCGGTGGGAGACCTCTTCGGGGACGGCCGGAAAGCGATCGTCGTCGCCTCGAGGGAAGGGAAGGTCTACGCATTCAGCGCGCGGGGCGAGCGGCTCGGTGGTTTCCCGGTCTCGATCCGGGCGGAGCTGGCGCGACCGGTCAGCCCCACCCAGGGGATCGAGAGCGGCATCCTCTCCACGCCCGTCCTCGCCGATCTCGATGGAAGGCGAGGGCTCGAGATCGTCGTCTCGAGCCTGGACGGCCACGTCTACGCATGGCGCAACGACGGGACCCCGGTCGGCGGCTTCCCGGTGCCCCTCGTGAGTCCCGAGCGCGGTTTCGCGCAACGGGCGAAGATCCTCTCCACCCCCGCCGTCGGCGACGTGGACGGCGACGGGCGTCCCGAGATCGTCGTGGGCTCGAACGGACTCCGGGAGGGGGGATCGGGTGCGTGGGCGATTCGCGCGGACGGGAGGAGACACCCGGGCGGGGCGTTCCTTCCGGGATGGGATCCGTACGAGGTCTCCGGAATCCGGCCGGGGCTCCTTCCGACGCTGGGGACCGGCGTCCAGATGTCGCCCGCGCTCGTGGACGTGGACGGGGACCGGGACCTGGAGGCCGTCCTGTACGCGGTGAGCGGCGACTCCATCCTGCTTGTCGATCACCCGCGCGGAGGCCGACCGCGGATCGTCGCGACCTACTCCATGTCTCCGGGACCCGCCTCGGAGTTCGCGAGCACCTCGTTCCTGGCCAGCACGGGATCGCCCCTCGTGGCGGACACGGACGGCGATGGAGCGCCGGAGCTGTACGCATCCCTCCTGCCGATGAGGATGGTGACCCTGCGATCGAAGCCCGGCGTCCCTCTGGATGTCCCCACGGTCGTGGGCGGATGGGTGCTCCGAGCGAGCCCGGAGGGAGCCTCGCGGGTGCCGATGATCCCCACCTATCCCCGGCGCATGGAAGACCTCACGATCCTCGCGCGACCGCTCGCGGCCGACGTGGACGGCGACGGAAACCAGGAGGTCCTGATGGGGAGCGGCGGGTACCTCCTGCACGCGTTCCGGCTCGGGGGAGGAGAGGCGGATGGCTTTCCGAAGTTCACCGGCGGCTGGATCTTCTCGGCGCCGGCGGTCGGGGACCTGGATGGCGACGGGCGGATGGACCTGGTCACGGTGACGCGGGAAGGCTACCTGTTCGCGTGGGACCTCGCCTCGCCGAGCAAGGGAGGTCGGCTGCGCCCGACCTACGGGGCTCGACACTGATGATGTCGCGATCTCGCGGGTGGAAGCTCGTGGCCGCGATTCTCTCCGCGCTGCTGGCCGCGGGGTGCTCGAGAGCCCTCGAGCCGCGAGATCCAAGCAGGCCCAACGTGGTGCTCATCACCGTCGACACGCTGCGTCGGGACCACCTCTCCTGCTACGGCTACAAGCACCGGACCACGCCATTCCTCGATCGGCTGGCGTCCGACGCCGTACGATTCGACCGGGCCTACAGCACGTCGTCCTGGACCGTCCCGACTATCGTATCGATCCTCACGGGCCTCGGAACGGCGGAACACGGGATGAGGGACGGGGACTCGACCGAGACGGGAAGAGTCATCGGCCAGCCGGTCCTGGGGCGGGAGCTGGTGCTCATGCCCGAGCTGCTCCGCGATCGGGGGTACCAGACCCTCGGGCTGACCGCGAACGAGCATCTCCAGGGCGAGCTGGGCTTCGCCCGGGGATTCGACTCCTACCGCTGCGTGGGGTTCGAGCCGGGGGAGACGCTTCGCGACCCGCTGCGTGAGATTCGGCGCGAGATCGATCCTGCGCGGCCGTACTTCCTGTGGGTGCACTACTTCGACCCGCACGCCCCCTACGACTCCAACCGGCCCGAGCTGCGGGGCTACCTGGATGGCGCGCTGCTCGGACGAGTGCAATCCCTTGCCACCACGGAGCAGTTCCTGGCCTTGGACCTCGAGAAAGAACCCGACGCCCTGGCCTACGCGCGAGCCTCCTACGACAGCGACATCCGGCTCGTGGACGGCTGGATCGAGGCCCTCTTCGACGTTCTCGAGATCGGGAGGAAAGACCTCGTCGTGGTCACCGCCGATCATGGCGAGGAGTTCTACGAGCATGGAGGCTTCGGGCACGGACACACGCTTTTCGAGGAGCAGCTGCGGGTGCCGCTCCTCGTGCGCCTGCCGGGAGGCAGCCACGCCGGAGAGACCGTCGGGACCCGCGTCAGCGTGATGGATGTGCTGCCGACCATCCTGGAGGTCGCGGGGCTCGAGCAGCCGCGGCACCTGCAGGGGAGGAGCCTGCGGCCGCTGATCGAGCACGATGGAGCGGAAGCGGACCGCGTCATTCACGCATCGACGGCCAGAGACAGCGAGATCGAATCTCTGACGATCGATCGATGGAAGTACATCCAACCGATCGGACGCCCCGACGAGGCCATGCTCTTCGATCTGGAGAGCAGCGCAGGAGAGGGAACGAACGTGATCGGCACGCACCCGAACGAGGCCCGGGTTCTACGTCGCGCCCTGGCGCACCTGAACAGGAACGCTCGGGGCACGAGGCCCGCCCCCCAGGACATGCCTTTCTCGCCGGAGCGGCTCGAGGCGATGCGGTCGCTGGGCTACGTTCGCTGATCCCTGGAGGGCGGAGTGGGGCGCGATAGGGCTGGCTCGAGGGCGACGAGAGGTCCCCGCCCGCCCTGCTCGCAGGCGGCTTGATTCGGGACCAGGAATGTGGATAATCCGCGGCATTCCCGATCAAGGAGGACAGAGATGAAGACAGCGATTCGGCCCGTACTGATTGCGCTCGGAGTCGTTCTCGCGGCATGCGTCGGCATGGCGCTCGCTCACGAGGAGAAGGGAAAGCAGGCGGCGGAGGCCATGCCTCCGGAGATGGCCGAGATGATGAAGCTCGCTGAGCCCGGCGAGCACCACAAGCACATGGCGAAGATGGTCGGAAGCTGGAAGACCCAGGGCAAGTTCTGGATGGCCCCGGGCGCTCCTCCCGAGGAGTCTCAAGGCTCGACGACGGTGAAGCCCGCCCTCGACGGCCGGTTCTTCCTCTCGGACTTCCAGGGGGCGTTCATGGGGCAGCCGTTCCACGGCATGGGGATGGACGGCTACGACAACCTCAAGCAGAAGCACGTCGGCACGTGGGTGGACTCGATGGGCACGATGCTCATGGTCTTCGAAGGGACATGCTCGGAGGGCGGAAAGGTCACGGAAACGAAGAGCACGTTCGACGACCCCATGACCAGGAAGCCGACCTACATGCGTGCGGTGAGCCGCTGGAAGGACGACAACACCGTGGTCTTCGAATCGTACGCTCCGGGCCCCGACGGCAAGGAGATGAAGAACATGGAGATCCTCTACTCGCGGCAGTGAGCCCTACGGGAGCGGGTGCTCCGCGCCCGCTCCCTTGCCCACCAGATCGACGAGCAGATAGCCCCCGGCCACGTCGAATCGTCTCGGGGAGAACTCGGTCTTGCCGACGCGCAGGGGTGTCCGGGCCAGCGGGTTGTACCTCGTCTCGAAGATCTCCCCGAACGTCATCTCCTGGAGGGTCGCAGCGAACAGGTCCCGATTGAACTCCATCCCGCTCGACGAGACCACCCAGTCGTTCTCGACGATCTCCAGGGAGATCCCGCCGAGGCGGTTCGCGTAGGGCGCGGCTCCCACGGTTCCGCGGTCGATTCGAAGGGTGCCGAGGAGGCCATCCGGCCGGTCGGGACGACGCTCCCACACCTTCAGCTCGAGCCCCGAGAGAGTCACGCGGATCGTCGGACGTCCCGAGCCCTCGGGCGGGGATTCCCTCTCCAGCGTCGGATCCGCAAGGTCCCGCGAGAGCTCTCGGCCGACGAACTCGACCCTGGGCGCGGAGCGCATGGAGAACGTGAAGAAGACGTCGTCCGTCGAGCGGGCGCCTCGAAGCCCCGGGATCAGCCTGTGGACCGACGCGCTTTCGAAGAGCCGTTTCAGGTTCCCCTTCGGAGCGTGGGCAAGCTCGGTGACCCCCGAGAACGCCCGGATCAGGAGGTCGTTCACGAACGACTCCGAGACTCCGACGCGGGAACGCGCCGCGTGGTTTTCCGGGACCCCGAGCGGGGTCCGCGCTCCGCCGAGGTCGTCGACCCCCGGCCGCGCCAGGCTCACGAGGAGGGACCCGAGCTCCGTGTTCAGATGTCGCGGAACCAGCTCGATCTCGACCCCCGTCCGGGTGTCGAAAGGGGAGGCGAAGCGCCAGCTCTTCCTGATAAGCGTCCCGTCCCGAAGCTCCCTCGCGCTCTTGTCGGCCCGCGCAAGCAGGATCTCGTCGAGGGTCCCGAGCTGGCGCTTCAGATAGGGCTTGCCGAGCCACCACAGGAGCCAGGTAGGCACGGGGGCGTTCTGGCACCGTGAAGGCTTCACCAGATGAAAGGTCCTTTCGGCGTCGGAGAGCAGCACCCTCTCCGGCACGATCCGCACGTCGTCGTCCTCGATCCGGAACTGCAGGGCAAGCGTGATGTCCAGGGGGTGGGCAGGATCCACGGTGAACCCCGCGTTCTCGCAGTAGGCGGAGCGCTTCCCGATCGTGCGCTCGAGCCGTCCGATCTGGACGCGAGCCTCCCTTATGCTCGAGCTCAAGACCACGTGCCCGTCGGCGCCGAGCTTCAGGACGGGGTCGGAGAGATCCGCGTGGTACCGCAGGTCGGAAACGCCCCGGGAGACACGTCCCTTGCGCCCCTCGATCCGCGGCCCGCCGCCGGCGCGGAAGAGATCCTGGAGAATGAGGTTGAGGTCGGACTCGGTGACGCTCACGAAAACGTCGCCGGCGGTCGCGGTCTCGACGGGATTCACCGGGGCGGCCAGGGTCACGGAAGAGAACGTGACCGCCGCGAGGAGGAATCGCGCGGATCTTGGAGTCAGTCCACTTGGCATCGCAACACCGTGATGCCGTCAATCTACGGGCAGCCTTCGACCTCACACAGGGTTTTGTCGCGGAGATTTTCCGAGAAGGTCCGAACGCGGCGCCATTGTCGTCAGAGTCGCGGTTTTCGCGGCGCCCGGCCGCTCCGCCCGGCTCGATCAGCGGCCGAGTCTCCAGCGGAGCACGAGGTAGATTGCCAGCGCCGTTTGAAGAAGAAGCCCCATGGCCCCCACGGCCGTTGAGCCCGCGAGGAACTGACAATACCCCGCGAGCAGAAACCAACCGAGCAGGACCAGGAGGCTGCGTCGGCTCAACTCGCCGAGATTCCACAACGCGGCCAGAAGGACGGCCGACGTGATTGCGGCAAGCCAAGCGATGAAGGGAAAGATGTACAGCACGACGCCCCTCCTTCCCGGTCATGGAACAGACTACCTCTTCTTTTCGTCGGTCTGGATGTCCACAAGGGTTCCATCGCGGTCGCTCATGCAGCGGGGGGAAGCGCCGAAGCGCCGAACCGGCGTGACGGATGGCGCTTCAGCGGCTATCGGAGCGGTTGTCTCCGACCGTATGTGAGCGATCGCCACGCCCACTCGGCCGGTCCGAAGCGGAACAGCTGGAGCCACCACGCGCTGACGAGCGCCTGCACCACGAACACGACGAGGGACACCCCGAGCGCGGCGGTGGGGCCGACGCCACCGTACCAACCGAGCCCCAGCCCGTAGAAGAGAAAGATGCAGATGACGCTTTGCCCTAGGTAGTTCGTCAGGGCCATCCGGCCCACCGGAGCGAAGAAGTACAAGGTTCGGCGCCAAGCCGGACGCCGGAACAGGAGGACGATCCCGGAGACGTAGGACGCCGACAGAGCGAGGACGCCGACGTGCCAGAGCGCATTCCGTCCAACTCCCGCTACCCACGATTCCGCATCCAGCGCGGGGAGGAAGCCATCCGGGAGGAGAATACCCTGACACGTCACTCCGAGCGCGAGCCCCCACGCAAGCCCGCGCCGCAGGAGCGTGACGGCAGAGTCGGCTGGTCCCGTACTCGGGTGACTCGAACTCGCACGAACAAGGATGCCGGTGCGACCGGCCCAAAACCCGAGGAGGAATTTCCCAAAGCTCGCCACCCCCTTCGTCAGCGCGTCGTCAGTCGAGAGCCACGCCCATGCGTCCGCCGCGTTGGCTCGGATCACTTCGACGTAGGAGCCGTGGGCGAAGGCGACGTGGAGCGCCGATGCGGCCTTCCACCGTGCCTCGAACGCCGTAGCGGGATCGATTGCCCCTCCGGTGATGAGGGGGAGTCCCCACAGCAGGGTCCTGACCGCGACGGGGACGACGAGCGCAAAGGCGAGCCCCCATCCGACGAGCGCCCGGTCGCTTCGTGAGACCCACCCGATGAGGAGCAGGCCGAGCACCGCGTAGAGGTGGAGGATGTCGCCATACCAGATCAGGAGCGCGTGGGCCACGCCGAAGAGGAAGAGCCACAGCATCCGCCGCACGTAGAGGCGTCTCACACCCACCCCGCGCTCGCTCGCGCGCCGCATCTGGAGGGCGAAGCCCGCACCGAAGAGGAAGCAGAAGATGGAGATGAACTTGTCGACGACGAAAAACGACTCCAACTCGAGCACCATGGGGTCATAGGCAGCGGTCGGTAGGCGCATCGCATCGTCCCGTCCGAGGTCACCGTAGCCGCTGAAGAACCACACAACGTTGGCCAATAGCACCCCGAAGAGAGCAAAGCCACGGAGAACGTCGAGGACGTCGATGCGCTCTCCCACTGCGACCGGCGTGAGTAGGCTCGTGGCAGCCTTGGCTGTCGGCGGACCGACATGTGCGGAATTCACTTATATGGCTCGTGGGCAGGCGGGTCTTGCCAGTTCACATCTGTGTCAAGAGGGTTGCAAGTCACTCATCGCGTCGCGGGCGTGGCGACGCCCTTGCTCCTTCGCCAACGCGACAGGCCAGGACCACCACCGCGAGTTCGTGGTCCTCGTCACGCGCAATTCCGTACAGCGTCACCGCCAGCACGACGGCCGAGAAGCTGACCGCCTTGCCGAACAGGATCATGCTAGCGATGCCGACCGCTATGTAGAAGAGGAACGTGAAGCCAGCGATTCTTGCGTTCGTCGTGCGAGTCATGTAGTCATGTCATCTCCTCAGAGTGCTCGGGTCTCATCCAGGGAGAGCTCGCCCTTCTTGAGCGCGGACTTCAGTTGGTCGAGCGTGACGTGCCACCCGACGACCGCGATCAAGTCGTCTTCCCATCGAGCCGCAGGTGGTTCTGAATCCAGGAGGAGCCGGGCAGTCGAACAACCAAGCGATGCCCTGTCTTCAAGAACGGAGGCTGCCTCGCGAGAGTCAACGCCGTGCTTCCTGGCGTTCGCCGCGGCTTTGGCTGGATCCCACTTGAAAATCACTGCGCGATTATAGCGCTACCGGTCCGGCAGCCTGTGTCTGTCTGCCCAACGACAGCCATCAGCCGCGCCGCTTTGCGGCGGCGGCTGCATGCTGCTAGGCTGCGATCCGCTCCTCAACAGGCGACGCGGCTCGCATGCACTTGCCAGTTCCCGAGGCACTGTCGCCTCCCCAGAATCCGTCAACCACTGGTGACGCGCCGGGCCAGCGACTCTGGTGTTCGAGCAAGGAGCCAGACCCCGAGCGCGAGAAACGTCACGATGCCGACAACACCCGTAACGCCACCGAAAATCGGAGAAACCCCGGCAACGAGCATCGAAAGGATTCCGAGGCCCTGGGTATTGATGCTCGCGTGGAAGAAGCTCGTGAGCAGCACGCTGTCGGATCGAAGCCGAAGAGCCGTCTGGGTGAGCGCAAAGGCGATCGTGAGGCAGCACATCATCACTGCGCCGATCACGGGATAACCGGGATAGTTGTAGCCTCCCGCGATGATTGGCGCGTGCCAGAGCCCCCAGAGCGCCCCGTAGATGAGCGCCGCGCGCCACCGACCCAGCGGGAGGAGCTGCACCAGGAGGTAACCAGTCCAGCCGAATTCCTCCCCGAAGGTAAAGACGCTGGTGACGAGCACGCCGAGCGTGAGCGCCTGGGCGAAGAGAATCGCAGCGAACACGGGCGGCGGCGGGAGAGCCGGAATAGGCTGACCGTGGGCCATCTCCCGCATCCGGGCGAACAGTTGTTCGAGGGTCGGATCGAAGCGCCCGAGTCCAAAGAGCAATGTGAGCGCGTAGATGCCCGCGATCAGAAGGGGAACGCCTATCCAGACGACCAGATAGGGCCTCCATGGCCCACGACGGAGCCCCGCAGTCGCGAAACCCGCGCGCGTTACGAAACGACGGACGATGAACGCCGCGATCGCAGGCGCGAACATCACGGATGCCAGGAGAGCCGTCGTCCCCAACGTCAGCGAGGTGAACCGCACGCCGCGCGCGAGTGCGGTGCCCTCGACGGCCCAGGCGAGACCGAAAGCGAGCGCGAGATAGACGCGTACACCTCGCCAGTCGACTGTCGTGCCTGTCGGAACCTGAACACTATCCTGAGTGACGCTGACTTCTGACACGGAAAATCCGCGGCTGGAGGACTCGGTCGCAGCCTAACACCCGCGCTCAGCGGCGGGATCGCGTGGCGCGGCCCCTCTGGGAACTTGCCAGCCGCCCCTAGCCTCCGCTCTTCCGTTCGCACTCCTGTCGGTCCGTCCAACGCTGTGCGTAACGCGCGGGTTGGGCTTCTGGTTATCCGCGGCCGACCAATTCGTCGACAGTGAGGCTGATGTCCCTGGCGATCTTGCGCAACAGCGTCGGCGAGATGTCTCGCGCAGCATGGAACGGAACCGTGGTGCTGCGTCCGTCAGCATGGCGGAACTGCTTGTGGGAGCCGCGTTGCCGGACTTCGATGAAACCGAGCCTCTCGAGCAACGCGACCACCTCGCGAGGCTTCAAAACGGGGACCGACCCCACGGCTACGCCACCTGGATCGTTCGCACATCGACGAACTCGGATTCTAAGACCGGTTCGCCATCCTCGAGAAGCATCTCGATGACTTCACGGAGGTTCCGCTGAAGTTCATCGAGATCCGCGCCCTGCGTGTGCGCCCCGGGCCAGCCCGGAACGTAGCCGACGAGAACGCCCGTCTCGGGGTCACGCTCCACAACGAACTTGAACGTCCTCAACTCGGCGGCCTCCTCCTCGAGGCGTTACACCTTATCCGCAAGTCTCGGGTTCGTCCAGCAGCCCAACGCTCGGCATCAGCGGCGAGCGAAGCGCGTCCGCTGCATTGATGGAATGGACTCCTCCCGCGACTTGATCGGCATCGTGGTTGTGCCAGAGTCGCTTCGCACGCAAACCCCCTGAGGGGAAGGAGGAGTCCGAGATGAAGCATACGACAATCGCTGTTGATGTAGCGAAGTCCGTGTTCGAGATCGCCGTGTCCGAGCAGCCAGGCCGGGTCACGGAGCGGCATCGCCTGTCGCGCGACGCCTTCCTCCGCTTCTTCGCGCAGCGCATGCCGGCGACCATCCTCATGGAAGCCTGTGGATCGGCCCACCATTGGGCCCGGCAGATCGAGGGGCTCGGACATCGGGTCCTGCTCCTTCCGCCCCACCGGACCCGGCCCTACGTGACCGGCAACAAGACCGACCGCAGCGACGCCAAGGGTCTCCTCGAGGGCCAGCGCAACGAGCAAATCCAGCCCGTGCCCGTGAAGTCCCTCAACCAGCAGGCACTGTCCGCCCTGCACCGGCTCCGCTCGGCTTGGCTCGCAGCCCGTACCGCACGGATCAACACCGTGCGCGGTCTCCTGCGGGAGTTCGGCGTCGCCATCCCCCTCGGCTCGAAGCGTGTCGTCCCCAGGGTT
>Ga0247727_10008582_pt1 | contig 18906 bp, 14 predicted proteins | sample WisWelCaveWW1625_FD_202498 | JGI IMG/M metagenome (GOLD analysis project Ga0247727, IMG submission 202498) | Biofilm microbial communities from Wishing Well Cave, Virginia, United States - WW16-25 | ecosystem: Environmental > Aquatic > Deep subsurface > Groundwater > Cave microbial mat | place... | reverse complement strand
TTTTGTAACGAACCCGCGGAATTTTCGCGAGCTCAATCTCGCGATCCGTCGGGCGCTCGGGTTGCGTGGCGCGCCGCGCGCCGCGCGCCGCATCTTGCTCGTGGAAGAGCAAGCGTGGTCACGCAAGACGCTGTCGCGCGTGCTCGAGCGTGCGGGGTATGAGGTCGTTGTCGCGGGCGGTGGTCAGCAGGCCGAGGCGATCCTGAGCCTCCAGCCAGTCGATCTGGTCATCGCGGACGTGGCGCTGGCGCACGCCGACGGCGTCGATCTCGTGCGCCGGTTGCACCTCGAGCATCCGACCGTGCGCATCGTCGCGATCGCCTCGAGCGAGAGCGCCGAGCCCGATCTAGAAGCCGCGTGCGCGGTAGGCGCCGTACGCGGCGTGGCGGCACCGTTCGAGGGCCGCCAGCTCGTCGAGGCGGTGCGGGACATCCTGGCACGCTGATCCGTGTCAGGGGCAGGTGCCGGCGGGCTCGTGCGTCGCGATCGCCGAGCAAGCCGCAGAGGCCCCCGCGTAGGACAGCTCGTTCCCCGCGGCATCTCGACTAAAGCTCCCGTCGGTCGTCGAGCCATCCGTCGCGACGACGACAAACCAAGCGTCCCCCGCGGGCGCGATCGTCGCCATACCGTTCGGGGGCAAGTCGCACGTCCCGCTGGTGAACGTGGCGTAGTTCCCGATCGCTCCCGTATACACGTTGATCGCTGCGGCGGGACAGATCGTCGCATCCCAGGAGAGGCGGACGCCGGAACCATCCTTCGCCACGCGCAGCGGCTCGCCGGGGACAGATGCGCCGTCGGGGATCGGTGGGGGTCCCCCCGGCGCGGTCGTGCAGGCACCGGGCACCAGCGCCTCCGTGACCGCGATGTCGTCGAGCCACCACGAACCGCCCGGATACAGCAGATCGCCGGATAATTGGAAGCGCAGACGCACCGGTCCTCCCGCCCAGTTGGCGAGGGACGCTGCGTGTGTCGTGAACGACGCCGCTTGGCCGCTGAAATACGTCTCGAGGGCCGCGGTCGTTTCGCAGTAATTCAACGGGAACTCGACGAACGCCGGGTAGTCCGGAATCAGCGGGATGCGCGTCCAGTTCGAGAACGTCGGGCCCACTGCGATCTCGACCTGCCCCAGCGAGCCCTCGGCGCCGAAGATCCCGACCGGATCGTATTCGAGATTGTGTCGCGTGGCGAAGGACAGCTGCGGTCCGGTCCCGGGTGCATCGAGCGTGAGCACGGGACTCGTCAGGGCGGAACAGATTCCCGCCGCGCTGGCGCCGGCGTATGCCATCGAGCCACCGATCCCCGCGGCGGGATCGATGGCCCACGGAGACAAGATCTGGAACTGCGGCGCGGACGTGTCTCCGGCGTCGTCCGTCCACGTCCCGCTCACGGCCGGTCCATCGGGCGCCGCGGCTACGCGAGAGACGTTCCCGTCTTCGTTCCCGCCTCGGCACGGGCCACCATGACCCGTCGCGTCGTCCTCCGCGCGCACCACGTAGTGGTAGGTCAGGCCGTGGACGAGCCCCACCGCATCCGTATGCGTGGTGCCGAGGACGCACCGCGCGACTCGATGCGCGGCGTCGACGGGGAAGTCGCTGGTCGTGCCGCGATAGACGTTGTATCGGACGTCGCCGACACAGTACGGCGCCGCCGCGTTCCACGACAGGTCGACGGCGCACGCCGCATCGCCCGCGCTCGTTGCCGTGGCGAGGCCGCGGAACTCGGGAGCCAAGAAGCACTCTCCCGTCGGTACGATGCTGGCGCACGGCGAGGCCGGTGACTCGCACGCCGCCTGTGCATCGGACACGGCCACGACGCGATACCGGTAGAGCGCTCCGCCGGACACGGTCGTGTCGAGATGTGCCGGGCCCGGCACACCCACCGCGATCGGGATCCACGCACCTGCGGGACACGGGCCGAGCCCACGGTAGACGTTGTACGCGACGGCCCCCGGGACCGGTGTCCACGCGACCTCGACCTGACCGTCGGCTGGTGACGTCAGGGACGGCGGACCCGGGGCTCCTGGCGCCGCACAATCCGTGAGCGCTCCGCGCACGACGAGAGCGAACGGTTGCGGGCCCATCGGCACGTCGACGCCCACGACGCGAACGATCCAGCGTCCGGCCGACGGGGCTTCGAACACGATACGCTCCTCGACGTTGATCCCGTCGTGCGGGTCCGCGGGATCCGCCGTCTGCACGGGCGCGCCGGTCGTCGCATCGAGCGTCTGGAACCAGACGGCGCCGCTCGGATCGACGACTTCGAGGCGCAGCTCGTTCACGCGCGCCGTCGCCGCAAGCAGCGACGCCGGATAGTCGGTCCAGACGAGCGTCGCGCGCAGCGGCGTCCCGGCCGCGACGTCGAACGCGTGCGGCACGACGCCTAGGGTGCCGATCGCCTGACGATGATCGTCGACGCGCAGCACGAACCCGCCACCGGGGAACGCCAGCGTGCGATCGAGCTGGACGCGGCCGAAGCCGGACTCGAAATCGGGACCCGGAGCCGCGGGGCCGAGCGGGACCGCGGAGTCGATCAGGGTCGCCTTGACGAGCGCCGCGGTCGGCTCGAGCGCGCTCGTCGGATCACGGGTTCCGTCGACGTGGAACCCCTGCCGGTAGTACTCGCGGACCTGTGCCGCGAGTCCTGCGACCGTCGGGGCCGCCATCGAGGTTCCGTCGAGCGCGCACGTGTCGCAGTTGTCCGTGGTCAGCGGATCGGACGCCGCCGAAACGGTCGCCTCGCCTTGCGCCGCAAGCGTCGGCTTGAGCCGCCCGTCGAACACCGGGCCCGGACTCGAGAAGCTCGCCGTGCCGGTCGCCGCGGGGCCGTGGCCGAGCGCCGCCACGGTCACCGGGTTCTTGGCGATCGCCGGCGTTCCGATCGCGATCGGCGCCGGGCAGAGCTCCCCGGCGTTGCCAGCCGAGATCACGAGCAACAGGTCGGGATGGGTCCACATCGCGAGGTCCGCGTCGCGGGCGAAGGAGTCGTACGGCATCGTGCAGCCGGGAATGCACGATCCGAACAGGTCGTGGCACGCCGCGCCCCAGGAGTTCGAATGGACGCGCGCGCCGGTCTGCCACGCGACGTCGGCCAGGTTCCACAGCGTGCCTCCGAGCGCGTTCAGGTACTCGAGGCCGTCGCCCATCTCCTGGACGACCAGCTTCCCTCCCGGGGCCACGCCATCGCCGCCGTTCCTGCCGGCGGACGTGTAGCCCACGCAGTCCACGTACGGCGCCATGTCACCGGCGATGGTGCCGGAGGTGTGGGTTCCATGTCCGCTCGCGCCAATCGTCGCGGAACACGTGTCGTCGTCGCCGAGGGCGGTGCCGGACCAGTTGTAGTAGCGGACGTCCTTGCGCCGCGCGACGTCGGAGGCCGCGGCCGGGCACGGTGGAGTCGTGCACGACGCGACGGGCGGCGCGCCGAGCGCGTCACGGAAGAAGCACAGGTCCCAGTCCTGGCCGGTGTCGGCGACCGCTACGGTTTCCCCGCAGCCGAAGATCCCGTGATCGAAGAGCGGCGTCTCCTGCGGCGACGGGCCGATGAACGACTGGTGCACCCACACGGCGTCCTGGTTCTGCGGTCGCAGGAGACGCACCGGCTCCACCGCCTCGACCTCAGGCAAGGCCGCCGCTCGGGCGAGCGCTGCGGCGAGCGCGGGGGCCGGGAGGTTCGCCTCGACGCGCCAGGCACCGTTCCTCCCGGACGGCAAGGCGACGGGACGCCCCGCTGCCAGCGCGTGAACGACGCGTTCTGGCGTCTCATCGGGCGCGAGGATCACACGCACGCGGACGGCTCGCTCTGGGCGCCCGGCCTCGCGGGCGAGCGCCGGCGAGACCTTGCCGTGCGGCGGCAATACTCCGACCCATGCGAGGAACGGAAGCGCACGCACGCGAGCCTCGTCCCCTGGTGCGACACGGATCCGATACGATCGATCCGGGAGGTACTCGAGGATCTCCGCCCCGGCGCGAACGAGCGCATCGCGGTGCTCCTCGGTCCAGTCGCGCGAGGCGGTGACGACGAGATAGCGCCTTCCTTTCGTGCTGCGCTCCACCTCGTCCGCGGCGAACCATGGAGGAGTCGCCGCGCGATCCTCCCGCGGACGGTACTCGAACGCGGCGAGACGCACGACGGGGGCACGATCGGCAGCGGCCGCGGCCATCGAGGTCATCGCCGCGCAAAGGACCAGTCGAACGCTCATCCTGGGACACGCTGCCCGCATGGTGGATCTCCGGGTGTGTCGGGCCGGACCGCGCCACGGGAAACATTCCTTCCCGGGTCGCGAGCGTCAAGCCGGGCCGTGGGTCCGGGCGCTTCTCAGTGTTCCTACGCGCGAAGGCGCACGCCGAGGCCCGCATCGGCCCGGATCTCGAGACGGCCGTCGACCACGGCGAACCCACCCTCGGCGGGATCGCGTGCCAGGTCGAAGCTGCCGTCGAGATCGAGGTACCGCGTCGCGGGGGACGCGTACGCTGCATGCAGCGCCGCGGCGATGCTGACGGCGCTCTCGTCCATGCAGCCCCACATCAACCCGCGGCCCGCCGCCTCGGCGATGCGCGTGATCGCGCGCGCCGGGCGAATTCCACCGGACTTCATCAGCTTGATCACGAACGTCCCGCACGCCGGCTCGGGACAGAGGAGATCCATCGCGTCCCGATCGGTCTGGACACTCTCGTCGAGCGCCAGGCGGTCGCGCAAGGCCGGCGGGAGGGCGCGGATCTCTTCGAGATCGGCGGCGGGCATCGGCTGCTCGAGGAACTCGATGTCGAGCTCGTCGAGGAGCAGCGCGAACCGCCGGGTCTCGTCGGCGTCATACCCCTCGTTCGCGTCACAGCGTATCCGCACGCGAGTTCCGATCGCCGCCCGCAGGCGACGGAGCCTGTCGACGTCCTCGTCGAACGAGAGACCGAGCTTCACCTTCAGACAGGTGAACCCGGCGGCGATGTGCTCGCGCGCGGCCTCGATCGCCGGAGCGGCGGGCTGGATCCCGAGCGTGACGGACGTCGAGAGGGCGGTGTGGTGCCGGCCGAGGATATCGACGACGGGCACGCCGGCCCAGCGGCCAAACGCGTCGTGGAGCGAGATGTCGACCGCCGCCTGGGCCGCGGGCGTTCGTGCGAGAGCGTCGCCGGCCCACGAGCACAAGGCGCCGATGTGCCTCAGGTCACGCCCGACGAGCGGCGCGAGACGCTCCGGATCGAGCGCGGCCGCGCACGCTTCGGTCGTCTCTCCCGTCACGCCGTGGGCCGGGGACGCCGAACCGACCCCGACCACGGTCCCGTCGGTCACGACACGCACGAAGAACAGATCGACGGCGTCGCGCGTGCCGCGCGTGATCGTGTACGGGCGGGACAGGGGCACCGCCTCCTTCCACGTTTCGACACGAACGATCCTCATCGATTCGCCCCCCCGGGGAACAACTCGGCGCGGATCCGAGACGCGACCCGATCGACCCCGTCGCGGAGCGGCAGCACGGTGACGAGCCCGAGCTCGCGCTCGACGCGGGCGCGTGCCGTCTCGGCCTCGCCGGCCGCGAGGTCCTCGTCGTTGAGCGTCACGGCCCAGACGTCGACTCCGTAGCGACGAATCAGCTCGACCTCGTCCGCGAGGCGCGGCATCGGCACGCCGAGCCGATCGAGCCCCTTGACGTGCCTGCGCCCGGGGGCGTGCTGCAGCACGACGCCTCGCGCGCCCCCCGACAGTAAGAGCTCCGAACCGCACGGGCCGCTCGGGTTCCTGAGTCCCGACTGCCCTTCGAGCAGGATCACCTCCGGCCGGTCCGCATTCCAGCACTCGAGAATCGCCCGCTCGAGCTCGCCCGGAACGAAGTCGTTGGGCGTCGCGTCGAGCATGAACCCGTGCTGGCGTCCCTGGAGCCAACCGGTCTGACCGGTGTACACGACACCGGCACGGACCCCCAGCCGGCCGAGCGAGTCCTCCAGCAGGTTGCACGTCGTACGCTTGCCCAACGCGCAGTCGGTACCGAGAACGGCGACCCGCGGCGCCGGAACGGAGAGCACGTCACCGCTCCAAAAGCGCAGCTCGCGGATCGGCCGCGGCCTGCGAATGTCGTGGATCCGGCCGCCGCTCTGTCGCGCGAGGCCGGCGATCTCCTCGTCGTCCGCCACCAGGTGATGCAGACCGTTGATGATCGTCAGACCGGCCCGCGCTGCATCGAGCAGGTCCCCGCGAAGGTCGGGGGGGATCACACCGCCCTTGGTCGCGACACCGATCACACACGCGTCGGGACGCTCCGCGAGAGCGTCGAGGGCGCGCCGAACCGAGGCGAGCACAGGGATTCCTCGCGGACACGAGTCGAGGATCTCTCCCGCCTCCGACCCGGCGCACGTGGAATCGATCACCGCGAGGATCCGATAGCGGCTCGGTCCGCGAACGAGACCGTGCGCCGTCTTCGCGTGGATCTCTCGAAACTGGCCGTTCGTGAGAACGATGGCGGTCTCGCCGTGCCGGGCCGTCATCGTCGACTCCTTGCCCGCATCCCGTAGCGGCGGTGATCATACCGCCCGTTCTCCGCGTTTCGCATTTTGCTCGCCGACGATGTTGTCGGCGTCGCGAATCGCGAGGAATCCACAAAGACAATCGGGACGCGATCGTGCTATGAATGATGCGCTCTCGGGTTCCTCCCGGGAGCGGCCGCGGCGAGTTCCTGCCGCAGGCCCGGAGCGAACCCCCCGGCGGCGGCGGTGCGACCGATCTTCGGTGGCCCGGCGGCTGGACAGAACCGAAGGAGGACAGATGAGGCGGACAGTGTACGGAATCGCGCTGGTCCTGGTGCTCTGGGCTGGGCGGATGCCCGTGGTCGCGTCGAGCACCGAGGGCGAGGAAGGCGACAAGAAGTTCCACATCACGGGCGAGGTGCGCGCGAGGTGGGAGTACTTCGAGAACCTGACCGATTTCACGGACAACGCCGACTCGGCGGACATCGATGACGATACCTACGACATCTGGCCGTACCGGGTGCGCATCGCGGCCCATGGCCAGTTCAGCGAGGGCGTCTCGGCGATGATCGAGCTGCAAAACTTCGGCGTGTTCGGCGACGAGACGCCGTTCAAGTCCTCCGGCTATCCCCCTTTCCAGAGCTTCGAGGCCGGGTCGGACCCCGACGACACGAACCTGTACCAGGGCTACCTGCAGCTCAGCGAGATCGGCGGCAGCTCGACGAACGCGCGGATCGGGCGGCAGGAACACACGCTCGGCAACGAGCTGCACATGGGAGACAGCGACTTCTACAACGGGCTGTCGTACGACGGCGTCCGTCTGTGGTGGGACTTCGAGTCGTGGGAGCTCGACGGCTTCTACTACAACATGAGCGAGAACAACGAGGGCTGCCTCAGCTTCTGCGGTAGCGACAACGTCGACTTCTTCGGTGTCACCGCCAACTTCATGGCCGGTGAGAACATCGAGATCGAGCCGTACGTCCTGAACTTCCGCAGCCAGACGCCGATCGACGCGACGTTCCAGGACAAGGCCAACTTCTTCACGTTCGGCGGACGCGCGACGCGCGCGATCGACTCGCGGGAGGACCTCGAGGACGGACGCTGGGACTGGAACGCCGAGATCGCGTTGCAAGACGGCGACATCGGACCATCGTTCGCCGAGTCGAGCCACTCCGCGTGGTTGGCCGAGGGCTGGCTCGGTTACAACTGGGCCTGTGGCGACAACGGGCGCAGCCGCGTGTACGCCGGGCTGTTGATGTCGTCGGGCGACCCGGAGGATGCGGGCGGTCTTCCGGACGACGGCGACCACGAGAATTTCCTGTTCCTGTTCACCGACTTCCACTCCAACAACCGACTCGGCGACTCGGACCTCGAGGAGATCTTCTTCAGCGCCGCCGCCGCCGACGCCGCGTTCGTCGCTTTCTTCTCGAGTGGCGTGACCGATTACAACTTCGGATACGAGTACGTCGGCGAGCGGCACGGGCTGCTGGCCGCGTACCACCTGTTCTCGCTGACCGAGGAAAACTGCGTCGGCCTGACCTGCGACGACGACCTCGGGCAGGAGCTCGACATCCGCTACACGTACGCGTATTCGAGCCAGCTCGGGTTCGAGGTCGGCGTGGCCGACTTCATGCCCGGCGACGCGGTGCTGAACACGTTCGGCGGCGACGATGACGCGTTGCGCATTTGGGGCCAGGCTCGGCTCCGGTTCTAGCGCCCAAGCCATCTCACGATCGAAAAGGGACCGCGGGAAACCGCGGTCCTTTTTTTATCTCCCCGTCCGGGCTAGCATGGCCGACGGGAGGCCCCGGGATGCCGATCTTCGAGTACACCTGTGCCGGCTGCTCGCGGGAGTTCGAAGCGATCGTCCACGCGGGCGGACGCGCATCCTGTCCGTCCTGCGGGGGCACGAGACTCACCAAGCGCCTGTCGGTGTTCGCGGTCGGCGGAGCAGCCGAGCGCAACACGGAATCGGACTCCGGCGGACCCTGCGGCGCGTGCGGCGACCCGCGCGGCGCGGGGGCCTGTGCACTCGACTGACGGCCGCGCGGCTCTCGCCGACCGCATCTCCGTCTACCTGCGCCGCGGCGACCTGTCGCGTCTCACGCGCGGGCACCCGTGGGTGTTCGCGAGCGAGATCGACCGCGCGTCGGGTGAGCCGCAGGCGGGCGATGCGGTCGACGTGCTCGACCCGCGCGGCGCACCGCTCGGCTGGGGGTTCTTCAGCCCTGCTTCGCGCATCGCCGTCCGCCGACTCGCCGTGCGCCCGGACGCTCGGCCCTTCCAGGTCCTCGCGCGCGAACGAATCGCCGCTTCCCGGGACCTGCGCCGGCGCACGTGCAGCGGCGCGACGTGCTTCCGGGTCGTGTCCTCGGAGGCCGACTTCCTCCCCGGCCTGCTCGTCGATCTCTACGAGGACCGGGTCGTGTTCCAGACGCTCACGGCGGGCATGGACCGGCGCAAGGACGAGATCCTCGCCGCGATCGACGACGCGCTCTCCCCGCGCGTGATCGTCGAGCGCAACGACGCCGCCGTTCGCTCGCTCGAGGGACTCGCGCCGCTCTGCGGCGTCGTGCGCGGGACGGAGCAGGATGCCCGATTCGAGGTCGATCTCGACGGCGTGCGCCTCGGCGTCGACCTCCTGACCGGGCACAAGGGGGGTCTGTATCTCGACCAGCGCGTGAACCATCGACTCGTCGCGGCCCATGCGCGGGGTGCTCGCGTGCTCGACGCGTTCAGCTACCACGGGGGGTTCGCTCTGCACTGCGCGGCGGCGGGCGCCGCGAGCGTGTGCGCCGTCGAGATCTCGGACTCGGCGGTTCGAGCGGCCCAGACGAACGTGGGGCGGAACGGGGCGGCCGGCGTGGTCTCCGTGGTCGAAGCGAATGCGTTCGACTTCCTGAAGTCCGCCGACGCCGCGGCGGCTCGTGCAGCGACCCGCCCGTATGACCTCGTGATCCTCGACCCGCCGTCGTTCACACGCAGCCGCTCGAGTGTCGGCGCCGCGGCGCGGGGCTACAAGGAGATCCACCTGCGGGCGTGCCGCCTGCTCGGACCCGGTGGGCGCCTCGCGACGTTCTGCTGCTCGCACCACGTGAGCCGTGACGCGTTCGAGCGGATCGTCGTCGACGCCGCAGCCGATGCCCGGCGCACGATCCGGCGCGCCGAGAGCTACCGCCAGCCGCCGGATCATCCCGTCCTCCCCGCGATCCCGGAGACGGAGTATCTCAAGGGATTCCTGTTCGAGATCGTCGAGTAGGCTCCGAGGTCAGAGCTCGCGCAGGGCGTTCACGACCGGCAGGCGGGCGGCGCGCAGGGCGGGCAGGATCCCTCCCAGCAGCCCCATCCCGATCGCCCACACGATCCCAAGCACGAGAAGCCTGGGCGTCACGTCGAAGGCGAACGTCACCTGGCTGAAGCTCGACCAGTTGAGCGTGGAGGTGCGATAGCCGTCGAAGGCGAGCTGCGCCGCAACGCCCCCTGAGACCCCACCAACGAGAGCGATCAGCGTGGACTCGACGAGCACCGCGACGACGACCGGCGCGGCTCCGAATCCCAGAGCCCGGAGCGTCGCGATCTCGCGCGTCCGAGCGGCGACCGCCGAGTACATCGTGTTGACCGCGCCGAACACGGCCCCCGCTCCCATCAACGTGGCGATGAAGAAACCGAGCGTCGTGATCACCGTGTGGAGCGCCTCGGACTGCTCGGCGAAGTAGTCCTCCTCGAGCTGGACCTTCACGTCGAGTCGCGGATCTGCGGTCAAGGCGTCCTTGAACGGGCCGAACGCCTCGGGGGACTCGAGCTTGGCGTAGACCGCCTGCACCGTGCTGCCACGGCGATAGACCGGCTGCAGCACGCGAGCGTCGCACCACAGCTCGGACTCCCACAGCGTACCGCCCGACGAGAAGTGGCCGACGACGACCCACTCGTTCACGCCCCAGCGCAGCGTGCGTCCGATCTCGAGGCCGTCGAACTGGTCCGCGGCGCCGATCCCGACCAGGATCTCGTTTCGCCCGGGCTCGAACGCGCGCCCCTGGACGATCCGCAGGTCCCGTCGGATCGCGAGCGCCGCCGGCTCGACCCCGCGCAGCGGCACGTTGGCCGGCGTCCCGGTGCTGCGCTTGGGCACGTCGACGACCACGAACATCTCCGCCGAGGCGAGCGCCCCTGCCGCCCCGCGGCGGACTCCCGGGGCGTCGGCGATGATGCGCGCGTCTTCGAGCGTCAGGAGACTGCTCATCTCCGTGTCGCTCCCGCCCCGCAGCACGACGGCCGTGTCGCGCGAGCCCGAGCCGCGCAGCGCCGCCTGGAACCCCGCGGCAATCGCCAGGACCGCGACCATCGTGGCCACGACACCGCCGACGCCGATCGCCGCTGCGGCCGACGCTCCGACCCGCTGGGGCAGGGAACGGAGCTGGGTTCGCGTGACGGCGAGCGTCTGGTCGAGCACGCTCACGCCCCGACCCTCCGCAGCGCGTCCGCGATGGCCAGTCGCCGTGCCTGTAGCGCCGGCAACACGCCGCACGCCAGACCGAGCAGACCCACGAGCACCACGCCGAGCGCCAGGTCCCCTGCCGGGAAGTAGAACACCGCGAGGAGCCCACCCGTCGGATCGCCACCCACGGTGATGAGCAGCCAGCCTGCGGCGAGCCCGGCCAAGCCTCCGAGCCCGGCGAGAACCATCGATTCCGTCAACACGAACGCCAGCACACGGCCGTCGGAGAACCCGAGCGTCTTCAGCACGGCCAGCTCGGCGGTACGCTCGCGGACCGACTGCGCCATCGTGTTGCCGGCAACGAGCAGGATCGTGAAGAACACGGCCAGCATGACCGCCTGCAGGATCGCGCTGATGTTGCCGAGCTGGTTGGCGAAGCCCTGGACGAACACCTTCTCGGTCGAGGTCTTGGTCTCGTACTCCGAGTTGGCGAACGCGGCATCGATCGTGCCGGCGATCTCGGCCGATCGCTCCGGGTCGTCGATGCGCAACACGTACCAGCCCACCGTGCCCTGACTGTGCTCGCGCGCCTCGTCGAGGAACTCGTAGTGGAAGAACAGCTGCGTCTCGTCGACGCCTTTCCTCGCGCCGCTGTAGATCCCGCGAACTGTGAACTCCCACAGGCTCGATCCGTCGGACTTGCGGTAGAACGTGCCCTGGATCGGGATCCGATCCCCGACCTCGAACCCGAAGCGCTCGGCGGTCTTGCGCCCGACGATGCACCCGGTGCGATCGGCGAGCCAGTCCCGTTTCTGCTCCTCGGGCACGAGGAATTCCGGGTACACGCGGAGAAACCGCTCCGGCTCGACCGCCATCTGCGCGATGAAGTTCTTCGGATCCTGGTACACGCCGCCGAACCATACGGAAGTCGCCACGTCCTTCACGCCGGCGACGCTCGCGATCCGATCCTGGTAGCTGTACGGGAGGAGCTGGATCAGCGACACCTTGTGGATCGTGATCAACCGATCCGCGCCGGCGATCTCGAGGCCGAGACCGAAGGCGACGTCGATCGCCGATAGATACCCGAACAGGATGAACGCCACGACGATCGACAGCAGCGTGCACACGGTCCGGGTCTTGCGCCGTCCGAGGTTGCGCCACACGAGGGGCAGGAATTTCACGCCACGCTCTCCGCGAGCACGCCCTTGTCCAGGACCACCGTGCGCTGGGCGCGCGAGGCGGCCAGCGGATCGTGGGTCACCATGACGATCGTCTTGCCCTGCTCGCGGTTCAGCGCCTGGAGCAGGTCGAGGATCTCGTCGCCGGACTTGCGATCGAGGTCGCCCGTCGGCTCGTCGCACAGGAGCAGCGTCGGGTCGGTGACGATGGCGCGCGCGATGCCGACGCGCTGCTCCTGTCCGCCCGAGAGCTGCCGGGGATAGTGGCGGACCCGGTCGGTGAGCCCGACGAGCGCGAGCGAGGCCGCCACGTGCTTCCGGCGCTCGGCGCGGCCGAGAGGCGTGAGCAGCAGCGGCAGCTCGACGTTCCCCGCCGCGTTGAGCACCGGGATCAGATTGTAGAGCTGGAACACGAAGCCCACGTGGCGTGCGCGCCAACGGGCCAGGCTCGAGCCCCGCAGCTCGTGCACGCGCTCGCCCGCGACCTCGATCGTGCCCGCCGTGGGTACGTCGAGTCCACCGAGCAGATTCAACAGCGTCGTCTTGCCCGAGCCGGACGGACCCATCAGCGCGAGAAACTCGCCGCGCTGGACGTCGAGGTCGACCCCCTGCAGCACATCGATCCGCTCCGCACCCCGGTGGAACACCTTGTGCAGATTGCGGGCCCGGACCAGCACCTCGTCGGCCATCCCTCGCCCCTCGCCGCGCGTCAGCGGACGCGCACTCGTGCGCCGTCGGTCAGGCGCGCCGGACCCTCGATGACGACCCGCTCCGCCGCCGATAGACCGGCCAGGATCTCGATCTCGTCCGCGCTCGTCGCCCCGAGCGTCACCGCGCGGCGCTCGACGCGATCACCGGCCAGAACGAGCACGACGTCGCGATCGCCGTCCCGGCGCACGGCGGCACGCGCGACGAACAGCCGTACGGCGGGCGCGGTCTCCCCGACCGGGCGCTCCTCGAGAAACGACACCTTGATTCCCATGTCGGGGAGGATCCGCGGATCGAGCGCGTCGAACCCGGCGCGGACGAGCACCGTCGCCTTCTGCCGGTCGGCCGCCGGGATCGTCGTGATGACGTGACCGGGGATCCGCCAGCCCGTGTAGGCGTCGAGCTGCGCTTCGACGCGCTGTCCGGCGCGTACGCGCGCGATGTAGCTCTCGTTCACCTCGACCTCGATCTCGAGCGACGACATATCGACGATCGTACACAGGCCGGTCCGGGTGAACCCGCCGCCTGCCGCGGCGGGCGAGACCATCTCGCCCGGCTGCGCGTCCTTCGAGATGACAACGCCCGAAAACGGAGCGCGGATCACCGTCTTCGACAGCTCGGTACGTCGCAGGTCGACCTCGCGCTCGGCGACGGCGACCTGCTCCTCTTCGAGAAGCGTACGCGCCCCGAGCGCCTCGACCTCGGTTCGCGCGCGGTCGAGTTCGTCCTGCTGGGCCACGCCGCTCGCGACGAGCCGCCTCGCGCGATCGAGCGTCAGCTCGGCGAGCCTGAGCCGCGCCTGAGTCTCCTCGACCGATCGTTTCGTCGCTTCGAGTCGCGCTGCGCTCAGCCCGAGGGCCGCGCGAAACGTCGCGTCGTCGAGTCGCGCCACGACTTGGCCCGCCTTTACGGCGAGCCCCTCTTCGATGTGGACCTCGACGACCCGCCCGGTGATCTCGGCGGAGACGGTCGCACGGCGCCGGGCGGTGACGTACCCGGTCGCGTTGAGCACCGCGCCGCCCCCCGTGCCACCCGCTTGGGCTCGTACGGGAGCGACCGCTACGGTGACGGAGGCGGAAGAGCCGAACCAGCGCCAGGCCAGAAGCGCCCCGCCCGAGACCACGACCGCGAGCACGGCGAGCGCGATCCATCGCCCCGTCCCGCCAGGCCGCGGACCGCTGCGGTCGATGCGCAGGGCATCGAGATCCTTCGCGAGACGAGAGTTCATGGCACGACCCGGGCGGCCGTGGATGCTACCGTACCGGCGACCCGGCCGCTACCGCCTCCGGGGGCGGAAGTCGAGGAGTTCGGCCGAAAGCGTCACCTCCAAGCTCGTCAGCCGCGCCGCGCGCTCGCGCTCGCGGTGGCGCGCGCCGCGATAGGTCAGGGCGAGCGCATCCTCGATCCTCGCGGCATCGAGCGTCGCACCCCAACGCACCGTGCGCTGCCCCGCAAGGGCGAAGTCGGAGGTAAGCGCGTCGACGACGACGGGGACACGCTCGACGACGAGACCGGTTCCCTGCACCGCCCCGCGCAGCTCGATCAGATCGTCCCCGCCCGGAATCGCGACGACGAGGCGGCCGTGTGGGCGCAGGACTCGCCGAACCTCGGGCCCGTTCCTTCGACCGAAGAGCGACAGAGCGAGATCGACCGATCCGGTGGCGAGGGGCAACCGGCGATCCGCGTTGGCCACGATCCAGGTCGCTGCCGGCACGGTCCGGACCGCACGGCGCACAGCCGCTACCGAGAGATCGATCCCGCAGAGATCGATCTCTCGATCGCCGACGATCCTCGCGATCATCGCCCCCTCCCCGCATCCGAGATCCGCGACGACTGGACGGACGGGAAGCGCCAGTCCGGCGAGGAGGTCTGCGATCTCGACCACCAAGGGATCGGCGAGACCGGCCTCGATCCAGCGCCGTCGGGCCGCTACGGCCTGCGGCGCGTCGCCGGGCGTCGCCGACCGGCGGTCCTGGGGCTGCAGCAGATTCCAGTACCCTGGGCGAGCACGATCGAACGCGTGCCCGCGCGGGCAGGTGAGCGATCGCGCGACTCGCTCGAGAGGCTCTCCGCAGCCTCGAACCGGACAGGAAAGGATGATCAACCGCCCCCCGCCTGCCTGCGCCGCCGGACCGCTCGTTCGCGCGGCTGCGGCTCGCCAGGCACGAGCGTATATTCAGCGCATTTCAGGGCGGCCGGAAACCGGTCCAGCGAGCCCGGGTTCACGGTCGCTCTCGCTCAAGAGGATTCCGATGAATCAGCGCGCCACACCGCCCAGCCGGCCTCTGGCCTCGATTCTCGTGTTCTCGACCGTTGTCGCGGGCGCGATGGATGCCGCTCTCGCCGCCAAGCCGAGCCCCGGACCGGCCACGACCGGCCAATGGTCGCCGGTCTACCCTTGGCCCGACGTGGCAATCCACCTGCACGTGCTGCCGGACGGTCGCGTCCTGAGCTACTCCGACGACGACCATCCGGACTACCACGTGAACGGCTCGCGGCTCGAGGGACAGGCGCGGGCGTTCCTCATCGATCTTCCGGCCGGGGCACCACCCGGGACGGTCGAAGAGATCCCCAACACACGGACGAACTTGTTCTGCAGTGGGCACTCGTTCCTGCCCGACGGGCGGCTACTGGTCATGGGCGGCCACAAGGGCCGGGACGGTTGGGGCGACACGGAGACGAACCTGCTGTCGTATGGCACGAACTACCTGTGGAGCCCGGGGCCCGACATGGCCGAGGGTCGTTGGTATCCCACCGCCGTCACGCTCGCCAACGGCGAGGTGCTCGTGGTGTCCGGCGCAAAGGACCCCGACTACACGAACAACGATCTGCCCGAGGTCTACCAGACGAACTCGACCGGCACTTGGCGCGCCCTGTCCTCGGCGCGGCGTGCGCTGCCACTCTACCCGTACCTGCACGTCGCACCCAACGGTCGAGTGTTCGTCGCCGGACCCGACGCTACGACGCTGTACCTGGAGGCGAGCGGATCCGGTGCGTGGAGCACAGTCGCGTCGCGATCGGGTGGGTTCCGCGACTACGGCTCGTCCGTTCTGTTCGACGACGGACGTGTCCTCGTGATGGGCGGCGGCGATCCGCCTACGAAGATCGCCGAGGTCATCGACCTGCGTGCCGCCTCCCCGGTCTGGCGCACGGTGCGCACGATGCGGTACGCCAGGCGCCAGACCAACGCGACGTTGCTTCCGGACGGGAAGATTCTCGTGACCGGTGGCACGAGCGGGGGTGGGTTCAACAACGCGTCGGGCGCCGTGTACACCGCCGAGCAGTGGGATCCGGCGAGCGAACGCTGGACCACGCTGGCCAGCGCCCAGGTTGGCCGTCTGTACCATTCGACCGCGCTTCTGCTTCCCGACGGCCGCGTGCTGTCCGCGGGCGGCGGCCGGCCCGCAGGCACGAACGGCGGTGCGGACAACGAGAATGTGGAGATCTTTTCGCCGCCCTACCTGTTCAAGGGCGCTCGGCCGACCATCGTCTCCGCTCCGACCACAGCGTCGTACGGGTCGACGTTCTTCGTCGAGACGCCGGACGGAACGAGCGTGTCGTCCGTCACCTGGGTCCGGCTCTCGACCGTGACCCACGGGTTCAACATGGGGCAGAGGATGAACCGGTTGGGGTTCACGCGCGTCACGGGAGGTCTGCAGGTCACGGCCCCGTCCGACGCGCGTCTGTGCCCGCCCGGCCATTACATGCTGTTCCTGCTGAACGGCAACGGGGTTCCGTCGGTCGCGCGGATCGTGGGGATCCGGTGAATCCGCGGTCCGCTGCGCACGCGTGACCCACGCTCCCGTGGCGGCGTTCGTCTGGCGGTCCGAGCACGTCGTCGCCGTCGACAAGCCGAGCGGGATGCTGACGATTCCGGGACGGCGCGGCGCGAGCGACCCGCGACCGTGTCTCGTCCACGCCGTCGCCGCGGCGTTGCCGGGCAAGATCTGGATCGTCCACCGCCTGGATCGCGAGGCGTCGGGGCTCGTGCTCTTCGCGCGTTCGGCGGAAGCACACAGGGTCCTGTGTCGTGCGTTCGAGACGCGCTCGATCCGAAAGACCTACGAGGCGTGGACCGAGGGCGTACCACCCGACCCGAGCGACGAGCCGCTCGTGTGGGAATCGAGCCTCGTGCGCGGTCGACGCAGGGTGTTCGAATCGGCGAGCGGGAAGCCGAGCCGAACGATCGCTCGTCCGGTGGGTCCCGTGCCCTGGCGCGACGAGGACCTGCTCCGCTGGGAGCTCCGGCCGGAGACCGGGCGGCCGCACCAGATCCGGTGCCATGCGGCTTCTCGGGGCTGGCCCATTGCCGGAGATGCGCTGTACGGATCGCGAATCGACTTCGGCCGCGACCGGATCGCGCTTCGCGCGGTCGCGCTCGACCTCTCGGGGCTGGCGCCGGATGACCGCTCTCGGCTCGGAATCCCCGTCGAGCTCGAGGTGGCTTCCGGCGCGGCGGAGTGGGCCGGGCCGCAACCCGGAGGCCCCGACCCCCGAGCCGGGAATCCGGTGACGACACGCCTTGCTAGGCACCGCGGACCGGGAGTACGGTTCCCCGCGCGGAGCCATGCGGATTCGATCCGGCGCGGCATCCCGCGCCGCGGTGACCCGACGAGATGACCCCACCCGGTCGAGACGCGCCGCCGCGCATCGCCTCCGTCGACGTGTTCCGCGGCCTCGTCCTGTTGCTGCTAATCCCGAACGTCAACGGCGGCTTCTCGTTCCACCAGATGGCGGAGCGATTCCCGGACAGCGAGATCTGGGGCTTTCTCGGCAAACAGTTCAGCCACGCCGAGTGGACCGGGACAACGGTCTGGGACCTGGTCATGCCCGCGTTCGTGTTCCTGATCGGTGTCGCCATGCCATTGTCGTACGCGGCGCGCCGCCGCCGCGGCGATTCCCACGCGCAATGCACCACGCACGCGCTCCTGCGCGCGGTCGCGCTGTTTCTTCTCGGAGGGATGCTCCTGATTCCGATCCAGTCGCGCGGTGACCTACCGTGGCCGCTCCTCCCCTTGGCGGTCGCGTTGCCGGTGCCGCGCTGGGTCGCCCGGGCCGTGCGCCGAGACGTCCCCGAGGTGCGCGAACGGATCCGTGTTGCCTGGTGGATCCTGGTGCTCTCAGGCTCCGCGCTGTGGCTCGGCCTGAACGTCGATCGAATGGGGAACTACGATCTCGCTCATCTGCTGCTGCAGGTCGGGCTGGCGTATCCGCTGGCCTACTCGGTGATCGATCGAAGCGTGCGCGTTCAGGCTGTCGTGGCGTTCACGCTCCTGCTCGTCGTGTGGCTGGCGTTCGCGCTGTATCCCGCGCCGACGCCGGGACTCGCGGCCCACTGGGACAAGGCCACGAATCTCGCCGCGGACTTCGATCGCTGGTTCCTGAACCAGCTTCCGCGATCGGAGCCTCATCTCTCCAACGCGCACGGCTATCAAACCTTGAACTTCGTTCCGCTCGTTGCGACGATGATCTTCGGCATCCTGGCGGGGCGCGCGCTGGCGAGCCGCCGCTCCGGAGTCACGATCCGGAATGGGCTCGCGCTCGCGGGCCTATCGGCCCTGGCCGCCGCGTGGCTGTCCGGTCTGGGCTGCCCGATCATCAAGAGCCTCTGGACGCCTTCGTGGACGGTGTTCAGCACGGGCTGGGTCCTGCTGATCCTCGCCGCCTGTCATCACATGTGTGACGTCAAGGGTCACGTTCGGTGGGCCCAGTTCCTGGTCGTGCTGGGGAGCAATTCGATCCTGATGTACGTACTTGCCTCGAGCTACCGCGGCTGGATGCTGACCTACTGGCAGCGGATCCTGCCGCAGGGGTGGTTCGCGGGCGACTTCGGCCCGCTGATCGAATCGCTGCTGTTCCTTGGCTCGCTCTGGATGGTCGCTTTTGTGCTGTACCGCAAGCAGGTTTTCATCCGGATCTGACCATGGTGGCGCGGAGCTTGTTCATCGTGGTGCGGAGGTTGTTGCTCGAGGTTCCAAGGCTCGGTACGAGGAGCGTCCTGGTTGGAGGTCCTGGGGCGAGTTCGAGGCGTCCCGAGGTGGGGGATCGAGCCAGTGCGTCGGTCGCTCGAGCCTCAGTAGGCCTGGCGCAGGTGGTGCACGCGGTTGACGGGCAGAACCGGGGTAAACCA
>Ga0247727_10008581_pt1 | contig 18908 bp, 26 predicted proteins | sample WisWelCaveWW1625_FD_202498 | JGI IMG/M metagenome (GOLD analysis project Ga0247727, IMG submission 202498) | Biofilm microbial communities from Wishing Well Cave, Virginia, United States - WW16-25 | ecosystem: Environmental > Aquatic > Deep subsurface > Groundwater > Cave microbial mat | place... | reverse complement strand
CACGCGTGTCACGTGACGGGCTACACTCGTCCGTTACGGCGATCGCCGTAACCGCATGCGACGTGTCGGCCTGGTCACACGCGGAGGCTCGGATGCTCGGCGAGAGAGCGCGAAGGGGCGAGCGGACCGACACCGCTCGCAGCGTCAGACCGCCAGCGCGAAGAAAGGGACGGGCAGCGCGAAGGGAGGGACGGTCCCGAGAGAGGACTCGGGACCGTGGCAGGGAGGATTACGGGCAGCGTACGTCAGGCAGGCCAGTAGGCAGGGAGAGCCAGCAGGCGAGGTAGAACCGCGTACGGTCGTACTGGGGATTGTCGTCGCGGAACAGGGCATCGAACCGATCCGCCAGGTGGCGCCGCTGGAACAACGGACGATGAGTGGGCATCTCTCTGCATCCTTCCTTATGGCCGGATCATCAGCATGATCACCAACCGCCAGTCCGGGTTCGGGTCGGCTGGGCGGACGATGAGACAGTTGGCGCCGTCGTACGTGACGGCGTTCGGGTGCGGGTAATGGAGCCACAGAGCGCCTGCACCGAAGGCCGCGTCAAGGTACGTGGCGTTGACGGAGCAGTCGCACGTCGGGCCGGAACCCTCGCGCAGGACGATCGTGTCGCGCGTCTCGCCAGTCTCGGCGTCGCCTGCGTGCATCGTCAGCGTCCGTGCGGCTGGGTCGATCACCAGATCGAGCCGAGGGTCCGGACTCATCCAGGCTGTCGCGACGCTGGCGCGCCGCACGGCCGGATGATCGGCCGGGTCCAGCCGCACGGAGTGAGGGGATTGCCGGAGACCGGGCAGGACCGGCTGCCCGCTCACCGGTCCTGCCTTGACGGCCAGCGCTCGATACCCGTCCGTGGCGACGACCGTGAACGGCGCCAGGTCACCTGGGCCGAGAGGGCGCCCGAGGATGACAGTCCCGCGACCATCGGTCGGCGGCCACTCGTGACCGTCGGCGCGCCAGACCTGCGCCATGTCAGCCGTCAGGCGCTGCTGCCATGTGTCGGCGGTCTCAACACGCGGAATCCAGGCCCGTAGCGCCGGCCAGGGCCGACATGACGCAGGCGCCGAGCGCACGGGACGGAGCCGATCCGGGCTGACACCAAGCGCGAGCGTCAGCCCGAAGCTGGCGGCGCGTGTGCGAGCAGACGGGATACGGTGGGGTTCATGTGTTGTCCTCCTGTCGGATCTGCCACAGGAACGTGAACACGACCGGCCCGGCATGGAGCATGACGTAGATCATGCCGAATTCGTACCATGGCCAGCGCGAGAGATAGAACCGCGTCTGGCCGGGCGCCCGACGTTGCGCGTAGCATCGTGGTCTACTCATGAGAGTGACTCCGTTCTCTGGAACTGATTAGGACGCCCGGGCCGGACCGCAACGGAGGTCGCTCAATACACGCATCCGCGTGCTGTGGGTTCGGGCTCTGTACGCGTCGCCGAAGGCCCGCTCGATCTGCCGTCGTCGCGCAAAGTCGATCGGGGACAGCCATCCGGTCGGGCCGGCGAGGCTCAGCACACGGGTCAATTCGTCTCTCGCCGTCTGTTTGGCCGCGCGGTAGTCAGCCGCCATCCGTTGCGCGTGCTCGCTGGTTGGCATCGCGACACGCGGCAGCGAGCCGAGTCCGACGACGACGGACACCGTGCGGCCGGTCCCGTGATTCTTCCCGCCGCACGTGCACGCGCAGCACGGGCCGCGTGCTGACGTGCACTTCCAGTCGCATGCCGTGTCCCGTACGTCTTGGACCAGGCTTGCGCGATGCCAGGGAGTGGCGGGCCGCACGCGTCCCATGACCTCGATCCGGCCTGCACAGAGGCTGCAGTCGGCTTTTGGAGGTTCGGTGGCGGAGTCTACGGCCGCCACCGACAGACAGTCTACGCAGCGGACGTACCAGCGATTGATCGTCATGAGAGTGGCTCCGTTTCAGGTGGTAGCCTCCGGTACTGATAAGAGGCCCGGGCCGGCCCGGCTGCATCCCATGTGTGTTGAGCCTCTTCCCATCCGGGATAGGCATAGCCTCCGGCCAGCGCGCAGGTCGACCGTGCCCCGATGAAGTAGTGAGGGCAACGATGGATCGGACACCACGGGATACGGTGCGGCTCGATATAGCCGTGCGAGCGCGCGTACGCCCACGCCTCATCAAGCGTGGTGAATCGTCGCCCGTCAGCGTCCCCCTTGCGCGCCTTCCCGCGGAAAAATCCGCGAAAGACGCCCAGGGTGGCGCCTTGCCGCGCCGATGATGTCGTCACGCTCACATTCCAGCCAGGCGCCGAGACCGTTGTCGGTTTTCTCATGTGGGAGGGGGCTCCGTTTGGGTTAGCTCTCGACGAGAGTTTTGCCGCAGACGACGACACCACGCGGGAGAGCGGCCACGAGGTCGCGACGACGGCGGAAGTACCGCACCTGTCCGTCTGTTGACCGGCCGGCCACGTCGCGCTGGCCGGTTGCGAGCCAACACGCTTCAAGGGGATGCGCCTCCGAGAGCAAGGGCACACAGTACCACGGGCGACTGCCACTCGTCGCGCGGCAGATTTTAACGTAGGGAGCCATGTCTGAGTTCTCCTCTCACAGCCGGGAGGTCAGGTCGATGTGCTCATGGGAGGGGCTCCGTTTGGGTGACGTCGAAGACGTAGCCGATCATGAAGGTCGTGCGGGTGTCGGTCTGTTCGCCCGGTTCCGGTTCTGGCGCCGCCGTCGTGCCCTTGCGAGGCTGACGCGGGAACCAGATCATCAGGCCGTGTTCGCCCTTGCGGACACACCGGCCGGTCTTGAGCCATTGCCGGAATCCGCCGACGATGGTCAAGGGGATCTCGGATTGGCTGGCCAGCAGGCAGTGATTGAACATGCTGAGGACTCGGCCCTCGCACGTCACCAGGCCGGGCATCCGGGCCGCGTACTGCTCGCGCTGCCACGGATTCATGGCGGCCACGGTCGAACACAAGGCACGGAAGCGATCGCGTGTGTCGGGAGCCATGCGCTACCTCGCTTTCCTGTCTTCAGCCTCTGTTTCGAGATGGACGTACGAGACCTGATAGCATCCACCTTGCCTCATCTCAGAGCGCACATGTCCACACGATGTGGTCCGGCGTGATCATCGTGGTACCGCCCAGCAGGCGATTCCGTCCGAACACGACCGCTCTTTGCCATTCGCACCCGCGTGCCGCGAAGACCCGCTCTCTGGCTTCCACGAGCGACCGCACGCGCGTGAGCTTCGCGTGCTCATGGATTGGTCCCATCGTGGTGCGGTACCACGCGATCACGTACGGGTAGCGCCGTTGCGATTGAGTCAGCATGGCTACTCCTGTTCATCGGCAGAGCACCCGCGGCAGGACGTCACGACCAGCGTACTGGCACCCGCGCATCCGGCGTCTCGCGTCGAAGTGCTGGCGGATCGCCTGTCGGCAGACGATGCATCGGTCCCGATCCGAGATCCGCGTCAGGCGGTACGGCTGCCGTCGTCGGCGCTGGCGGGTCGCGCGACTCACGACGTGCTCCCTTTGGCCGGGCGCCGATTGGCCGGGCGCCAAATGTCGGGCAGGTCGCCCGGAACTCGGATGGTCTGTGGCCCGAGCCCCGAGACGTAGAGGACCTCAGCGATGTAGGCCAGCGTGTCGGGAGACCAGACCGTGTCCGGTCCGTCGGACCAGAGCACGTCTCGGATCTCGCTGACCGCCCCTCGCAGAAGGGCGCATGACGGGCAGCGATGCGTGCACGGCGGGAGTCTAGGCATAGGGCAGCACCATCCTTTCTGTTAGGCTCATTCTCCGCTAGAGCTAATCGCGTGTCAAGCGGAATCCTCATTTCCCTGCACATTTTACATTAGGGCATGTGACCTCCGTGCTACCCTGTTAGGGTGACTGCCCTACCGCTTGTGAATCCCTTCACAAGGGACAGGCTCGTGAACTCGTTCACAAGTGATAAGCGTAACGTTACAGGCTACACCGCCGTGCACGCACGACCCGCGATCCGGTACGGGGGGGTACGGGGGGGACGGTGCCGATTCAAGGCCCGTATCAAGGCCCGTATCAAGGCCCGTATCAAGGCCCGGTCGAGCCGGCGGGGCTCGGTCCTTCGTCAGGCGATCGAGCGCCGTCGCTGCCTGGTCTGCCGCCGGCTGCTCTGGCGCCCGCACCCGCTGGCCCGGTACTGCCGGCGCCCGAGCTGCCGCCGTGCTCGGCAGCGCCTTCGCTACCGGGCCTGGTCGAGGCGCCGGCGGGCACGGCCGGCCGACGAGCCACGGGGAAGGCGGAGAAGATCAGGAGCCCAAGCACGCATGGCTCAGGACCGGCGATCCCGACCCCGGCCCGTATCAAGGGGCGACCCAGGACTCGATCGGGGCGCCTAGACCCCGTGCTGCCCCGGGAACGGGCCACCGAGGAGCCTGTATCAAGACCGGATCGGAGCCCATATGAGCCGTCTGCTCGTCGCGCTCGCCCTCGGACTCGGCCTGGGGCTCGCCCTCCCGGCCGGGCCGAGCCATCTGCCGTCGTTCGCGCTCTGGCCGTCGATCGGCACCACTGACGGCCGCACGGGCGACGTACTGGCCGGCCTCTACGCACTCGATCATCGGCTCGCGGGCGCCCGGAGTGTGCAGGGACTCGAGGGCTACGTCGTCCTGCGCGCGCCGGCGGCACTCGGACTCGGCCTGGTCGGCAACGTCGAGACCCGGACGGGCGAGCCGCTTCCAGACGTGCGATCGGTCCAGGCCGGCGGGATCGCTTACGGTCCGGTCCAGCGCTGGACCGGGGTCGGCATCTATCCGGCGATCGGATCGGGAGGCTCGATCCAGCGGCTCGTCATGATCGAGGCGGTCTTCCCGACAGACGCGATCGGCGACCGGTGGGGAATCGTGATCGCCGACCCCGCCGCGCGGCATCGGCTCGCGGGTACGCTCGAGGTCGACACGATTCGCTTCCCGAACGGCTGGCAGCTTCAGGCCGAGGGCGACGCACTCGGGTGGCAACGACCGAACGGCACACGCGGGGTCTGGCGCTGATCCTGGGATCGTCTGGAACTCCCCCCTACCCCCTGTACGTACACATGAAAAACGCCAGTCTAATTTACTAGTAAAATGGCGTGGTCAAGACCCCGCAACATGTTCTGTATCAAGGGACTTACGGGAAACTTAGACGCAGAGTCTCATGGGCTGAGAAAATGGCGATCTCGTTGTTTCCCGAACGAAATCGCGAATTGGCTTGACGGTCAAACGCGAAACTAAGGTGGGAGCATGCGTCTCACGGCCTGCGAAAGTGGTTCAAGATTTTACTTGACACGGCATTCGGCGTCGGTCAGGATCGGCCGTCCGATGCCGCGCACCCCAGCCGGAACCGCCGTCGCCGATCGCGACTATCAGCGCACCTACTACTGGCGCATGCGACGCCGGATCCTCGAACGACGCAAGGCGCGTCGAACCGAACAGCGCCTGAAGCGTCAGGACGAGCAGACCGCGAAGCCGAGCAGTGATGAGAAAAAGCAGTTCGTCGGTCTGCGACTGCCGGCCTCGCTCGTGTCGCGCATCCAGCGCCTCACGCTGGAGGGCATCGCGCGCGGCACGCATCCGTGGCGCACCTATACCGAGACCTATCACGCGCTCATCCTGCGCGGGCTCGAGTCGCTCGGATCGGATCCGCTGGTCGCTGAACTCCTCCCCCACCTAAAGTTGCAGGAGCAGATCCAGTCGATCCGCGTGCAACGGAAAGAGGTCGAGGCGTCGCTCCGGCTGGCTGACGAAGAGATCTCGGCCCTGCTCGAAATCAAGGCCGACAAGGAAGCGGCGCAGTACTTTCACGCGGCGAGGTCGGCGGCGGCCGATCTGCCCGCGACGATCTGGCGCGATTGGCTGATCGCGCGGCTCGACAAACGGTTCCCCCATCTCGCGCGCGAGCCGGCCTTGGGCGTGTCGCTGGCCGCCCGTCCGGATCCCGTCGCGCCGTCGCGCCCCTCCTGATCATGACACGCGCGCCACGCCCCATCGACTCCCCCGAAACGGGGGGAAGGCGGCAGATGCCGCTTCCGATCCCCGAGCCCCGGACCCTCGGGTTGCCACACGACACGTGGCGACCCGAGCAGCCCGAGGCGATCCGGGTCGCGCTCGAGAGCGACCGAGCCCATACGGCGCTGCAACTGCCGACCGGCGCGGGCAAGTCGGCGATTGGCGTCGGCATCGCGCGCCTGACCGAAGGCCGCGTCCCGACGCTGACCTCGACCAAGGGCCTCCAGACGCAGTACGCGGAAGGCTACGGCCTCTACGACATGCGCGGCGCAAGTAATTACGTCTGCCTGTCGGCGCAGGACGAACACAAACCGTACTTCCCGATCCGGAAGGAGGTCGGGTGCGACGAGGGCGCCTGCCGATCGGACATCCGGTGCTCGCGCCTCGAGGCTGGCTGTCTGTATTTCGATCGGTACCGCGAAGGCGTACGCCAGGCGCAACCGGTCACGTCGTACGCGTACTGGCTCTCGACGCGCCGGTTTGCCAAGGGCTTTGGGGTGGCGGCTCGGCTCATCTGCGACGAGGCGCACGCGCTGCCGGCGGAACTGATGGCCGCCTGCCGGATCGAGATCAAGAAGCCGTGGCTCGGCGAGGCGCGTCCGCCTCGAAGCCTTCGAGCCTGGAGGGAGTGGGCCTCGCTCCGGCTCGCGGAGTTCACGCCCCTCGTGGAGGACGAACGCCAGCGCGTACGCTACCGGCGTCAGCTTGACGCGATCGGCATGCTCGACCGCGTGCATCACGAGACTTGGGCCTGGGAGGACGCGGGCGACCGCTACGTGTTCGAGCCGCTCTCCCCGGTCGGCCTGCTGCCGCTGCTCGGCCCGGCGACCCTCCCGATCCTGTATCTGAGTGCGACCGTCACCCCGGCCGTGCTGGCGCTCATGGGCGTGCCGTCCGACGACGTGCGGTTCTTCACCGCACCGAGCCGCTTTCCGGCCGTCCGTCGCCCGGTCTACGTCGTACCGACCGCCCGGATCGATGCCCGCTCGTGGCGGGATCCCGACGTGCGAGCGTACTGGCTGCACCGGATCGATCAGATCCTCGAGCGGCGCCAGGACCGCAAGGGCATCGTCCATTCCGTGAGTTACGAGCGGCAACAGGCGATCGCGACCGGCTCGGCGCATCGGCACCGGATGATTGTCCCGACGAGCGCGGCGCAGTTGGAGCGCGCGGTCCGGCACTTCCGTCAGGCGCCGCCAGGGACGATCCTCGTCTCGCCGTCGGTCACGACCGGCTGGGACTTCCCGTACACCGACTGCGAGTACCAGATCCTGGCCAAGGTGCCGTTCCCCGACACGCGCGCTCGGATCGCGCGCGCGCGGCTCGATGCGCATCCCGAGTGGCGCGACTACGTCACGATGCAGGCGATCGTCCAGGCCGCCGGCCGCGGCATGCGGGCTGAAGACGACCAGTGCGAGACCTTCATCGTCGACGATCACTTCAAGTGGTTCTATCGGTCGTCGTCGGGACAGGCGTACGCGCCCGAGGCCTTTCGCGAAGCAGTCCAGACCGTGCGCGTCCTGCCCGATCCGCCGCCGCCGCTTCTGCGGGGATGATGATGGAGCCCGTGTTGACGCTCGGTCAGGCCCGCTCGCGGCTTCGTGCCCTGAAGCGACGGGGGCGTCTCGGGATCGGCGTGGCGCTCGACACAAGAGGCCGCGTGCTGCTCGTGTTCGACACGTCGGTCGACACCGTAGAACTGTCCCGGCGGCGAGCGGCTGAGCTTGCGGTCCACATCTGTACGTTGCTGGCAGCCGACAAGACCGAGACGAAGCCGAGTCGCCCGCGCACGATGAGGATCATGTAATGGCAGGCTATCCGTGGGAGGGGATCGTGATTCACCACTCGCTGACGAAGGATGGCGGTACCCTGTCGTGGCAGGCGATCCGGCGCTACCATGTCGAGACCCTGGGCTGGACCGACATCGGCTATCACGTCGGGATCGAGTTGGTGAACGACCGGTACGAGGCGCTGCTCGGCCGGCCGCTCGACCAGATCGGCGCGCACGTCAGGAGCCACAACCGAGACCAGATCGGCGTCTGTCTGGTCGGCAACTTCGACCTCGCGCCGGCGCCCGACGGGCAATGGACGCTGGCGGTGAAGACCGTCGCCGCACTCCTCCGCGTGCTGGATCTGCCGACTGACAGCGTGCGAGGCCATCGTGACTTTTCGGCAAAGACCTGTCCGGGCTCGTGCTTCGATCTCATGCGCTTCCGGGCCGACCTCTCGGCTCTCGTCTAACCCGTCGTCTCTCAGGAGGATCCATCATGCCGAAACCGCAGGAACGGGGCGTGTCGCTGCGCCCCGACGATCAGATCGTCGTCGGCCTCTTCTCATCGGGGCCAGCCACGATCAAGGACGCGCTCTTCGCCACCTACGACTATGGGGGCAAGATGAAGCCGGTGCCGGTGCTGCTCGTCACCTACAGCCGGGATGGCGAAGAGGACTACGAGCAGCCCTACTCGGTCGGCTCGGGAGGCTGGCGTCCCTCGGACGACGGCGCACGCCTGCTGCCGAAGGCTGGTCAGACCGGCCTGCCGACGACCTGCAACGCCAGCCTGTTCTTCAACAGCCTCCGTGATACCGGCTTTCCGATGGATCGCCTGGACGACGAAGTCGGAGTACTCGCCGGACTCGATCTCGAGGTGATTCGCGTGCCGCAGCCGAAGCGCGAAGGACTCGAGGACAGCAAGGGCGGACGGGAGAAAACGATCCTGCTCGTGAGGAAGATCCTCCGTCTGCCGTGGGAGAAGAGCAGCCGACGGGGGGCGAAGGCCGAACCGCCGGCGGCCCCGGAGGCCAAACGCGCGGCCAAGCAGCCGCCTCTTCCTCCGGAAGAAGAGAGAGACACGCTCGAGGCCGACGCGACGGCCGGCCTCCTGAAGGCGCTTGAAGAGGCAGGCGGGACGCTCAAGGTCCGCACCGTCGAGGAGAAGGTGTTCGCCACGCTCCGGGGCAACCCCGATCGGAAGGCGATCGCGGCCCATGCCTCGGCCAAGGAGTTCCTCGAGCGCGAGGACGGCTGGACCTTCGACGGCAAGGTCGTCGAACTGGCCGGGTAACATGGTGAGACACGGCTTCCAGGACGAGACGAAGGAACGGCGCCGTCTCCTCGGCCGAGAGGGTGGCCGGACGGCGCATCTGCGCGGCACGGCTCACGTCTGGACGCGTCAGACGGCGCAAGAGGCGGCCCAGATCTCGGCCAGAGTCAGACGGGCCACGCGCGACGCGCGTCAGGCCACACGGACGTAGGAGTAGATGAAGATCGACGAGGTCGGGCGAACGGGCACGTGGCTCAGGTCGGCTCTTGAACGGGCTGACACGGCCAGGACCGCCCGGACGCCCGGCCTCCATCTGTCGGAGATCGTGAACGACATCGCCAAGATCCTGGACCCGACACGGTACGCCCAAGCCGTCCCGAAGGACGTGCGCGATGCCTGGTTCGGGATCGGACTTGCGATCGAGGACATGCTGGCCGAGGCGCTTCGGGCGCGCTTCCTGGACTGGCGGCGCCCCCAGCCGATCCGCCTCGACGGGATCTGGCTGACGCCGGACGGCGGGACTCGGACACGGACCGACGAGATCAAGGCCACGTGGGTCAGCAGCCGGCACCGGCTGGATGATCCCCGGCTCGCCCGTTATCGCTGGCAGTTGCTCGCCTACATGCACGCTCGCAAGACGCCGCACGGGCGGGTCTACATCCTGCACCTGAACGGCGACTACAAGCCGCCCCGCCCGGTCTTCCGCGTCTGGGACGTGACGGCGACCGACGACGATCTGCGCGACAACTGGAGCATGATCGTCAATCACGCGATCGATCGCCACTGGCTGGGCGCGGTCGACGTCGTCAGGCGACAAGGAGCGACACGAAAGAGAGGATCCCATGCCGAGCGATGATCAGGCCTGTTGGCAGTGCGGACAGCGGCTTCCGTGCCGCTGCGCCGATCCCGATGACGGCGACGAGGTGCCGCTTCCGCCCGACGAGGGCACCATCACGATCACCGACACCGACGAGTACCGGATCGAGCCAGGAGACAGCGAGCGATGAGCACGCGCGCAGGATCCTCAGTCGCCCGGTTCACGCGCGCCGCCTACGGCAGCAGTACCCGGCGGCTGGTCATGTCGGCCTGCGGGCTCGAGGGCGCCGGCAAGACCGATTTCAGCCTGACGGCGCCCGATCCGATCTACGTCTTCGCGATCGATCCGAACCTTGAAGAGATCGTGAAGCGGTACCAGGACGACAAGGCGATCTACCCGAAGGTGTATCGCGTCCCGATGATCAGCACCCGCGAGAAGGACGAGATCAAAGACCTCGCGCGGCCCGTCTGGGAGGAGTTCCTTGACGACTACCAGGCCGTCGTCGAGGGCCGGGTCGACCCGCCGGCCCGCACGATCGTGCTCGACACGGCGAGCGAGTTCCGGCAGCTTCAGATGCTCGGCGCGTTCGGCAAGGCGATCCAGGTGCCGAAGGAACTCTATACGCCGATCAATGCGGTCTGGCGGGATCTGATCGCCGCGGCCAAACAGACCTCGTTGAACGTGATCTTCCTGCATCGGCTCGGACCGAAGTACGCCCGGACGACGGTGAGAGTCAAGGGCGGCGGGACCGAAGAACGCAGCGAGAAGATCGAGGGCGAGTACGAGCGGAAGGGCTTCAGCGAGACCGGCTACCTCGTCCAAGCCGAAGTCTTTCTCTGGTTCGACCCGGCCAGAGAGGGCGGGCTCGGCGAACAGTTCGGGCTCAGGGTCATGCGGTGTACGCAGCGCCCCACGCTCATCGGCGAAGAGTGGTGGGGGACGCTGGGGCGAGCGAAGACGCGCATGGCCTCGTTCGGCTGGCTCGCCTCGCAGGTGTTCCCCGAGACCGATCCCGACGACTGGACCTAGTTTGGAGCCATGATCCTGCTCGATCGCCGTGTCGGGAGCCGGGAACTCTTCGATCCGCTGACACGGTTCGGCGTCCGGGTTCGCCTGACGACGCTGCCGTTCGGGGATCTCCGGTTCGCCGGGCACGGCCCCGGCGGCCTCCTCCGGATCGGCCTGGAACGCAAGCGGGTCGACGAGATCCTGTCCGCCGTCCACGACACGCGCTTTCGGGGCCGGCAGGTGCCGGGCCTCCTTCGCTCGTACGATCGCGTCTACGTCGTCGTCGAGGGGCTCTGGCGACCCGATCCGGCTTCCGGCACCCTCATGGTCCGGCGGGGCTCGGGCTGGGTCGACACGACCTATAGCGGCCAGCGCGCGGTCTACTCGACGATCGATCACTTCCTCAGCAGCCTGGAGCAGAAGGCCCGGATGACGATCCGCCGCACGTCGGGCCTCAGTGAGACCGCCTATGTCGTCTGGTCGCTCTACACCTGGTGGCAGAAGGAGTGGGCCGCGCACCGCTCCTGCTATGCCGTCGACAGCGTCGGGCCGGACGCGGCCATTCTCGACGGTCAGCCGCTCGTCAGGAAGATCGCGGCACAACTGCCGGGCATCGCCTGGAGCCGGAGCCGGGCGGTCGCCGACGAGTTCCGATCGGTCCGGCGGATGGCGAACGCGGGCGCGTGGGCGTGGGCGAAGATCCGAGTACCGACCTCGGGACGGACGAAACGCGTCGTGCGAATCGGACTCAAGACGGCACGACGTATCGTGCAGGCCATCGCTGAAGAAAAGAGGAACTGATGGCTCAACAGGGATTGACAGTCGAGCGTACGGCGTCCATCGAGGCCGCGCTGGTCGACCTCGCACACGTAATCGAGGTGCTGACTGCGCGCGTGACGGAACTCGGAGCGCGTCTGACGAGTGTGCTCTCGCCGGAAGACCCGACTGAGTCGGGTCTTCACGGTGTGAAGTCTATCCTGCCTTCCGTGCCTGGCGTGCCGCTGGCCGATCGGATCAACCTCCTGACGACAGAACTTCGGACCGGTTTCGAGTCCGTGGAGTCCATCCTCAACCGGTGCGAACTCTGAGGCGATGACACGCTGGCCTCCGTTCGTCGCCCGGCTCTGGTCGCGCATCCGGATCCCGATGAAGGATGGACGGCCGGACCCGTCCCGATGCTGGCTGTGGACCGGCGGCTGCTCGACCAGACGCTACGGGGATCGGGTCTATCGGCGACCTCAACTGCGAAGAACCGGCGGCCGGCCGATCATGGCCTCGCGCGCCGTCTTTCAACTGGCGCATCGGGATCTCAAGCCAGGCGAAGACGTCTGTCACAGGTGCGACGAGCCGCTCTGCTGCAACCCGGCGCACCTGTACGCGGGCAGTCACCGGGAGAACATGCGCGAGTACTGGCGCAAGTACGGACGCCCCGGCGGTCGCGTCCGCTTCAGCGGCAAGATTCCGCTCCCGCCCCGGCCGCAACCGCCGGACCTCGACCCGTGACCGCCAAGACGTTCGGATGCATCCATGATCGCCCGCTCGCTGCCGCCTGTCCGCTCTGTCGTGTGGAGGTCGATGAGTACTGTGCCGACTTCCGTCAAGGCGTCCGGGCCGGACGCTGGGACGCAGGGGGGTACACGCCTGCCGAGCGACGCCGCCTCGCCCATCGTCGTGCCGACCGTCGGCCCGCAGCCGTCGGACCTGCTCCTGATCGGCGAGCGACCCGGGCGGACCGAGGTGCGACAGGGTGAGCCGTTCGTGGGACCGTCCGGCGTCGAGCACTGGCGGCGATGTACTCGGGTCGGCCTGCCGCCGCGTGTCGGCTGGCGCATCGCGAACCTCGTCCCGACGTACGCGCCCGATCCGCCGACCTCCATCGAGATCCGGCGCTGGACCCCGGCGCTCGAGGACGAGATCGTCCGTACCGATCCGCGTCTGATCGTCGCGGCCGGCCTCTACGCGACCCGCTGGTTCCTGGGCGCCGAGGCGACGATGGAGGCCTGTCACGGCATCCCGTATCAGGCGTCTGGCCGGATCGTCGTCCCGGTCTACCATCCGGCGGCCGCGCTCCACCAGCCCGATCTCGCCTCGTTCTGCGAGTGGGATCTCGAGCAAGTCGCGCTGGCCGTCGAGGGACGGATCCGGGTTCGCGATCTGGGGCCACGTCCGTGGTCCAGACGCGATCGGCCCCGTTGGCCTCGGACCGTCGCCGTCGACACCGAAGGCGCCGTCGAGGCACCAGAGTGCGTCAGTGTGGCCCCCACGCCGGACGAGGCGTTTCTCGTCCGCCCGCCCCTGCCGGACCCGGTGCGTGCACGACTCAAGACCCGCCGCCTGATCCTGCACCACGCCAAGCACGATCTGCGGGTGCTTGAGACGCTCGGTGTGCGTCCCTCCAGATTCGAAGACACCATGACGGCGGCCTATCTGTTGTCGGTCGAGCCGCAGGCGCTCAAGGCGCTGGCCTACCGGCACGCCGGCATGCGGATGCGCGACTACGACGATCTCATCCGGCCGCTCGACGACGCCGTCGTCCGACAACGGATGGCCTCGGCGATCGAGGAAGGGTTGCCGCGGCGCGCCGACCAAGCGGTCCGGCGCCTGCTCGAGACCCGGGCCGACGACTCGCTCCGCGCGCGCTGGGGGCGGTCCGTGTTCGCTCCCTGCCTCGACCTGCCGCCGATGCCGACGTGGGCCGACGTCCCTCCCCAGACGGCCGAGCCCTACGCGCTCGAGGACGCCGTCGCCACTTCCCGGATCTGGCCGATCCTGGACGCCGGGCTTCGCGCGCGGGGACTCCGGCGCGTGTACCGGATCGACCGTGACGTGCTGCCGCTCGTCGCGCGCATGGAAACGATCGGCATGCAGGTCAACCGCACGGCACTGGTCACGCTCGGCCGGACGCTCGACCAGGAGTACCAGCAGACGGTCCGGCACCTCGGCCGTCTGGCCGGCATCAGCCTGAATCCCCTGTCCGGCAGGCAGGTGAGCGCGTGGCTGTTCGACGTGCTGAACCTGCCCGCGACGAAACTGACCAGGAGCGGCGCACACTACACGACCGAGGACAAGTACCTCCAGGCGCTCCGGGACCAGCATCCGGGCGTCAACCTCATCTGCAATGCACGCGAGCTGTGGAAGCTGAAGTCGGTCTACTGCGACGGGATCGTGCAGGCGCTGCCGGCCGACGACATCCTGCATCCGACGATCAACACGACGCGTGTCGTGTCCGGGCGCTTTTCGGCCAAGGATCCGAACGTGCTCGCGATTCCGAAGCATTCAGAACGCTGGGGGAAGACCGTGCGCGCCGCGTTCGTCGCACGGGACGGCTGCCGGCTCTCGAGTTGGGATCTCGACCAGATCGAGATGCGCGTCATGGCACACGAGAGCCGGGATCCGTCGCTGCTCAAGGTGTTCCGCGAAGGAGGCGACCTGCATGCTGACACGGCGCACCACCTGCTCGGAGCACCGGCCCGGGCCGAAGACCAGGACCCGAGCCGACACCGGCTGCCGGCCAAGGCGATCAATTTCGGGATCCTGATGGGGCTGACCGAGATCGGCCTCGAGGCGCAACTCGCTCAACACGGGATCCGGTGGCCGGGTGACGACTACGCGCGCTTCCTGGCCGAGTGGTTCCGTCTGCATCCTGGTGTCAAGGCGTACATCGACGCGAAGAAGGCCCAGGCGCGTCGGACCGGCTACGTGACCGACTGGTGCGGCCGACGCCGCTATCTGGCCCAGATCTGGTCGACCGATCGGATGGTGCGGGCCGAGGCCGAGCGGCAGGCGCACGCGACGCCGATCCAGGCTGGTGCCGTCGAGGTCATGAAGATCTGGATGAAAGCCGTCTGGGACCATGTGCTGCAGGACGGCCGTTATCGGTATGCCGAGCCGTGGCTCCAGGTGCACGACGATCTGATTCTGGAAGTAGGCGAGGAGGATCGGGAACAGGTCGACTGGGTCGTCCGGACGTTCCTGCCACAGCCGTTCCGCGTGCCGATCACGCTGAAGCATTCGTACGGACACACGTGGGGAGACCTCTAACCAACAGGAAGGTGCATCATGCCAGCCGTCGTCGAACAGCTTCGGGACGGGATCGACGTCCGTCTCGCCAGGCGGGACGCGCTCAAGGACCAGATCGGGAGGCTGCAAGAGGAACTGGATCGCGTGACCGACTGGCTCTTTCGTCAGACGAGTGAGGCCGAGGACGAGCGGATCGAGACGCCGACACACATCCTCCAGATCGTGACCGGGACGACGACGAAACTCGATCCCGAACGCCTGCTGAGGCTCGGCGTGAAGCCGCTCATCATTCAGAAGGCGACCGTGACGAAGCCCACGAAGCCGTACCTGCGCGTGAATCGACGGAAGGAGGACTAGCGATGCCGCACTTCAATCGAGGCGGGCGGGTCGTCGCAGGCGTGGCCGGCACCAAGATCTCGGTTGACGGTACCTGGATCGGCGAACGGGGACTCGCCGTCTGGCTCGACGACGACCGAGTCCTCTTCAACGATGCCACGAGCGGAGTGCTGTCGACGTACGACATCCGGTCCGGTACCGTGACACGCAATCTCGCCGACGGACACGGTGCGAACGAGCTGGTCGCCGACGACGGACAGTGGGCCGCGTGGCTGGGCGGCTACGGGCTCTACACGTCGCGCGGACTCGTCTTCCCGATCGGGGGGCTCGGGACGTTGCGTCGCGATCAGCTTGTCTGGACGAATAACCGTCAAGCTGGCGCGCCGTGGTTCGTGAGCACGCCGGACGGATCGGGCGTGCAACTCCTGACATCGGATCCGATTCGCGCCGTCACGATCGATTCGGCCGACGGCGCGATCGGGTATGTCGTGCGCCGCCGGATGTACGTCGACGGCGTCCTGTGGCCGACCCGGTCGGACGCGGGCGTCTTCATGCCGCGTCTCGTGACGACCGGTCAAGGCGTCCGGTGGCTCCTGTACCAGACCCACGGGGAGTACGTGCTCCTCCAGCAGCGGGGCGGGCGGGGGATCGTCGTCGGCCAGGGCCGGCCGGCGCGCGGATTCTTCGGGCCGGACATCCGGGCGATCGGCCCGACCTCGGTCGAGATCGTCTGGTCAACCGGGGCCGCCGAGCAGCCTTCGGTGATCCGGCGACGCACGATCGATCTCGGCGCAGTCACGGACATCGACCTGCTCATGGGCGACCTCGGCGAGGAGCCGCCCGAATCGGACGAGGGCGACTCTGGCGACGATCAGGCACCGCCGCCGGTCCTGCCTGAGCCTCCTCCGTACGCCGGACAGCCTATCGTCACGATTGGGGCGTACGGCGGCGAACTCGATCCCCGGTCGACGTGGCGCGTCGTCGTGGACGATCTTGCCCATCCGGACCAGCATGTCGTGGTCTCGCTCAAGCCCCATCGCCCGCCGAATGTGATGTCGGTCCATGCGCGCTGGGAGACGGCTCATGGCGAGACCGAGACGACGATCCTACGGCCCGTGGCGATCGTGATGGTCCCGTCGCCGCTGCCGCCGCCGGTCCCGCCTGAGCCTCTACCGCCGCCGCCACCTCCGTCCGGCTCCCTGCGTTCCGTCCGCGCGAACGGGCTCGTCTTCTCGACCGACCGCGAGCCCATCTGGCGCTGGCGGGGCGTGACGGCCTTCACAGCCTATCGGGAATGGCTGGCCGGAGGCGGCTGGTCAGAGCGCCTCGATGCCTTCGTCGACTATCTGCGTACGAGGTCGGCCCTCACCGAATGGGTCTGGCGCGTCTTCGGCATGTGGGACCGGCGCGGTCAGCCCGACGAGGCCTGGGCGCATTTCGACCCTCGGGTCCACGGCGACGGGTACTACGACCGTCTGTCCGACTTCGCCGACTGGCTGGCGGACCGGCAGTGCCGGCTGGAGTTCGTCGCGCTGACCGACTGCGGGCCGGACAAGTTCGGGCTTGACGTCGAGTGGCAGCGCACGCACGTGCGTCGCGTCGCGGCAGCCTTGGCACCTCGCCCGAACGCGTTCCTCGAACTCGGGAACGAGCCGTGGAAGAACGGCGTCGATCCGCACGCGTTCGGCCTGGACGACGTGACAGCCGCATTCCGGATGCCCGTCGCCCGAGGCGCGCAGCAGGACGGCGAGTCGCTCTATCAGCCGTTCACGTCGGTCGGCTATCACACCGATCATCCGCCGCGCGACGCCGAGTGGCCGCGCAAGGCGAAGAACATCCTCGAGCACACGCGGCTCGGCGGCTATCCCGGCGCGCCGCTCCTGGTGCCCGGCGTGATCAACGAGCCGATGCGGATCGGTGGTCCTGGCGGGTCGCTCGACGCACGCGACTTCGCCGACTTCTTTGCAGTCGCCGATCTCGTCTCGGCCGGCGCCACGATCCACGCCGAATCCTTCAAGTGCTGTCAGCAGCCGACTGAGGACGAAGATCGGATCGTGCGGGCCATCGTCACGGTCTGGCGGACGGGACGGATCCCGGCGACGGCCGCGTCCCTCGGGCGGTACACGCGAGGCGGGCTCTCGGACTGCCCGCTCGTCCACGACGACGCGCAGGCGCTCCGGACCTATGCGATGATCGAAGACGACGAATGGGCGACGGCGGTCGTGGTCCGACCCGCCGCGTCCTACATTCCCGTGGCGGCCGAGGGATGGGCGATCCTGAGCCTCTCGGGGCCGCACAGCCAGATCGTCCATCTGACCCGTGTCCGCTGAGGCGTCCATGCCCGCCCACCGCTGGTCGATCGAGTACGTCCGCCGGGAGTACGGAGTGGCTGTCGTCACCGCCACCGATGAAGAAAGCGCAATCGACGTGTTCGAGTCGGGCCGTCTCGACGAGGACGATCCGGGCGGTGAACAGGCCAAGATTCTGGAGATCCGGCCCTGCCCTGACGAGCCGTCGGGAGAGATCGATGTCGGCGACGACGTCCCCGGAGGTGGGGCGACGTGAACAGGCGTCAGGGCGGACGGGCCGGACCCGCGTCCCGAATGAACCGGTCCCAGACCGCTGATACCTTGACGCCGATCTCGGCCAGTTGCCGCTCGGTGGCCGAGATGCGCTCGACGAGACTCAGGTAGAGCCCGATGAGCGCCCCGACCAGTACGACCAGATGCAACACGGTTCCGAAGTTGATCGTCCAGTCGAAGCGCACGCGACCATTGCCCATCATGGGTGCAGGCGGGCGAGATTCGGGCTCGTTCGACATAGGCGCCTAACCACCAGCCGAACGGGCGCCGTGGTCTTCACCCGTGGCCTTTCGATTCGCTGTCACGGGGCGTCGGGCGGATGGGGGGATCCGCCTGACGCCTGTCCTGTCTCACCCGACGCGCCATCCTTGAGTTCTCGCGCGAACGACCGGAGCCGGAAGATCGCGAGCGGCGAGGGCTCGACCGCTCCCGTCTCCCAGCGCTGGACCGTGCGGCGGTCGAGGCTCAGTCGGAGCGCGAACTCCTCCTGCGTGAGGCCGAGTTTCTGACGGAACGCACGTACGTCAACCCGGTGACGCATCAGGGCCGGTCCGATCGGAGCCGAGGACCGTGGTTCGCCGCAACGGTCGACAGGATCAGCATCAGGGCCGATCCGATCGCAATCGAGGGTTCGCCAAGGACACACCGGCCAAGGTCGCGCGAAGCGCCGCCTCGGTCCCCTTCGCGACCGGCTTCGCGCCTCGGGCCAGCAGGCGACCGATCCGCATGCGCGCGGGAGTCGACGCCTCCGCTGCCGCAATCGGGAGACCGGTCATGGTCGCCGCGGCCGGGCTCATCCCGAGCCCCATGAACATCAGCACGTTCCGGAGCACGCCGCCTGCGCCGCCGCCCGCAAGCAGCCGAGGTACCGAGGTACCGGACGATTCCGATTTCCGGACGGCCTTCGCGACCTGGTCGGCCAGCCTGTCAAGCCGCCCGATCTCGTTCAGCAGCGCCGCCTTCTGCCGGCCAAGCGGAAGCGCATCGGCCGCCTGCTGCATCTGAACGGAGCGGCGGATCAAGTCGTCGTGGCCTTTCCGGGCGATGTCGGCGCCGTACTTGATCGCGTCGTCCGAGAGTCGACTGATGCCGGGCACGGTCCGCCCTGACGAAAG